>Ga0307477_10001313_pt1 | contig 21442 bp, 20 predicted proteins | sample atmos_gasesECM2C_FD_203316 | JGI IMG/M metagenome (GOLD analysis project Ga0307477, IMG submission 203316) | Hardwood forest soil microbial communities from Morgan-Monroe State Forest, Indiana, United States - atmos_gasesECM2C_515 | ecosystem: Environmental > Terrestrial > Soil > Temperate...
TGCCGATCGATCGACGCATGATTTTCATCTTACCCCAGTCGCGCCAATGCGCCGCTGCGCCTCGCTGCTTGCGGGTTCACGATGTGCAGCTTCAGCGCCCGAGGAAATCGCTTGCCCTCTCGACAGTGGTCAGGCCATGCTCAGCGCCCGACACCAGGACACCCCACGGCACTGTTGGTTTTCCGCTGCAGCAATGAGATCTGCGGCGTCCCTGACATGAACCTGCTCATCACCAACGTCCGGCTCGCACAGGGTCAGGCCCTGCAGCGGCAAGGGCGACTCGCCGAGGCGGCCGCGACGCTGCGCGAGGTGCTGCGGCTGGAGCCGCGCAATGGCGACGCCCTGCATCTCCTCGGGGTCACGCTCGGCCAGATGGGGCGCGCGGCGGAGGCTGTCGATCTGCTCTCAGCGGCTGTCAGGGTTCAGCCCGCCAATCCAGTCATGCACGCCAACCTGGCAAATGCCCTCGGTGAGATCGCTCGCCACAAGGACGCGGTGAAATCGTACGACCGCGCTCTGGCGTTGGACGCGAACCTGGCTCCTGCTTACCGGGGCCGCGGGCTGGCGCGCATGCGACTCGGGCAGTCGCAGGAAGCTCTGGCGGACTTGAGCCTCGCGGCCCGGCTCGCGCCGCGTGACCCGCAAAGCCACGCGGACCTGGGTGTCGTCGAGTTGAGCCTGGGCCGTCACGGCGAAGCGCTGGCGAGCCTCGAGCGTGCGCTGGCTCTGAGGCCGCACGATGCGATGCTGCTCGCCAACCGCGGCAGCGCGCTGCGCGCTCTCGGACGCCCCGAGGAGGCGCTGGCGAGCTACGACCAGTCTCTCGCCCTTGCTCCTGACCGGCCTCAAGTGCATTACGAGCGGGCCATGCTGCTGCTCGGCGCCCGACGTCTCGGCGATGCGCTCGCCGGCCTGGATCGCACGCTGGCGCTGACAGCCGGCCACTTCGCTCCACATTTTCATCGTGGCATGGTGCTCGCGCTTCTCGAGCGCCACGAAGACGCGTTGGCGAGTTTCGATCGGGCGCTGGCACTCGAACCACAGTCGGCGCAAGCGCATAACAATCGGGGCGTCGAGCTCGAACAACTGGGGCGGTCCGCGGCGGCACTGGAGGCCTTTGCGAGCGCAGTGGCCTGCAAACCGGACGATGCGTCCGCCTACACCAATGCGGCCAACACACTCAAGAGTCTCGGTCGCTTCGAGGAGGCGCTCGGGAGTTTCGAGCGCGCGCTCGCGATCGAGCCCGAGCACGCACTCGCTCGCTGGAGTAAGTCTCTGCTGAAGCTGACTCTGGGCGAGTTCGACCAGGGATGGCCGCTGTATGAAGCACGGCTGCAGGTCCCGCAGTTCAGCCCGTACCAGCGCAGCTTCGACGTGCCGCGCTGGTCGGGTAGCGAGCCACTCAGCGGCAAGACCATCCTGGTTCACGCCGAGCAGGGTCTCGGAGATGCGTTGCAGTTTGCGCGCTACATCCCGTTGCTCGAGGCACGCGGCGCTCAGGTCATCTTCGAGGTACCCGCAGAGCTCGGCAGGTTGCTGCGAACCCTTCCAATGCGCGGCACGCTCCTCGTTCGTGGCGAGCCGCCACCGCCGCTCGACTACTACTGCCCGCTCCTCAGTTTGCCGCTCGCGTTCCAGACGCGCGCGGACTCGATTCCTGGTGGCGTGCCTTACATCGCAGCCGAGGCCGCGGCGGTGCAAGGGTGGCGCGAGCGTCTCGGCGCTCTCCCCGGCTTGAAGATCGGGTTGAACTGGCAGGGACACGTCGGCGCGGAAAAGCAGCCCTGGGTCCGCGGCCGCTCGTTCGCGCTTGCGTGCGCCGCGCCGCTGGCGGGCGTGCCGGGCGTAAGTCTGGTATCGCTGCAGAAGGGCGCCGCCGCCGGGCAGCGGAATCAGGTCGAATTCGGCAACAGTCTCGCCCAGCTCACCGATCCGCAGGACCTCGGGGCAGACGCGCTGCTGGAAACGGCAGCGCTCATGAGTGCGCTCGATCTCGTGATCACTTCGGATACCTCGGTCGCGCACCTCGCGGGAGCGTTGGGCGTTCCGGTGTGGGTGGTCCTGCACTCGGTCCCGGACTGGCGCTGGCGGCTTACGGGGTCAGGGAGCGCCTGGTATCCCAGCATGCGGCTCTACCGCCAGCGCGTCGCGGGCGACTGGCCGGAGGTCTTCGAGCGTGTGGCGCAGGAGCTCAGGGCTTCGATGCGCGACCGCAGTGGAGCCGCCGGCCCCGAGAGTAGCTGAGAGAGCCTACTGGCCGCCTGCGCCCTTGGTCGTGATCGCCGGGTCGAGCAGCCGCAGCGCCTGCGCCGTGTCCTGGACACCGGTCTGCTTGATGGCCTCGTCAGTATGAACGCGACCAAAGGCAGCGCACTCCGTCGGACTCACAGGAATGCGCGTGGCTGTTTCTGCGACGCATCCGGCGGGTGGTTGGTTGGCAGTCTTTGCCCCCGTGGGGCTGGCCGCGGTGGGGCTGGTCGCGGCGGGGGTCGACGGCGTACTCGCGCAGGCTCCCACGCACAGAGCCAGACCGACGCAAATCAGAGCCTTGGTCAACATACTCATCACCTCGAAATCATCCTAGGCCTGCAAGCCGAGCGCATGCAACCAGACATAGAACGCGCCACGCGCCGCAGCGTGCACACGCCGCGGGCGCGCCACCACTGGAGCATCGACGCTCCGTCCCTGCCACGCCTGAGCTCACGTCTGCGGTGTGGGAGCGGCGCCGCTATCCCACTGATTCGTGGCCGCCACGTCCTTGCCGCCGAGCGGCACGAGGGGGAGTCGAGCCGACTTCGGCTTGGGCCGAAATCCCGAATGCAGGAACAGCGAGGTCGTGCAGCGGAAATGATGCAGCGGGCGGAAGTCGTGGAAATCTACCTGTATGAGATCGGCCTCGCGCAACAAGCGTGTGGTGTTGGGATACCAGTCCGAATTGTCCAGTATGATGAACCCGCCCGGGCGCAGCAGGGCGGTTGCGCTCCTTGCCGCGTGAAAGCGATTGGCCGCGGGGTCGATGACGATGGCATCGAACTGGCGTCCGAGTTCCAGCATGTCCTTCGCCAGCGTGTCGGCAGTTGAAAGTCTGGTCTCGACGTTCGGTATGTGACGCGACTGCAGCAACTTCATCCACTCGGCATTGGTTTCGAGCGTGAGCACCGACCTGGTCCGACCGGCCCAGAAATGTGTCGAATTGCCGCCACCAAGCTCCAGCAAGTCGAACGCTGAGAGGTCGAGCGCCAGCAGATACTCGACCAGACCGTAAGACATCATCGGGATTGGTCGTCCGTCGCCGAGCACGCAGGTCTGTTGGTCGGCCGACACTTTGTAGCCGAGCGCGTCCGACAGAATCCGCATGACTGAGGCGAGGAATATGGCGCTGTCTGGGGCCTCGACGACGTCCAATTTCCGCCGCACCTGTTCCGCCTGGGTCTGGTCGGTCGGTATGGCTCTGGTCCAGAACATTCTCCTCTCCTTTGCGCGGACGGTGTTGCGCGCTCGAATACCCGACGCCGAAATGCTCAGTCCGGCACGCTGCGTCCGCACGAGCGCGTCCAGTCCTGCGGCCGCGCTCCCGGGTTGTGCCACCCGCAGCGCCCGGTCAGCAGCGCCTCCGCCTGCGGGGGGCCCCAGCTCCCCGGCAGATACTCGATCGGCGGAGTGCTCGCCGTGAGCACCGGATCGACGATCGCCCAGGCGGCTTCGACCTCGTCCTCGCGCGCGAAATGCGAAGTGTCACCGATCAGCGCGGCGCCGATCAGCACCTCGTAGGCGTCCATGTCGCCGGCCTGCTGCTGCGCGACGTACAGCTCGACGTCCTCACCCGTCATGGCCGGCCCGGGCTTCTTGGTGTGCGCGCCGAGCGCGATGGCGACATCGGGGCCGACACGAAAGCGGACGTGATTTGGCTGCTCCGGACCCGAGTCGCCGAACACGGCGTGCGGCGGGGACTTCAGCTCCACCATCACCTCCGTGGCGGTCACCGGCAGGCACTTGCCGGCGCGCAGGTAGAACGGCACGCCGCTCCAGCGCCACGAGTCGATCTGCAGGGCGAGCGCTGCGTAGGTCTCGACCTGCGAGTCGGGCGCGACGCCAGGCTCGCTGCGGTAGCCACGGAACTGGCCGCGCACCAGCTGCGCCGGCGAGGCGGGGCGCACTGCCCGCAGCACCTTCACCTTCTCATCACGCAGCGACTCGCCCGCGATGTTGACCGGCGGCTCGATGGCGAGCAGCGCCACGATCTGCAGCAGATGGTTCTGCAGCACGTCGCGGATGGCGCCCGTCTCCTCATAGAAACGCCCGCGCCCGGCCACGCCGAAGCTCTCGGCCATGGTGATCTGCACGCTGGCGATGAAGTTACGGTTCCACACCGGCTCGAGAAAGGAGTTGGCAAAGCGGAAGTACAAGAGGTTCTGCACCGCCTCCTTGCCGAGGTAATGGTCGATGCGAAAGATCCTCGACTCCTCAAAATGCGCGCGCAGCGTGGCGTTGAGCGCGCGGGCCGAGGCGAGATCACGTCCGAACGGCTTCTCCACCACGATGCGCGGGTCCTGCCCGCCGCTCGAGGCGCTCAGGTGCTCAATCACTACCGGAAACAGGCTCGGCGGCACGGCCAGATAGTGCAGCGGCCGCTGCGCGTCGCCGAGCGTCTGGCGCAGCGCCTCGAAAGTCCGGCGGTCGTTGTAGTCACCATCCACGTAGCGCAGCAGCTCGGTGAGACGCTCGACCACCGCCTCGTCCGCCTGCGGCACGAACGCCGCGACACTGGCGCGCACGCGCCCGGTGAGCCAGGCGAGGTCGGAGCCGTTGCGCGAGACGCCGACCACCGGCACGCGCAACAATCCACGGCGCGTGAGGTGATAGAGCGCCGGGTAGATCTTGCGGTAGCAGAGGTCACCGGTCGCGCCGAACAGCACCAGGGCATCGCAGTCACGACGTTCCATCAGTACCTCCGCCTCACGGCCCGCGCTCGACGTGGCCGCCGAACCCGAGCCGCATCGCCGACAGCACCCGGTTGGCGAATTGCGCCCGACCACGCGACTCGAAGCGTGCGTAGAGCGCCGCGCTCAGTACCGGCGCCGGCACGCCGACCTCGATCGCCGCCTCGATGGTCCAGCGACCCTCGCCGGAATCGGCCACCCGGCCGGCGAAGCCGCTCAGCTTGCCGTCGCGCGCGAGCGCCGCCGCGCTCAGATCGAGCAGGCGCGAAGAGATGATGCTGCCGTGGCGCCAGACCTCGGTGATCGCCGCGAGGTCGAGCCGGTACTGAAAGAAGCGCGGGTTCGCGAGCGGCGCCGTCTCGGCGTCCGCCGCGGCCGGACCCTCGAGGCCGGCGTCGGCGTGCGCGAGAACATTCAATCCTTCGGCGTAGGCGGCCATCAGCCCGTACTCGATGCCGTTGTGCACCATCTTCACGAAATGGCCAGCCCCCGAGGGGCCGCAGTGCAGATAGCCGTTGGCCGCCGCCTGCAGGCTCGCGGCGGCACCCTGCGCCGACGGCTTGCCGCCGGGGGCGAGCGCCGCGAACACTGGCTCGAGCAGCGCGACCGCGTTGCTGTCGCCGCCGATCATCAGACAATACCCCTGCTCGAGCCCGAGCACGCCGCCGCTCGTGCCGACGTCGAGGTAGCGGATACCCGCCGCGCCGAGCTCGGCGGCGCGCCGGATGTCGTCGCGGTAGTTGGAATTGCCGCCGTCGATCAGCACGTCGTCGCGGCCGAGATGCGGGCGCACCTGCGCTATCACTTCATCGACGGCCCCCGCCGGCACCATGATCCACAGCGCGCGCGGCGGCGACAGTGCGCGCACCAGCTCGGCCGGTGAGTAGGCGGGCTGCGCGCCGTCGGCGACGACCGCCGCCACCGACTCACGTCGCTTGGCGTACGCCACGCATTCGTGCCCGCTCTTCAACAGACGCCGCACCATGTTGGCGCCCATGCGCCCGAGTCCGATCATCCCAATCCGCATGGCAGCGACTCCTTCTGTCTAGGTCGGTACGCGCCGGATCTGGGCGCCGAGCTGCGCGAGCTTCTCCTCGATCGCCTCGTAGCCGCGATCGATGTGGTAGATGCGCTCGACGTCGGTGCGACCCTCGGCGACCAGTCCGGCGAGCACCAGACTCGCCGAGGCGCGCAGGTCAGTCGCCATCACCGGCGCGGCGGTCAGCTTCTCGACCCCGTGGATGATCGCGGTGTTGCCTTCGAGCCGTATTTCCGCTCCCATGCGGCGCATCTCCAGCATGTGCATGAAGCGGTTCTCGAAGATCGTCTCGGTGATGGTGCCGACGCCCGCGGCCACGGTGTTGAGCGCGGCGAACTGCGCCTGCATGTCGGTCGGGAACGCCGGATACGGGGCGGTGCGCACGTCGACCGCCTTCAGTGGCCGGCGGCGCATGTCCACCTCAACCCAGTTCTCGCCCACGCCGAGCCTGGCACCCGCCTCCTCGAGCTTGGCGAGCACCGCGTCGAGGTGCTCCGGGCGCGTGTTCTTGATGCGCACGTGACCGCGGCTGATGGCACCGGCGACCAGGTAGGTGCCGCTTTCGATGCGATCCGGCAGTACCTCATAGGTCGTGCCGCGCAGCCGCTCGACCCCCTTTACCAGGATCTTGTCGGTGCCCGCCCCCTGGATCTTTGCTCCCATCGCAATCAGGAAGTTGGCGAGATCGACCACCTCGGGCTCGCGCGCCGCGTTCTCGATGATGGTCTCGCCTTCGGCGAGCGTCGCCGCCATCATGAGATTCTCGGTGCCCGTGACGGTCACCGTCTCGAGCACCAGTCGCGCGCCCTTCAACCGCGCGGCGCGCGCGCGGATGTAACCGCCCTCGATGGTGATGTCGGCGCCCATCGACTGCAGGCCCGCAACGTGGATGTTCACCGGGCGCGTGCCGATCGCGCAGCCACCCGGGAGCGAGACGTCCGCACGCCCATAGCGCGCCAGCAGTGGCCCGAGCACCAGGATCGAAGCGCGCATCGTCTTCACCAGGTCGTAGGGGGCGAAGCACTCGCGCAGCGTCGAGGCGTCGACCTCGATGCGCATACGCTCGTCGATGGTCACGGTCGCGCCCATGCGGCCGAGCAGCTCGACCGTCGTGGTGACATCGCGCAGATGCGGAACGTTCGCCACCACCACCGGGTCCTCGGCCAGCAGCGCCGCTGCCAGAATCGGCAGCGTCGCGTTCTTGGCGCCCGAGATGCGCACCTCGCCCTCGAGGGCCACGCCGCCGTGAATCTGCAGCTTGTCCATTCCTCAGCTGCGCACCGACTCGTCGGGGGTCAGCGCCTCGATCGACAGCGCGTGGATCTCGCGTCCCATGAGCTCCCCGAGCGTGCCGTAGACCAGCTGGTGACGGGCGAGACGCCCCTTGCCGGCGAATGACACCGCGACGACGCGCACCGCAAAGTGCGTGTTGTCGTCCGACTGCACGCGCACCTCGGCGCCCGGCAGGCCTGCACTGATCAGGCGCGCGACTTCTTCGGGGTTCATGCTCGGATATTACATCGTCCCACTCGTGTGCGGAGGCTCGGGCGGCCCGGTCGCGCAGGAACGGCCGTGCGGGAGCCGCAAAAACCGGGCGATTCATGTGCCCGGGTGCAATCCCGCTGGTGCCATGCGATGATGACCATGAACTCGTGACCATGGAAATATGCAATGGAGATCCCCGCCGGTGAGTTCAAAGCCAAATGCCTGCAGCTCATGGACAGGGTGGCTCGCAGCCGCGAGCCGATTGTCATCACCAAGCGCGGCAAGCCCGTCGCCAAGCTGGTCCCGGCCGACCCTCCCGCCGCGCGTGCGCCGCTGTTCGGTTACATGGCGGGGACTGCGGAAATCCGCGGCGATATCGTCGATACGCCGCAGCTCGAGTGGTCCGCCCTGACCGCAGACGAGGACGAGCTGTACACGGGCCTCGCGCCCACCTCGGCAGCGGATGTACGTGAAGCGCCCAAGAGGTACAGGCGCAAGTGAGCCCGCCGGAACGACTGCTGCTCGACACTCATGTCTGGTTGTGGCTCGCTCTCGGCGCGAGCGGCAAGATTGCGCCCGCCGCGCTCAAAGTTCTCGAGGAGACTGCCAGGTCGAGCGGCCTGATGGTGTCAATTATCTCGATCTGGGAGTTGGCACTCCTCGTGGCACGAGAGCGGGTCGTGCTGCCGTTGCCGCTGAGCGATTGGGTAGGCCTCGCGCTGGGCCGCCCGGAAATCAGGCTTGTTGGCCTCAGCCGGCCGAATACCGCGATCGACAGCGGCAATCTGCCGGGAGAGCTTCACGCCGATCCCGCCGACCGCCTTCTCATTGCCACGGCGCGCAATCGCCGCGCCACGCTCGCTACCCACGACGACAGGATCATCGCGTACGGCCAATTGGGGCACGTGAGAGTTCTCAGGGTCTGAAGTCGCGCGGACCACCGAACGCTCGAGCCTCGCGGGCACGCCCTGCAAAACGCGCCGGTCGCGCACGCCTATAATGGCCCGTATGAATCTACCCCCGGCGGCCGCCGCCACCCCTGCCCCGATGGCGGACGATGAGCCGTTGCTCGCCTCGGCGCGCCGGGCGCTTGCCATCGAGACACAGGCACTCGCTGCGCTCTCACCAAGGCTCGGGCCCGCCTTCGCCCAGGCCTGCCGTATCTGCCTCGAGTGCCGCGGACGCGTAGTCGTGACCGGCATGGGCAAGTCCGGGCACGTCGCCCGCAAGATCGCGGCGACGCTCGCCAGCACGGGAACTCCCGCCTTCTTCCTGCACCCTGCCGAGGCGGGTCACGGCGACCTCGGCATGATCACACGCCCCGATGCGCTGCTCGCCGTGTCCAACTCCGGTGAGACGCCCGAGCTCGTGCTGCTGCTGCCGCACCTCAAGCGTCTCGGCGTGCCGGTCATCGTGATGAGCGGTAAGCGTGATTCGACCCTGGCGCGTGCCGCCAACGTGTTGCTCGACGTCGCGGTTCCCGAGGAAGCCTGCCCGCTGAATCTCGCGCCGACCGCGAGCACCACTGCATCGCTCGCCATGGGCGATGCGCTCGCCGTGGCCGTGCTCGAAGCGCGCGGCTTCACGCGCGCGGACTTCGCACGCTCGCACCCGGGCGGCGCGCTCGGGCGGCGACTGCTGCTGCACGTCGAGGACCTGATGCGCACCGGTGAGGCGGTGCCGCGCGTGTCCCCTGAGGCCACCCTGGCCGCCGGGCTGGTCGAGATGTCGGGCAAGGGGCTGGGAATGACGGTCGTGGTCGATGGCGAGCAGCACATCCTCGGCGTGTTCACGGACGGCGACCTGCGGCGCGCGCTCGACCGGCAGATCGACGTCCATGCGACGCGAATGAGCGCGATCATGACCACGACGGCCAAGACTATCGGTGTGCGCGAGCTCGCGGCCGAGGCCGCGCACCTGATGGAGGTGCATCGCATCACGGCGCTGCCGGTGGTGGATGCCGACGGCCGCCTCGTCGGGGCCCTCAACGTCCACGATCTGATGCGCGCCGGCGTGGTGTGAGCACGGCCGCATGCCGCGCGGGGCGATCCGGCTGCTGGTACTCGACGTCGACGGAGTGCTGACCGACGGGCGGCTGTACTACGGCGCGCGCGGCGAGGCGCTCAAGGCGTTCGACGTGCGCGACGGCTACGGCATCGTGCGGCTGCAGCGCGCCGGCACGCGCGTTGCGGTGATCTCCGGTCGGCGCTCGCCGATGGTGGCGGCGCGCTGCCGCGAGCTCGGTGTGCGCCACGTGCACCAGGGCGTCAAGGACAAGCTGGCGGTGCTCGAGCGACTGTGCGCGCATCTCGAGCTCACCCCGGCAGCGTGTGCCTGCGTGGTGGATGACCTGCCGGACGTGCCGCTGATGCGTGCCGCAGCACTGTCGTTCGCTGTCGCGGATGCGCACCGCGAGGTGCGCCGTATCGCGGATGTCGTCACGCGTCTGCCCGGCGGGCGCGGCGCGGTGCGCGAGGTCTGCGACCATCTGCTCGCGCTCAAGGCGCGGAAGCTCCGGGCGCGATGAGCTACCGCCTGGTGGCGCTGCTGGCACTGCTGGTGCTGATCGTCGGCCTGGTGGTGCTCTCGGGGCCGCAGCGCGACAACGGCGCGGCCGCAGCCCCCGAAGGACCGCTGCACGACCCCGGCTATTCGGCGCTGCAGGCCCGCCTGGTACAGACCGGCGCCGATGGCCGACCCCTCTACACGCTCGACGCGGCGCAAATTCAGCAGCAGCCGAACGGCGGCATGGTCGAGCTGCAGCAGGTGCAGCTCGGGTACCGCGATGCCAGCGACAACCAGTGGACCGCGCGCGCCGTGCACGGTGAGCTCGCGCCGGGAAGCGGGGTCGTGCGCTTGGACGGCGACGTGCACGTCGACGGCACGCTGCCCGGGACACCGGACGCGGTGCAGATCACGACCGAGCACCTGAGCTTCGATACCAACGCGCAGATCGTGACGACCCGCGATCCGCTGACGCTCATCAGCTCCGGCCGCGAGCTGCATGCGACCGGCATGACCGCCAGCTTGAAGGAGCGTCAGCTGCAGTTAGAATCGGCCGTGCATGGCGTGTTCCAGCAATAAGGCGTGGTGGCTGCTCGCGTGGATCTGTGCCCTCGGTGCGGCTTCGGCCGCGCCGGCCCCCGCGCCGGCCCCGACACCGGCGCCGGCTCCCATGCCCGCCCCGACCGCGGCCCCCGCACCAGCGCCCGCACCGGCGGCGGCCGCGCCGCCGCACGCCACGACGCCACCGGCGGCTGCGGGCGCCGCCATCTCGCCGCAGGGCGCTGCGGGAGCCAAGTCGCCGGCTGCAGCCGCGACACCTGCGAGCCAGCTCCCGATCATCGTCGACGCGGCCTCCTCCGACGTCGACTACAAGACGCACAGCTACACGTTCGAAAAAGTCGTGATCTCGCAGGGCACCATGCGCGTGCAGGCCGATCGCGCCCAGGCGACCGGCCTCGACTTTGCCAACAGCCACTGGACCTTCGACGGCCACGTGCACATCGTGGCCGAGGCGCAAGGCGATCTGCGCGCCGATCAGGCGGTGGTCGAATTCAAGGACAATCGCATCGCGCGCGCCACGGTGAACGGCAAGCCCGCCGAGTTCGAGCAGCAACGCCCGGATTCACAGCAGCCAGCCCGCGGCCACGCCGATGAGATCGTCTACGACGTGGGCGACGGCAGCGTGCGGCTGTCGAGCAACGCCTGGCTGGCAGACGGGCAGAACGAGATCTCCGGCCCGCTGCTCGTCTATAACATCCGCTTGCAGCGTGTGCAGGCCGCCACTACCGAAGGAAGCGACCAGCGCGTGCACATCAAGATCGAGCCGCAGAGCCTGCCCGACACCCGCGGCAAGAGCGAGACGGCGAGGCCGCCGCCCAAACCGCAGTCATGACGACGCTCCGAGCCACGGGCCTCGCCAAGAGCTACCGCTCGCGCCAGGTCGTGCGCGATCTGTCACTCGAGCTTGCGAGCGGCGAGGTCGTGGGACTCCTCGGGCCCAACGGCGCCGGCAAAACCACCGCCTTCTACATGATCGTCGGACTCGTGCCGTGCGACGCCGGCAGCATCCACGTCGGCGAGCGGGACGTGACGCTACTGCCGATCCACCGCCGCGCCCAGCTCGGACTCGGCTATCTGCCGCAGGAAGCCTCGGTGTTCCGCAAGCTGTCGGTGGAAGACAACGTGATGGCGATTCTCGAGACGCGTGACATGGAGCGCGCCGCCCGCGAGCAGCGTCTCGAGCAGCTGCTCGAGGAGCTGCGCATCGGGCACGTGCGCCGCACTCTCGGGCTGGCGCTCTCGGGCGGTGAGCGGCGACGCGTCGAGATTGCGCGCGCGCTGGCTGCCGAGCCGCGCTTCATGCTGCTCGATGAGCCGTTCGCCGGCGTCGACCCGCTGTCGGTGCTCGACATCCAGCGCATCATTCGCGAGCTCACCCACCGTGGCATCGGCGTTCTCATCACTGACCATAATGTGCGCGAAACGCTCGGGGTCTGTGGGCGGGCGTACATCGTCAACCAGGGCGCGCTAATCGCCTCCGGGAGTGCCGAAGAAGTCCTTGCCAACCCCCAAGTCCGTGAGGTGTACTTAGGCGAGTCGTTCCGGCTTTGAGGCTCGGGGAAGTAAGAGCAGAACATTTTGTTTTTCAAGTGATTACGAGATAAACCGGTAACGATTCCGAGCCGCGCGAACTCACATGCTGAAACCCTCCCTGCAGCTGAGGCTCGGTCAACAACTGACCATGACCCCGCAGCTGCAGCAGGCGATCCGGCTGCTGCAGCTGCCGGCACTCGAGCTGCAGGCGCACATTCGCGAGCTCCTCGAAACGAACGTGATGCTCGAGCCGATGGAGGAGGCCGAGAGCACCGGCACGTTCGAAGTGGCGGCGACAGCGGCGGCCGAGCCACGCGGCCCCGAGCGCGCGCCGCAGAGCACCGTCGAGGTGCTCGATGAGGGCTGGGGCGAGCACGGCGTTGGACCGGCGGAATCCCCGTGGAGCGGTGACGACGACGAGCGGCAGCAGGAGTACGCGGACGCTGCCGGCCAGTCGCTGCAGGATCACCTGCTGTGGCAGCTCGAGCTCGCCAGCCTGGCACCGCGCGAGTTGGCGATCGCCCGCGCGATCGTCGACGCCGTCAGCGACGACGGCTACCTCACGGAGTCGCTCGAGGAGATTACCCAGACGCTGCGCCCGGAGATCGAGAGCTCGACCGAGGAAGTGGTCGCAGTGCTCGCCGGCGTGCAGGCGCTCGACCCACCGGGGGTGGCGGCCCGCTCGGTCGGCGAGTGCATCGAGCTGCAGCTGCGGCAACTGGACCCGGCAACTCCGGGTCACGCCACCGCGCTCACCATCGCGCGCCGTCACCTCGACCTGGTCGCGGGGCGCGCGCTGGCGCTGCTGCGCCGCGAGCTGCGGGCCAGCGAGGAGGAGATCGGCGCCGCGTTGGCGCTGGTACGCTCGTGTCATCCGCGCCCCGGTGCCACCGTGAGTGCGAGCAGCGCCGAGTACGTCGTGCCGGACGTGTTCGTGCGCCGCACCGAGCACGGTTGGGGGGTGGAGATCAACCCTGCAACGCTGCCGCGTGTGCGCCTCAATCACAGCTACGCCAGCCTCATCGGACGCAATGCCAGCCATGCCACCATGCGCGCGCAGCTGCAGGAGGCGCGCTGGCTGCTGAAGAGCCTGGAGATCCGTCACGAGACCCTCATCAAGGTGGCGCGCTCGATCGTCGAGCGGCAGACGGCGTTCCTCGAGCACGGCGAGGAGCACATGCGGCCGATGATCCTCAAGGACATTGCCGAGGCGGTCGCGATGCACGAATCGACCATCTCGCGCGTCACCTCGGGTAAGTACATGCACACGCCGCGCGGCGTATTCGAGCTGCGCTACTTCTTCTCGAGCCAGGTCGAGGGGGCCGATGGCTCAGGCACCTCCTCGACCGCGATCCGCGCCAAGATCAGAAAGCTCGTCAAGGACGAGGACCCGGAAGCGCCCTTGAGCGACGGGCGCATCGCGGAGCTGCTGTCCGTAGCGGGCATCCCGGTCGCCCGCCGCACGGTAGCCAAGTACCGCGAGGCGATGGGCATCGCGGCTTCCAACGAACGGCGCCGCGCCGCACTGAACCAGATGTGAGCAAGCGAGTCGCAGGCACCATCAACAGGAGAACGGCGTATGCAGCTCAACGTCAGCGGTCACCACGTCGAGGTCACTCCCGCACTACGCCGCTATGTGGTCAAGAAGCTCGAGCGCATCGGCAGACACTTTGAGCAGGTGATCGACGTCCACTGTGTGCTGACGGTGGAGAAGCTGCGCCAGAAGGCCGAGGCGACCCTGCACGTGAGCGGCAACGCCATTTACGCCGACGCGACCGAAGAGGACATGTATGCGGCCATCGATCTGCTGGCCGACAAGCTCGATCGCTGCCTGAGGAAGCACAAGGAAAAGCGCTGCGACCACCGCGCCGCCGAGGCGCGCGCGCGCCGCACCTGAAGGCGCTCGCGACGTACGGGCCGCGCCAGTTGCAGCGTCGCCGCCGCTCGCTACCATTGCCCCGTGCGCATCATCATCCTCAGCGGACTGTCGGGCTCCGGCAAGAGCGTGGCACTGCACGTGCTCGAGGATCTCGGCTTCTATTGCATCGACAACATCCCGGCGGCGCTCCTCAAGCCGTTCGTCTCCTACACGGTCCGCAGCCCCGAGATGAGCTACGAGCGCACCGCCATCGGGCTCGATGCCCGCAATACCGCCGCCGAAGTGGCGAGCGTGCCGCAGCTGGTCGATGAGCTGAAACGCGCCGGGCTCCAGTGCGAGGTGATCTTCCTGGTCGCGGCGGAGGATGAGCTGCTGCGGCGCTTCGCGGAGACGCGCCGCAAGCATCCCATGAGTCGCGCCGGCGTCGGACTGCGCGAAGCGATGCGGGAGGAGCGCGAGCTGCTCGAGCCGATCGCCTCGGTGGCGGACCTTCTGATCGACACCTCGCGGCTGTCGGTGCACGCGCTGCGCGACCTCGTCCACCAGCGCGTCGAGCCGCGCTCTGCGGGTCGCCTGTCGATCACCTTCGAGTCGTTCGGCTTCAAGCACGGGATTCCCGCCGACGCCGACTTCGTGTTCGACGCGCGCGCCCTGCCGAATCCGTACTGGGAGCCGGGCCTGCGCAACCTGACCGGGCGCGACGTCGAGGTGATCCGTTTTCTCGAGACGCAGACCAACGTCGCAGCGCTGGTGGCGGACATCGCGAGCTTCGTGCGCGGCCGCGTGCCGGAGTACCAGGCGAGTAACCGCGGTTATCTCACCGTGGCGGTCGGCTGTACCGGCGGCCAGCACCGCTCGGTGTACATCGTCGATCGGCTGGCGGAGAGTTTCGCCGCCGAGTTCAGCGGCGTGACTGCACGCCACAGCGGTCTGCCCGGGGCGCGGCTCTACCAGGCGCGCCCGCGCGGCGTCGCTGCCGGCGAGACTCCCTGAGCGGCACGCCGGCGCGCCGCAGCACCCACGGGCGGGGCGCCGTCCGCACTCAGATCAGGTCGACTGCGCGACTCCGGCCGCGGTCATCAGCTGCGGCAGCTTCTCCCCGCCCATGAACGCCGTCAGCGCGACGCGTGCCTCCATGGCGTCGCGGTAGCCGAGCTCGATGAGTGCGCGGGTATAGCCCGCCTCGAAGGTCAGATAACTCGCCAGCTGATCGCCCGAGGAGTCGCGGCCACCGATCACGCGCAACAGGGCGCGTAGCCCGAGCGGTATCTCGCCCGCGTGACGAGCGGCGATCTCACGCGGGTCCACCGATGGGGCGAGCATCAGCGTCTCCACCAGCCGCTCGCCGCGCGTCGCCTGCGGCGCGCTGCGCACCAATACGTTGATGCGCTCGAGCTGCTCGAGGTCGCCGTACACCTGGTCGGTGAACAGCGTGTCGAGCATGTAGCCGAAGATCGCGCCCGGAGTCGGCATGATCGCCTGTTGGCGGCTCACCACCACGCCAGCGGCACGCCGCGCACGCACGCCGATGATCAGCAGCCGATCGGCGCCGAGGTGAATCGCCGGACTCAACGGGTGGAGCTGGCGCATCGCGCCGTCCCCGAAGTAATCGTCGCCGATCCGCATCGGCGGGAAGAGCAGCGGAATGGCCACGCTCGCCATCAGGTGATCGAGGCTGAGCTGCGTGCGGCAGCCGATGCGCTGCACCCGCGACCAGTCGCGGATCGAGTCGACACCGTCGAAGAAGGCGACCGAATGCCCGGTGACATAGCTGGTGGCGCACAGCGCGAAGGCGCGCAGGTGCCCGCGGGCGATGCTGCGGCGGATGCCGGCCCAATCGACGTGCGTCTCCAGCAATTCACGCAGCGGCGAGTTGTCGAGCATCGCCCTCGGCGGCGCCAGCACCAGGCCGCCGGACAGCAGCGCCAGCACCCAGTGGGCGCCGGCGCGCAGCATGTGCGGGGCATCCACGCGAAAGACATGGCTCGAGCGGAAGTTCGCCCACACCCGCTCGAGTCCGTCGACGGCGCGTCGCCAGTGATGCGCTTCGGCCGCCAGCACACTCGCTGCGACCGCGCCGGCCGACGTGCCGACGATGACCTGGAAGGGATTACGCGCACGCGGCAGCATTTCCGAGAGCGCCAGCAGCACCCCGACCTGGTAAGCCGAGCGGGACCCGCCGCCTGTCAGCACCAGTCCGACGTTCGGGCGGTAGCCCGCTCGGCTCGCGGTTTCGGCGAGATCGTAGCCCGCGCGGGTGGCAGTGTCGGCGAGATCGTCCATACGTGGCATGCGGCCCCGATATTATCGGACGCCCGGCCGCAGCCCCTGTGTGATGGAAGTCGCGCCCTCCGCCGCGATCGCCGTGCAGCGCTGCCTGAGCATATGTGAGGCAGTGTAACCTCGCATCTGCAGCCCGGTGGGCCAGCCTTCAGTCGTATTGGAGGCGCGCCGCGACGCGCGCTTCAGCGGGGCAGCACCCGTATCGACTTCAGCTTCGGTTCAGCGAGGCGCGAGCGTCAGAGTGTGCTCGGCCGGACCCGGCAGGAACGGCAACGGCTCGCCCCGGGCCCACTCGCTGAAGCCTGCGCGGTAATACGGCGAGAGCGGATGCCCGCTCTGTCCCCCCGGAATGTCCAGGTACCCCTGCGGCTCGCGACCGGGCGACACGGCGAAGCGTTCCGAGGCGCCGAACGAAGTGCCATCCTGCACCCTGGGCATGTCGTGGTCGCCCGGCAGCTCGAGCGTCGGCATGTCGAGCAGCGCAGCGAACGCTGGCAGTGCGCGTGACAGCGGATGGCGGATGCGCACCGTGTTGCGCAGGCCCCAGGTGCAGCGGGCGAGCTGCGGACAGCTCGCGTCGAGCTCGGCAATGGTGGCGTCGACCTGCGCCCGCAGGAACTGCGGCCAGTCGCTGTAGCGCGGCGCGAGCAGATGAAGCGGCTGTTGTGTGACCAGCTGCCACAGCGAGCCTTCGAATTGATCCTGCGTCTCGGGATCGTCATCCGCCGGGATTCCCAGCGCCCCGAGCAACATCGCTCTGACGGCGACGCGGGTGCGATCGTGGAAGCTGCGCACCAGGCGATAGCCGACCGCATCAGCGCTCGCCGCGGCGTTCCAGTGCTCGATCAGCTGCCGGAACTCGGCGCGCCGCGGCTGGCCCGCGAGGCTCGGCGGATCGAGCAGCGTGAGCAGCAGCGTGCGCCAGCGCTCGAGGAACAGCGCGCGATCGTCGAGCTGGATGCGCAGCATGTCGGCCGGCGTGGCGGGAGCGGCGAGGGCGAGCAGATCGTCGCGGATCTGACCGGCGCGCGCGCCGAGGTTGTATTGCGCGCCGAGTGTCGTGACGGCGCCGCCGATGAGCCGCTGCTGGCGCTCATCGCCCGTAACGCGCGCGTTGGCCGTCCACAGCCGCCCGAGCGGCGGGTCGACGATGCGCGGCTGATCGGCGCTCGTGGTCCAGGGAGCGCCGCTGCGCGCGCGCATCGGGCCGGTATCCTGCGGGATGCGGCCGAAGATCGTCCAGGCGATGTGGCCGTCGGCGTCGCCGACCACGAGGTTCTGGTGCGGGATCCCCATCGAAGGCGCGAGCGCCAGCACCGCGGCGACGCTGTCCGCGCGCTCGAGGTCCATCAGACCGATGTTGGTGGCCGCCGGCAGCTGCGCGAGCCACGACCCAAACCAGCACGCCTGCTCGGCCGCATCGACCTGCAACAGCAGTCCCGCCGGGCCCGACCTCACCTCGAGCACCGCGGCAGGCGCGCCGCGGACGCGGATCTGCTCACGCACCACCGCGAGGGGGACATCGCCCGCCGGGGTCGTGAGCGCGTCGTGCCCGACCGCGGTGCATGGCGTGCGCTCCACCGCGAGCCAGTCGCCGTAGCTGTTGGTGAAGCCCCAGGCGATCCGCCCGTTGGATCCGGCGACCAGTACCGGGGCTCCGGGGAGCGTGACGCCGTTGAGGTCGAGTGCCGGCGCGCCGTCGCCGGCCGCGCTCTTCAGTCGCATGTGATACCAGACCGGCGGCACGCGCAGCCCGAGATGCATGTCGTTGGCGACGAGCGCCGCGCCGGTGGCCGTGAAGCGGCCGTCGACCGCCCAGGCATTGCTGCCGGCCGCCGGCGCACGCATGACCGGGGCCTGGGTTGCCGGCGCGCTCGCGGCCGGCGCATCGCGGCCGCGCACATTGAGCACGGTGGCGTCCGGGATCGCCCCGCTGCTCGGCGGGAGTGGCCCGGCAGACGGCGCGTCGAGGGCGTCCCAGCTGGTGCCGAGCGGATAAAAGAAACCGAGAGCGCAGCGCCAGCCGTCGGCGCATTCCGCACCCGTCAGGCGCGCGTTGATCCTGCGCCGCAGGATCTCGCGCGGAAAGCCGCTCGCCTGCAGATCCCACCACATGGCGTACTCGACCAGCACGCTGTCCTCGGGGCGCCAGCTCACCGGCGCCTGCCGCAAGACCCAGTATTCCCACGGCCGCGACGCCAGGCCTGCCAGCCCGGCGTTGACGCCGCGCGCGTAGGCCTCGAGCAGCGCGCGCTGCGCGCCATTCGCCTCGGCGATGACCTGGCGCGCGATACTTCTGAACCTGAACAAGCGGGTGCGGCGGTCCTCAGCGAGCGCCACCGTACCGAACAGCTCTGCCAGCTCACCGGCGGCGTGGCGCCGCGCCAGATCCATCTGGAAATAGCGGTCCTGCGCGTGCAGGAAGCCGGTGGCATAGGCGAGATCGAGGCGGTTGCGCGCCTCGACTGTCGGCACACCGCGCCAGTCGCGCGTCACGCGCACCGGCGCAGCGAGACCGGCGAGGCGGACCGCGCCGTCGAGCTGCGGAAACGAGGCGCGCAACAGGCCGTAGCCGGTCGCGAGCACGGTGACGGCGAGCAACGCGAGCAGCGCCGCGGCCCGGCCGAGCAGCTTCAGCTTACCCATGGGTGCGCCGCCGCTCAGTCGAGCGCGACCTTCAGTATCTGCATCGAGTTGGTGCCGCCCTCCACGCCCGAGCGCTCGCCTTTGGTGAGAATCACCAGATCGCCGCGCTTCACCAGGTTCAGCCCGAGCAGGCGCGCGAACAGCGCGCCGTAGAGTGTCGCGCTGGCATCGCCGGAGCCGGTGACGTCGAAAATCACCGGGTAGACGCCGCGGTAGAGCGTCACCCGCCGGCGCGTCGCCTCGTGGCGCGTGAAGGCGTACACCGGGATGTCGGCGCGAATGCGCGACATCCACAGCGGCGTCGCGCCCGATTCAGTCAGCGCGACGATCGCGCGCACCTTCATGTGATTGGCCGTGTACATCACGGCCATCGCGATCGCCTCTTCGGTGCCCTTGAACTGAGCCTCGTAGGTGCGCTGGCGCGCGCGGTTGTGGGTCAGCTCATACTTCTCGGCGCCCAGGATCACCTGCGCCATGGCCTCGACCGCCCGTACCGGGTAGCGCCCGGTCGCGGTCTCCGCCGAGAGCATCACCGCATCGGTGCCGTCCATCACGGCGTTGGCGACGTCGCTCACCTCGGCGCGCGTCGGCACCGGATTGTTGATCATCGATTCCATCATCTGGGTGGCGGTGATCACGATCTTGTTGCGGGCGCGGCTCTGGTGAATGATGGTTTTCTGCAGGCCGGTCACTTCCGCGTAGCCCATCTCCACACCGAGGTCGCCGCGCGCCACCATGATCACGTCCGAGGCATCGATGATGTCCGGCAGGTTGTCGATCGCCTCGTGGCGCTCGATCTTCGCGACGATCCGACCCTCGCCGCCGGCCGCGCGCAGCAGCGTGCGTGCCTGCTCGATATCGGCAGCCGCGCGCGCGAACGAGACCGCCAGGTAGTCGATGCCCTCGGCGGCCGCGAAGCGGATGTCCTCGTGATCACGCTCCGCGAGCGCCGGCGCGGAGATGCCGCCGCCCTGACGGTTGAGTCCCTTGCGGTCGCACAGCTCGCCGCCGATGCGCACGCGGGTCTCGACGGCGGTGGCTCCCACCGCCACCACGTCGAGGACGATCTGGCCGTCGGCCAGCAACAGGCTGTCGCCAGGCGCGACGTCCTGCGGCAGCTCCTTATAGGCGACGCCCACCGCACGCTCGCTGCCGGCCGCCGGATCGAGGCCGGTGTCGAGCGTGAACGGTGCGCCTTCGACGAGCTGCGCGCGCCCGCCGCGGAAGCACTCGATGCGGATCTTCGGTCCGGCCAGGTCGAGCAGCACGCCGACACACTTGTCGGCGCGCTGGGCCGCCGCGCGCGCCAGGGCGAGGCGCCGGGCGCGGTCGGCGAGCGTGCCGTGCGAGGCGTTGAGCCGCACGACGTCGAGGCCGGCGCGCATCATCTCAGTGAGCACTTCCGGGTCGTCGGTCGCCGGCCCCAGCGTGGCGACGATCTTCGCCCGCCGCAGCAGCCCCGCTGGCACTGCCTCAGCCATGGGCGCGCTGCTCGAGCATCGCCACCGCCGGCAGCGTCTTGCCTTCCACGAACTCGAGAAACGCGCCGCCGCCGGTCGAGATATAGGAGATCGCCTCCTCGACGCCGTACTTCTCGATGGCCGCGAGCGTGTCGCCGCCGCCGGCCAGCGAGAACGCCTTGCTGCGCGCGATCGCCGCCGCGACCGCGCGCGTGCCCTCGCCGAATTGCTCGAACTCGAACACGCCCACCGGCCCGTTCCAGATGATCGTGCCGGCCGCCTGCAACAGCGCGCTGTAGCGGTCAGCGGTGTCGGGGCCGATGTCGAGGATCATCTCGTCGCGGCGCACCTCGCCCACCGGACGGACGTCGGCGTGCGCGGTGGCCGCGAACTCCTTTCCCACCACCACGTCGGTCGGCAAAATGATCTGCGCGTCCCGCGCGCGCGCCTGCGCACTCAGGCGGCGCGCGACGTCGAGCATCTCCCTCTCGCAGAGCGACTTGCCGACGTCGACACCCGCGGCGGCGAGAAAGGTGTTGGCGATGCCACCGCCGACGATCAGCTGGTCGACCTTCTCGAGCAGCGCCTCGAGCACCAGCAGCTTGGTCGAGACCTTCGAGCCGCCGACCACCGCGATCAGCGGCCGCGCCGGCTTCTCGAGGGCGCGCTCGAGCGCCTCGAGCTCCCCTACCAGCAGCGGCCCGGCGCACGCGACCGGCGCGTAACGCGCCACGCCGTGCGTGCTGGCCTCGGCGCGATGCGCGGTGGCGAAGGCGTCCATCACGAACACCTCGCACAGCGCCGCCATGCGCCGCGCGAGTTGCTCGTCGTCCTGCTTCTCGCCCTTCAGAAAGCGCACGTTCTCGCACAGCACGGCGCTGCCCGGCGGACAGTCGAGGCCGTCGATCCAGTGCTTGCGCAGCGGCACCGGCTTGCCGAGCAGCTCCGACAGCCGCGCCGCCACCGGCGCGAGCGTCAGCGCGGGATCCTCCTGCCCCTCCGACGGCCGCCCGAGATGGGACAGGATGAATACCCGCGCGTGCTGGTCGATGGCATAGCGGATGGTGGCGAGCGCGGCGCGGATGCGCGCATCGCTCGTCACCACACCGGC
>Ga0307477_10001314_pt1 | contig 21434 bp, 15 predicted proteins | sample atmos_gasesECM2C_FD_203316 | JGI IMG/M metagenome (GOLD analysis project Ga0307477, IMG submission 203316) | Hardwood forest soil microbial communities from Morgan-Monroe State Forest, Indiana, United States - atmos_gasesECM2C_515 | ecosystem: Environmental > Terrestrial > Soil > Temperate...
GCTGAGCGCGCCACCGTGCCACGGGGGTCGAGGGGCTCCGATGTTTCACGGCGCCGAAACACGTCGGCAACCCGCACGACCCAGTCGTGTCGTATATCGAGCGACGTGGAGGGGACCCTGTACCGGCTCGACGGCTCGTACGACGAGCTGGTCGACGCCGACGGACAACCCCGTGCCATCGCTCGCCCGTTGCTCGGGCACCTGGCTGAGGTCGGCCTCGACGTCCTGCGGGGGCGCCAACGGGCAGCCGACCGCGAGATCCGCTCGGTGGGGATGACCTTTCGAATCTACGAGGACCGCTCATCCGCCGACCGCCTTTGGCCGTTCGACGTGGTCCCGCGTGTGCTGGACAGCAACGAGTGGGAGCGCATCGAGTCGGGCCTCGTCCAGCGCCTGCGCGCCCTCAACTGCTTCATTGACGACGTGTACCACGACCAGCGCATCGTCGAGGCAGGCGTCGTCCCGGGCGATGCCGTGCTGGGAGCGCCCAACTTCCGCCCCGAATGCATGGGGGCGGACCCCGTCGGCGGGGTCTGGGCACATATCTGCGGGAGCGACCTCGTGCGGGGTGAGGACGCCACGCTCTATGTCCTGGAGGACAACCTGCGAGTGCCCTCGGGGGTGTCATACCTGCTCGAGAACCGGCTCGTCTCCAAGCACGTCCTGCCTGATCTCTTCCGCTTCTACAGCGTGCAGCCCGTCGACCAGTACGTCACCCGGCTGGCCGAACTGCTGGCGTCGGTCGCGCCGAGCCAGACCGACCCACGAGTCGTCGTCCTCACGCCGGGACGCCACAACGCCGCTTACTTCGAGCACGCCTTCTTGGCCCAGCAGTTGGGGGCGGCCCTCGTGGAGGGCGCCGACCTCGTGGTGCTCGACGACGACTGCGTGTACGTGCGCACCGTCCTCGGGCTCGAGCGCGTCGACGTGGTGTACCGCCGGATCGACGACCTCTTTCTCGATCCCGACGTCTTTCGGCGCGACTCGATGATCGGGGTCCCGGGCCTGATCCGGGCGTGGCGGTCGGGAAATGTGACCATCGTCAACGCCCCGGGCACGGGCGTGGCAGACGACAAAGCCGTCTACCCGTTCGTCCCTGACATGATCCGCTATTACCTGGGCGAGACGCCCGCCCTGCCAAGCGTGCCCACGTGGCGTTGCTCGGACGCCCAAGACCTGGCTTACGTCCTCGCGCACCTCGACGCCGTGGTGGTGAAGCCCGCCAACGAATCGGGCGGCTACGGGGTGGTGATCGGGTCGCGGGCGGGACCGGGTGCACTGGTCCACGTGGCGCGCCGCATCGAGCAGTATCCCGCCGGGTGGGTGGCCCAACCACTGCTCAACCTGTCCACCGTGCCCACCCTTGTAGCGAACGGCTTGCAGCCCCGGCATGTCGACCTGCGCCCGTTCGTCCTGCTCGGCCCGGACGGCGCGTACGTGACCCCGGGGGGCCTCACTCGCGTCGCCCGGCAAGCGGGGTCGGTCATCGTCAACTCGTCACAAGGCGGGGGGAGCAAGGACACCTGGGTGGTGGACGCCACCCTTGTCGACCACCATGCCGTGGGATCGGTGACCATCGACAGCCTCGTGTCGTGCGCGTGCGAAGACGACTCGCAGACCGCTCCGACGATCCCGGACGATGGCGAAGTCGGTCTGCCCCGGGGCACGCCGAGTCCACCTCAGTGACGGTGGCGAAGATGTCCTTGCCGCGACGGCCCCGGCCGGCATGACGACCTCGCTGTTGTGCCGGACCGCCGAGGGTGTCTACTGGGCGGGCCGGTACCTCGAGCGGGCCGAGGCCATGTCGAGGATCGTGCTCGTCCACGGGGACAGCCACGTCGACCTGCCGGTGGGGCAGGACGTGGGCTGGACGCCGCTGCTCGCCATCGCGGGTGTCGAGGCGGCGTTCGCGCGTCGGCTCGAGGAGCTCGGGACCAGGCGGGGCAAGGCCGACGAGGAGCCGCCGTCGGCCCTTGAACGCCAGGTGGTCGAGTTCCTCCTGTGCTCGTCCGACAATCCCGGCAGCGTCCTCGCGTCTGTCCGCAACGCCCGGGAGGCGATGCGATCGGCGCGCTCGTCGATCCCTCGCGAGGTGTGGGAGCGCTGCAACGACCTGTGGCTGGCGTTGAAGGACCGCAGCAATGGTGTGAGGTCGCGCCAGGACCGGGTGCTGTGGCTGCGCCAGGCCATCGCCGGGTGCGAGCGGGTCAGCGGCGCGCTGTGGAGCACCATGCCGCGCGACACCGCGTTGGCCTTCACCCGGATCGGCCAGCATCTCGAACGCGCCGAGATCACCTGTCGGATCCTGTCGGTGCGTGCCGACAGCATCCTCGCCAACGGCAGCCAGGATCCCTACGAGCAAGTGCGGTCGATGGCCGTGCTCCGGGCCTTGGCCGCGTACGAGGCGTTCCGACGGGCCGTCCCGGCGCGCTCCGACGGGCGCTCGGTGCTCCGCTTCCTCCTGGAGGACGAGACGTTCCCCCACACCGTGGCGACCTGTCTCGGCCGGTTGCGCGACCATCTGAAGGAGCTCCCGCGCAACGAGGAGGCCTCGGCCGCATGCACCGACGTGGTGGTCCGGATGGCCGGGTCAGCCGTGGGCGGTGGGTCGGCACCGGAGGTGCGCCAGTTCGTGGCGGGTCTGCAGGACTCGATCTCGGGCCTCCACCACCTCATCGAGTCGACGTACTTCCATGGAGAGGTGCCCATGACCGCCCCCGGCAGTCTTCGCCCATCCGGCTCAACCGCGGGCTTGGACCGCGGCGGGCACGGGCCGGACCGCCTGGGGCCTGATCGTTTCTGGCCGGGTCGCTCCCCGGGCGTCGTGTCCGCTTCGCCGGTGGCGACCTACCGCGTCGTCCACCGCACGGTGTACCGCTACGAGTCCCCGGCGGAGCAGTCCTACAACGAAGCCCACCTTCGTCCCCGCAACACCGAGTTGCAACGGCGAATCGACTACGAGCTGGTGGTCGATCCTTCGCCCTCGATGTGGTCGGAGCACGTCGACCTCCTTGGCAACGATGTGGTCACGTTCCTCGTCCGGGGCGGATTCGACGTGCTGTCGGTGAGGTCGACCAGCGTGATCGCCTTGTTCGAGCGGCAGGATCCGCCCCTCGGCCCCCCCTGGGAGTCGGTGCGATCGGTCCTCGACGTGGACCGGCAGGCGCCGACCCGCGCCGCGAGGATGTACCGGGCGCCATCACGCCTGGTCCCGGTGCTCGCTCCGCTCGCTGCGTACGCGGCCGAGTCCTTCTTCCCGAACCGGTCTGTCGTCGAGGCCGTGACCGAGCTCTGCAGTCGGATCCACAGCGACTTCACCTACGAACCCGGGTTCACGTCGCTGACCACCCCCCTGCTCGAGGTCTTCGAGGAGCGGCGCGGCGTCTGCCAGGACTTCGCGCATGTCGCCGTCGCCTGCCTTCGATCGGTCGGTTTGGCCGGCCGGTATGTGAGCGGGTACATCGAGAGCGCCCCGCCGCCAGGCACGAGCCTCATCGGCACCGAGGCATCGCACGCATGGGCATCGACGTACCTCCCCGGGTGGGGCTGGCTGGACATCGACCCGACGAATGACCAGCTCGTCTCCGACGTGCACGTCACCACCGCGTGGGGTCGTGACTTCCTGGACGTCTCGCCCCTGCGTGGATCGATCGTCGGAGGGGGCCGGGCCCACGACCTCGAGGTCAGCGTTGAGATGAGCAAGGTCGACGACGAGTAGACCCGGACACCTCTGCCCTGAGACACCTCCCACCGTCATCGCCCCGAACGAAGCGTCGGAGCCGGCCCGATGGACCGAGAAATTCCTGACCACTACAGGACTGGTCCACGACTACCGCCGGTTCGCGCGACCGCGATGGGATGATGGCGAATCTTGGTGTGACCGGGTACGTACCGGGCGGCTCGTCGAGGACGGAGGTCAACTGGCATTCATGTACGGCAGGGTGTGGTGAACGGTCCCGACGAAATCCCAGAACCGAACGGGGAGCCCGGAACTCCGCAATGAAGGAGAACATGCCCTGTCCGCTCCGGGGCCTTGCTTACGTCGGGTTCAGATTCTTGGACATTCGTAGCGACTGCGTCTCGTAGCCGAGGCTTTCATACAGCGACCGAGCCACATGGTTGTGACCGAAGACGTTGAGGCCTACGTCCCTCGCCCCGCCGTCTCTGGCCTTGGCCTCCGCGATAAGCATCGCTTCCTTGCCCAATCCCCGACCTCGGAACGGCTCTTCAATCTGGATGTCATAGACCCACCAGCTATCGGTCGGTCCGTCCAAGGCATGCCCGATCCAAATCGAGCCAACGACACTCTCGCCGTCAAAGACTCGATAGACGTGTTGACCCGGCGCCGGCCTTCCATCAGGGAAAAGCTGCGTAATCTGTAGGTCGGCGATCCGCGTCGCATGTGCCTGGTCCTCACCTGAGCGGACCCGCGCCTCGATGTAGTCCTTGCGCTGCTGTGCCAGCCACCTCGGAATCTCGTCGGGTTGTATCGGAACCAGGGACGCCACGGAGACAAATTATCCCGACGGCTTGTGCAGGACAGGAGGTTTGACGATTGGAGAGCCGACCGAATTGACAGCCGTGCGGTCGTAATCTGGGCCGAGGCACCTGAGCGGGTACTTATTTGATTTCCTGAGACCAACCGACGAGGACTACGACGAAAACCGCCATGGGCGGAACTCGCTTGTATGGCGTTGATCAGTGCCCTCGATCCTGCCAGGAGGGGCGTCGATCTCCAGCTTCGAACCAGCGACCTTGGCGAGGTGCATGTTTCGGGTATGCGGCTTGGCCCTTGAACGCGACCTGCCTTACCGTGGCGAGGTTATCGCGGGATCCCGGGATCTTCTCGAGCAAACCGTCGCGCCGCCTTCAGCCGTATGTGAATGTGATGCTGTTCGAGGTCCCGGCGTCGGTGGTGACCGTCACGGAAACCGACGAGGAACCGCTCGGTGGCGGTGGAACCGTCGCGTTGCACGACATGGTCGACGAGCAACTGGTGGGAGCTACCTCGCTCCCGAAGCGGGCTAAAACCTGCCCGCTGGCACTCCTGAAGTTGGCTCCCGTGATCACTACCATCTGGCCGGGAGTGCCGGTCGACGGCGACAGCGAACTCAGTACCGGTGGCCCGCCGGGAACCACCGCTGGCACCGTCGTGGTGGTCGATGCGGACGAGCCGGACGGACTCGGCGGGATAGAGGCGGTCTGGCTTGGCGGTCCGATGGAGCCGAGGGCGTGGTCTATCTCCACCGACGCCAGGATGAGACCGGCGATGACGAGGAGACCGGCCACTACCCAGGCGGCGACGATCAAGTGGCGTTCACGAGGCGGGCGGGACAGCGATGGGGTGATGCGGTTCGTATACCCCGGTCACCGCGGCTCGGCACCCACGAACGGCAAATGGGTCAGACTGGGCGGCCCTCTTCTTGGCGTGCTTACCCCGACGGTCACACGGGCGGACGTGGTGAAGGCCGCATGGCTCACGAACTGCTACACGGGGCGCTGAGGCCCACACGGGCGTCGAGAAGCTCCAAGACAGAACTTCGTCGGAGGTCGTGAGGACAGAACTCCTTTACCTAGGCCTTCTGCGCCCGCGCCGGGAGGATCGAGTAGACCGCCCGGTCCGTCATGCGCCGGGTGGCCACGTCACCGGTCTGGGTTACGGGGACCACCAATGGACCAGTCTCCTCACCCCGCACGCGCCTCGAACGGGTCGCTCAGGGTGGGGACAACCGATCAGTGGGACCTCGCTTGCCTGCGACCTCCAGCGCGAGTGAAATCGCCAGGGGGCGGTGGATGAGCCTTATCCGGATCGTGCTCACCCAGGGCCTCCTTCAGGAATAACGCCATCTGGAAGGAACAACACCGTGGATCGTGAAAATCCGGACCCGAGTGATGTCCAGTCGCAGCGACGCAAGGCCGCGGTCGCCGATCACAAGGCCCGGGACTTCCTCCGAGAGGCGGATCCGATCCTCAAGCGGGTGATCGACGCGCGGCCGGGCTTTCGTCCACGGGCCTGGATGGACGAACTTCCTCAGCTCGACGCCTTCACCACCCTGATCTTTCAGGTCGCCGGCCAACAGCTTTCTGTCAGCGCGACACGAACGATCTTGTCGCGTATCCAGGAGCGCTTCGGAGGACACCTCCCTTCGCCCGCCGAGCTGCTCGCAGCAGATCCGGGAGTTCTCCACGCCAGCGGCCTCTCAGCCCGCAAGGCTGCCACGTTACGGGCGCTCGCCGAGCGGTTCGACGATGGGCGACTGAGCGATGAGGCCTTCTCGGAGATGACCGACGACGAGGTCGAGGCGATCCTGACCGAAGTCCCGGGGATCGGGCCCTGGACAGCGCACGGTTTCCTCATCGTGGCCCTCGATCGGCCCGACGTCTTCCTTTCCGGTGACCTCGCGTTGCGGCGCGCCATCGAACGGATCTACGGGTTCGACCACGTTCCCACAGAAGAGGAGATGGTCCAACTGGCGGAACGCTGGCGACCGTACCGGAGCCTTGCGGTGAGCTACCTGTTCGCGTCCGAATACGAGGGAGGAACGTGATACACCCGGCTGACCTCAACCGTATTGGAATCATCGGCGCTGGCCGACTCGGGCAGGCGATGGCGCGCACCGCGCTCCGTGCCGGCCGCACTGCGGTGATCGCCAATAGCCGCGGCCCGGGGTCGGTCGTCTCGGCGCTTGGTGACGGCGCATCGCCTGGCACCGTCGATGAGGCATCAAAGCGGGCATTGTCGTCATCGCAGTGACGTGGAACCAGGTTCCCGAGGCCGTAAAGGGACTCGAATGGAAGGGTCAGTTCGTGATCGACGCGACTACTGCAGGTGGAGTGTGATCGTGCGTCGGCCGCGCACCGAGCTCACGACGCCCCGGGCGCGCCCGCGAAGGAGTACGAGCCGGAACCGACTTGTAACACGGGAGCGCTCGCCGTCGATCGGGTGACCGTGACTCCGGGTACGTCACCGACCGGAACCCCTCCCTCGGTGACTGAGCCCTTGTCGATGCCCGACAGGAGGACCGTCGCGCTGGCATTGGCGGGGACGACGAGGTCTAACGAAGTGGCAGGTGCATCCGGCCCGGTTCGTTGCCACCTCACCACCACGTCGCCCCGCGGTGTGGAGACCGATCCCTTGGCGGTCAGTAATCCGCCGGATGGCGGGGACACCGCGAAGGTCTTGAACCCCGGACCCGTCGGACGCACGCCGAGCAGCCATTGCTGGATCTCGACGAGCACGTTCGAGCCCCAGCCGTGCGACATGCTGTCGCCGTTCGCGTCAGAGGGCTGCCACACCTCCCAGGTGAACGTGCCGCCTTGGGCGAGGATGTTCGCCCAACCGTTTGTCGATGGGTCGGTGAGCCGGGCGAGGAGCGTCGTGTAGTCGCCGGCCATGGCGAGGCAACGGATGACCTCGGCCGCGTTCTGCGGTTCAGCCTGCATGCCGAGCCCAGCCACGTGGCCGACCACCGCCTGGAAGGAGCGTGCCGGGGCGACGCCATACACCACCGCACAGGCGTTTACCTCTTGGGAGGCCCGCGTCGCGCGAGACCGGCCGACGAGGCCGTCGACATAGACGCCGTCCGAACGCGTCAGGTGCTTGTTGATGGCCGAGGAGAGCACCGCTTGGCGGCCACGTTGCCGGGCGACCTCCGATGAAGGCCGCCCGAGGGCCAAGGCGGCGTCGGCGGTTCGGCGGAAGACATTGGCGCCGAGGATGTTCACCCGCGTGGCGACCGGGTACGGGTAGGAGGTCTCCGACGTCTGGAGCCTGGTGACAAGGCCGGTCGACGGGTCGACCGCACGGTTGACGTACTCCGACAGCTTGACGAGGACGGGGTAGACCTCACCCAGCAGCAGACGGTCGCCCGTATACAGCCAGTAGCGCCACACCCATTCGGCGTAGACCTCCGCGAACTCGTCGATGTCCTGCGCACCGATCCCGGTCGGGTAGATCTTGTTGATCGCTCCGTTCGGCCCGTACCGGGCCTGTGAGGCGGCGAACTCCTGGAGCGATTTGCGCGACAGGTTCTGGTCACACAACGCGGCCATTGCCGTCTGGGACTCGTTGAATCCGTCCCACAGCCACGGGCCCTTCTCCCGTGTCGGGGTGTCGATGAATTGCTCTTGTGCGCAAAAGAGCGCGGAGTGCCGTCCGAGCTCGAAGACAGCGTCGACGCGGGGGTCCGACGACGCAAACGTCCCGGCGTGCTCGTCGGGCACCGCACAGTGGCGTGTCAGGGCCACGACGTCCGCGGGTGCGAGGTTCTCGCCTGGGTTATCGATCTGCAAGTAGCGGAACCCGAGGTAGTCGAATGGGTGGAACTCCTCGACCCCCCCTCGCTGGACATACGAGTACCGCATGTTCGTGTGTTGGGTTCCGCGCTCGGTGGACACCTGGCCCGGCCACCCCGAGAACGACGCCGCCTGGCCGGGCTCGTCGAGGAGGTACCCTGCGCGCAACGTGATCACTCGTCCCGCTACGCCGTTGCGGAAGGTAACGGTGGGCACGGCCGCGTAGACCTTGCCGAAGTCAGCCACAACCGCACCCGAGGGGAGCGTGGTCAGGCTGACCGCTTCCACGGGTTCTTCGACGATCCTCGTTCGTACCGACACGAGACGTGTCCACGGCCGAGCCCTGGCGGGGCCGAGCACCGAACAAGGCGCCCACGCCGAGTCGTCGAAACCAGGGCTGTCCCACCCCACGGGAATTGCCCGACCGTCGATGTTCTCGGTGAAATCGACGTTGTCGCCCTCGAGGTCGCGCTGAGTCCCCGGCAGCCACGCCCCAGCGCGGACTTTCCACGTGGCATCCGTGCCGAGGAGCTCCGTCGTCCCGTCTTGATGGAGCACCGAGATCTGAACGATGCATCCCGGGTGTCCGGCGGGATGGCCCTTCGTCGCCCCCTGCCACGAGTACACCAGCGCGATGGCGTTGGCCCGTCCCGACGCGAGAGCGGTGGTGACGTCGAGCGTCTCGTAGTACTGGGCGTCGGGGTAGGAGTACGCCTGGCCCTTGCCGACGCGGGTGCCGTTGATGGATAGCTCGTATTGCTGGTCCGCGGACACGTAGGCGCGGGCTCGCACGATGGGCGCTGCTCCGAGCAGTACCTCCTTGCGAAGGTAGGTGTACTGACTCGGTTGCAGGGCGGTCTCCCGCCAGATCCAATCGGCTTTCCAATCGCCGTCGTTCAGGCCGGTGTGGAACGTTGCGAGCGGCGCGAACGGGCCGGGTCCTCCCGATGCCGCCCAGGTCTGGACGGTCCAGCGGTAGGTGGTGTCCGAAGCCAGGTGGGGGCCGCGGTACGGGACAAAGGCTTGGTCGCTGGAGGTGATCCGACCGCTGTCCCAAATCGTGGTCGAGGACCCTGCGCCGGGGCCCGCGAGGGTCGGGCGGGATACGACGAGCCGGTAGGCGCTCTGGATGGCGCCCCGACGGGCGTCGCCCACCCGCCAGGAGAATTCGACGTCGGTGGGATCGAGTCCGATCGGGGCGACCTGACCGTCCACGCCGAGCCCGACCGCCTCGGCGGGTGGTCCGGGAGCTTCTCGGTAGACGCGTGGCCTTGCCCGGGAGCGGGTCGTCTTCGCGCTGGGACCGGAGCAAGCGGCCAGGCCCGAGGATGCCACGCCCGCAATCCCCACCAGGCCGCCCTTCAGCAGCACCCGGCGACTTAGCACCCAGGCGGCCACGAGGATCAGAGCCCGACAGGGGCCGAGACGCCGTTGTGGAAGTACACCGAGACCGCGTCGGGTGCGACGTTGGCCGAAACCGGGCCGTAGCTCACCATGATCTGTGCGCTCGCCCCCGGCGCGAGCGTGTTGGTCGCCGTGCTCGACCGGACGACCGAATTGCTGTCGACGGTCAGACCCTCGGCGAAGCTGATGGGGCACAAGCCGGGTGGAAAGCCCGCGTGGACCTCACAATCGGACGAGAAACCAGACGCTCCCGCGTTTGCGGCGCTCATCACAAAGTCGAGGTTCGCAGCAAGCCCGCTCGTCAGGTTGTCGAAGTCCGAGAGGGTCTCGGGGTTTGACGTCGGGTTGGTCACGGTCAGGTTGTCGACGAGGAAGTCCTGTCCGGGCGCCGCGCTCCAGAGAAACGAGTTCGCAGTCACGATCACAGACGACGAGACCGGCGAGGCCGTGACGACGAACGACGACCTGCCGTCCGAGACCGGCAGTGCGCGCGGGGTGGTCGAAGGACTCGAGGCGCCTGACGGAGCCGACGTCGGCGGTGTGCGAGCCGAGCCGGCGGAGCCCGAGGTCGCCGCCCCGCCGCAGCCGCCGACGAGTAGGGCGACAGCGACCGGGCAGACAGGAGCTATCCGCGTCAAGTGCGCACTGTCGTGTCCCCGAAGTCGCCGTCGAAGCACCCAGATCCTCCCTCAAGTCGACAGGAGATCGACGTGGTGGATGAATCTCAGCTGTCGCCCGGCTGTCAGTCAAACGCGGTCCTGTGACGTGTGGCCGGTGTGGCCTGATGCGAGGAAGTCATCACGCCACGTCGGGTCGTCGTGACGGTCGTGGGCCTTTCATGGGGGCGTCGGGCAGCAGCGGACACCGGGAGCCGTGCTCAGAGTCCTCGATTCCACTCGCGACGGCCCAACATCGAGGGGTCCATGGTCTCCTTCGACATGAGGCGTGGCGCCAGGTCCGACATCTCGGATAGCACAGGGTGTGGAAGGTGGATCAGTCGCTGACGACCGTCCTGCTCGCCTCATCGGGTGTGGCCGAAACCGACGCGGCTATCTGCCGGTGCGCTCCCGGTGCGTGCACCCTGGCCAACAGCAGGGCCGACGCTGGCCTTCCTCCAGCTCCTCCTGGGTCCGGCGAATGCGGCGTTCTCGGGTCCTCTCCTGCTTAGCATCAACGACCCAGCAGATGAACTCGTTGCGGGCCAGAGGAGTGATGTCCTTCCATGCGTCCAGTGCCGTGGGGTTGGCGATCAGCGCGTTGCGCAGGTCTCCTGGAAGCCTGTGCACCACCCCACCGGGCACTCGTGGGCTGCTCACAAGGTCAAGGTAGCGGGTGAGGGCGAGCCCTATCACCATCCAAGCGGCCCGATCGCCAGATCACAGAGTTGTCATCACATTCAGGGGATCTGGGTCGTGGTATGACCTGTCAGCGTCCAACCCTTGCCATCGGCCAGTCTGTCGAAAATGCCGAGCATCTCCTCTCGTCATGGAGCTCCGAACCAGGTCGTCAGAGCGCCACGCAATCCGGTATCTGTGCCGTCCCCCACCCAGGCGACATATCCGTCGGGCCGGATCAACACGGCACTGGGAGCGGCGACCGCGCCAAGTACGGGAAGCTCCCACAGGCCGACATACTCAGCATCGATCATCTGGACCCGGTCAGCCCATGGAGTGATGTCAAAGCTGCCGGGTTCAGCGAGGTTGAGCAGCACCGGCTTGGCGTAGTGCAATAACTCGAAGACGCGCACGGGCCCGGTTGCGGTCGCCATGTCCAGGTCCGGCATGCGCCATCCGAGCATCGGATGGCCGTCGCCAAGGTCGTAATGAACATCGAGGCCGGAGATCATCCCGGCGATGTGCTTGCGTGGTCCGTCCATCGTCAGCAGCTCGGCCAGGAGGTCGCGCAGTGCACCCGTCCGCTCGTCGGTGGCGCCCAGTGCACGTTGCGCCATGGTGTTCTGCAGGACACGCGCACCCACGGGGTGCCGTTCGGCCTGATATGTGTCGAGCAGGCTCACGGGTGATGTTCCCTTGACCACCTGGGCCAGCTTCCACCCCAGATTCACCGAGTCCTGCACGCCGATGTTCAAGCCCTGCCCGCCCATTGGAGGGTGTACGTGTGCGGCGTCACCCGCGACGAGCACGCGCCCGCTGCGATAAGCCGACGCTTGACGTGTCATGTCGGTAAAGCGAGAGATAAAGCGCGGGCTGTGCGCACCGTAGTCAGTCCCGTCGACGCGGATCAGTGCTGCGCGGAGATCCTCCAGGGTGGGTTCATCGGTGGGGCTCCCGTCCGGTTCGATCAGGGTGACGCCCACCCGTCCTCCTTCCGCCTGGCCGATCCCGCCACCGCCACGCAAACCGAACTGCGGCTCGTCTTCCATCTCGACCTCAGCATGGATCCAGCAGGTGGTCGGATCCCAGCCCGCGAAATCGATTCCGGCCGCCTTACGCACAACGCTGCGGCCCCCATCGCAACCAACGAGATATTGAGCCCGTAGCGATGTGCCGTCGGACAGCGCGACGTCAACGCCATCGTCGTCCTGGGTGAAACCCGTCACCTCGCGCTCGCGCAAGATGGGAACAGCCAGCTCATCGATCCAGCCGGACATGATGCGCTCGAAATGGCTCTGCAACAGCGCCATTCCGTAGTTGTGGCGTGTGGGGAAATCGCTGATGTCCACCGGAACCCCGGCGAACGCCTGCACCTGCATGGCCTTCCCCTCTGCGAGGAAGCGATCGACGACGCCACGCTGATCGAGCACTTCGATGGTGCGGGAGTGCAGACCTCTGGCGCGCGAGCTCTCAAGCTTGAAGCTGGGGCGTCGCTCGACGATGAGGACGTCGGTCCCCGCCAGCGTCAGTTCCGCCGCCAGCATCATCCCCGTCGGACCACCTCCGGCGACCACCACCGCATGCTCGGCCATACGCAGGAACCGGACAGTGGCTCGATCGGTGGACGACTGTGGTAGCTACTTGCTGCGGCCAGTGAGGCGATACACATGAACGGCGAGGTATCCGCCGATGACCACGGCGACGATGGGCATAACGAAATGCCGGAGCAAGTCGAGGCCGACCCAGGCAGTGGCATAGATCGCTCCTGCCGCTACCAGAAAGGTAACGAACGCCGGGGCGATTCGGCTCCGGACGGGACCGTGGCGAACTGGTTCGACGTTCGACACGAGCAACCACCTCCAGGGCAAGCGTAGGACGTCCGCCTCCCCTCGGAGCTGTCGGCCTCCGCCGGGTCGATGTCTCGGCCGAAACTGGTGGGCCAACTCGGATCGGCCTGCGTCGGAGTGCCCGGACGACCCGCCGACTAATCGCCCATTCGAAACGACCTGGCCAGCCACACGACGCCTGAGCGGGTTTCCAATTCGCCCCCGTGCCCGCGGTGCGGGAGGAGGAGGCGCGCCGGTACGATGCGATTGCGGGCCAATAAAGAGGGAGGCCCGGTGGGACTGGTGGCACTGATCGCCTTGGTGGTTGTGGCGGTGGGCGTGGCGGTTGGCGTCCACACCGGACCGCATGGTCTTGTCGCTGCCGGGACGCTTGGAATCGCCGCCTGTGTCGGTCTGGTCGTCGGGGCGATCGCGCTGGCACCAGCTAGTTCGCGCCCGACCATCGCTTGGGTCTTGCTGGCGGGAACGGCCGTGGTCTCCGCGGGCGCCCTCGTGGCTGGAGTCGTAGCGCTCCCCGGCCTGCGCCGCCGTCAGCCCGCGGTCGGACCGAGCCGGCTGTTGGGGTCGGGCGGCGTGGCAGTAACCGACCTGACGCCGTTCGGCACGGTCCGGGTCCAGGGCGAGACCTGGACGGCCGAGTCCGTGAGCGGCCGCCTGCCGGCGGGCACGGCGATCCACGTGATGGAGGTCGAGGGGCTGCGCCTGCGCGTGTGGTCGGACGAAGCCGTCGAGCCTGGGCCTCTAGACCTCCAGAAAGAAAAAGAAGGGGAGTGAGCATGATTGCGGTAATTGCCGTCGCCATAGTCGTCGGTGTGCTTTTGATAGTGCTCGGGGCCATGTCCGTGAAGATCGTGCGCGAGTACCAGCGCATCGTCCTCTTCCGCCTAGGCCGATCCCTCGGGGCCCGGGGACCGGGGCTGGTTCTTCTCAACCCGGTTACCGACCGGTCGAACTGGGTGGACCTGAGAGAGCAGTACCTCGAGATTCCTCACCAGTCCGCCATCACTCGGGACAACGCCACAATTTCGATCGACTTCATCATCTTCTACAAGGTGATCGATCCGGTCATGTCCGTGCTGCAGGTGCAGAACTTCGCCGGTGCCGCCCAGAACATCGCCGCCACCACCCTCCGAAGCGTGGTGGGTGACATGAGCCTCGACGACGTCCTCTCCAAGCGCGAGGAGATGAACAGCGTCCTTCGCACCAAGCTCGACGACGTGACCGAACGCTGGGGAGTGAAAGTGACCAACGTGGAGGTCCGTGAAATCAACCCGCCGCCTGGGGTGCAGGAGGCGATGACGCGCCAGATGTCCGCCGAGCGGACCCGCCGGGCTGTGGTGACCGAGTCCGAGGGACAGAAGCAAGCGGCCATCACCGTCGCAGAGGGGCAGAAGCAGTCAGCGATCCTTTCGGCCGAAGGCGACCGCCAGGCCGCCATCCTGCGGGCCGAGGGGTTCTCGCTCGCATTGGGGCAGATATCAGCCGTGGCGCGCGGTGTAGACCCGAATACCTTGTTGCTGCAGTACCTGGACGCTCTCCGACAGGTGGCGAGCTCGCCATCCACCAAGGTGCTCGTTCCGATGGAGCTCACCAACCTGCTGGCGGGCGTGCGCGACCTTGCTGGACAGCTCGGTCCACTCGGCGCGGCCGCGGGCGACGGTGCAGCGGTGCTCACAACGGACTCAGCGAGGAGATCGTAGCTGGCTATTGGGAATGGTGGGAGCTTTCCACCGCCGCGGTCTTCCACGAGGAGGCTCCCCAGCGAACTCGACCTTTCAGCGATGGACCGGGTTGCATCGGCGCTATTCCCTCACCGAACACGCGCGTCGAAGCTGCTCGGAGCAGTCTGGACCAGATGGCCAAATGCCTTGCGCCCTGGAAAAGGCCCCCTTCGTCATATGCCGGACACGCCGTGTTGGGATTCCGTGGTGCGGCACGAATACTCGGTCGCCGTACCATGGCCCGCATGGACGAGCATCCATGCCCAAGTTGTACTCGCGGTGTGTTCCGAGTCCCCACTCTGGTTCCGGACGGATACCCTGTTGTTTGCGAGCCCAGGGATCCCGCCAGTCCTCGCAACGAGTGCGGGTCACGGCACCGTTGGAGCGCTCTGCGCGCGGTCTGGCAGTTGTGGCCGTTCGCGGCGTAGAAGTTCGCGCTTTCATGTTGCTTCCAGGGAGCAATCAGGCTTGGCGCTTCCTTGAAAGTGGCAGCCGCATCCCGGTACTTTTCGCTTCACCCGAGGCGGCTGAATCCACTCTTGTTACAGATCACCTTGGCAATATGGGTTGACGACAAACATCGTTGACACCTGCCAGCATCGGACCAGTGAATCAGGTCGTAGACTCGATGGTCCGTAGAAGAGACCTGTCGTAGTCCCGGTTGTCTGCCACGGCTGATCCCAGTCTGGACCGCGTCAGGGTGCTGCCACTCGAGTTGCACCAGTAGACAATCGCGGCCGATCGGAATGCGGGCGGCGAGCTACCAGGTACTCGCTCATCCAGCTGTGGCTCGTACCAGGTAACCAAGGTTGCTGGGGAACGAGCCTCTCGAGTGATAGCTCAACACCCGAGCATGACGGTTGCGCCGACCGCCCCGGAGAGGTCACCGAGCTCCGTAGCGAGTACGGCCGGGGGTTGCTCGGGCAGCCTCAAGTTCCTCGTCATCGCGTCTTCGACCCGGTGGACGAACGGCTCCCCCAGACGATCGCCAAGACCACCTCCGACGATGATCGCTTCGAGGTCGAGCAGGTTCTGGGCATTGGCCAGGGCGAGGCCGAGCGCTTCGACCGCCTCGTCGATCAGTTCGGTCGTGAGCCGGTCACCATGGTCGAGGGCATCGGCGATGACCGAGCTGGTCACGCGGTCTCGTCCCTTGCGCTCCATGATCTCGAAGAGTTTTGTTTTTTGGCCTTTCTCGACGCGGCTCCTCGCTGTCTGCTCGATGGACATTCGTCCGGCGTACGCTTCCAGGCAGCCGAGGCGGCCGCAACTGCAGCGCCGTCCTCCCGGTTTGACCGTCGTGTGGCCTATCTCGCCCGCGTTGCCCCGGCCACGTTGCAACTCTCCTTCGAGAACGAGGCCTCCGCCCACGCCTGATCCCACGAACACACCGAGAAAGCTGCGATACGAACGCCCTGCTCCCCGTCGGAACTCACCCATCACAGCCACTCTCACGTCGTTGTCGACGGTGACCGGAACCCCTTCGAGATCGGCGCTCACGTTGGGCCCTAAGGCAACGTCGTCGGGCGACCCAAAGACGTTCGGGGCTTTCGATACGTGCCCAGTTCGAGCGTCCACCGAGCCGGGGGAGCCGATCGCCACGGCACCAAGATCCGAGAGTGTCAGGCCGGCGCTGCCGAGGGCTGCTCGTACCGCTTCGACGACCTCGGCCGTCACGTCGCCGGCGCCCGTCCGAGGGGTTGCCTGACGAGACTGCCCCACGATCGTGCCGTTCGACACGGCGACAGCCTGGATCTTCGTCCCGCCCAGATCCACACCGACTGCCACGGATGTCATCGCGTACGACCTCTGCCAGGGATTGAGAGGTGGCTCTTCGTTACGGTAGTGCCCCACATCTCGCAGGCGGTGGAGGACGCGGTAGAGGCTGTTGCGCTCGAGAGTCGGCCGCCTAGGTGACGGCAAAGCGTTCTCGACGGTTTCGGGAGGCCGGAGGTTTCCAGCGCCCCTATCTCGGGACTTCGGGGATGCGCCGACAAGGAAGCCTCAGACCCACCCGGGGGATAGGGCGCTGGCCAAGGACATCGGGATGCTGGGAATCGCCCTGTCACTTGTCAGAGACCTCCCGGGCAGCTCCAAGCGAAGAGAAACGCGGTCGTCACGGGCACAGCACCCTGTGACCGACCAACATCAACGAGCAGCCCGAAAGGACATCAGCAGGCGTGTCCGGGGTGCGATTCCTTGGGCGTTTCGCTCAGGGCCCCGCCAGGTAGCGGTCGATCACGCGGTGCATGTGCAGGACGTTGCTCTCCTGACGACGGTTGAGCCGCAACTCCCTTCCTCCTCGCGACTTCAACCCGGCCTGAATGTGCTCCATGTTGGCGTAGTCCTGGTTGGTGATGATGCCCCAGTCTCGTTCGGTCCACTCCTGGTAGAAGCGTCGGCGCACTCGCTTGGCGCCAAGTCCGTTGCGTGGCCATTCGAGAAACCACGTGTCCTTGATGGAGCTGTCCGGATCGAGCCCGTTGGGGCGTACACGGAAGAGGATCGCCGTTCCGGGGTAGATCGGTCCCACCATGTTGGGGAAGAAGAACACGTCGTCGGCGCTGGTCAGCTGATCGTCGGCAAATTCTTCGACTGCGACGCCGCGCGCTGCCAGGAGTTCGCGCCGACCCTGCTGGTAGCGGCTCAACATCGACTCGCCCGCGAGGGGTGCGGAGCGGATCTTGTCGACGAGGGCTCGCTCGTCGTCGTAGAAGAGACCCCCGAGCCCCTCGACGAACGACACCAGGATCTCGCCTTCGTCGTACTCGCCTTCCGTGAGCCCGAGACGCGGGCTCGGCCGAAGCGCTCGGCGTGCGTTTGGGAGGCGCCCGTAGTGTGAATGGATCCCCAACGTCTCGTACTCGAGGCTGACGTCGTCGGTCCACGGGAGGATCTGGGGATGTGTGCCCTGGACGTGGTAGCCCTCGTTGAAGGCGTCCACGACGACTTTCCAGTTGGCAGGGAGGACCGTTCCGAGATAGGTGCGGATGCGCATCCGGTCGAGGTGGTAGGGCGCGAGCAGGCTGGGAAGCGGATCGAGGTAATCGAGCAGCGGTGGCGCACCGGGATCCATGCACACCCACACGAAGCCACCCCATCGGTCAGCTCGGACCCGGCCCAGACAGAGATCCTGCGGGATCGGGTCGAATTCCCCGGGGTCGACGACCTCGATCAAGTTTCCGTCGAGGTCGTAACGCCATGCGTGATACCGACATCGGATGCACTCGTCGTCGAGATGTCCGACTCCCGCCGCCAGACGAGTACCACGGTGCAGGCACGTGTTGTGGTGGGCACGGACGACGTCGGGGGCGGACCGGACGACGAGAATCGACTGGTCGCCGATCAAGTACTCGAAATAGTCGCCCACCTCGGCGATCTCTTCCTCCCGGCAGGCCACTTGCCACACTCGGGTCCAGAGGCGTTCCTGTTCCAACGACGAGAATTGGGGGCTCGTGTACCGGGCCCGCGGCATCGCGCCGTCCTCGCCGACGAGAAGCCCTTCGAGTTCGATGTCGCCCATGTCCCTCAGGGAAGCCTTGCCCTCACGGGCCGTTCCCGTCCCCCTTCCGCCGACAGCGCCGATCGTGGTGTGTCGTCCGTCGCGCCGCGATGCTAGGCCGCCTAACGAGGCCTGAGGATTCGGGCACGTCCTCGCTCCGAGGCCCTCTTCGGGTCAGCGCTGCAGTGGAAACCTATACTCAACGACGCTCGGCGAAAGACACGCGGGAGGGGACGAACATGACGCGGCCCGTGATCGTCGAGACGGTATGGGCCCCGCAGCGCGATCGGGCTCACGCGCGAGTTCACGCGGACCGGCGTTCGCCCTAGACGGCGGTGAGACGACGGACCGAGGGGGCAGGTCAGCGGGCGCCCGCCAGGCCTGCTGAGCGCAGCGCTCTCGCCCCACCCCTCGAAGAGGTTGAACTTCCCGCTCGGAACGTCGCCGCCCTCCTGATGCGCAACGGGCTCGAGGAGGCCTACGCGAACCGCCCCGCCCTTCGCTTCGAGGACCGGGTGTGGACGCACGGTGAGCTTCTCGTCGAGGCGGAGCGGTTCGCCGCGCTCTACCGGTCGCGGCTCGAGCCTGACCGTCCGCCTCACGTCGCGGTGCTGCTCGACAACACCCCCGACTACGTCTTCGCGTTGTGCGGCGCCGGGTTGGCGGGGGCGGCCGTGGTGGGGCTGAACCACACCCGACGTGATCAGCACCTCGCACGCGACGTGGAGCACACCGACGTGCAGCTTGTCATCACCGAACCCGTCCACCAAGCCCTCCTGGGACCGATCGTCGATGGCTTGGATCTCCCAGGCGGAATCCTGACCTCCACCCGGTTCGCACAGGCGAGCGACCCGCCTCTGTCGATGGGTGAGTCACTGGACGACGCACTCAACAGCATCGGCGACCGCGCCGAAGCCAGCACGACATCGGGGCCGCCTCCGTCGCCGGAAGACCAGCCGGATGTCCTTTGGGCTCTGCTGTTCACGTCGGGCACATCCGCCGCACCAAAAGCGGTGTGCTGCTCGCAGCGCCGGCTTCTGACGACGGGCAATCGGATGGCCATGATGCTCCGGATCGAGTCCGACGACATCGGTTACGCTGCCATGCCGCTGTTCCACGCCAATTCCCTCATGGCGGGTCTCGCGCCGGCACTGGTCGCGGGGGCCTCCGTCTCCTTGGCTCGCCGCTTCAGCGCGTCGCGGTTCTTGACGGACGTCCGGCGCTACGGGGCCACCTGGTTCAACTACACGGGCAAATTGCTCGCCTATCTCCTCGCGACCCCCGAGCGGGACGACGACGCCGACAACCCCTTGCGGATCGCGTTCGGTAATGAGGGATCGCCCCATGTCGTCGAAGCTGCCGCCGCGCGGTTCGGTATCGAGATCATCGACGTCTTCGGGTCGACCGAGGGCGCCATCGCACTCGACCGCTCGGGCGCCCGGCCCCGGGGCTCTGTCGGACGTCTGCGCGAGGGGATCCTGGTCGTCGATGCCGACGGCAACGAGGTGCCCAAAGCGCGCTTCGGGAGCGGAGGACGTATGGTCAACGCCGAAGCGTGCGTGGGAGAGATCGTCAACACACGAGGCGTGGGGCCGTTCGAGGGGTACTACCGCAACGCCGAAGCGATGCAGCGCACTACTCGGAACGGATGGTACTGGAGCGGGGACTTGGCCTACGTCGACGACGAGGGCTGGGTGTATTTCGCCGGGCGAACCTCCGACTGGCTCCGAGTCGACGGGGAGAACTTCCCTGCTGCTCCGATCGAGGCGATCGTCGCCCGCCATCCGGACGTCGTCCTCGCATCGGCGTACGGCGTGCCCGACCCCGATGCTGGCGATCAGGTCATGGTGTCCATGGTCATGCGCGACGGATCCCGGTTCGACGGCGGGTCGTTTGCGGCCTGGCTCGACACGCAGACGGACCTGAGCCCGAAATGGCGGCCGCGTTTCGTACGCCTCTGTCGGACGCTTCCGATCACTCCGACCAACAAGGTCCTCACTCGGACGTTGGTCCACGAGAAGTTCCGTTCCGACCTCGTGGGTGACGACCCGATCTACGTCCGGGAACGGCTGACGGACGCTTTTCGTCGCTTCACCGAGGCCGACGAAGCCACGTTACGCCGAGCGTTCGAGGCCAGTGGTCGGAGCCGCGCCTGGGATGCATGAGCCGCACCCGCGGCGCGAATTCGTCGATCGGGTGCGCGACACCCCGGAGCCAGGCAACCCGGGCATTCGTGATGGTGCGGCGAGCGCCGTACCGCGCAATCGGACCAGTTAGGCGTCAGTGGCTCCACGGGTCAGTGCCTGGACAAGCCCGTCGAGGTCCGCGACGGTGACGGTCAAGGCAGAATGCCCCCTCCTGTTGAGGGGGGAGCGAACCTTTTCGCGGAAGTGGATGCAAACCCCCGCCTCCCTGTTGGTGCCGAGGGTGAGGCCGTCGTCGACGAACGATCCACGAGCTCCGGCCGCCGTCCACCACCGGTACCCGCGCGTGATGTGCGCACCATCGACGTTGTCGAGGGGGGTGTCGATCTTGAGGAGTCCGAACGTCGCCACAAGACGCTCGTCATCGGTGATCGAGACACCGTCCTTGCGCGGCCGCACCCCGAACGGGGCCCAGAACGCGGCCAGCCGGTAGTCGATCTGATACTTGAAGAACGTGGTCACGTCTGTCCCGGATGCCTCAGCCCTGGCGACCCACTGACCCTGGAGCGCGCTGTTCCTGATCGGGTCGTCAGGAGGTCGTGGTCCCTCGAGCCTCAGACGGCGCGTTCGGGTCGGTTGCCGGCGCCACTCCGGTTGCCCCGGAGCTCGTACAGCAGCGCCTGCTCGTCGCTTCCCAGACGCTCGGCTGCTCGCCCCGGTCGGTTCCTGCTCGTGTCAACGCGTTCGGTGAGGAGCTCGAGGTTGTGGCTCGCCGCGTCGAGGCGCCCCCGCAGCTCGTCACGCTCGTCCGCATTCGTCTTCGCATCGGCCCTGGCCCGAGCGAGCTCCCGCTGCAGTTCGTCCACGCGCGCCTCGAGCTGCTCGATCCTGCGGCGGGCCCATGATGCCGGGTCAGCTGATCCTTGGGAGTTCGAAAGAACCTGTGCGACGCGCGCCAGAAGCGTGGCCGCCAGCTCGTCGTAGTCGATCTCCTGCGTGGTCGTGCTCGGTACTTCTGGTGCGCCGCCCCCAACCGGCCTCGCGCCCGCAACTGCGGAAATCCGGTATGTGCGCCTCCCGCGAATGTCACGCCTGAGCTCTCCGGCCTTCTCCATCGTGGAGATGAGCTGGTGAAAGCCGGCGTCGCCTCCTTGATAATCGATCGCTTCCTTGAGAAGACCAGAGGC
>Ga0307477_10001315_pt1 | contig 21425 bp, 22 predicted proteins | sample atmos_gasesECM2C_FD_203316 | JGI IMG/M metagenome (GOLD analysis project Ga0307477, IMG submission 203316) | Hardwood forest soil microbial communities from Morgan-Monroe State Forest, Indiana, United States - atmos_gasesECM2C_515 | ecosystem: Environmental > Terrestrial > Soil > Temperate...
AGGCCCGTGCGGACTCGAACCGCAGACCTCTACCGTGTCAAGGTAGCGCTCTAACCAACTGAGCTACGGGCCTATGTTGAAGCAACAGAAACGCTTATGTTCGAAGCCGGATCCGCTGAATTTGGGGCCGGAGTCCGTTTAGGGTCCGGTGAAGAACAAACACCAGCGAAATCCAGCTTACTCACCGCCGCCATTTTAGCATCTGCAAGCGAATGAGCATAGCGCGCCGTCATGGTTATCTTGGAATGCCCCAGGAGCTTTTGGACGGTCACAATATCAACCCCCGCCCGAACCAAACGAGTCGCAAACGTGTGGCGCAAGTCGTGAAATCGGATCGGGCGGATACCAGCCAATTGTACCGCTTTTTTGAAACCCTTCTTCACGTCCAATAATTTCTCTCCGCGTTTCCGATTGCTCGGGAAGACGAGGGGCGACGTTGCACCGTCTGCCAAAGACAACAGAACCGAGTACGTCATGACGTTCATCGGAATCACTCGGTTGCCGTCTGAAGACTTCGCGTTGATGATCCGAATCGTGCGCTGGTTGAGATCGGAGCGTGACCACTCCAACCCGAGGAGTTCGCCTCGCCGCATCCCGGTATTCAGGGCAAGTACAACGAGCGGCCGCAGGAGCCGGCTCCGGACGCCCGTGCAGGCCGTCAGCAGCTTGGCCTCTTCTTCCTCGGAAAGCACTCGCTCGTCTCGCCTTGGAACTCCAAGGTTGCGCACACCCCGGAAAGGGTTTTCTGTAATCATTTTCCATTCAACAGCTTTTGCCAGCATGTGCTTTGCTAAAGTGAGCTCTCGGTTGACGGTCGCAGGCCTAACGGATCGCGAACGTTTGGTCTGGTATTTTTCAGCGTCTTCTGCAGCGAGGTCTGATACCCGAAATTTACCGAGGTGAGCTTTGAGTGTCTTTATGATGTATCGTTCGATGTGATGCCCTCGCTTGTGAATGGAAACCAAGTCCAAATATTTATCGGCCAAAACCTCGAACGTGGGAGCGCCTCTCTTGGGAACGATTCTGAATCTGCCCTGCAATATCTCTCCCTCTCGTACCGAACGTGCTCGGACAGCCGCACCTTTAGAGGAGCCGACTTTCTCGCGAATCCGCCGACCTCGAAAATAGAAATCCAGGTAGTAATTGCCGTTTCGTTCCACGATTTTCATACTGACACCTAGACCTCCCTCTGACTTTCTTGCTTTGCTCAAATTTCTTCCGCCTTGACCCTCAACCGTTCAATTAATGCCTCAAGATCCCTCACATCGAAGCGCACGCAGCGGCCGAGTTTGATGAACGGAATTTCTCGTCGCCAAATCTTCGTGTACAGCGTCTTATCGGTTGTGCCCAAAAAACGTGCAGCTTCCTTGATGTTCAACAGCCTGACCTCCTCCCGGCCGGGCCGCTCCTTGTCAGACATGGCGGCACCTCACGTAAATCAGGGCCATCAACCGCACGACCGTTGGCCCGCGAGCGGCTCCGTTGGACGGAGCTATACGTCTTATGACCGTATATATTAACCACGATGGTAATACCATATCTATATAGTTCGCAAAATAAAAGAGATTTCTGGCACAACCCGAGGCTAGGGATGGACCGTTTCTTTTCGAGGATTCTGTAGGCCGCTTCACGATGTGATGCTCCTTTGGGAACGCATTCAACCCAAGATCGAGCTATAACCTCGCTTCTGACAACCAAACTAGCGCGAGAAAACGGTAGGGGCATCCCAACTCGCCACAAGTACTTTTATGCGAACATATTTCACAGATCCGAGCTCAGAATCTTGTGATCCAAGCGGAGGGCTTCAAGTTGATACTCTTGACCCGCGTGATCACTTCGGAACGCTTGGCGAATTGGTGGTAGCGTCCTGGCTCTGCGGGCTCTATTCTTCTGCCAAGCTACACTCCGATCACGGGGCTCATAATGAGGATCACGACCTGACATGGGGGTCCGACGCAATCGAATTCCTCGCGATCAACGAGGTCGGTTAGAGCCTCTCGGGCCTCGTTCGGCGGCAGAAGCCTGGATGTCGCCAAACATCGACTCTTTTTTCTTTTCACGATTGAAGCCCAACGAACTCTTCCAGTCCTGCGAGAGCCAGGAACGGAAGTTCAAATCTATCGACGGGAAGGAGTTTCTACAGAGTCTAGACAGAATGCTCCTTTTCGGGGGGCCGGTCTTTAGCAATGGCCGTGCTCGCCGAACGAAGAATGGATATCCTCTCGACATCACGATCACACGACCACGAGGGGCAGAGTCGGAATGGCGTTATGCGGCGTTGCTGAAAACCCTCAAAAAACTCGATGAGACGGACCTGCGATGGCTTCTCATTGCGAGATGGCTAGAGTCCGAAGGTATCTGTCAAGCTGAAACGTTTCTGCCGAAGGAAATACTGGAGCGACTTCTTGAGAGAGCCAGCAAAGAAAGGTTGCAGGTATCTCCTACCGACCTGCAACAAGCCCGTTTGATAGAGATTTGGCTTCCATACTTCAGGAAGTTACTGGCCGACGCAAAAAAGGCACGAAAGGCGCACCGGGGATCAGTAGATACGCTGCTTAAGATGGGCTATGTCCGAAGTGCGGTTGAGTCAACACTCGGGAGGAGTAGCGAAATCGCGGCTACGGCAAGCTGGCTCGCTTTACGTGACGACGATGGCCGAGAGGATGGAAAGAAACGATGGCAAGAGCGCACGCTGGTGAATGCATATACGCGTGTGAATGTTGCCAAACGGAAATTCGATGACAAGTTCTTCAAAGGTATCAACCGCCATCCACGTGAAATTGCCCCTTCCGAATATCACAACTTCCTGCACTTGATCTCGTGAAATAACCTCTCATAAAAAACACATCTCCGAGTTGGGATGCATCTCGCTATCCCTTGCCCTACTTTTGTGCACATGATGGCCGGTATGCGCTGAGTGTTGGACGTATTTGCGACTCAAGGCTCGGGCTGTCCTACTCCCTGACCGGTCAACAAGGGTGTTGACCTAGGTCGCATGAAAGGAAGGGTAACGTGAAACGAACAGACGAGAGCACCACACCCGCAACTTTGGATGATCAGATCGCCAAACTCGATGCTCAGATATTCGAGTCCCTAGCGGGCCGACGCAAAGCTAGTATCGACGCGGGCCTCGCGCTTATCGAGCAGAGAAAACTCCTAGGCCACGGAAAGTGGCTAGCTCATTTCAAGGAAGTGTTAGCGCCAAATGGTCTCAAATTGCGTACCGCTCAGCGCTGGATGAAGCGAGCTAGGAAGGCGAAGTCAGATTTGAGAAACGTCAGTGTGGCGCATTCCGAATCGGGCACCGACTCTGGTGCTCAGGCGATAAAGAACGCCGCAACACAGGACGAAGCAAGTGTGCGTGCGGCCGCAGGTCCCAAAGAGCCACGGAAGGCAGCTCGCCCGTACAGCCTTCCACTACACCTGACCGAGGAAGAACAGGAGGCCATGGATGCCTTGCAGAAGTCAGCCGTTTGGTCTCAAGCGGAAAAAAAGGTCGTTCGTCTACTGCGGAATTTTTGCATCGAGCAAGGAGTAATGAAAAATGCGCGGAGGAACTCATGAAGACAAAACTGTTGAAATATGATTATCGGAAGGAAACGCGAGACCTCCAGGGGCGATTCCCGCATCCCTCGCACGTTCGCTGGACCATTCAGGAGGACACCAAGCTGATCGGGCCAGACGGAGCAATCATTGCTATTTTGCTCTGCAATGTAATCCCTCCGAACCTTCACAAGCTCGCCTATGAACTATGGCGGAGCGTAGATAGCCTTCCAAGCAATCGAGCGACTGCTGTGGGTTCACCATCCTTGCCCAAGTTAAAGAGGGATGGATCCTTATCAAAGCGCCAAGGAGTGCTCAGAAACACGTTAAAGGCTTTGAAGGCACAAGGTGCAGCGCAAGGCGCGATCGGGTATCTGGGTTCCTCAGATCAACGCCTTCACAAGACTCCACTAACCAGAAAACACAGTGAAATGCTCACTGGTAATAAACAGCTCATTCTCTTGGTAGACGAACTTTACAAGAAACACCTGTCAACGTTCTACGCGAACCAGAAAGCTGTAATCGAGAAAACTCCGCAATGGCAGTTGTGGCAAACGGTGTTCTCGACCATCTACATCGCCAAGAACTTCAGGACCGCCTATCACCGTGACGGCAGAAACCTTCCGGGCATGAGCGCACTGATGCCCATGGGGAAATTTACAGGCGGCGAACTTGTGCTCCCGCGTTGGCGAATCGCGTTTGCCTTCAAACCTGGCGACCTTCTGTTCTTCGATTCGCGACAGCATTTGCACGGCAATTTGCCGTTCACTGGAGAACGTCTTTCTGCAATTTATTACTGTGCCGGTCTGATCGCAAAGTGGCGCGGCAAGTAAGACCCGAGAAGGAGAAGATTGCGATGCAGGGGCGTGTCAGTGACAAGTAACTCCAAGTGTGGCAAGTTCCGGCGAGGGCTCTGGGAACTAACCCTTCCACCACTTCCTTAGTGGCTCCTCGTCCGACAGAGCCCCTCCGGGACTGGCCACATGGACGAGGAGAATAATATGGGAACTAAAGAACACAAGCGTCACAAACCAAGCAGTCCAGAAAAATCCAGGCATGATGTCCTACACAGCGCCCGAAAGTACATCCGGCGTCACTGGAAAGTCGTTCCAATTCGTCCGAACAAGAAAGTGCCGCGTCGGAAAGAATGGCAGAACGAGCGAATCAAGGAATCTGAAATCTCAGACTATTTCCGTGAGGGAGACAACATTGGAATCCTGTGGGGCAAGCCGAGCCACTGGGTTATTGATGTTGATCTTGATTGTAATGAGGCTGTTGCCCTTGCACCCAGCTTCCTACCGGAAACAGGCAGGGTTTACGGGCGCGAGTCGCGGCAAAGCTCACATTACGTTTACGAAAGTAAAGGCGCGAAATCGATGAAGTTTAACGACCCTGAATCCTTGGATCCCAAGAAGGCGTGTCTGCTGGAGCTACGTTCAACTGGGCTACAGAGCATAGTCCCGCCATCAATTCATCCGCGCGGAGAGCGCATCCGATGGGGGAAAAGAGGTGAGCCTGCACGCGTGTCGCCTGACGAGCTTGGAATCCGTTTGGGGAAATTAGCGACAGCAGTACTGCTTGCACGGAGGTGGACGTGGGGAAAACGAAACGAAATTGTGTTGTCGTTGTCTGGGGCGCTCCTGCGCGCGGGTTGGAAGAAAGAGAAGATCATCCAGTTCGTCGAGGCCATCGTCCTTGCTGCCGGTGACAAGGAGCTAAAAAAGCGTGCCGCTGCTGTCGAGGCGACTTGGGAAAAACTCACCAACGGCGAAAAAGTAACAGGAATACCAAGACTAGCGGAACTGATTGGCGAAAAGACCGTCAGCAGCATCTGCAAGTGGTTAGGAATTGGGGATGAAAAGGATATCGCGTCCGGCAATCCCGAGGAGGCGGAGATATTCCACACCTACGAGGAGTTCAAAAACGCACCGCCGATCAGCTTCTCAATCGAGGGTATTCTGCAAAATGGCTGTGCCACGATGATCGCGGGGCTCAGTGGCCACGGAAAAACTCTCGCGATGCTGTCGATGGCGAAGGCATTGCTCAACAGCCATAAGCACAAGAAATTGTGGCACCAGTTCAAGGTGCTGGAAACCGCTTCGCGCGTGGTGTACCTGATACCGGAGTCAGGAATCACCCCGCTCAAGGCTCGGCTCAAGCATTTTCATATTTACCATTACCTGAAAGACGGTCGGTTGCTGGTACACACGCTGTCGAAAGGGCCCACTCCAAACCTTTCCAATCCTAAAATCCTTGTGGCTGCCAAAGACGCCTATGTTTTTCTTGATCCGACTATTCGGTTCGAGAAAGGAGACGAAAACGAAGCTGCCGATAATCAACGGGGGCTAGCTACCGATATTTTTGCACTACTGGGCGGGGGCGCTCGGGCGGTCATAGCTGCCCATCATGCCCCCAAGAATTTCGCCAAGGAGGCTGCCATGACACTTGAAAACATGCTCCGGGGGACCGGCGATATCGGCGCGATGGTCGCGACAGCTTGGGGAATCAAACAGCTCGACGCGCAGAAAAACATAATTCACATCGAAAATCTCAAAGCTCGAGACTTTGAACCATGCGGCCCGTTTCAGATCGTCGGACGCCCCTACATTAACGAGGAGGGTGATTTCCGCATCCACAAGAAGCCAGGCGAGTGCGGAACCCTCGGGGAAGAACTGAAGAGTTATAACAAGGGAGGTGCTCCGCTCGCAGAAAGGAAGGCCAAAACCGAAAGGAAACAGCTTCTCAGTGGTTTCTTTAAGGATGATCCAGAGGCCACCAGTTCTCAACTTGTCGAACGATTCAAACAAGCAGGAATTGAGCTCAGCGAATCCGCGATTCGCAAATACCATATGGAGATCCGCAAGGATGCAAGAAAAGGTGCATAACGGCGGCGTTATGAATCGTTACGCCGAGCGCGTAACGCCACTCTCCACACAAAATGCCTATAAAACAAGGCCATTTGCGACATTCGACTGCCGAGCGTTATGAACCGTTATGCGAAGGAAAAGCTCTACCGTTACGCGTTACGAACCCCTTAGTAAGGGAACGGCGTAACGCCACCCCCCGACTGGGAAACTTCTGTAGATTTTCCCAGTTCCCCCCAGTGTTAGAAGTTCTTCTGATGAATATCTGTCTCAAAGAACTTGAAAGAAGCAAACACACTTCTCTTCTTTCCTTTTCTTTTTTCTTCTACCTACCTACATCACCAGAACACCAAACGCGTCCTCCGCGCCGTATCTGAGCAACACGCGTCATAGTGATGAAAAGTGGCCTCACACAGAAGAAAACCGACAAGATCAATGAGGAAGCAATCAGGAGCAGCATCTCCGCTAGAACGGTACCAGAAAAGATTTTCAAGAAAAATTGTCCAAATTAACAGACCAGCTAAGAATCCAGGGGGCTCCCTGTTTCTGTCTCATAAAACGGCTTCCCCCTTGAGGCTGCAAACTTGTTCTTTGCTCTCCAAAATGCTGCTGATTTCCACCGTACTCTAGGCGGTCTCAGAGAATCGGGAGTCTCATACAGAATGCTGTGCAGGACAGCCAAATCCCACACATTTCAAGTCCTCATTGATTGGGCTAAAGACTGACGTTTTGAGGCTGGTTGATACCAATGCTCTGCTACGCCCCCATTCTCCGACCCATCGAGTGTAAGGATGCAGGCAACGCGGGTCAACGACTTGAGGGGATAGGATACAGCACGCGCCAAAGTCGCACCCCCCTGGCCGCCAGCAGTCAGGGCGCATCACGCTCGCGTTCGCGAGGTCAGGAGTGAGTTTTGAAATTGTCCTACGTTGGAGCGTACGGGTTGATCGTCTCAACCGCAGATTAAATGGCATGTTTGTACTGCTTAACTATGAGTATAATGCGTTCGTGTTCTACCATGCGAGAGTGATATTGAAGCCCGAACGGGCCAAGGACAACCCGACACTAGCGTTTGAGCTAGATATGACCCGCGAGGATTTGCTGACAAAGATCGCACGCCCGTTTCTTGAGAAACAGGAGTTCATCTGCGGCGGCGTAGTTGCGATTCCATCGAGGATTCAGGAGGTCCGATTTAACAAAACGCAACAAAGTTCGCGGGACCTTGCACCGTTCATAAACGCTCGCCGGAAGAGTAACAATGTTGTTTCGTATATCCCACCTGAAAGAGAGGTGATTTGGGAAGGAGAAGATATTACTCGAACGATCTTGGATGAAGCGCATGGTCGAAATGCCCCCGGTGCCGTCGAACAACCCAAGGTAAAAAGTGATCGCGTTTTCGTGGTTCACGGACATGATGAGCAAGCCGTCGATCAAACCGAACTTCTGATTCGGAGATTCGGCTTGACCCCCATAATTCTCCGTGACGCGCCAAGCGAAGGCCGCACCGTAATCGAAAACTTCGAAGCCCATAGCGATGTTGGGTGTGCAATTGTAATTTTGACCCCGGATGATGTTGGCGGAGTCGATGTTGAACACCTCTTGCCTAGGTCTCGGCAGAATGTCATATGGGAATGGGGCTATCTAGTCGGGAAGCTGGGTAGATCAAATGTCATTTGCCTCTACAAGGGAAGGGTTGAGGTGCCTTCCGACTTGCATGGCCTCGTGACAATCCACATTTCTGACGACGTTCGAGAAAAAGCGGAAGAGATTAGACGTGAACTGAGGGCCGCCGGATATCAGATATCGTAAGAACTGGAGGTGTTTATGTCGGAGCCCCTTGCAGATAGGTTGAAGCGGCTTTCGCAGCAGCGATCGAACGAACAAAATGCCGAGCTTGAAAGCAAGAAGTTCCAAGAGCGCGTGAACGCGTTCATCTCCGATCAAAGTAGGCCGGAATACGAGAGACTTCTGAGCATCATCAAGAAGCGCGTTGAAGAGGTAAACCCAGAGATTGGCGATCTGCCTAAATTTCAGGTCGTTCAAAACGGAGAGATAATCGAGCAAGGGAACACTGCCGCGTACTTGAATTTCGATAAGCCAATTCTGAACGCTCCCAATAACGCTCTTCTGGTTTCTTTCGGGGCACATCGGAATGCTATGTATGTGCTCTCGTCGCCGCCTGCGCCGGAGCGTTATCGTCTTCAGGCCGCGGGTTCAAATGCACTTGACCGTATCGTGTGGGTGGGTGACCTGGGCGAACTTACGAGCGAGCGACTTGCGGATTTCATAATCGAGCAATTAACGCGATATTTTTTGGCGCACAAACGCGGCTAGCTATCAGATTGCGGTCGCTTTAATCACTCCGAAGGAGCACTCGTTCTCGACACTTCGAGCGACTAGAAGCCATCTGATTCAACGCTACCCAGTGTGATATTTGTTTTCGAGTGTGAGCGGTGAAAAATACATGAACCAGCCGGAAGAGCCTCTGCGATCAAGAGATCCGACGCATGAAGTTCCTGCGGAACTGGTTGAACCCTCCCAGGATGCTTTAGTTGCAAAGTTGGGTGCGGGGCGAAGTCACAAGTATGCACGGTTTGTCGTTGCGGCATTGAGCAGCATTCCGTGGGTCGGAGGATTTATAGCAGCGTCCGGGAGTCTAAGCGCAGAGCGTGAGCAGGAAGGAATAAATGAACTTCAGCGACTGTGGCTTGAAGAGCACAAGAAGAAAATCAAAGAGTTGAGCGCTACACTCGCTGACATATTTATTCGCCTCGATAATTTCGGTGACGACGTTAAACAGAGAATAGAATCGTCAGAATACTTAGCCCTCGTCAAAAAGGCGTTTCGCTCATGGGATGAGGCAGACACAGAAACCAAGAAACAGATGTTCAAGAAATTGATAACTAACGCTGGTGCTATCAATTTGTGTCCAGACGATCTTATCCGCCTCTTCCTACACTGGATTGAGCTATACGACGAGACGCACTTCATTGTCATCAAAGAAATATATCGGCACCCGAACACAACGCGAGCACAAATCTGGAACAATATTCACAACGTGAGACCTCGGGAAGATTCGGCCGAGGCCGATCTGTTTAGATATTTGATCAGAGACCTGAGTACAGGTGGCGTTATCAGGCAATCGCGGGAAACAGATATGTCCGGTCACTTTCTTAAACGAGATACTAGGGGACAATCACACCAATCCCCTAGCCGATTTATGGAATCCGCCTTTGAGGATACCAAGCCCTATGTTCTAACCGAGCTTGGCAAGAAATTTGTACATTACGTAATGGAAGATGTGGTGCCGCAAATTGGAAGCGCTGTGGGTAACTCTGATGAGACACCCTAGACCACTCCGAGTTTCCGCAACGTTATCGCTATTAACTTCTGATTTTGTGGATGCGGCCTTCGCCGCCCCGTCCGGGCATCGATGAGCATTCTGCGGGACAGCCCAGTTTCCGTTTTGAGGGTGGAAATAAACACCTTCCCCAGCGCGGGTCGTACTTTCGTTTCCCATTCATCGCGCCTACCGCGAATCCTGCGAGGCTTTCCTGTTGCGAGGCCGAAGGCGACGGGCCTGGAAGGCTGCACCGTTTTCTGTGTGACGATTGAGGGCACCACGGCCGTCAAGCGCTCCCTTGTAAATGGGAACTGTTCCAGAACCCGGAATCAGGGCCTGGACGAGACGCGCAGACGCGCATCCAAACCAGGTGCCAAAGGGACTGCCCGAAGCGCGGCCTGCCGCTCCACAACATAAGAGTGCTTCTCCTTGTTCCTCCAGGTGAAGTGATATCTAATCTGGTCGCGACGACAAGTGGGCACCGAGGATGGCCATGGGTACGAGGTCAACGCTGGACCGAATCAATTGGCGGGCAGTGAATCGCGCCACGCGGCGTCAGGTGCGCAACCGAGAGGTATATTGTCCGCCGATCTCCCTCTTTCGATGGTGGGCGCGGCGCCCGCACGCGCTGACCCGCGCCCTTCTAGATGCGAGCAAGATTGAGCCCGAGGATTTGGTCTCCGACCCCTTCAGCGGGGGAGGCACGGTTACGCTTGAGTCTGCTGCAAAGGGCCATCGAGTTTATGCCCAGGACCTAAATCCGTGGGCAGTATGGGGGCTTAGGACTGCGCTAGATGGGGTTTCGCCGACCTCGCTCCGAGCCGGTATTGAATCTTTTTGGCAAAAGCTCCGCAGGTCTACTTCGAGATACTATGCGACGAACTGCCCAACGCATGGCAACGGAGAAATCCTGCACACATTTTGGGTCCGCGAATGCACCTGCGAGCATTGCGCCCACCCGCTTTATCTCTATCCGTACTCATTAATTACGTTGGCGGGTCGAAAGAGAAATGAAAAGATCGCCTTCTACGGGTGCTCAGCGTGTGGGCGCGTTACTGAAAGCCGAACGACACCCCGTGTCGCCTGCGAACATTGTGGCCATAAACTTGCCAGAATGCGAGAGCCTCTGCTCATTCAGAAACGTGTGCGGTGCCCCCACTGCTCTCAGGGAGTTTCGTATCGAGAAGCTTGGTCCCGGAAGCCAAAGTGGAAACCAGTCCTTGTCCAGCGCTTTTGCTCGTGTCGGGGCAAACAGGTCGTTCACTTTGACGAGCCGACGCCCACCGAACTCGCAAGGGCTTTCACGCGGGTGAGCACACCGGCACCGCTTCTCGAAAAGATTCCAATGGGCCGTGAAACTGCGGTGCTCCGACGGGGAGGATTCAGGAAATGGAGGGATCTCTATCCCTCCCGTCAGCTCAAGGTATTACTCAAAGGAGTGAAGCTTGCGAACGATCCTGAATTGGGCAGACGCGTCCGCTCCCGAATCCAACTTGCTATCGCCGGAGCTGGAGAAATGGCCGGACATCTCTGTCGGTGGGACCGCTTTCATCCTAAAGCGTTTGAGGCCCTTGCGAATCATCGCTTTGCGGTCTTAGGTCTAGCGGTAGAAACGAACCTCGTCGCAGAACGCGGTCGGGGCACATTGAAGTTGCGACTCCGCAATTCCCTTAGCGCGGCAAATTGGGCCCAAGCACACATCTCGAACACAACCAGTCGAGCGAGAATGCGCAGAGTACCGGTTGCGAAACCTGGCCGGAAGGCTCGCCAGTGTACGATAGTCGCCGGGACCAGTTCGAAACAACGTATCCCGTCGAACTCGGTACGGCTCGTCATTACTGATCCGCCTTACTACGACGCAGTGCAGTACGGAGAACTCTCCGGGTTGTTCATAGCCTGGGCAAAAGCGGTCACGGGCCGCCGGAGGTCGTGGACAGTCGATCTGCGATTGGAAGCCTTGCCGAATGAGACACGGAAGGCTGGCGCCGCGCACTACGAATCCCTGCTGCGCTCCATTTTCAAAGAAACGGCTAGAACCATGCGCGACGACGGGAAGCTCCTGCTCACATACCACGGCACGGATTTTCGCGGGTGGGCAGCGCTAGGGCGGGCGCTGCATTGGGCCGGGCTGCGCGTAGAGGCGCTCGCGGTTGCGCATTCTGAAAACGAGAAAGATCACCCCAAACGTAACCGGAATGCGTTCAGCAAAGATTTGGTGATCGAGTGTGGAAAGAACACATCTGCATATAGTGCTCCTGATGTGGTGAATGCATCGCGCAGGTCTGAACAGCGCGAACTTTTGGCCGCCGGTGTCACAATTGCGAAACATTCAGGCAGAGAATATGCCGAAATGGCAGACAAGTTCGAGGAGCTAACAAAACGGATGAGGCGGCGCCGGATAAGGATCCCAACTTCGTTCTAGAGATAAATAAATGCCTAAGCTAAAACAGCCTGCCAGCCGAATTGCGGTCTTGAAGGAGAGAGCGGAAGCGGCGGATCGGGAGAAAGGGCCTACCTTCGATGTTCCCTTCCGAGGAAAGTCTTTGTCGCTCCGACGCATCCGGGTGGAGACTGATTTTCCGTTGTACCGAATTCAAAGCGGCAGAACGCATCGAGCTCAAGCTGCATATTTAGACCGGCATCCTCAATTGCCCAAGGACTTTTTTGATGATCCTGAGGACCCTAAGGTCCAACGGGCACAACACGATATTCTCCAGGGCGTAATTGAGGAGAAGGATCTCTCCACAGATTTGCGGCAGCGGGGACAACTGGCACCGATAGTGCTCACAAAGGACGGCTGCGTCGTCGATGGCAACAGGCGGCTGGCAGCGCTGCGGGAGAAAAAAGAGGAGTATGTGGACGCTGTGGTACTACCTGCGGATGCTGAGAGCCACGAGATCTACGAAACCGAGATTGAGCTGCAAATGCAACGAGAAACGAAGGCACCTTACAACTGGATCGACCAGGCCCTCCACATCGAGTACGGCATCAAAGAGCTGAATGAAACGCCAGAGCAAGTTGCTCGGCGAATGAGGAAGAAGAAGGAGGACATCAACTGGGAGTTGGAAAAATTGGCCCTTGTGCGCCAGTATCTGGGTTGGCTAGGGGAGGACGGGAAATACCACAAGATTCCAAGCACGGCCGGCGGCCAGATGGAGCAAGCGTTCGAGGAACTGGTCCAGCGCTCCTCCGGAGCTGCGATGAAACGAAAGAAGGAACCTGAACGCAGGCTTGTACGCGAGGCATGCTTCCAGGCGATTAAACGTGAGGCCGGCTACAAGGACATCCGAAACATTATCAAGCACTTTAGCCAGAACACAACCAAGATTGCCCAGAAGCTGCGCGAGCGTAAGCCATTACCACATGTGGCTCGACCCCAAGCGAAAGCCGCACCAAAGGTACAGGTCGCGGATTCAAAAGCTGACCCTTTGCGTGCACTCGCGAAGGTGAACACGTCCGATTCGAGCTCCGCCGTGGAAGAGCTTATTGATGCCGTCGGGAACTCTGAAACGGCTGCGGTAGTTCTAGACATCGTGGAAGAAGTCGAGGCTGAAGAGCGAGACTCCAAACGACAACAGCAACCCCTCCAGAGAATTCAGCATGCCATTGACGATCTCAAACAGATTTCTCTTGGGGAGGGAACGGACGATGTGGATGCCATCGCAAAGGCGCTTGGGCGCCTAACGGAGGAAGTGGACAGGTTATCCAAACTAGTTGACAAAATCCGGTCAAACGACTAGCCCGCCAAACAACAATGAGCCTCATTGAACTACGTCAAGATACGGCTGAAGAGATTTTGGTCATTCCGTCCAATATTCGAGAGGGAGTGTGGGCCGAACTTAGTTCGTTACTCTTCACTTACGGCGCTTCCCCTAGCGGCGGCGCTCTCGTCGTGTCGGCTCTCTCCCTTCGGATGGCCGCCCGCGACTTGGGAGAACTCCTCATCCGTCATGACCTTGATGCGAAATACGACGAAGCTGTTCGTCGGCTGCTGGAGGCGCATTTTGAAGAACATCGGGCGCGTGCGGAGGCTGAACGTGACCTCTCAATTCTGTCCGCTGAGGAAGTCCTCTTGCTTGTCGGCGCCGACGGGCGGTTCAAGCGAGATCTCAAGCAGACTCAGATTCGCGACCTCGGACGCCTGTTGCGTTTGCCGCACGGCGCGAATTTCTCCGTCCCTGGTGCTGGCAAGACTGCTTCATTGTTAGCGGCGTACGAAGCGTCGAGAGGTAAGAGTCTTGTAGACGCACTGCTCGTAGTCGCCCCGAAGAACGCATTCTTGTCCTGGGAGGACGAGCTGGCCGCATGCTACCCTGAAGAACCCTTGAGGCCGACAATGGCCAGGGTCGCCGGCGGTTCGTCGCAGGCGATTGACGCCCTAGCACAAGATCCCGAAGTAGCATTAATCACGTACCAGTTCCTCCCCAATGTGTTGGACGCCGTAAGGTCGTGGGCTAGAAGTCACCAAACACACATTGTTCTTGATGAGTCTCATCGGATAAAGGCTGGCGCAAATGGAGTCTATGCATTCTCCGCGCTCCAATTGAGCGGCGTGGCGGTGCGCCGTGATGTGCTCACGGGCACGCCGATGCCAAACTCACCCGAAGATATCCGAGCCCAACTGGAATTCCTGTGGCCCGGCCAGCAAATTCTGCCGGAACAACGCTTGAAGGCGGAAGAGTCGGACGAGTTACGGGGTCAGCTCCAGCGCAGTTTGAGGCCGCTATATGTCAGGACGACAAAACAAGAGCTTCATCTTCCCCCACTTGAACTGGTGCCGGTTGCAGTGGAAATGGGTCGACTGCAGCGGGAACTTTATGAGCTGCTGCGCAGCGAAGCACGGCGCATGGCCGTTGGGTTCTCTCGCGTTGATGTCCAGCTATTGAGGCGGCTCGGGGCGCATGTGCTCAAGCTGCTGCAAGCTGCCTCCAATCCTATGCTTTTGGCTGCTGCTGAGGAGGTCGATGTTGAAGGGGAAGGTGGACCTTGGAGCTCGGTGTGGGAGCTGCTAAGAGAAATTGGTCGTACAGAGAAATCGGCGAAGATCGCCAAAGCCGTCGAATTGGTTGAGGATTCACTCACGAAGAACCCCGAGTCGAAAGTTCTTATTTGGACCAGCTTCGTCCAGAACGTACTGTTTCTGGAAAGGCTGCTGGAGCGGCACGGCCCGGTGACACTTTATGGCGCCATCCCGACTGGCTCTGACGAAGAGGCCGATACGCGGGAAGGCCGAATCCGACGTTTCCATGCCGACCCAGCGTGCCGGGTAATGATCGCCAACCCGGCTGCCTGTAGCGAGGGCATTAGCCTTCACAGGGCTTGCCACCACGCCATATACATTGATCGGACGTTCAATGCGGCGCACTTTCTGCAGTCGATTGACCGCATTCATAGGCTTGGTCTGCCCGATGAGATCGTCACACGCGTTGAAGTCTTGGAAGCCCGCTGGACCATTGACACAAGAGTTGCAAGTCGGCTCAAGGCAAAAATCGATTCGATGAGCGTCATTCTCAACGACCCTGGCCTTGCGGCTCTCGCTTATGACCCCCTTGATGTCGTTGAGGAGTTCCCCGCGGGCATTCAACCCGAAGATGTCGAAGAAATCGTAGATCACCTCCACGGAGATAAAAACGAGGAATGAGCGTCGTTCCAAGGTTTACGCCCGGACGATTCACAGCTCTCTGGGTTGTCCTGCGAAGCGTCGCGAAGCTCGGTGGTACGGCTGGGCGGGAAGAAGTTCTTGCATTCGCCAGGCGCGATGGGCTGAGAAGTGGCGGACTCCCGGTCAAGGACGGATATCATCTCGCGGTTCTGGGCGGCTTTGTGCGTGATGACGCGACAGTATCCCTAACTGACCTGGGAACTGAGGCCGTTGGACGCAGCGATGAAGAAGAACCTTCAGATGAAGTCTTGCGTCTGTTTGCTTCTGTGCTGCTCCTTCGGCATCCGCCAGCGTGGGTTGCCTATTGGCAAGGTGATCCCTCCAGCCTCGACCTGGTGCTCCCGGAGCCTGCTCGAGAGATACTGCAAGAGGCTCGTCTGCTCGACGCAGGGCAAGGTGACTTGGAAGCATGGGCACTCTGGGACGCGCTTAGTGAGGTGCCGCCCCTCGAGGTGCTGGCCGAACAGCGCAAAGCGATCGGGGATACGGCGGAAGCGCTCTCCTTTGAATATGAAAAACAACGCCTGGTACGCGAAGGATATCCAGGCCTTGCTATGCGGGTACGCTGGGTAGCGAAAGAAAGCGCGGCATACGGTTTCGATATCCTTAGTTTTTGCGGAAGCTCGCGATCTCCCGGATTTCCCGAGCGGCGATTTGCAATAGAGGTCAAAGGTCAAACGGTCACATCGCAGAGTCAGTTCACTTTTTTCCTTACCAGCCATGAATGGCGGACGGCCCTTGCACTAGGTGATCAGTATGTTTTTCACCTCTGGGATGCGATTCGTCCCGGTAATGTGCAGGTCCATGGGCGTTCTGAACCATTTCTTGTCTTGCCCCCGCTGCTACGGGAACACGTCCCGTCAGCTCCGGAATGTGGGGTTTCGTGTGAATGGAAGTCTGCGATGATCGCGTTGCCTGTCTAACCCACTTAAATGTGTGGTCATCGGTCCGGCAGTGGTCTTGAGAAGCTGGCGGACCGTCACTGCCAAGGAATACGGCTTGGACGGATATGCAGCTGCGTCTTCCATTTTCCGCAGCTCTGAAGACGTCCTGGATGGAAGAGCTGTCTGGATGAAATGCCCCACAGTGCAGCCAGGAGCGGGCAAAACCTACAGCCTCGAATGTGCGCACGATATGACGTTCTGACACTTCCCGACACATTTGAACGTCTATTGCGCCGGTTTCTTGAGACTCGTGGGAGTCGCCGCTTCCTGAACCTGGACTTGTTTCTGAACCTGAGGGAACAGCTCCTGTGCAAGTTGGTACGGGGTCTTTTCCTTGCAAGACTTTACGGCAGGATTTTTGCTGCAAAACTCTTTTAACTGCTGTTCAAGTTTCTTCAAAAGTTCGTATTTTCTAGCAACCTCTGCGACGCTAGGTTCCGCTGGTTTGGGTTGTTCCTTTCTGGCCTTCTCCTCTTCCAATTGTTTTTGTCCCAACTTCACAGCATCCCCATAATCCATATATTGCCAAGGTATGTTGTCGTAGATGCCAGCACATTCTTTTTCGTGGCTGTGTTCACCCTTGCAGTAGTCCAGCCAGCCCTGGTATTTGATTAGAGCTTCCGTACCTTTTTTCAGAGTGTCTGTAACCGGATCGCTGCTCCATTGCTGCGCAAAAGTCGGACTGTGAAATAACAACAGAGCTAAGATGGCAAATGTGCTGTTCTTCATTGGTTTTGCTCCTATCCTTTTTCCTCTGTCATGAAGTGTCCTCGTTGTCGAGTCATGTACCGAAGATACGGAGGCAGTATCCGGAGTAGGAGCACTTCCACATCGTGTATCAGGCGCTTGTCCTTGAGGACGTACCAACTGAAGCGGTCCCAGGACTTTCCCCTCCGACCGCTTTTGTCTGCTGCTTTGAGTCGTTGCCGAATATTTCCTTTGCCAATGTAAACTGGTGCCGAACCGTCGTAGAGGATGTAGAGACCTTTTCCACCCTCGCGGCTTCCCGGCACATCCTTGATGTTCTTGGCGGTCCTCGCCCGCATTTCGCCGAATTGGTCAATCAGCGCCATTACGCTAATGATACTCATAGTCCGTGGACACATAAACGGTGAGGCCATCAAGATGACGCGCAACGGTAAATGGAAGATATCCGGATCCGGTTCGGCAAGGCTGTCCGTCAACGGCGGCACAGACTCGGGGTGTCTCAGGAAGCCTTTGCGGACATGTGCCAGTTGGACCGCACATACATCGGAGGAATTGAGCGGGGCGAGCGAAACGTGGCCTTGGTCAACATCGAGAAAATCGCCAAAACCCTTCGTATTTCTCTAGCTGAACTATTTCGTGGTGTCTAAAAGCATTTGGATGTGCTGGTAGCTGGTTGCCGCAGGAATGTGCTGGCGAGGCGTTCTTAGGAAAGCACGGCCCTAAAGCCCGACGGCAACTTGGCCTGTGTGGCAAGCCATGCAGCCAGCTCGATTTGCTTTAGCTGTTTCCTTGGCAAGAGCTTCCGAGCCTCTTCTCGCTCGGCCCTCGTCTCGTGTCGAGGCCCCACAATGTCAATCGTAAACTCCCAATAGACAATGATCCGCTTACGTTTCACCTGGTTGCTCCTAAGTGCGTGGAGTACGGACGCGGCTTAGGATATTCAAACGAGATGTTTATACAAAGAAGTATCTGCCTCGATAGCAAAAACGCAGACGTCCCTATGGACCGAGCGGAAAAGATCAAAGGCCAGACGCAGCTGCCGAACGGCCTCCGATCAGCGATTCAAGAAAAATTTCCAGGTATAGGGTGCGGCTAAGAGTGGAATGGAGTCCTCATTTCTTCTCTCCAAAACGGCTACCCGCCGGTTGAGGAATCACTGTACTCAGTAAGACGGACGGAGCCAGCCCTGTGACATTCGCAGCGAACTGACAGTCACATTCAGTTCTTCAGAAAACAGCCGCTCCATTTGCCCTTTGGTCCGGGCACATCTCGGTGCGGAGAGGTTCCTGACAGATTCGGAGGGCAGGCCAGTTACCGATAATCCCGTTAGAACGAAGCCGCTTGCGCGGCGGACGCTTCGCGTGCGATACTCCGGACGTCATGCACCATGATCGAGCAACAATCTCGATTCAATTTGGTCGATCTTATTTACTCCTATATAACAAATTGAAATTCCATAGGGGCTAGCCCTACCGCATCCGCCGCAGACGCAAGCGGCTTCCTTCAAACGGCTTTATCGAACGCGCGCAGAGCATCTCGCACAACTTCGCTTCTTCGTGAAAACGCGCGTCCGATAAAGCACTAACGTTTATCAGGCGGAATGCCGCCCCAAGCTGGTCGAATGACGAATTCCCCTGAGAGTACCAACGTAATGCGCCATTGAATTTTCAACGATTGGGCATTGGGACAGTTGAAATAGGTGCGTTAGCGGAATCTTTTGCTTCCTTCATACAATCCCCAAATTTAGCCATTGAATTGATAGCCTGATCGACCGTAAGAACCCTTGATGGGCTAGCAGCAATCTCCCCTCCGTCATTCAGTGCCGTGCCGTTGAACCCTCTTTCAACGTCGACGAAGCGTTTCCCCCACAGGCCTTCTGCTGCCAAAGCGGCGACGGAGTCAGTCCGAATCATATCCTGATCGCGCTTTTCGACCCTCAAGATCAACTCAATCGCGCGTCCAGCATTTGCATACTTACCCACGAGATTCTTGGCCTTAACTGTTCCCACGTCGATACCGTCCACTCGGACTGGAGCGCCAATAGGCAAATCCGCAGCTTCAGGCACGTACATTCTCAAAGAGTACTTAGGCTCGTAAAATCCCGTTGACCAAAGATGAAAATGTATGCCGGATGGTCAGGCAGCCGAGGTGATCCATTCACCGTACCACCTGCAAGTGTCCGAGAAACCATTGCACTCTGATTGGTATGCTTATTCGTGAATTCAGAAATAGGGAGGCGCTGAAACTACCCTCTGAGCAACGGAGGACGTACTCATGAAAAAGCAGAAACGAATTCTTCTCGTCCTGATGGCGGGCGCGACGCTGGTCGCGACCCAGGCAGGGTGCAGGCGGAAGCCGATCACGAATGAAACCGCAAAGAAAATCGTCGGCCAGAAGCTGCACCTGAAAGGCTACTACCGGCGCTTCCCGTGGAAACAGGGTGGGCCCCAGGAAGCGATGACGATGGCCATGGCGGGCACTACCGTTCCCTTAGGGCAGTACTCCTTCACCGCTTCCAAGGATGGTCAGAATTACACAGTTGTGGTGGTCGGGACCAGCCCAGTCTCTCAGCCGCTAACCGGGTCCACGATCAATGCCGTGGTCGTGCCCCTGAGGGTAACGATCGGCGCGACAACATTCGATCCTACGGTACCGAATTCCTGTGACTCCAACATATCCGGGTTGACCCGCTTTCGACAGTCACCGCTTGTGAACGATGTCCCTGATCTCACGATGGACGATATTGATCTGGGTAAGGTGCAATTCATCAACGGCCAGCGCCGGGCTGAGTTTTGGACGACCATTCAAGGCTCCCCCGCCTATCAGAATGAGCTGAACTATTCTTTTGCCAGTCCGTACACGCTGACTGCTGCTGTGGTGGCTGGGCATGGGACCACTGCCGGCAGCGGCTGTGCGGAGATCGGAATCTTGTCGACAAACTGGCTCGACGGGATTCTGCAGAGCACGGTTCTTCCCGCGCTCACCAGCTCCGGCGTGGTTTCGCCCACAGCAGTGGTGCTGTTTCTCTTCAAGAACACCGTGCAATCGGACTCGGACCCGCCTAACGCATCGAGTTGTTGCATTCTGGGTTATCACAGCGCGGTGGGAGCACCGGTTCAAACCTACGCGACCATCGACTGGGACACATCCGGGAACTTCAGCGACGTGTCCGATGCCTCCATCGCCAGTCATGAAATCGGAGAGTGGATGGACGATCCCCTAGCCTACAATAACACCCCACCGTGGGGAAACGTTGGGCAGGTCTCGGGCTGTCAAGCCAACTGGGAAGTGGGCGACCCGCTCTCAGGAACCTTGATGCCACCGATCACGATGAACGGAAAACAGTACCAGATGCAAGAACTCGCCTTCTTTAGCTGGTACTTCAACAAAGGCGGCGATCCTTCGGTGGGCGCGGGCGGCAAGTTCTCATCGAACGGAACATTCCAAGGGCCGGCTAAGGCCTGCCCACCCGGAGGAACGAACTAGCGCCTTTCCGCTTAAGGCTGGTGGGGACAACTAGAGGCGACGTACCGAGCGCTCTTCCAGAATCTCTTCGTTGTATGTCGGCTAGCCCCAGGCTGACGCCTGCGACAAGAAAAATTACGCGCTAGAGGAGCTTTGGATTATCCCTGCCTCCAAGTCCCTCCATGAGAAGGCCGGTCTGAGTCAAGCGGGTTTTATGGTTCTAATCGAGTGGTCTTCGATGGAGCTCATCCGCCTCTGCCGCCATCCTTCCATCCGCACTCTTCGAGGAGCGATGGTTCGCTCGGTGCCAGTTGGGCGTTCTCGTTTCAGCAGGTGCTGCTACCTGAGAATCGACCTTGGCTTCCAGCTTACACCGGAAAGTTGGGCCGGGACTTGGCCGCAGTCACCTGAACTCGGCGGTTCCGCTCGACGATTCCAATTCCGTTCTACGCCACCGCGCCTACGGCCGCGCTGGAATTGCGCAATGGCTCGTAGACCTCACCGCTCACCCACAACTTGTGAAGCAGTACAGACAGCTTTCGAGCGACAGCAACGACCGCGCGTTTCTTGGCATTGCTTCCTCCCCGCTCGGAGAGTTTCAATCCCCATCGCCGCAAATCACTGTCCTGCCCGAACGGTCCCAGAATGTAGTGCGCGCCCTGCACCATCAAGGTTCGCAGGTAGCGATCTCCTTCCTTGCTGATGTGCATCTGGGGTTGACTGCTGCCCGAGTTCCTGCGCCCAGGACGCAGCCCCAAATAGCAACCCCCGTCGCGGCTGCGGCGAAACCGGCGCGGATCTGCCACCGTCAGCACGTAGGTCAACGCGATCAGGGTGCCCACACCCTTGACTTGTTTCAGCAGCGCAACCTCGGGGTGCACTTGCGTGGCGATTTG
>Ga0307477_10001316_pt1 | contig 21409 bp, 16 predicted proteins | sample atmos_gasesECM2C_FD_203316 | JGI IMG/M metagenome (GOLD analysis project Ga0307477, IMG submission 203316) | Hardwood forest soil microbial communities from Morgan-Monroe State Forest, Indiana, United States - atmos_gasesECM2C_515 | ecosystem: Environmental > Terrestrial > Soil > Temperate...
GCCCCCACCCACGACGACGACCCCGCCCCGCCCCACGACCACGAGTCCTCCTACCCCGTCCCGAACCGTCCTGATGCCTTCGAACGGGTCGGGCATCGCACAGACCGCTTCATTCAACGCGCCGGCGAACTGGGACGTGTACTGGAACTACGACTGCTCGAGTCACGGAGGCCCGGGGAACTTCGACTACAGCGCGTACAGGAGCGACGGATCGTCAACCGACATCTATGGGCCGGGTCAGTTCGGAACCGGAGCGTCGGGCGTGCAGCACTACCACGAGGCCGGGACATTCCACCTCGTGATCAATTCCGACTGCGCTTGGGATGTTCAGGTCGTGGGATGACCCACCGGCCCGCTACGAGGGGGGCGGCGGCGGAGCCTTCGACCCGTAGGAGACGTTGAACCCGTCACGCTCGGAATCGGGCGTTGACGCTACCGACATGACCTGAGGCCAGGAGGACCCCTGCACCCTCTCCCCGCCCTGGCTCGCCACCAGGCTGGGCGCCACCTCGTTGAGGGTGCCGGATCGAAAGCCGTGGGTGAGGTGTTAGTGCGCCAGGCTCGCCTGACGAGCACCGACCGTCGGCGCCTCGAGAATCCACTCGGCCGAAGCCCCCCGGCCCCGCGAAGGGCGATCGGGCCCTGGGTGAAGTTCCAAGAGGTGGACGCTCGAATGGTCGGAGAGGGTGATCGTCCACGACGTGCCGGTGCCACTGATCGTCGCCACCATCAGGTCTCCGGGAGCGACCGGGTCGGCGATGGCCTGCTCGAGGAAGTTCTGGGCCGAGGTCATCCACCAGGCCACGTAGTGCCCTGCTCCGTTGTAGTAGTCCTGCTCCCTACACGTCTGGTTTAGCGAGTTGTTGCTGAACCCGTCGATTCCCACTCAGGCAGCTGAGAACGTGGCCTGAACTGTGCGGCTGACGGCGGACACCTTCCAGTGGCCACTCACCGAACTGAAACTCGAAGACGGCGCCGCGCTCACCGCGTATCCCGACCAGTTCGATGATGCCCAGCCCACTGCGGCGAACGACGACGGATTGGCACCACCGGGCGAGTCGGAGAAATGGTTCGGACGCAACTGCAACGACGGCGCCGCGCTCGCCCCTGGTGCCACGATCGCCAGAACTGCAATGCCAATGCCGGCGGTACTCAAGGCCATCGCTAGCCGTGCAGGCGCGACCCATCGCCGTTCGAACAGACGCTGCCCCCCACATTGTGCCCTCTATGGCCGCCCCCGCACCAAGCCAAAGGAGACCCGTGCGGTGGGATGCACCCAAGGGTTCACGCCGGAATCGCCACGTGCCTCTCGCACGAGTACGAACGAGATGATGGCTCCACCGCCCAGGAGGTGGCCCGGCCCCCGCCCGAGTCAGCCCTCGGCCGCGTAGAGCATCCACGTCCCCGGCACCCGGTGTCTCGTGGGCAATGACGACCACTTCCAACAACGCGGCACCGTCGGAGGACAGCCACTCCTCCACAGCCCCGTCGAGGGCTCCGGGCTTCTCGACCCGGATACCCCGCCCTCCGCACGCCTCGGTCCATGCCGAAAGTCCACGTAGGTCGAGAAACCGACACCGAGCTCGGGGGAAACATCAAGACCCGGCGGTAGCGGGTATATCTACACGCCGTGGGTCCTTCCCCGGCGGGCGGCTCCAAGGGGCTGAAGGAATATCGAGCCAAGCGCGACTTCACGGTTACCCCCGAGCCCCGCGGGAAGCCCCGTCCCGGATCGAAGGGCTTGCGATTCGTCGTCCAACGCCACCGGGCCCGGCGGACGCACTACGACTTCCGCCTCGAAGTCGATGGCGTCCTCGCCAGCTGGGCGATGCCCAAGGGCCCCAGCCTCGACCCTGCGGTGAGAAGCCTGGCGGTTCACGTCGAGGATCACCCCATCGAGTACCTGGACTTCGAAGGGGTCATTCCCGGTGGACAGTATGGCGCCGGCGACGTCATCGTGTGGGACAAGGGAGTGTACGAACCCGCGGCCGGCGTCGACCCCGGTACTGCCATCGCCGCCGGCGAGATTCACTTCGATCTCCACGGGGAGAAACTTCGGGGTCGCTTCGTGCTCGTGCGGACGCGACCGGACCGCCGCGGTCAAGACCAGTGGCTGATGCTCCACAAACGAGACGACGCGGCGCAACCCGGGTGGAATCCCGATGACCATCCCCGGTCGGCGAAAAGCGGACGCACCAACGAGGAAGTCGCTGAACACCCGGACGCCATGTGGCAAAGCGACCTGGAGCCGGCCGAGGCCGAGATCCGGGTCACTAGCGCCACTCGGGGGGCCGTCAAGGTGCCGGCGTCTCGGTCCTCGAGCAAACGAGCCGATCGACGGGCGGTCGGCTCCAACCGTCGGCGGACCCGAGGAGGCGACGACGTTCAGAGCCACAGCCCGAGTCCCCCGACGAGCGAGGAGCTCGAAGCGCTCGACGGGCTCGGCAACGCCGGCGAATGGGAGTTCCAGGGCAAGACCCTCAAGCTCACGAACCTCAACAAGGTGCTGTTCCCGGGGCGAGGTGCCGATCCGCCCGGAACCAAACGCGATCTCGTGCGGTACTACGCCGAGAGCGCCCCCGTGATGCTGACCTATCTGGCCGAGCGGCCCGTCAACCTTCACCGCTTCCCGAACGGCGTGGGCGGGTCGAGCTTCTGGCACAAACAATTGCCCAGTTATGCGCCGGAGTGGATCACCAGGTGGAAATACCCCGATGCCCGTCCGGGCGAGACCGATACCTACGCCGTGATCGACAGCCCCCCGAGCCTGGCGTGGATGGCCAACTACGGAGCAATCGAGCTGCACCCGTGGACCTCGCGGATTCCGAACGTGCACGAACCAACCTGGGCGCTGATCGACATCGACCCGGGTGACGACACCACGTTCGCCGACGTCATCGTGCTCGCTCGGGTGTTTCGGTCCGGACTCGAGCACCTGGGCGTGACGGCACTCCCCAAGCTCACGGGCCGACGGGGTCTCCACATCTGGGTTCCGATCAGGCCGGGATACACCTTCGACCAAACCAGGGCGTGGGTCGAAAAGCTGTCGCGCGCCGTCGGGGAGACGGCGCCCGATCTGATCAGCTGGACTTGGGAGAAGCGCCGCCGTCATGGGCTCGCTCGTCTGGACTTTACCCAGAACGCCATCAACAAGACCCTCGTGGCTCCGTACAGCGTGAGAGCCGCAGCCGGTGCACCCGTATCGGTGCCCATCGAGTGGGACGAGCTCGACGACCCGGACCTACAGAGCGACATGTGGACGATGCGCAGCGTGCCGAGGCGCGTCGCCGAGGTGGGTGACCCGTTCCGTCGCCTCGTGCCTCTTGAACAGGAACTTCCCGAGCTCTGACCTACCTGCTCGTTGTCTCCGCCCCGACCGGCATTGTTCTGTTCGTTGACGGGTATCGACACAGATGGCCTAGCGGAGTGACGTGGGACTGTCACGTGTGGATTTGGGACTGATGCGCCATGCATGCAACGAACATCGCAGAAACGAACGGAGCCGAGAGGCACACAGCGGAGAGAATCGCCGCCCCTGACCGTCGAGCGTCAGAAGGACACCCGCTCGAGCGGCGCATGGTGCGTTTCGACTGGTCGACGACGCCCGTGCACTGGGTTCCGGACGACCCCTTCAGCACGCACATGATCAATGTGCTGCACCTCCTTCTTCCCGCCGGCGAACGCTGGTTCATCGGCGTCGTGAACGAGGCGTCGGGGCTCGTACGTGACCCGGAGCTCTCCGAGGCGATTAAGCCCTTCGTTCAGCAGGAGTCGTGGCATGCGTGGGCGCACGCCGCGGTGCTCGAGCAACTCGCCGCGTGTGGCATCGACAGTGGGCCATTCACGTCTCGGCTCGAAGCCTGGTTCGACAAGATCGGGAGCGACAAGCCGAACTGGCCCCGCTCGTTGCAGCGCTGGTGGTTGCACCGTCGATTGGCAGAGGTGGCGGCGATCGAACATTTCACGGCGGTGTTGGGACAGTGGGTCATCCAGAGCCGCGGCCTCGACTACGCCCGGGCCGACCCCACAATGCTCGATCTGCTGCGGTGGCACGGTTCAGAGGAGATCGAGCACCGGTCGCTCGTCTACGACGTCTTCCAGGAGCTCTCCGGGAGCTACTTGTTGCGTTGCGCCGGCATGCTCTTCACGGCCCCCGCCTTGTTGGGCTGGTGGCTGTACGGCGTCCGGTACCTCATGAGTGAGGACCCGACCGTGGATCGTGGCCCAAGATGGCGAGACTGGCTCCGAGCCGCCCGGCAGTACCGGGTGCCGGGGCCGTGGATGCTCATCGTCACCACCCCTCTCCGGTACCTGCGTCCGAGCCACCATCCGCTCCACGAGGCCTCGACCGAGCTGGCCATGCAGTACCTCGCCCAGTCGCCGGCCGCTCGTCGGGCGAAGCAGGCGGCGACCGACCGGGGCGGCCCGGCCGACGAGCTGAGCAGTTTCCGCTGACCGCGATCTGAGGTGGCCTGGCAGGCGTGGGCCCGGAAACGCTGAAAATCATGAAAGGCATCTGCTCGTTGGCCTTCCGTTTTGCCTCGGGGACGAGAATGAAGGGGGGCTGTGGCAGGCATCGACAATGTGGTGGCGCCCTCTACCGACCTCGTCGGTTCCATCGAGTTCGCCGCGAGACTGTCACCGGACCCAGCAGACGAGCTCAGGCAGGGGCACTTCTCGGTGCTGCGCCGGGCCATGACAGCGGCGGGTGGTTCCGAGGTCAAGAGTCTCGGCCACGCGCTCATAGTGGTGTTCCCGCCTGCGTCGGCGGCCCTGGCGTGCGCGGTGGCCACGCAACAGCGGATCGACAAGGACAACCGCACAGCGGGCCGGGACCTCGGGCTGGGTCGGACTCTCGGTAGGCGAAGCAATTCGGGCCGCTGAAGACTACTTCCGAGCCCCAGTGGTCGAAGCCGCATGCCTGTGCACGCGGGCCGATGCGGGCAGGATCCTCGCCTCCACCTGGCATGGGCCATGGCCGGCCGGCGCGCCAAGCAGACGTTCGTATGCGTCGGGCACCTCGAACTGAAGGGACTCCCCGAGCCCATCGACGTGCTCGAAGTGGCCGGTGGTTGCTGACTCCAGCGTGATCGGGAGTCGCGACCGTGATATGACGTCGCGAAGGTCACCTCGAGACGCATGAGACGAGGTTGCGCCGATCGTCGACGGAAGGTTGGTTGGGATGGCAGACCAGATCAAGGTGGGTGGGCACCATCTAAGTACTCTGAAGAGAATCTTCGGACACCCCCTGAGCCACAACATCGAGTGGCACGATGTGATCTCCCTCCTCGAATCGGTAGGCACCGTCGTCGAGGAGCACAATGGACGGATCAAAGTAACGGTCGGGTCAGAGAGCGAGACATTCGACCCGCCGAAAGGTCGCGATGCCATCGATGCACAGCAACTGGTCGATTTGCGGCGGATGCTCGAGGGGGCCGGGGTGACTCCCGCGGCGAGCGAGCAGTAACTCGACGGCGCATGCCGCCTTGGTCTTACCGAGAGGGACTCCCAACACCAGGATGGAAGGGCCGAGAACGCGCGTCGGCAAGAATCGCCGCTTCCAGGACTCCGACAACGCCGGAGGCCCTGATATCTCCGTCGCCAGAAGCGCGTTCCCGGTGCGCCGGTTATCAGGGATGAATCACGCTGATCGAGTGTCCACGGGGAACCAGGCCGCAGTCCCCATGGACTCAACCGGTCAGTTCAGCTGATCGTCTTGATAGCAGTCTCGATCAGGGCGGCGACAGCCTCGGGCTGCGAGACGTAAACGGAGTGACTCGCAGCGGCCTCGACGGCTGTGGCATTCGCCCTCTTGGCCATGAATCGCTGAGCGTCCGGCGGGATCATGAGGTCCTCGGTCGTGACGAGGTACGAGCTTGGCTTGGACCTCCACGCCGGCTCGGTGATCTCCCCGGCAGGCGCCTCGACGCCCCAGGGCACCTGGGCGTCCGCCATGAAAGCGGCGAGGTCTGGGTCGACGTCGCCAGCGAACGACGCGGGGAACTTTTCCTTGTCGAGGAACAAGAAGCCGTCCTTCGGAGGAAGGATCCGGGGGGAGCGGTCCGCCCGTGGGGAAGGTGCCGATCAGCTTGTTCACTGACTCACCGCGGTCGGGTACGAACGCGGAGATGTAGACGAGGGCGGCCACGTTCGGATGGGTGCCGGACTCCGTGATGACCGCGCCACCGTACGAATGCCCGACCAGGACCGTGGGGTCGGACAGGCGGTCGAGGACCAACTTGGTGGCCGCTACATCACCGGTGAGCGAGATCGTCGGATTCTGGACGATGCTGACGTCGTGCCCGGCTCTCCTGAGGAGCTGGTAGACGGCCTCCCATCCGGATCCATCAACGAAACCACCGTGGACGAGGACGACACTGGACATGGCATTTCTCCTTTACTCGGGGGTTACTCCGCGAGGAAGTCGAGGAAGGCCTTGTTGAGTTCCTCGGGATGGGTCCAACCGATGTTGTGTGGCCCGCCCTCGACCTCGATCAACCGCACGTCCTTCACCAGAGCAGGAAGGCGCCGGCTCGTGTTGTCGATCGGGAGGATCCGGTCTTCCGTGCCGTGGATCACGAGCACCGGTACGTCGATGTTCGGCAAGTCAGCGCGGAAGTCCGTTAACCAGGTCGGAACGCAGGCCAAGGTGGCGTACGGGGAAGAGCCCGCGGCGACCTGGAAGCTCGCGTTCCAGGCCTCAGTGCTGATGCGGGTACCGCCCAGCTTGTCGACGTTGTAGAAGTTGTCCAAGAAGAACTTGAACCACGCATAACGGTCCTTGCGGACCTCGTCCATGAATCCGTCGAACAGACTCTGGGGCAGTCCCTCACGATTATCGGCCGTCTGGAGCAGGAACGGAGGGATCGCACCGAACAGAGCGGCCTTTGTCACTCGCGCCGAACCGTACTTCCCGAGATAGTGGGTGACCTCTCCCGTCCCCATGGAGAATCCAGCGAGCACCATGTCGCGCAAGTTGAGCGTGTCAACCAGCGCCTTCAGATCGGCAGTGAACGTGTCATAGTCGTACCCGACGACGGGCTGGCTGGAGTGGCCGAATCCTCGGCGGTCGTAGGCGATTACCCGGTAGCCGCGGTCGAGCAGAACCGGGATCTGTTTCTCCCACGAGTGCCCGTCGAGGGGATAGCCGTGGATCAGCACCACGGGCTGCCCGGAGCCGTGGTCCTCGTAGTACAACTCGATCGGATTCGAGTTCTCCTCCCCAACGGTGACGAACGGCATGACTGGGCTCCTTTCCAGCTAGGAGAATTCCGGGTCTCGGCGGCATGAAGACACAGCGCTGCGAAGCACTCGTACCGCTCGCTTCGGTCGCGAGGTCGGCGCGATCGCGGCCCCGATCCGATTCGGAGAACTCGTCGGCGGTTTCACCGCGCGTGGCTCCGACACCACACATACGGCTCTTGGACAGAACAGCGCAATGCGCCTGGAGCCGGATGGCACCGCGCTACGTCGCCGGGTGCAAAGACACGGAGATGAAATGCTGGAATTCACCAGCCACTCCCTCCCCACCCGCCTGGACGGGCAAGCCTTCATTCCTACGCCCCAGGAGATTGGGAGTCAATGGGTCGCTTCGCGCCGTTGCGCTCCGACGCTTAAGGGCAGGGTGGAAAGCGGGGATCTCACGACCGAGCTGAATATGTCGCGATATGACTTCGCAGACAGGTCGCGGACCGAGACGACTGGGCGAGGCGTCAGACAAAAGCAAACCAGCACCGACCTGGGCGTTTTCGGTGGGCGCAACAGGACTCAAACCTGTGGCTTCAGCCGTGTGAAGGCGCATTCGTCCACTCCAATGCCAGCCGAACATGTGCCGACCGTTCCTTTGCCCTTCCGTTGCCGTCAACTCGGCGCTGTAGCGGGATCTCGCGGAAAGCCCCGCACAAGGTTTGCCGCGGGAACTCACCGAAGCAGTCACCTGCCGCCCGTTTCCCAGACCATCGTCGAGATGTCCTCCTGACTCCCCAAGGGTCAAAGTGATCGTCCGTCGATAAGATCCTTGAAGATGGGTTCGGTCTCGTACAGGCGATAGCAGCCGGGATGAAGCGCCGCACCCCGCCACTCGCCGCGAGCATTACGTCGAGGCCGATAGCTCAGTCGCAGACGACGGATCGACCCTGCCTCCAACGTCGACATCGCGCTCTCTGTAGCTACTGGGCCCCGGAAAGTGAGGCCCGTCCTTCAACTGGGCCAGGGGGAGAGCACAAAGGCGTGAGCACGATGCCGCGGCCCTCGAAACAGTCCAGACGATAAGGAGCGTGGACCTGGGAGCCCGGCCGGGCGGAGCGACCGAGAAACCTCTCACCGCCTGGGGCGCAAGGAGCGCTCTGAGAGGGCGTTCCACCGCTGTGACAGGCGGGTGTTCGAGGCGGGCTCGAACACGCGGCTTTGAGACGGGCGGAAGGGGCCACAGACGCATCCGTGGCCACGGAGGCCGTGTTTAGCGTCCATAGGCGGATGGTGCTTCCCAATGCGTGAACGTGTCGAGGCGCTAGTGAGTGCCGTCGCGGCGCGGTCGCCCGGTGCCGTCGCGGTCTGTGACTCGAAACGACTGCTCAGTTATGGGGAGTTGAACGGGCGCGCAGATGGACTCGCTCGGACGCTGCATTCTCTCGATGTCGAGAGCGGAGCCTTCGTAGGGCTTTGCGTCGAGCGTTCCGCGGAGCTGGCGGTGGGGGCGCTGGGGATCTTGAAGGCCGGTGGCGCGTACGTCGCTCTCGACCCGACGTATCCACAAGAACGGCTCAGGTTCATGATGCGGGACGCTGGTGTTCAGGTCCTTGTCGGAAGCTCGGGAACGCCCATTGCGCTTCGATCGGACGCTGCCTTCGTGGATGTCGCCCTCGCCGATACGGCATCGGCGGTCGCCGGACCTCGCAACGCAGCAAGCGGCGATGGAGTCGATGTTGCCTATCTGATCTACACGTCCGGATCGACCGGAGTTCCCAAGGGGGTCATGGTCGAGCACAAGAGTGTTCTCAACCTTATCCGCTGGCATCAGCATCGCTTCGCCGTGTCATCAGCCGATCGTGGAACACAGATCGCCAGCCCGGGCTTCGACGCGACTGTCTGGGAGATGTGGCCCTATCTGACCGGGGGAGCCTCGATCCACATCCCTCCGGACGAGATTCGCGCAGACGCAGCTGCCTTGCGCGACTGGCTGATCGCGCACGAGATCACCATCAGCTTCGCACCTACCGCTCTTGCAGAGGAGATCATGGCCGTCCAATGGCCATCGGACGCGCCGCTGCGGTGGTTGCTCACGGGAGGTGATGTCCTTCTCCGCTCACCCCCTCCGGGGTTGCCTTTCGAGTTAGTCAACAACTACGGCGTTACCGAAGCGGCTGTCGTTGCGACGTCCGGCGTGATTCGTCCTGGAACCGACGGCGGTCCCACGCCCTCGATCGGACGCCCGATCACCGGTGTCCGCGTCTCGCTTGTGGACAATGATTTGCAGCCTGTCGAGCAGGGCGGACAGGGCGAGATCGTCATCGGCGGCCCGTCGGTCGCCCGCGGCTACCTCAATCGTCCGGATCTGAACGACGAGCGGTTCTTGCCCGACCACCTGGGCGGGGCGGCCGGCGACCTCGTCTACCGCACCGGGGACCTCGCTCGGTGGCGGTCGGACGGCGAGCTGGAGTTCTTGGGTCGCCTCGACGACCAGGTCACGATCCGCGGGGTTCGCATCGAGCCAGGCGAGATCGCGGCGGTTCTGAATACGCATCCCGCCGTGCGTTCGAGCCTCGTGTTGGCGACGGGAGCGGCCTGCAGCCGGCGGCTCGTCGCTTACCTCGTGCCTGCGCTTGCGGACCTGCCGAATTCCGAGCTACTTCGGACTCACCTCAGCAGATACCTGCCCAAGGACATGGTTCCGACGTCGTTTGTCTGGCGGGAGGAGCTTCCGGTCACGGCCAACGGCAAGTTCGACAGAGCCGCTCTGTCGCGAATCTCGCCCTTTGGAGAGACTGCTCATCATCAGCCATTGTCGCCACGCAACGACACCGAGCGCCTGGTAGCGGCTCTCATTAGCGAGCTCCTCGAGATAGAGGCGGTTGGAATCGACGAGGACTTCTTCCTCCTCGGAGGCCACTCCCTGCTGGGTGCCCAGTTGCTCGCTCGCCTTTCGGAGCTTTTCGGTGTGGAGCTTTCGCTGCGAGCACTGTTCGATAACGCCACCGTGGCCGGATTAGCAGAAGAGGTCGAGCGGGCCGTTGTGGCGGATATCTCACTCCTTAGTGATGCCGAGGCGGAGCAACTACTGAGCGAGCTCGTCGGCGACAGCTAGCTGAGGTCGAATTGAGCATTTCTTGACCGCCACAACGACGGCATCTCTCAGTCTCTATCACCTCTTGGATCCAGAAGTGCTCGCCAGTCCGTATCCGCTTTACCAGCGGCTGCGCGAAGAAGACCCCGTGCATTGGGACCCCTATCTGCACGCTTGGGTCGTGACCCGATACGCCGACGTCATGACGGTGCTCCAGCGATTTCTCGCCGCCCGCACCCCATCTCCTGAGAAGCTGACCTCTCTTGGATTGGACCATCTAGCGCCAGTAGCCCGTGTCATGGTCAAGCAGATGCTCTTTCTCGATCCTCCTGCCCACGGCCGAATCCGTCGCATAGCTGCCGCGGCCTTCACGTCGCGGAGGGTAGAGCTCCTCAGGTCACATATCCGCGAGATCGCGGATGCTCTCATCGATCGCGTCATCGCCAAAGGGACAATGGAAGTGATGACGGATTTCGCCAATCCCCTCCCAGCGATCGTGACGGCTGAGATATTTGGCCTGGCGCGCGACGACCATCCGAGGCTGAAGTCTTGGACAGAGGATTTCGCCGAGATGCTTGGCAACTTTCAGCACAATCCCGAGCGAGCGACCAATGTCTTGCGCAGCCTCCAGGAGATGACGACTTACTTCCACGAGGCCGTGCGCCGACATGCGACAGAGCCGGGCAAGGGTCTTGTAAGCGCACTCGCGACTACCGACGTCGATGGTGATCGCCTCACCGAAGATGAAGTCGTGGCAAACCTGATCGTCACCATGGTCGGTGGACAGGAGACGACCACAAACCTGATCGGCAACGGCTTGCTGACGTTGCTGCGCCATCCCGAGGACTTGCAGCGATTGCGGGAAGATCTCAGCTTGATGCCGACAGCCATCGAGGAGCTGCTGCGTTACGAGAGTCCGAGCCAACATACCGCCCGACTGGTGCCTGAAGAGCTCGAGCTAAGCGGTAAGGCTCTCATGAAAGGACAAGCGGTCATCGCCGTCATGGGAGCAGCCAACCGTGACCCGGAGCCTTACCCCGACCCCGACCACCTCGACATCACCCGTCCCGAGAACCGGCACCTCGCATTCGGATGGGCGGCCCACAACTGTTTCGGTGCTCCCCTCGCACGCATCGAAGGCCAGGTTGCGTTCGAGAGCATGCTCCGACGCTTGCCCGATCTCCGGCTTCGGCCCGGCCCGATCATCTGGCGGCCCAACCTCGGTCTGCGCGGCCTTAGCGCGCTGCACGTCGAGTTCCGATGACGCCCACGGACGCCAGCCCGCTCTCGGCGGTAAAACGTGCCCTCTTGGCCGAGCGACTGCGGGGCCGGGTGGCTGGACCGCGGTCATTACCTTCGATCAGGCGGCGCGCCGGTGAGGCTCACGCGCCACTCTCGGTTGATCAGGAAGCACCCTGGTACATCAGCCAGTTGGCGTCGACGAGCCCGACTTACAACGAGGCCGTCACAATCAGGAAGGAAGGCATATTCGATGCGGACGCCTTTCGCCAAGCCTTTAACGCATTCGTGCATCGGCACGAAGCGTGGCGCACCACCTTCGTGATCGTGGAGGGCGAGCCGGTCCAGGTGGTGAATCCTCCGAGTGCCTTCGACCTGCCCCTTTTGAATTTCTCTCACCTCTCCGCCGACGACGCCGAGCGACATGCGACGCGGCAGGCAGCCGAAGAGGCGAAGCGCCCCTACGACCTCGAGCACGGTCCGCTGTTGCGTCCGAGCCTTGTTCGCATCGCCCACGAAGATCACCGCCTCTACCTGGCAATGCACCATCTCATATTCGACGGGGTCACTCTTTGCCGAGTGTTGCTCCCCGAGCTCGTGGCCCTCTACGACGCCTTCGTAGCCGGACGGCCGTCACCGCTTCCCGAGCCCGTCGTCCAGTACGGCGACTACGCCGAGTGGGAGCGTGAGTGGGTCTCGGGTCCGATCGTGCGCCGGCGGTTGGAGTACTGGCGGGCTCACCTCTCCGGTGCGCCGAGCCTGGGCTTACCGCTTGATCACCCTCGTCCTTCGGTCCCGCGATTCTGCGGGCAGGTGGAGGACGTCACCATCGAAGCCGAGTTGGCCTCGGGGCTGCGATCGTTGGCCCAACGGACCGGCACCACCCTATTCCAGGTACTCGCGACCGCCTTTGGCGTCCTCCTGAGCAGATACTCGGGACAACGAGACGTCGTCTTCGGCACCGTGGCCGACCTTCGTCAGCGGCCCGAGCTGCAGTCGCTGGTCGGCTATTGCCTCACTCCGCTCGTCCTCCGCTTGGACATTGGTGGCGACTTGGCGGTCGAAGAGCTCCTCGTACGCACCCGATCTGAGATGCTCGACAACTTCGACAACGTTGTGCCATTCGCGACGCTCGTTCGGGACCTCCATCCTGAGCGCAACCGTGGCTCCAATCCGTTGTTCCACGCAATAATCGAGCTCGAACCCCCTATGGCCTCGCCTGACCCGTCTTGGAGCGTTCACCAGATGGATGTCGAGATCGGCAACACCATCGGACACGCCAAGGTCGACCTGGACCTCGAGTTCGACGAACGCCCAGATGGCCGCATCAGCGGCCTGCTGTTCTTCGACACCGACATCATCGAGGCTGAGACAGCCCGCCGGATGGCGGATCATTTCCTTGGCTTGCTCCGCGCCATGGCCGCCGACGCGACAAAGGCCGTATCGGCACTTCCACTCCTCACCGCACAAGAACGCCACAAGACGCTGTTCGAGTGGAACGCCACCGAAGCCGATTTCCCCGCCGAAGCTTGCGTGCACGATCTCGTTGGCGAACGCGTCAGACTCGACCCCCATGGCGTCGCGGTCGTCTTCGAAGCGGAGTCTCTGACATTTTTGGAATTGGAGCAGCGAGCGAATGCTCTCGCCCACCGGCTATCGGCCATCGGGGCGCGCACGGGTAGGGTCGTCGGCTTTTATGCCGAACGGTCGCTCGAGATGATCATCGGGCTGCTCGCGATCTTGAAGACTGGTGCGGCCATTCTGCCCCTCGACCCTTCAAACCCAGTGAGCCGTCTGAATTTCATGATGGAGGACTCCGGTAGCACGATCCTTCTCACTCACAGCCAAGTGGCCTCGTCATTTCCGAACCAGGTCGGCGTTGTTACGTTGGAGCTCGGGTCGAATCCCGAGTCGAGAGAAGACCCACCACGCGGAGTCGTTTCGGCGGGCAACGCGATGTATGTCCTGTATACGTCGGGATCGACCGGAACACCAAAGGCGGTCTCGATCTGCCATCGTTCTGTCGTCAATCTGCTGACGTCGGCTGCGCATGAGTTCGGCATGGGACGGGGAGACACCGTCGGGGCAGTTGCGACCTACGCCTTCGACATGTCCGTGCTCGACTTCTGGCTCCCGCTCGTCACGGGCGCTCGTCTCTGTCTTGTTCCACGCGACGCGGTGATCGATGCGCGACGCCTGAACCAGCTCGTAACAGAGGCGGGGATCACCTTCATGCAAGCAACCCCCTCCACTTGGCACATGCTCGTCGAGGCCGGTTGGACGGGCAGCCGCGACCTCGTCGCCGTCAGCGCCGGAGAGCCCTTGTCACCACTGCTCGCCAAGTCGCTCCGCAGCCATTGTGCCGCACTGTGGAACGCCTATGGCCCGACCGAAACCACCGTATGGGCGACACTCGGAACGGTCGACGACGAAGGACCGATCAACATCGGCCGACCGATCGCCAACACGCGGGTGTACATCCTTGACGATCGAGGCGAGCCTGTGCCGATCGGAGTTTCAGGCGAGATCGCTATCGGTGGTGCTGGGGTCGCCGAGGGCTACCTCAGTCGTCCCGAAGAAACGGATTACCGCTTCGTGCCTGACAAATTCGTCCCAGGTGGCCGCCTCTACCGCTCGGGCGATCTCGCCCGATTCCTTCCGGACGGCCGCATCGAGCACCTCGGTCGCCTCGACCAGCAGATCAAACACCACGGCTACCGCATCGAACCGGCCGAGATTGAAGCCGCATTGAGGACACATCCGAACGTTGTGGCGGCGGTGGTGGTGAAGCGGGAGCTCGCCCCTAGGAGATCGCTCCTCGCGGCTTATATCGTCCCCACAGGCCCCGTGCCGGCGGAGTCCGAGTTGCGGCAACTGCTGCGAGCCACGTTGCCCGAATACATGGTGCCTTCCGCGTTCGTCGTCGTAGATCGGATCCCTTATACGGCAAACGGAAAACTTGACCGCAAAAGCCTTCCTGCACCGCGCATCGGTCGCCGCCCCGAGCGGCCTGGCTCGGCACCGTTGTGTGAGCTCGAGATACGACTCCTCGCGATCTGGGCGGCCATACTCGGCGTCGAGGATCTCGGGGTGGAGGACGACTTCTTTGAGCTGGGAGGTGACTCGCTCATGGCCTGGCGCCTCGTGGCGACGGCCGGGGAATCCCTGGGGGTCGACCTGCCTCTGGTCGTCCTCTTCGAGAGAGGGACCACCGTGCGGGGAATGGCCGCCGCTATCGGGGCCCAAAAGCCGGCTTCGGCCCACGGTCCGCCGGTCGACATGCAGTTGCCGCCCAGCGTGGCGCCCCTGACTCTCTTCTACATAGCTCCCCACGAGTTTTCATTGACCCCTTTCCCGCACATCGCAAGCTCGCTTGGCGAAGACGTCGAGGTCGTCAACCTCGTGTCTGGACGCCTCGGAGAACGCCTCGATCGCTCGAAGACTGTCGAGAGCGTCGCCGAAGAAGTGTTCGAACAGATACGCGTTCGTCAGCCGCGAGGCCCTTACTTCATCACCGGCTATTCCCTCGGCGGGATCGTCGCATACGAGGTGGCGAGGAGGCTCCGAGCAGCGGACGAGGTCATCACGTGGCTCGCGTTGCTCGACACGTGTGAGCCGACCGAGGTCATGAGACGAAGCCGAGCGCGGTCGGCGTTTGCGCAGAACCGCGGTCACCTGATTCGCATGGTCACGGAGGGGCTACGAAAACGACTTGACAGACATCTGCTCCGGTTTCGCCCGTATCCCACCAACCAGTTCGATCGGATTGGAGCAAGGGCAATGGCTCTTCGCTTCACCGTCGTTGGCCACGACGCCCCGCTCGACGTCTTCATATCGGAAGGCACGGCGGCCGTATACGGACTCTCGGGAGGATGGGACCGGCTGCACCAGGGTGAGCTCGCCGTTCACTCTCTCCCCGGAGTGCACGACTCGATCCACGAGGCGCGTCAGGCAACCGTCGTCGCTGAGGCTCTGAGCGAGAGGCTGTGGCGGATCCGCGGATGCAAGTTCGACACCACGACATGACTGCCGACTTGCAGGTCGCAACCCTGAGGGACGAAATCCACCTCTGGACGGTCGACCTTGACGGCACGCCAAGAGGCCTCTTGGGTGGGTCCGAAACGCTGTCTCCCGACGAGCTCGTCCGTGCCAGGCGCTATCGCCTCGAGCGCGACCGTCGCCGTTTCATCGCCGCTCGCGTGGGGCTCCGCCACCTGCTCGCCCGATATCTGGGCATGGATCCGGCGTCCGTTCGCTTCGTCTCCGGAGAGCATGGCAAGCCTCAACTCGCATCAGCCGCTTCAAGCTGGCTGCGCTTTAGCGCGTCCCACTCCGAGAGCCTGGCCGTCTTCGCCGTCGGGCGTGATCGCGAGATCGGCGTGGATATCGAACGCGTTCGGGAGGACGTGGATATGGAGCCAGTGGCTCGTCGTGTCCTGTCCATCGGCGAGCGTGCTGACGTTGACGAGCTACCGCCAGACGCTCGCCGGCGAGCGTTCTACCGCAGCTGGGTCCGAAAGGAGGCCGTTCTTAAAGCGCTCGGCGACGGCCTAGCCGTCGAGCCCCACGAGCTCGACGTGACCGAAGATCATGTCGAGCTGCTGACTCGGGATGGACTCGCTAGCCTCCCCGCACAGAGCACCACGTGGTCGCTCCACGATGTCGATCTCAGTCCGGGTTACTTCGCCGCCCTGGCAATCAAAGGCGATCTGTCCAACCCTCCTGTGGTGCGCGGCTCGATCACTCACGCGCTTGCGACCAGTTACAAGACCCTCGCCTGACGAGACCAATGGTCTCCGGCCGCGTTTCCACTCGAGGGCGTCTGATGTTGCGTGAAACTGCCCGTACCACATGCGCTTCTTGACTTTGATGATCGATCATCATCACATCAAGGCGAGGGTACGGCTTCCCGCCCGCCCACGAGGCTGAGGCTGTGCCACTGAAGGGACAACCGAACTCATGGCGACCTCCGCGGCAATTGTCGGCCCTCGCCCATAAGGTGGTTCCAAAAGGGCCGACCTGAGGCGCACGCACGCCGGCATTCCCAGCAGATCGAGGTTCTTCGTCTGCACGCGCGAGGTCGGGGTGCGGGGCTGAGCCCCGCTCGGGACGAAGTCCCGACGAAGTGATGTGCTCTCAGGCGGCTTCGGCAGGGTCGATCTATGAAGATAGGGATCGAGGACCTGGGCCGCAGTTCCCCGTGGACTGAACCGGACAGTTCAGCTGACCGTCTTGATAGCAGTCTCGATCAGGGCGACGACTGCCTCGGGCTGCGAGATGTAGACGGAGTGACTCGCAGCGGCCTCGACGGCAGTGGCATTCGCCCGCTTGGCCATGAATCGCTGAGCGTCCGGCGGGATCATGAGGTCTTCGGTCGTGACGAGGTACGAGCTGGGCTTGGACCTCCACGCCGGCTCGGTGATCTCCCCGCCCGGCGCCTCGACGCCCCAGGGCACCTGGGCGTCCGCCATGAACGCGGCAAGGTCTGGGGCGACGTCGCCAGCGAACGACGCGGGGAACTTCTCCTTGTCGAGGAACAAGAAGCCGTCCTGCGGAGGAAGGATCGGGGGGAGCGGTCGGCGCGGACTTCTCCCGGACCGAGACGAATTGGGCGAGGCGTCAGACAACAGCAAACCAGCGGCGACCTGGAGTTTCGGTGGGCGCAACAGGACTCGAACCTGTGGCCTCAGCCGTGTGAAGGCTGCGCTCTAACCAACTGAGCTATGCGCCCGGAGCCAAGGATCGTACCGCGCTGTCCCGCCCGGGTGTCTGCCCGGTCGCAGGACGGAGACGAACATGAGGGTCATCCCCGAGGGTCGCCCTTGTCTGTGACACCGGCTGCATCGAACGTCGCCATCTCACGCAAGATCTTGGCGGCGGCCTGAATCATCGGTACGGCGAGGGCCGCCCCGGTCCCCTCGCCGAGTCGCATTCCGAGGTCCAACACCGGGGACAGGCCGAGGTGCTCGAGCACCACCGAGGCACCCGGTTCGCTCGAGCGATGCCCGGCGATGAGGTAACCGGCCACTTTCGGCTCGAACGCGGCGGCAGTCACCGCGCCGGCCGCGGCGATGACACCGTCGACGACGACCGGAACCCGGCACGCTGCCGCGCCCACGACGAACCCGGTCAGCGCGGCGATCTCGAGTCCACCCACCTCGCACATGATGTCGAGTGGCCCGGCCCCCTCGGGAATCCGTCCGAGGGCCCGGTCGATGACCCGCATCTTGCGCTCCAGGGTCGTGTCGTCGATGCCCGTTCCCCGCCCCGTCACTTCGGCCGCGCCCCGACGGGTGATCGCCGCGATCAGGGCCGCGGCGGAGGTCGTGTTCCCGATCCCCATGTCGCCGGTGACGACCATGCGGGCACCCCGCTCGACGGCACCCGAGGCGACCTCCACTCCCACGTCGAGCGCGGTGGTCGCCTCCTCTATCGTCATCGCCGGCTCGACCGCCAGGTTGCGCGTCCCGGATCTCACCGATCGGCGGAGCAACCCATCCGCGTCGGCCGGCACCGGCGTCGCCACTCCGACGTCCACGACGACGACCTCGGCACCCGAATGCCGGGCGAGGACGTTGATGGCCGCGCCGCCGGAACAGAAGTTGGCGACCATCTGCGCGGTGACTTCCTGCGGCCATGGCGTCACGCCCTCGGCCACCACCCCGTGGTCGCCGGCGAAGACCGCCACCGTCACCGGTTCGGGGACGGGCGGCGGACACACGCCGGAGATCGCACAGAGCTGGCTTCCGAGGGCCTCGAGATCGCCCAACGATCCGCGTGGCTTCGTCAGGCGGTCGTGGTGTTCGAGCGCGGCTGCTCGGGCCCCGCTGTCGACGGCGCGGAAGGCGCGGCGCGCCGATGCGAAGGTGGGGGGAGTCATGACGTTCCCTTCTCTCGAGCGAGCTGAACCTCTCCTGGCGCCGGGCCGGATCGCGCCACCTCTGACAGAGCCTCGTCGAGGCGTGCCAGGTCGCCCAGGGTCGGCACCGCGACGCGCACCATATGCGGCAGCCCGAAGCTCGCGCAGTCACGGACCACGACCCCGTGAGGTGCCAGCCGGGTTCGCAGTCCGGGTGCCTCCACCAACACCCAGTTGGCGTCGGAGGGCAACGGCTCGAGCCCGTGGGCACGCAGGACGTCGACCAACCGTTGGCGCAGCCGCCGGATGCGAGGTGGCCACGACACCAGGTCCACCTGGGCCAGGAGGTCGGGGAGCGCCGACGCGACCAGCCCGTTCACCGCCCAGAGCGGCTGCCGCTTCCTGATGCGCTCGAGCACCGGCACCTGGCGAGGCGGCACCAGCACGTACCCCACGCGCAGGCCGGGACACGCAAGCAGCTTCGTGAGCGAGCCCACGACGAGCGCGTCCGGGTCGCCGCGTGTCCATCGACCCGTGGCCAGAGCGAAGAACGCCTCGTCCCACACGTCGGCGTGTTCGTCCACGGTCGCGAGGCGCCCAAACGGGTTGTGGGGGTTCGAGCGCCACAACGGACCGCCGCGTCTCGGATGCAACGAGAACTCCGGCTCGACCACCCTCCCGCCGAGCTCGTCGGCCACGATGCGGATCGCCTCCGCTCCGCCGTTGGTGAGAAGGAGTTGCTGTTCCTCGACTCCGATGGCGTCGGCCAACGCCGCGGCGGCTCGCGTCGCGTCGGGGTAGCCACGGACCGACGCCGCGTGGCGACAGATGACCGGGACGGGGTCGGGCGCGACCGGATTGAGCGACAAGGACAGGTCGAGGACGCGCCCGGGGTCGAGGCCCAAGGCGCCCGCCACTGCGGCCGCGTCACCCCCATGGGGGCCAGGGGTGGGGATCGTGCCGTACGTGTCGCTCGTCTTCACCCCATTGGTCGTCACGGCGTTCGTCTCCGCTTCCTCCACTCCACCATCGCGCTCACGAGTCCGACTCCGGTCAACAGCGCCACCAATGCGGCGGTCACCGCGTCCGAAAGCTGCACGGCGCGAGCGATGTCGCTGACCTCAGGGGGCCGTCCTCGGCCCAGTGCGGGGCGGTGCTCGGTCTCGTCGCCGTACCGGTTAGTCCCCCCCAGCCGAACTCCGAGCGCCGCTGCGAACGCCGCTTCCGCCACCCCGGCGTTGGGCGACGGGTGCAGTGGCGCCTGGAGGTGCACGGCGCGCCAGACGTCGACGGCGGCGCGCGGCCTGACGGCGGCGACCAATACGGCCGTCAGCCGGGCGGGAAGATAGGCGGCGGCGTCGTCCAGGCGGGCACTGCCCCAACCGAAGCGCTCGTACCGAGGGCTGCGGTGCCCGACCATCGAATCGAGCGTGTTCAGGGCCCGGTACCCGAGGGCTCCGGGCGCACCGGCCGCGGCCGCCCACACCGCGGGGGCCACGACCGCGTCCACCGTGTTCTCGGCCACCGACTCCACCACAGCGCGGGCGATCTCCTCGCTATCGAGTCCGTTCGGGTCCCGCCCCACCAGGCTGGGCAGCAGAGCCCGAGCGCCCTCGAGGTCCGATGACGCGAGCGAATCGCGGACCTCGAGGGCGGTGGTTCGAAGCGCCCGGCCCGCGACCGCGACGTACGTCGCCACCGCGGTGGAGCTCAGGGACGCGCCGGCGCCCAGTCCGAGGGCGGTGCCGGCCAGCGCGTGGACGGCGCCCGCGCCTCGGGTGTCGCGATACAGGACGTGCTCGACGCACTGCATGGACGTGCCGAACATCCGCACGGGATGGACCGAAGCGGGCGGCTCCCCCATCATCGCGTCGGCCACGATCCCGAGCCCCGCCGCCAGCGGGTTCGGGAGTACGGCGGGCCCGTTGCGCCGCGGCGACGGTGCGCGGGGCCGCCGGAACGTCACCATCTCGCCGCCAGGGTGAGCAGGCCGACCGTCTCCCCCACCACCCCGGCCGCGCCCAGGACGTCGCCCGTGAATCCCCCGATCCGTCGCTGGGCCAGGGCCACGACCGCCGCGAACCCGGCCACCCCGGCTGCCACCGCCGCGGCACCATGGGCGCCTCTTCCCGCGATCGCCAGCGCGAACGCGAGGCCGACGCCCACGACGGCCGGCACCGCCGCGGCTCTCGGGTTGTCATCCAAGAAGACGGTGGCGATCCCTCCGGGGCGCGCGTACCGGCCCCACCGGGGGACGACCGACATGGCGGTGCGCGACGCGCACCACAGGGCACCGAGGGCGAGCGGGCTCGCGGCCGTCGACGCCAGCGCCCCGAACCTCAGCGCCAGCACCACGACGACGGTCACCACACCGAACGCCCCGACGGCGGGGTCGGCCATGACCTCCAGCCGCCGCTCCCGCGGCAACGGCGGCAACAGGCCGTCGGCCGCGTCGGCGAGGCCGTCGAGGTGGAGGTAGCCGGTGAACGCCACGTCGGCCGCGAGCGCCACGGCTGCGGCGGCGGGCCGGGGCCAGGCGCGCATCGCCAGCCACCACACCGCGCCCACCGCCAAGCCGATGGCCCCCCCGACGAGCGGAAACCAGTTGAGCGCGCCCGGGGACGGCACCGTCGCGCCCCCGAAGGGCGTCAGAAAGGCGATCGCCTTGCGCATCAGCGGAGGGGCCCCTGGTCGAGGCGGAGGGTGCGCCCCGCCACCACGAGCACGACCTCGTCGGCGAGTTCGGCCACGGCCTGGTTGAGCACACCCAACGCGTCGCGGAACCGGCGACCCGCCTCGGTCGAGGGATGGACCGACAGCCCGACTTCCTCGGACACGACGACCGTGTCGCCGTGACGCTGTCGGAGCGCCGTGCACAGCGATTCGGTGTGGGACACGGCGCCACCGGCGGCGCCGACCCACGGCCCGAGCGAGTCCACCAGCACCGAACCGCGCACGTCCCGCAGCACGTCGGGAAGTTCCACACCCGCCTCCACCGTCCGCCACTCGGGAGGGCGCCGGGCGCGGTG
>Ga0307477_10001319_pt1 | contig 21390 bp, 16 predicted proteins | sample atmos_gasesECM2C_FD_203316 | JGI IMG/M metagenome (GOLD analysis project Ga0307477, IMG submission 203316) | Hardwood forest soil microbial communities from Morgan-Monroe State Forest, Indiana, United States - atmos_gasesECM2C_515 | ecosystem: Environmental > Terrestrial > Soil > Temperate...
CTGTCGAAGCTCCCCCAGGCTTTCGTCGCAGACCAACGTATGCTGCTCCAACTAATGCGTAAAGGACCCCGTTGATGAGCGCAACGATGGTCCAGAGCAAGTAAAAGCCCGTTGTCCAAGGTTCGGCAGCCTCAAAAGCCCATGCGAACAGCGGTGCACACAGAAGCGAGGCGGGGCAAATAAAAAACGCAATAGCTATTGTTGTTGTGGACATGTCTGATGCGAAGGCGAACGATGCTGCGTTGCCTACCGTTCCAACCGCGAAACCTACGAGTGCGAACCGTATAATAGTTCGCCAGTCTGGGCGTAGAGCCACAAGCTACTCGCCGGCTGCGGCGGACTTGTGGGCTTGCTCGTCGGTCGCAATTGCTTCGTTTTCGCCACTTACTTTCGATTCGCCGGCAACGTCTTCAAGCGCTGTTGTCGCGACTTGCTCGCCGGCATTTCCATTGGCGGAAGTCGCATCGGTGCGAGCGTCAAGTACACTTTCGTCGCTGTTCCCGTTGTTGGCGGCTACGCCTTCGTCGCTGCCGAGGGCTTCGCGGGCTAGGGCCTCGAATTCTTTCAGGCTGGGGAGCTCTTCCAGATCGCTCAGGCCGAAGCGCATCAGAAATTCTTTTGAGGTTTTGTACAGGATTGGGCGGCCGATTACTTCCTTGCGCCCGGCGGTGGTGATCAGGCGCTTGTCGAGCAGCGTTTTCAGGACGCCGGAAGTGTTGACGCTACGGATTTCGCCGATTTCGGGGGCGGTGACCGGCTGCTTGTAGGCGATGACCGCTAGGGTTTCGAGGGCGGGCATTGTGAGGCGCAGCGGCGGGCGCAGGCTCTTGATGAAGCGGCGCACTACGTCGTGATGCTGCGGCTTGGTGTACATCTTGTAGCCGCCGGCTACGGCGCGGACTTCGATGCCGCGCTCCTCTACGGCGTAACTGCCGACGAGTTCGTCTAGCGAGGACTGCACGACGAGCTTTTCTTCGTCGAGCGCGGCGGCCAGTTGCTCGACGGTGGCCGGCTCGTCGGCGGCGTAGATGATCGCTTCCAGTGCTGCTTTGCGTTCTTCGTTGGTCATGGTTCGCTTCTTCTCTGTGGCCTCTGTGCTCCTCGCTCAGTGAACTCTGTGTTAAAGCCTTTCGGAAAAACCTTAACACAGAGTTCACAGAGGGGCTCACAGAGTTCACAGAGACTACTTATATTCTTCATTGATTTGGCGGACTGCGCCGTTCTCGTCGAATACCGTATCGAACATTTTATGCTTGCGGAGGACAATTTCGCCGAATTGTTTTTCCTGGGCCATGGCGATGGCTTGCATCTTGACCATTTCCAGGACGGCGAGGAAGGCGACAATCATGGCGTGGCGCGACTGGCAAGCCTCGAAAAAGCGGATTAGGTTTACGGTGTTGTCATCGCTGGCCAGGATTTGCGCGCGGAGCTGGGCCATCATTTGCGCCACGGTGAATTGCTCGTGCTGCAGCTCGATGCGCGAGACTTCTTTGCGGCGCTCGAGGACTTGCTGGAAGACGCGGACGAGGTCGACCATGGAGACGACCAGCTCGCCTTCGGTGCCTTCGTCGTGGTACAGCGATTTGTCGGGCTTGGACCAGACGTTTTCTTCGATCTGTTGTTTTTGGTAGAGGAGCTGCGCAGCGTTTTTGAATTTCTCGTGCTCGACCAGGCGCTGCACGAGGTCGGCTCGCGGGTCGGCGGATTGCTCCTCCGGGCTCGCGAGCGGGTCGGGCGGGAGCAGCATTTTTGATTTGATGTAGATCAGCGTGGCGGCCATGTAGATGAAATCGGCGGAGACGTCTACGTTCAGTTCTTCGAGCTTGTGGAGGTAGTCCAGATATTGCGAGGTGATTTTTGCGATCTGGATGTCGTGAATGTTCATCTCCTGCTTCTTGATGAGATCAAGCAGCAGGTCCAGGGGACCTTCGTAGAGCGGAATGTTTATTTTGTACGGCGTCGCCATGGCTTTGCAGCGCCCGCCTTCTCAAGCGGGCTCTTTCGTTTCACTTTAACGTCAAAACCGCCGGCCTCAGAAGGCCAGCGCTACAAAGTCTCTACACGGCCTAGGCGGTTGCCACTACGCGCCCGCGGCGGTGCCTCCGCCGCTGATTTCGGCGTGCTTCTTTTCCCAGCCGAAGACGGCTTCGCGGACTCGCGCCATTGTCTTAACTGCTTCGACGCGGGCGCGCTTGGAGCCGGCGTCGATCAGCTCTAGGACGCGCTTCGGATTCTTCTCGTACCCTACGCGGCGCTCGCGAATTGGGGCTATCCACTTGATCAGATTGTCCGCCATGGCTGCTTTGCACTCGATGCACCCGATGCCCGCGGTGCGGCAGCCCTCCGCTGCCCACTTCAGCGTCTCCGGAGGCGAGAATAGTTTATGCCAGTCGTAGACCGGACACACGTCCGGATTTCCAGGATCGCTACGGCGCCGGCGGGCCGGGTCAGTGACCATTACTTTGGTCTTGGCGCGAACGTCGGCGTCGCTTTCGCTCAGCGTGATCGTATTGCCGTAACTTTTCGACATCTTGCGCCCGTCAAGACCAGGAATCCGCGGCGTATGAGTCAGCATCGCCTCCGGCTCGGTCAATATCTCTCGAACATCAAAGACTGAGCGGAAATTAGGGACCTGGTCAGCGATATTCTTGATGCCTGCCTCGAGGATCCGGCGCGTCAATTCAGACCTTATAAGCGCCCTGTGTTCCGAAGTAGCTTCCGCGGCTCCCCAGAGGTGAAACTTCGTAGAGAGCCAGCGGAGAATCTCGTGGTTGCGGGTGTCAAACAACGAATCTCGTAAGGAAAAGCTGTAAAAGGCATCAAAGCGGCGGACGATTTCGCGGCTGAGTTCGACGTGGGAGACTTGGTCCTCGCCGACTGGCACGAGGAGCGACTTGCCCTCGGTGCTGTAGATGACGATGTCGGCGCATTGCAGGATTGGGTAGCCGAGGAAGCCGTAAGTATGCAGGTCTTTGTCTTTCACGTTTTCGAGGGCTTCTTTGTAGGTGGGGACGCGTTCGAGCCAGCCCAGCGGGGTGACCATGGAGAGCAGCAGGTGCAGCTCGGCGTGTTCGGGGACTTGCGATTGCAGAAAGATGATGCTTTTCTGGGGGTCGAGACCGGCGGCCAGGTAGTCGGTCATGATCTCGATGCTGTTTTGGGCGACGGCGCTGGTGTCGGCGTAGTCGCTGGTTAGCGCGTGCCAGTCAGCTATGAAGTAGAAGCAGTCGTAGGAGGGATCGTTTTGCAGGCGGACCCAGTTTTGCAGGGCGCCGAAATAGTGGCCGATGTGCAGGCGTCCGGTGGGGCGCATGCCGCTGATTACGCGTTTTGTTTTTGCTTCGGAACTTGTCGCCAATCTGTCCCCTGTACTTGCTCGTGCTTACGAAAGGCCTCAGGTCCAGACACCGGACCTGAGCTACAGCCTTGGTCGCATCCTGAATGCTGCGTCTTACGGCGGCACAGGCTGAAGCGTGTGGCGCTGGAACGCCTGTGAAGCCCGCTCAATATATCTTGCCGAGCTGGGGCGCAGCAGTGCTGCGCCCCTCCGGTTACAGACCCAGGTCGCGCGCTATTATCATGCGCTGGATCTCGCTGGTGCCTTCGTAGATCGAGATTACTCGGGCGTCGCGGTACATTCGCTCTACGTCGGTTTCGCGCGAATAGCCGACGCTGCCGTGAATCTGGACTGCTTTATAGACTACGCGATTTGCCATTTCGCTGGCGTAGAGTTTTGCTTTGGAGGCTGCGGCTCCCATCTTTGTGGGGTGCGCGTCCTTGAGCCATGCGGCGTGATGCACCAGGTTACGAGCGGCTTCGATTTCCGTCTGCATATCGGCGAGCATCCACTGAATGGCTTGGAATTCGGCGATGCTCTTGCCGAAGGCGCGGCGCTGCTTTGCGTACTTCACGGATTCTTCGAGCGCGCCCTGCGCCAGCCCCACAGCCAGGGCGCCGATGCCGATGCGCCCGCCGTCCAGCGCGCTGAGAGCGATCTTCAAGCCTTGGCCTTCTTCGCCGAGGCGATTCTCGGTGGGGACTTCGCAATCGTTCAAAATAATTTCGACTGACGGCGAAGAGAGCTGGCCCATTTTTTCTTCGTGGCGACCGACATGAAAGCCTTTGAAACTCGGCTCGACGAGAAATGCAGTAATTCCCTTCCCGCCGGCCTCCGGATTGGTCTTGGCAAAAACGATGAAGCACCCGGCCACGCTGCCGTTGGTCACCCAGGTCTTGGTGCCATTCAGACGGTAGCCGCAATTGCACTTTGCGGCGCGGGTTTGAATTCCGGCGGCGTCGGAGCCGGCTTGCGGCTCGGTCAGGCAAAATGCCCCGAGGATTTCGCCCGTTGCCATGCGGGACAAATATTTTTTCTTCTGCGCTTCGCTGCCGAACTGGAGCAGCGGCGGCTGGACAGCGGAATTTGTGACGCTGAGCGAGGTGGCCATCGCCGCATCCACGCGCGCGACTTCTTCCATCATCAGCACGAAGGAGATCGTGTCGAGGCCGCCGCCGCCCAACTCTTCCGGGGTCATCATGCCGCAGCAGCCCAACTCGGCGATTTTCTTGATTTCCTCGGCGGGAAAGCGCGCTTCGCGGTCGCGCTGGCGGACGCCGGGACGCACCTCGTTCTCCATGAACTGGCGAACGGTGTCGCGAATCAGTTTTTGGTGGTCGCTAAGCGAAAAATCCATCGTGTCGGGCGTACGAGGTGTACACGCGATGCTAACACAAACAGCATGGAGTGCGCCGCTCTTGCCACCTTTGACGGAGTACCGTCATGATCTAGCTTCTCGGTTCGACGCCCTGGCGAAGCTTTCACCGTAAAGGCGGCGGCAAGACCGCCGCACTCCAAAGCTACACCTTGAAAAGTTCGCGGAGGCGTCTGGTCTGCGAGCGGCTGACGGGAACTTGAGTCTGCTTCTTGTCATCCATTTTTAGCATGAAGGTGGATTTGAACCAGGGGATGACTTCCTTGATGTGGTGAATGTTCACCAGATAAGAGCGGTGCGGGCGCCAAAAGACGTCGGAGGCCAGCGCCTCTTCCATTTCTTCGAGGGTGCGATAATTGGAGCTGCCTTCGAGGTCGCGGGCGATGACGGTAATCATGCCGCCGTCGATGGAAGCGAAAATCATGTCTTCGGCGTTTACCAGCAATAGCTTCTGCTGCGTGGTGACCAGGACCTTCACTGCCGGTGACGGGGGATTTTGCTTGGCGGCGGCAAGTTGATTGACGAGCTGCTCGAGCCGGTCAGCTGCGGTCGTCTGAGTGTCCATCATTTTTCGTGCGCGCTGAATGGCTTTGGCGATGCGCGATTTGTCGAACGGCTTCAGCACATAGTCGACCGCGTTTACTTCGAAGGCCTGCACCGCGTACTGATCGAAGGCAGTCGCGAACACGACGTGGGGCATTTTCATCTTTCGTTCGACGAGTTTTTTTAACACGCCGAAACCATCTAGGCCAGGCATTTGCACATCGAGGAACACCAAGTCCGGGGAATGCTCTTTGATGAGGGCGAGGGCTTCCACGCCGTTCTTGCCTTGGCCGATTACGTTGACTTCCTGAACGCTTTTGAGGAGAAAAGCCAGTTCGTCGCGGGCGGGCTTTTCGTCGTCGACAATGATGGTGTTGATGGGCATTTGGCGGCAAATCGAGTATAGGCAAGGCGGCCTACGCAGGCAATTCGATTGGTGCTGCAACAACGTGTGATTACGAGAATTGGCGGGGCGTGCGTTATGATGCGGGCGGAGACATGCTTCGATGGCGCCACGCACAACTCGCCGTTCGGCCGCTAAAATTTTGCGCAGCAAAATAATCTACCAAGGTCGCGTCTTCGGGGTGCGGCGCGACGAAGTGCGGGAGCCGGACGGCTTGCGCGCTATTCGCGAAGTGATCACGCATCCGGGATCGGTGGTAGTGCTTCCGGTGTTGCCCGATGGGCGGATTCTGCTGATACGGCAGTATCGTCACGCAACGCGACGGTATTTATGGGAGCTGGTGGCCGGGCGCATCGACTCTGGCGAAAGCGTGCGGCAGGCAGCGGTGCGCGAGTTGATCGAGGAAACCGGATACCGCGCAAAGAAGTTTCGGGTCTTCCTGGATGTGTTTCCTACTCCGGGCTTTCTTGAAGAGCGCATGTACATTTTGCTGGCGGAAAAGCTGACTGCCGGCGAAGCACAGCCGGAAGAAGACGAGAAGATTACCGCCAAGGCTTTCGGACGGGCTGATCTTGAACGCATGATTCGGAAGAACTTGTTGCGGGACGCGAAGACTATCGCCGGGTTGCTCTACTACTTCCGCTTTTTGGCGGGGAAGAAGAAAAAGAATTAACACAGAGGGCACAGAGGCAGGCGCACAGAGTACACAGAGAGCTGAGCTTCCTGCACATGCTCTCGCTATCAGCAATCATTTTGCTACGCCTTATGCTTTGCTTTTGTCTTCGACTGTTTTCCTCGGGGCGTTCCTTCTTTTCTTGATCGAACCGCTCTTTGCCAAACTGATCCTTCCGCGGTTCGGCGGGGCGGCGGCGGTGTGGGCCGCTTGCCTGGTATTTTTTCAGTGCGCGCTGCTGCTGGGCTATTTGTATGCTGACGTTACGTCGCGGCGACTTGCGCCGGCGCGCCAGACACAATTGCACATGGCGCTGCTGCTGTTGGCTCTGTTGTTTCTTCCCATCGCGCCGCGATTTTTACAGTTGCAGCGTGCTGGAGGCGATCCGGCGTCGACCATTCTTGTGCTGCTGACCGTCTCCATCGGATTGCCCTTCGTGCTGCTGAGCGCCACGAGCCCGCTAGTGCAAGTATGGTACGCACGGGCCAGCGCGCAACGCGAGCCGTATCACCTTTTTGCCTTGTCGAACCTGGCTTCGCTGCTCGCGCTTTTGAGCTATCCGTTGCTGATCGAACCGCATATCGCCGCGCACCAACAAGCGATCCTTTGGTCGGCGCTGTTTGTAGTTTTTGTGTTGCTGTGTGCTTCCGCCGCGTGGATCACTCGAACGCCCGTTGCCTCAGTCACTGGGCAATCTCAGGCGGGTGAGATTCCCGCGCCGCCAACACTGCGGGAGAAGCTGTTGTGGCTGGGATTGGCGGCCTGCGGCTCCATGCTGCTGCTTTCCGTCACCAACAAATTGCTGGAGGACGTTGCGCCAGTTCCATTGCTGTGGGTGCTGCCGCTGACACTGTATCTTTTGACGTTCGCGCTGGCGTTCAGCCGGCGGGTCTTGTATTGGCGCTGGCTGTCGATTCGCCTCCTCGCGGTGGCACTGGGCAGCTTGGGTTATGCCATTTATGAGCCGATGTATACGGAATCCGTGCAGGTGAGCGTGCCGGTTTTCTGTATCGGGCTTTTTTTGTGCTGCTGGTTTTGTCACGGCGAGTTGGCGTTGCGCAGGCCCTCGCCGCAACACATTACGTCTTTCTATCTGATGATTTCTCTCGGTGGAGCGCTGGGCGCGATCTTCGTGGGGAATGCCGCCCCGCACTTGTTCACCGCGATTTATGAGCTTCCGTTGGCGCTGGTCCTCACGGCTTTGCTGGCGGTGGCGGCGTTGTGGCCGCAGGGCTGGCTGATTCGCCTGTTTTGGATGGCCACCGCGGCTTCCATGGTTCTGGTGCTGGCGCGGAACGTGCGCAACTTCAACCAGGACACCATCGTGCGCGCGCGGAGTTTCTACGGCGCGCTGCGGGTCCGAGAATTTTCCAACTGGCTGAAGGAACCGTATCGAACGCTGTACAACGGCAAGATCGAGCACGGCGCCCAGTACGTCAACCCGCCATCGAGCCTTTTGCCGACCACTTACTACGGTCCCGATTCGGGCGTGGGCCTGGCGCTTACGCATTGCTGCCCGAATGCCAAACGGGTCGGGGCGATCGGGTTGGGGGCGGGCACGCTGGCGGCTTACGGAAAGGCCAGCGACAACTTTCGCTTCTATGAGATTAATCCGCAGGTGATTGCCATCGCGAAAAGTGCATTCAGCTATCTGCGCGATTCTCCTGCGCGCATCGACGTGGTGCTGGGGGACGCGCGGCTTTCCCTGCAGAGTGAGGCGCCGCAAGAGTTCGACGTGCTGGCAGTGGACGCTTTTTCAGGGGATGCGATACCGGTGCACTTGCTCACGCGCGAGGCCTTTGCGTTGTACCTGCGTCATCTGAAGCCGGATGGAGTGCTGGCCGTGCATACGTCCAATTCCTATTTGGACTTGCCTCCGGTGGTTCAGCTGCTGGCTAGCGAGGCTGGATGCGAGGCCGAAATGGTCACCAATGACGACAATCGGCGCAAGCTGATCGATTCTTCGGACTGGGTGCTGGTTACGCGCAACCGGCGATTGCTCGATTCGATCGATTCAACGGTGATGATCGAGCCGATTGCCGTGCCGCCCGGTCTGCGGGCTTGGACGGACGACTTTAACAATCTCTTTCAAATTCTGCGGCCGGTAAGGTTCAAACAAAAGCAGCCTTGACGGACGCCCAAATCGCTAACGAAAGTGGCCATGATTAAATCGATTTATACCCACCTAATTAGTTGCCTCCGATACGGTAATATGCCTATTTCCATTGACTGAAATCTTTCTTCTGCTAGACTCCGCGCAATTTCCGGTGCAGCTTTGCTTGGGGATGTACTCTGCTCGAGCAGGAAAGACCTATAACTGTCGGGGAGGCCTGGATTGCGTGGCACGGTGAAATGGTTCAATAACACAAAAGGTTACGGCTTCATAGGACGCGAGGACGGTCCCGATGTTTTCGTGCATTATTCGGCGATCGTTGGAGAAGGGTACCGCACCTTGCAGGAAGGAGATGTGGTCGAGTTCGAGATTGTGCAGGGACCGAAAGGTCCACAGGCTGCGAACGTGCAGAAGCCGAGTTGACAATCGATTACACTGTTTTGGGGGCCGGCCGGGACGCAATTCCCTGCCGGCTTTTGTTTTAGGAGGTAAAGGAGGTAAAGGAAATGCAGGAGTCGAGGATTGAGTTGCTTTACCTCGGTTACTTGGTCTTGTAATCTTTGCACTTATGGACAACAAGAGCATCGCCCGCATCCTACGCGACACCGCGCAGCTACTGGAGATCAACGGGGCCATCATTGGCCGCTATCGCAGCTACGAGAAAGCTGCCGAATTAATCTCCGGAATGCATGAATCCATCGAGGATCTGGCCAAAGATCCGGACAAACTGGAGGAGCTGCCGGGAATCGGCGAGCGGATGGCTGAGCATTTGCAAGAAATCTTGAAAACGGGCGACTACGGCCTGCGGCAGAAACTGCTGAAAAAATATCCGGTGACGTTGCTCGATATTCTGCATTTGCAGTCGCTGGGACCGAAGAAAGTGGCGTTCTTGTGGTCGAACTTCAAGGCCGCAACCGTCGCCGACGTGGAGAAGCTTGCGCTGGAGGGCAAGCTGCGGGACGTTCCGGGCTTTGGCGAAAAAAGCGAACAGAATATTTTGAAGGCGGTCGAGGCATTCAAGCGCTCTACCGGACGGTTTCGGCAGGACGTGGCCGAAGCCTCAGCCAACGACGTGATTGCGCACATCGAGAAATATGGAAAAGGCGTCGCTTCCGTTACGCCGGCCGGCTCCTTGCGCCGCGGGAAGGAAACGGTCGGCGATCTCGATTTGCTGCTGACCCTGGGGGAGGGGTTCACGGCGCAGAAACATATCGATGCCATTGCCGAACATATCCTGAAATATCCGCGAATCAATCAAGTGCTAGCGCATGGGGAAAATAAGGTGAGTTTCACGCTGGATAATGGAATCCAGGTCGACGTGCGGCTGCTGGATAAGGAGAGCTTCGGAGCTGCCCTGCTGTATTTCACTGGCTCGCGGGAGCACAACGTCAATTTGCGCGGACGAGCCAACGATCTGGGCTACACGCTGAACGAATATGCCTTGGCCACGTTGAAAGGCGAGCGCCGGGTTGCCGGCCGCACCGAAGAAGAGATTTACGCGAAACTGAAACTGGATTTCGTTTCGCCGGAGATTCGCGAAAACAGCGGCGAAATCGAAGCCGCCGAACAGCATCGGCTGCCGAATTTGGTGCGTCGCGAGGATATCAAGGGCGATTTGCACATGCACACCACGGCCAGCGATGGTAAGTGCTCGATCGAGGAGATGGCCGAAGCCGCGCGCCAGTTGGGACATCAATACATCGCCATCGCAGACCATTCCAAGTCGGTAACCATCGCCAACGGCTTGGATGAGAAACGGATGGCGGCGCATATCAAGAGATTGCGGGCTGCGAATGCGAGCGACTTGGGGATTCGCGTTCTAGTGGGCGCGGAAGTGGACATCCTCAAAGATGGCTCACTGGACTACTCGGATGCATTGCTCTCGCAATTTGAGGTGGTGGTCTGCTCGGTGCACTCGTACATGAATCTGGACCGCGCGGCCATGACGGAGCGCATGCTCGCCGCGATCGAGAATCCTTACACGCAGATTATCGGGCACCCCACCGGTCGGCTTCTGTTGCGGCGCGAGGGGTTCGACTACGATATGGCGAAGGTGCTTGACGCCGCCGCGAAACACGGGGTAGCCATGGAGTGCAACTCGTATCCCGACCGGCTAGACCTGAACGATGTGCATTTGCGCATGTGCAAGGAACGCGGGGTAAAGGTGGTCATTGACACCGATTCCCACAACACACCTCATCTGCAGTTCATCCGCCACGGCGTCACCATGGCGCGCCGGGGATGGCTGGAAGCAGCCAACGTGATCAATACCCTGCCAGTGGAGCAATTCCTTGCCGCGCTACGGCCAAAGCCCGGAAGCGCGAAGAGCAAGCAAGCCGCCGCAAAGCGGTAGAGGGGAACTTTTCAACTAGGGCTGTCGTATCTTCCGTCAGTATCGCAATTTACGGAGGAATGCACTTATGCGTTTGTTCTCGAATTTTACCCTGACGCGACTGGGGATTATCGGGTTTGCCCTTACCGCCGCGGCAAGTTTGCCAGGTACCGCTCGCGCTGAAGAATGGACCAAGTCCTATACGATTTCGGGGCGCGCGCAGGTCCGTGTGGACACCAATGACGGGGCAGTGCGCATCGCCACCGGCGAAGGAAAACAAGTCGAATTCCGGGTGATTTACGACGGCTACGAGCTAAACAAGACCATCCATATCGATAGCCGGCAGGACGGGGACAGCGTTCAGCTCGACGCTCGCGTTACCGGGCATTGGGGATTTTCCTGGGGCCGGGGCCGGCGCGGACCCCGCATTGAGGTCCAAATGCCCAAGAACGCTGACCTGCAGATCGACACAGGGGATGGCTCTGTGGAGACGCAACCACTGAGCGGCCATGTAAAGATTCATACTGGGGACGGTTCGGTTCGGGTGCAAGCAATTGACGGCAACGTGGATATCGACACAGGAGACGGTAGTATCACTGTAGAAGGCGCCAAGGGCGACATCCGTTTGCACACCGGGGACGGGCACATAGATGCGCGCAATCTTGACGGTCGCGTGGATGCCAATTCCGGGGACGGCCACATCAAGATCGATGGGCGGCTAGACGCCTTGAACGTAAAGACGGGCGACGGCAGCATCGATGCCCGTGTGGAGCCCGGGTCCAAGTTGACCGGCGGCTGGAGCATCCGGACGGGTGACGGCAGCGTGGACATGGTCCTGCCAGCCGACTTGCAGGCCAATATTGATGCCAGCACGAATGACGGCCACATCAGTCTGGGGATTCCTGTGACGGTGGAAGGGACATTCAGCAATTCGCAGATCCACGGAAAGATGAATGGTGGCGGGCAGCCGCTGACCATTCACACGGGCGATGGGTCGATTCGGTTGAGCAAATCGTCCTAAATCGACCTGCGATAGGACTACCAGTACCAAAATACTGTAGCGTGAAAAATTGTCGCCTGGCGGTGACATTCGGTCTATTTTCTGCATACAACAGTGCCTGTACAGCCTTCTAATCGCTTGAAAACAAAGCGCAATCTTTGGTCTCCGGCGTGCCAATTCAATGTGCGTCATGATCGTCTTTATTCTGACCTTTGCGATTATGTCGCTGTTCGGGCTGACCCTTACGGGATCCATCGCCACGGCTACGCGACGCCGTTCCTAAGCGTCCACCTACCTTTCTTTACTATTCCTGTTAAAACAAATGTAGCTCCGAAGCAGTCTGCGGAATCGAATTCGCGTGCGATAGTTGCGGCTTTTACTTTCGTATGGGGCTGAGCCACGGGCGCGGACCCCAGCTAGTGTATCCGCGTTGCGAATCCTCTGGGTCGCCCCGTCCCCAAAGGAGGCTCTCTTGTCTCAAGTTCAGCAACCGCTTCCGACGCTTCCCAGCCAACCGTTCCGGCTTGATGTTCCGCTACACAATCTTCTACAGCAACAGCCGAGAAACCTGCCCGAGCGATCCGGGCCGGGGAAAACCCTGCCCGAACCGGTCTTCCCGCAGTATCCCGACCTGCTGCACGAAATTGACGCCGAGGATATCGCCGCGCACGAACATGTTTTGCGCACCGGCAAAAGACAATGGCCGCCTTCGCGGATATTGAAAACGATGCGCGGCTGGATGTTTCCCTATTTCAAATCGCGAATTTATCGAGGGGACTTTCAGCCGATCATCGCGTACCTGTTCACCGAGTGGAAATGCAATCTGGATTGTCATTACTGCTGGTCCTATGACAACCGCGTCAAAGGCATGAGCGAGGACGTGGCGCGGCGCGCGATTGACTGGTTGCACTCGACACCGTGCCGCGTGCTGGCGCCGACTGGCGGAGAACCACTTCTGCGGCCAGATTTCGTGCACAAGGTAATTTATTACGCGGCCAAGAAGGACTTCTGGGTGTATCTGGCAACGAATGCAAGGCTTCTGCGGCCGCCAGTCATCGACCGGCTGGCTGATGCAGGCATCGCCACCATCAATTTTGCGGTGGATACGATCAAAGAAAGACCAGGCCTCCCGAAGGCTCTGGAGCATGTGCGCTCTCATTTTGACTACCTTGTGAAACGGCAATACCGCTACGGATACACCATGTTTTTCAACACTAATATTTGCCGCACGAATATCGAAGACGTGAAAGAGCTGGCGAGAATCGCGCATGATAACGGCATCTCGATCACCTTCCACGTCAATGAGGCTCCGATGATGGAGCAATCGCACTTCAAGCACTTCCACGAGAACGACACGTACATTCGGCCGGAGGACTTTTCGGAGGTTGATGACCTTCTGGATTGGTTGATCGACAAACAACGCCAGGGCTGGAAAATGGTGGATTCCATACCGCGGCTAAAGAATATGAAAGGGTTTATGCGCGGGGTTGGCGAGCACTGGGGCTGCCGCGCCGGCCAGAACTGGCTGATTATACGGACCGACGGCACACTGGCTCCGTGCTTTCCCATGTACAACGCCGGCTACGATTGGGGCACGGTGGAGAGTCAAAAGTTTGATTTGCAGCAGCTTGCGGAGATGAAGCGAGGCTGCGAACCAAATTTCTTTTCTACCCTGGGCTACAACGTTGCTTACTGCTATGACGCGGCTCGGGTCATGAAATGGCTGTTCAAGCAGGCGCGCCACGGATTTCAAGGCGTCACAGGCAGCTTCGAATAGGTCGTGTGGAGTATGCGAGCCTTGGGAGTCGTTTTTGAGAAGCCGATGCGGCGTCGAGTTCTGGTCCCTCTGGGTATTGTCTGCGTCTTGTTGGCGTTGACCTCGCAGTTGGCAAGCTGCGGGGAAGATGATTCGATGCACGGCATGCATGCGGACATGTCGATGACTACAGATAGTGCCATGGACGCCGCGACGCAAGCCAAACTTCGGTCCGATAAGCGCGAAAGCGAGTTCAATCACCACCTGGCTGGCTTGCTGGTTCTAGCCGCCGGCTTTTTCCTTATTGCGGAAGAAAACGTTCGGGCGCGCTGGCCGCTGGCTCGGCAAGCGTGGCCGCTATGTTTGCTGCTGTCTGGTGTGTTCGTTCTTATCTTTAGTGATACGGAACTGTGGCCTTTTCATTCGAAGAGTTGGTATTTTGGACTTACCCACGATGCCGAAGTCCTGCAGCACAAAGCGTTCGCCGTATTGCTGCTGGCGATTGGAATTATTGAGCTGCTGCGTGCGCGGGCGTTTTTAACCGCAGGCTGGTGGCGATGGGCTTTTCCCGCAATGGCAATCATCGGATCCGTCATGCTGCTTTTCCACAATCACCAAGGTATGCACGGCGCGAATCACATGGAAGTGATGCGGAGAATTCAATCGGAACATTTGAGCTTTGCGGTAACCGGCTTCGGAATCGCGTTGACGAAAGGGTTGGCGGAAACGCCATTCGCCGGGCGGCCTTTTTTCAAACGTCTCTTCCCTGCCCTATTGTTTGTTCTTGGTGCGCTCTTATTGGTTTACGTCGAATAGCGCAAGCGCTACTCATACCGCAATGCAGTCAGCGGGCTGACCCGCGTGGCTCGGCGGGCTGGAATCCAGCAGGCGACCAACGCGATTGCCGCCAGCAAGAGAATCACGGTCCCGAAAGTGAGCGGGTCGGTGGGCTTTATGCCCACGATCAAATTGGCGATGGCCCGAGTTCCCGCAAGTGCGGCCGCCAGGCCAATCGCAATCCCCACGGCTACGATGCCAATACTCTGGCGCAATACCATATTCAGGATATCGCGCGGATTGGCCCCCAAGGCCATGCGAATGCCTATTTCGTGGGTACGCTGAGCCGCAGCGTAGGACACCACGCTGTAGACGCCCACCACCGCTAGAATCAGGCCGAGCAGTCCCATAGCGGCGGTCAATTGCGCGCCAAAGCGAAAAAAGAAAAAGCCGTTCACGCCTTGCAGCGCCTGGCTTAATGTCTGCACCTGCGAAATCGGGATGCCCGGCGCGAGTTCACGCACCTGCGCTTCAATTTGGCGCTGCAACGATTCGGGAGGCACTGACGTCCGCACGTGAATGGTGCGGTAGGAGATATAATTCTGATCCACGGGCACGTAATAAAACGGCTCCGGCGGATCCTCGATCACGTTCTTGTATTTTCCAGTTTGCACTACGCCAACCACTTCTTTGAAAGGACCATTAGGACCCTTGGCGCTGAAACGCTTGCCCACGGGATTTTCGTTGGGCCAGAACTTGGCAGCCATCGCTTGATTGATCACCGCTACGTCCGGCGCCGCCTTACTATCGGCCTCGCTGAAGATGCGTCCGCTGAGCAGTGGAATGCGCAGAGTGTCGAAATAGGATGGGGACACGGGGTTGTACATGACATCGGGAGGTTGCTTCCCCAATTCGACGGGATGGCCCTCGGCGACCACCGGATCGTTCGCGCTCATCACTCCCATGGGCACAATGAACGCTTGTCCGACGGCTACTACTCCCGGCAACGCGGTGATCCGTTGGTTGATCTGGTAGTAGAATTCGCGGCCCTGCATCTCATTGAAACCGATTTGCTCGGGATCAACTGTTAAGTCGAGAATATGATCGGGATTGAATCCCAGGTACATCTGCTGCGCCTTATCCAGGCTGCGAATGAACAGGCCGGCGACAATCAACAGCAGCAAGGATCCCGCTACCTGGGCGACCACTAAAGTGCCACGCACGATGTGGCGTCGTGGACCATCGGAAGAACCACGGCCGCCTTCGCGGAGTATTGCGTTTATATCGCTGCGCGCCACGCGCATGGCTGGAATAATCCCTACGATCACGCCGGTCAGAAGCACGGCCGCAAAAGCAAACAAGTACACGCGGGTGTCGGGCTGAAAATCAAATTGAATGGGCAAATCCGTGCCGAGCGGCAGCGAACTCAAGAATCCCGCGGCCCACGACGCGAGCAACAGTCCCGCGGAACCGCCCAGCAGCGCAAGCAACAAGCTTTCCGTCAAATGCTGTCGTACCAAGCGGGCGCGGCCGGCTCCGAGGGCAGCGCGGATACCCATCTCCCGCTGCCGTACCGTGGCACGCACCAGTAAGACATTGGCGATGTTGAAGCAGGCCACCAGAAGGACCAAGCCCGCTAAAATCATGAACGCAGTAGAAACGGCCGGCAAAGTATTGTCTGGATCGGGCTCAGGCCGCGCCAGCCTCTCTGGAAACACCTGAATGCCGTTCAGGCCTTTGTTCGTGTCCGGATGTTGCTCCGCCAAGCGCTGCGCAATCACATGCAGAGGAGCTTGCGCTTGCGCGACGCTCACGCCGGGCTTTAACCGACCGAACACTCTAAGGGTGCGCTCCTCGCGGTGGGTCCAGGTATCGTTCACGGTCGTCCCGTCCCCGGCCTTTGAGCCAATCATTGCGCTCAGCGGCACAAAACCATCGACGTCGACGATCGCATATGTGCCGTGAAATTCTTTGGGCGCCACACCGACGATGGTCACCGAATGACCGTTGATTTCCACTTGCTTGCCGACCACGTTGCGGTCGCCGGCAAAACGCTTTCGCCAATAAGAGTAGCCGAGCACTAGGATCGGATCCGCTCCAGGTGTCTGTCCCTCATCGGGAGAAATCAAGCGTCCTATGGCAGGTTGCACACCCAACGCCGAGAAATAGTTGCCAGTCACGCGGCTCAGAACGCAATGGTCGCCCTTCTTATCCGCGGTGAGCCCTACAAGCGTCAGGCGCTCGGCGAAAACATCGGTGAAGACTTCGGCCTGCTGGCGAATATCCAGATAATCGGGATAAGAAAAACGCTGGAAGTCTTGCGCACCATCCTGCTTCATCGCCAAAACGGTGATTTGCTCGGCATGCGGAACCGGCAATGGACGCAACAGGACGCCGTTAATGACGCTGAAAATGGTGGTGTTGACAGCCATACCCAGGCCAAGAGTGATGATGGCTATGATGGTGAAGCCGGGCGAATTGCGAAGAGTCCTCGCCGCGTAGCGCAAATCCTGCCAGAAACTATGCATCCGACTACCTCGCTGAAGAAAAAGCCCAAGGTGGTTCGTTTTTTGATATGAGTGCAAGCGCGTGGCCGAGTTAAGTGATGCGTAGCCTTCCTGTTATGAGTATCTTACGCGGGAACTGGGGTGAAAGTCTCATCGTCGGGTGGCCGCTTTCGGGACGGACGTCGCGGAACCGGACACTTCTTTGCGAACCCGCGTCCGTTGCGTCGCGGTAATTTAGGGATGATATACTTCCCGCCTTAATTGACCGTCTGCTATGGAAAAGTACGATCTCATTGTCATAGGGTCCGGGCCGGCAGGGCAGCGCGCGGCGATTCAAGCGTCCAAATTTGGCAAGCATGTAGCGCTGGTGGAAAAGCTCGAAGTCGTTGGCGGCACAGCGATCAATACCGGCACGATTCCGAGTAAGACCATACGCGAAGCGGTGCTGCATCTCTCCGGCTTCTATTACCAAAACATTTACGGCGTGAACTATCGTGTGAAGGATCAGATCAGCATGGCCGATCTTTCCTTCCGCGCCCAGCACGTCATCAAGACAGAAATCGACGTCATTCGCGCGCAACTCTCGCGCAACGGCATCGAAGTCTTGACGGGAGTGGCCAGCTTCACCGACCCGACCCACATCCACGTGGTGAGCTCCAAGAATCAATCAGACTATGAAGCCGCCAACGTCATCATCGGGACCGGCACCAAGCCCGCGGAATCGCCGCTGGTTCCTTTCAACAACCGCAACATTATTAATAGCGACCAGATTTTGAGCATGCCGGAAGTGCCGAAGACGCTGATCGTGGTGGGCGGGGGAGTCATCGGCGTTGAATATACCTGCATGTTTGCGACCCTGGGCGTGCGCGTCACGCTGATCGAAAAAAGGCCGCGGCTTCTAGAGTTCGCAGATTCCGAGATGGTGGAAGCGCTGTGCTATCACCTGCGCGACCGGCGCGTCACCATGCGCCTGAATGAGGAGGTCGAAAGCGTTGAGGAAACTCCCGACAACGGAGTAGCGGCGGTATTAAAGAGCAAGAAAAAGGTGTCCGGCGATGCTCTGTTGTATGCGGTAGGAAGGCAGGGCAACGTCGACGAATTGAATCTTGCCGCCGCCGGGCTGGAGGCCGATTCGCGCGGACGCATCGCGGTGGACAACAATTATCGCACCAAGCAGCCGCACATCTTTGCCGTCGGAGACGTTATCGGATTCCCCAGCCTTGGCTCGGTGTCCATGGAACAAGGGCGCATTGCCGCGGCCAGTGCTTTCGGCATTCCGATCCACTCCAATCGCGCCAACTATCCTTATGGCATCTACACCATTCCGGAAATTTCTTTCATCGGAAAAACGGAAGAACAACTGACCGAGGAAGGCGTGCCCTACGAAGTGGGCATCGCTTTCTTCAGGGAAATAGCGCGCGGTCAGATTCGCGGCGACACTACCGGGCGTCTCAAGCTAATTTTCGATCCTGATTCCAAAGAACTGCTGGGTGTGCACATCGTCGGAGAAGGCGCTTCCGAGCTGCTGCACATTGGGCAAGCTGTGTTTGCTTTCAAGGGCACGGTCGAATATTTCGCCGACGCCGTCTTCAACTACCCAACCCTGGCGGAGTGCTACAAGGCCGCTGCGTTCAACGGGCTTAATAAACTGAGGTAAGCGGAACAATGCCTAAATCCGTCGGTGTACTGGTCATGGAGCACATTGCGGTCGGCCTGGTTGAGAACAACCAACTGGTCGGGTCGGTGACCCTCTACCCGGAGAAAGGGACCTCGGTGGACGCGCTGCAATCCATGCCCGCGGAGAATATCGGCGACTGTGTCCAGCAACAAATCGATGCGGCGGCGAAAGGGCAGAAGATTCAAGCGATCGGGCTGGGATTCCCTGGCGTGATTCGCAATGGAATCATCGAGGACTCTCCCAACCTTCATCAAGTGAAAGGATTCAATTTGCAAGCTGCACTTTCGTCGCGGGGCTTGTCCGTCCCGATACGTGTGTTTAATGACGCCGACGCGATGGCCGCGGGGATTGCCGCCACGCGGGACAAGCTGCAAAAACTTATTCGGGTATGGACGCTGGGAAATGGAGTAGGCTTCGGGCGTTATCCGTGGCGGGAGGGGGTTTGGGAAGGCGGACACTCGGTTGTTACGCTGGACCCCAAAGAGAGCTTGTGCGGCTGTGGCGGGCGAGGACATCTGGAGGGAATCCTGGGTCATCGCTCGATGCGCTTGCGTTTTCTCGATCTGGAGCCGGAAGAAGTGTTCGCAAACGCGCGCAACGGCGATGCACGCTGCACGGAATTTGTGACCTTGTGCCATCGGGCGCTGGCAGCAGCCACGGCCACCAGCATCCACATGGACGGTCCCGGGCAATTCTATATTACGGGGCACAATGCGAAGTTTATTGATATTGGGTTGCTGGACCGCTTCGTGCACGAAATGGTGAGGATGAGCCCGCTACAAGGCAGCCGTTTCGAAGAGGTCCCCACCAGCGATGAGGTCGGCATCATTGGCGCCGCGCTAAACGCCGAGCGCGCTGCCTCCGTCTAACGCAACAATGTCCACTCTTTGGCTCTGATGATTACTTTGCAGGTGACCATGGCCCAAGCCGTCGCCGAAATAACGGAAGTCCCCGAACAGATAGACGCCACCTCTCCCCTCCGCGATCGGCTTAGTTCCGGCCCGGCCTTCGTCTTGTATATCGCCATGGCCAAGTTGGCCATCCATTTGTATGCCGCGCGATTCTACGGATACTTCGCAGACGAACTGTACTTCCTGGCGTGCAGCCGGCACTTGGAATGGGGCTATGTCGACCAGCCTCCGCTGATCGCGTTAATCGTAAGAATGGAGCGAATGCTGTTCGGCGATTCCCTGCAGTCGATCCGGTTGTTCGCTGCACTCGCAGGTGCGGGCTCCGTATTGATCGCCGGAGGCATCGCGCGTGAACTCGGCGGGAAGAGATTTGCCCAATCACTCGCCGCGTTGGCTGTGTTGGTCGCAGGGGTTTGCCTGGCGATGAACCACTATATTTCGATGAATGCGTTCGAGCCGCCGGCTTGGGCGGGATGCGCGTGGATTCTCATCCGAATCATCAAAACGGGCAATCAAAAATTGTGGCTATGGTTCGGCCTGATCGCTGGCGTGGCGCTGGAAAACAAGTATGGCATCGTGTTCTTCGCAACTGGGGTCGTCACCGGGTTGTTGCTTACCCATTATCGTTCCATGTTCCTCAAACCGTGGATCTGGCTAGGAGGATTGCTGGCATTTTTGATATTCCTCCCGAACCTGGTCTGGAACATCCGACATCGCTTTCCATTTTTCGAATTGCTGGCCAACGTCCGCCACAGCGGGCGCAACGTACCGCTCACGCATCTGCAGTTTCTTGGCCAGGTCGCCATGCACATGAACCCCGCAGCCGTCCCGCTGGTGTTGGCTGGTTTGTGGTTCTTTTTCGCGCAACCGCAGGGCAAGCAGTTTCGGGTGCTGGGCTGGGCATCGCTGATTCTCTTGGCGGTCATCATGTTCGCGGCAAATGGCCGGCCTTATTACGTCGCGCCGGCCTATCCAATGTTGTTCGGAGCGGGGGGAGTGGCCATGGAGGGGTGGCTGTCGCGGCGCAGGCTGCAATGGCTAAAGCCTGCCTACGTATCCCTGCTGCTGATTGCCGGCGCGATCGGGGCACCGCTGGCCATACCGGTGCTGTCGCCCGAAAATTACCTTCGTTATTCGCAGCGGTTGCATCTGGTTCCCCCGCCCTTTGAGACAGACAAACTCGGACCGTTCCCGCAGTTCTACGCCGACATGTTCGGATGGGAAGAGATGACCGCCGAAGTTGCCCGCGTGTACAACTCGCTGCCACGGGATGTTCGTCCCAAAACGGCGATCCTCGGAAGCACGTTCAGCCAGGCAGGGGCCATTGATTTATTCGGGCCGAAGTTTGGCCTCCCCGACGCCATCGGCATTAACCAAAGTTATTTTTTCTGGGGACAGCGCGATTACACAGGCGAAAGCGTCGTAGTCATGGGACTAAGCCGCGAAGAACTGGAAAACTACTTCAAATCGGTCGAAAACGTGGGAAAGGTCGGCCACCCCTACGCTATGCCCTACGAGCACTTCCCCATCTACTACTGCCGTCAACCGAAGATGCCTTTGGGGCAGATGTGGCCAAGACTTAAAAGATGGTCTTGATTCGATGCCCGGATAGGATTGGATCCGCGAACAGTTGCTCAAAGTCCGCCGCGGGGTTCCGGCTTTTCCCGGGCAAGCCTCATGCCAATTTCTTCAATAGTTGGTCGAGCCTCGCGCGGTCTGCGTAGCCCATCTCGATGAAGGCGACGGCCATGCCTTCGCCGGGCTTTACGTTCTTAACGATCGCGCGGGCGCGCACCTCACCGCCAGGCACGTCAAATACAATTTTCAACAGCGCGCCGACAGCGGACGGATGGGGCGTCGCAATAAACAGGCCGCCGAGACCAAGTGTCGCTACCCGCGATACGCCACGCCCGCCGCTGTCTCGCCAGGCGACCAGCATGCCTTTAGGCAACTTCACGCGCAGAAATCTCCGCTTAATCTTATTG
>Ga0307477_10001320_pt1 | contig 21377 bp, 20 predicted proteins | sample atmos_gasesECM2C_FD_203316 | JGI IMG/M metagenome (GOLD analysis project Ga0307477, IMG submission 203316) | Hardwood forest soil microbial communities from Morgan-Monroe State Forest, Indiana, United States - atmos_gasesECM2C_515 | ecosystem: Environmental > Terrestrial > Soil > Temperate...
GGAAAAGATCCGCAATCCCTGGTACGACGTAACCTGCTGTCCCCCGAATCTTGAGCGTACCTTCGCATCGCTGCCGGGATATCTCTACAGCACCAGCAGTGACGGCATCTACGTGCATCTCTACGAGAATTCGCAGCTCGACTGGCATTTGGAAGATGGCACCGGACTGAAAGTAATTCAGAAGACAAACTATCCTTGGGATGGTGGAGTCGACCTCGCGATTATGCCCGCGCAGCCTGCGGAGTTTACGGTTTTCCTGAGGATCCCCGGGTGGGCGGACAGCGCCGAAGTGAAAGTGAATGGAAAGGCGTGGACGGGCGCGGTCGCGGGAAAATATCTGAGTATTCGGCGCCATTGGGCAGACGGTGATGTCGTTAGTCTGCAGGTTGCAATGACTCCGCAAGTGCTCGCAGCGAATCCACGCGTGGCGGATGACACTGGACGCGTAGCGGTTCAACGGGGCCCGCTCGTTTATTGCCTCGAAGGGCTTGATCAGCCTCAGGGGGTTGACCTCAGCGAAGTTGCTCTGCGGCCGGGGAAGCAAGCTGGCGAGGACTTCCAGAGTGAATTCAGAAAGGACCTGCTCGATGGAGTCATCGTGCTTCATCATCCGGGTCTGGCGCGAGAGAACAATGCCTTCGGCACCGCTCTCTATCCGCGATACAACGGAGAGTCCGTAAAGACCCGTCGTGTGGATCTCACGTTCATTCCCTATTACGCGTGGGCCAATCGAATGGCGACGGCGATGCAGGTGTGGACGCCTTTGCTGACATCCTGAATTCGACTTTACCGAGTACTGCATTTCCTGGGTCTGTATAACTTCGGAGGCGGATCGATTGTTGCGCTGGAAAATTGCTGTTCTGGTCAGTGCGGCGATAGCAATCAGCTATCTGGATCGTCAGACCCTTCCGGTTGCAGTGAGCGCCATCGCAAAAGATATCCCACTTTCGAACGTACAGTTCTCCACGCTGCAGTCAGCCTTTTTATTTTCTTACGCATTCATGTACGCGGGCGGAGGGAAGTTGACCGACGCCCTCGGAACGCGACGGGGATTCACCGTGATCATGATCTTCTGGTCGCTGGCTTGCGCGAGTCACGCACTCGCTCTGGGCTTCGGGATGCTTGTGGCAAGCCGGTTTCTGCTCGGCGTGGGCGAGGGTGGAGGTTTTCCCGCCGCGACGAGAGTGGTCGCGGAGTGGTTTCCAACCCAGGACCGAGCTTCGGCGATGGGCATTATCAATGCGGGAACGTCAGTGGGAGCGGTGATCGCGCCGCCGTTGATTGCGTTCACTCTGGGCTTTGCGAACTGGCGCTGGATCTTCCTGATTTCGGGAGCACTCGGTCTTTTGTGGACAGTGTGGTGGCGGCGCTCATATTTTGTGCCAGAGGCGCACGCTGATCAGGCCAACCGTCATGAGATGCCAGGGGAGTCCGAAAACAATCCATCGTGGATCGCCCTTCTGCGTATTCGAGAGGTGTGGGGCATGATCATCGCAAAATTCCTGAGCGATGCTGCCTGGTACTTCTATCTGTTCTGGTTGCCAAAATATTTGTACGACGCGCGCGGCTTCGACACCAAGGCCGTCGGCACGTTCGCGTGGATTCCTTATGCGGCCGCCGGAGTCGGATGCTTAGCTGGCGGCTGGTTTTCAAGTTACCTGGTGCGACGTCAATTCTCATTGGACGTAGCGAGAAAACTGGCTCTGGGCCTCAGTGCGGCGGTGATGCCGCTCATCATCCTGGTTCCGCACGTTGCCGTCTCGTGGGCGATTGCCATTTTTAGCGTAGCGTATTTCGGACAGCAATCCTGGTCGACGCTGGTTATGGTCCTGCCTGCTGACCTTCTGCCTGGTGGAGTTGTGGGCTCTGTAGCCGGATTGGTGGGCTTCGGCGGAGCCATGGGCGGAATCGCATTCGGGCAACTGGTCGGCTATTTACTCGATCACGGGATCGGGTATTCCACGGTCTTTGCTCTGGCGGGAATATTTCATGTGGTTGCTTTCACCGTGATTCTGGCTGCGATCCCGGCGTTTCGCCCTGCCGATGTGGAGCGCCGGTTGAGATATCAAGGAGCACAATGAAGATCAAAGACATCCGGACACGAGTGTTCCGGTGGCGAGGAAAGATCACGCCATTGCCACCGCACTTTTGCACGAACCCAATGGACTTGCTGCAACTGCCCCAGGCATCGATGGGAACATTCACCTTTCACGGTTGGCTGGTAGTCGAACTCTTCACGGATGATGGGCTGGTGGGAATCGGAAATGCGGCTCTGGCTCCGCAAATCGTGAAACAAACGATTGACCTTTACCTGAAGCCGCTATTGATCGGACAAAACCCCTGGGACGTGGAGTTCCTATGGCAGCACATGTATCGCAAGACAATGGCCTTCGGTCGCAAAGGCATTGCGATGGTCGCCATCAGTGCGCTCGATATTGCTTTGTGGGATCTGCTCGGCAAATCGGCCAGGCAACCAGTGTTTCGGCTGCTGGGCGGAAGGACGAAACCAAGAATTCCAGTCTATGCGAGTCGCCTCTATGCCAGCGAGTCAAACGAGTTGGCGAAAGAAGCGAAGCGCTACAAGGATGACGGCTTCCAGGCAATGAAGCTGCGTTTTGGCTGGGGACCGGTTGACGGCGCCGAGGGTATGCAGCGCAATGTAAATCTGGTGCGCACTGTCAGAGAAGCAGTTGGAAGTGGTATCGACGTGATGGCTGACGCCTACATGGGCTGGACGCTCGACTATGCGAAGAGAATGCTTCCACTACTTGAGCCATTTCATCTGCGTTGGCTGGAAGAACCAGTGATTCCTGACGATATTCACGGCTACGCCGAGCTGAAATCCTATGGCCGAATCCCGATTGCAGGAGGGGAACACGAATTTACTGTTTCCGGTTTTCGGGACTTACTGCAGGCGCGCGCAGTGGACTATATCCAATTCGATACGAACCGGGTCGGGGGCATCACGCAAGCACGCAAGATCGCCGCGCTCGCCGAGGCGCACGGGATTCCTGTCATTCCGCACGCCGGGCAGATGCACAACTATCACGTGGTGATGGCCAGCCTCAATTCTCCGATGGCCGAATACTTTCCTATCGTGGATGTGGAAGTCGGGAACGAATTGTTCTGGTATCTCTTCGCCGGCGAGCCGAAGGCGAAGGATGGCTATATCGACTTGGCGGACGATGTGCCCGGATTCGGTCTCACCATTGATGAAGCGAAGTTGCAAGACTTCGAGATTCTTGAATAAGGAGTAAATCGGATCTGATGACTCGACTCGTTCAACTGAAAAAAGGCCCCGTGCGCCGGGTTGCGCTGGTGGAAGAACCTCATTTGCGAGTGCTAGATGGTTGCGCTTCGGTTTACGAACTTGCGAAATCGGCGATCCTGGGTGGATCCAAGCTGGGTGATCTCGCAAAGAAGAGGCTTACATCGGAACGACTGGAATACGATCTTGTGTACAGCCGCAAATCAGAGTGGCAGATGCTGCCGCCAATCGATCATCCTGAAGAACCCACCAGGTGCATGATCTCGGGAACCGGGCTTACTCATCTCGGCAGTGCGCGGGACCGGCAGTCGATGCACGCCGTATCCACGGACGAGATGACTGACAGCATGAAGATGTTTCAGTGGGGTAAAGATGGAGGTCGACCAGATCCGGGGCAGATCGGAGTTCCTCCGGAGTGGTTCTACAAGGGGACGGGGACAACGCTGCGAGCGCACGGGCAAGCCCTCGAGATTCCCTGGTACGCAGAAGACGGCGGTGAGGAGGCGGAGGTTGCGGGCCTCTATGTGATCGGCCCGAATGGAACCCCACATCGTGTGGGAATGGCTGGAGGAAACGAGTTTTCAGACCACCGCTTTGAAAAAACGAATTACCTGAATCTGGCAGGATCAAAACTTCGGACTTGTGCTCTCGGACCGGAGCTGGTTCTGGATCCTCGGTTTTCTTCGGTGTCGGTCCAAGTGGAGATCGAACGTGAGGGGCGTATTCTGTGGTCGGGAACCTTTCGCACGGGCGAGTCGGAAATGTGCCACAGTTTGCGGAATCTCGAGCACCATCACTTCAAGTTCGAAGCTCACCGCAGGCCGGGTGATGTGCATGTGCATTTCTTCGGAACCGACTGCCTGAGCTTTGGGGCCGGGATTCGGCTGGGAAACGGGGATACGATTCAGGTTTCATTTGAAGGATTCGGGCGGCCACTCCGCAATGTGGTGCATGTGTCCAAATCGGAGGCCGTACCGATCGAAGTGAATTCGTTGGGGTGACAAGAGCAAATGTCAAAACCACGCGTCGCAATCTTAGGCTTGGGAATCATGGGTGGAGGGATGGCGAATCGTCTGCTCTCCATGGGATTCCCGGTATCGGTTTACAACCGGAACCGTGAAAAGGCAGCCAAACTCGCCGCTGCCGGTGCCTTCGTGGCGGACACTCCACGCGAAGCGGCCGCGCGATCCGAGATAGTGATTGCTATGGTCGCCGACGATGCGGCATCCCGCAATATCTGGCTGGGGAATGATGGAGCACTCGCCGGAGCGGTGCCCGGATCGCTGCTGCTGGAATCAAGCACGTTGTCGGTCGGCTGGGTGAAAGAGCTCAATCGTGCGGGCGCTGAGAAGCAGTGCGAGTTTCTGGATGCGCCGGTGACGGGGACCAAGCCACACGCCGCAAACGGCGAGTTGTTCTTCATGGTCGGTGGGTCGACATCAGGATTTTCACGCGCAAGCGAAGTTCTGTCGGCGTTGGGAAGGGAAGTCTTGCATCTTGGCCCCACCGGAAGCGGCGCACTGATCAAGTTGATCAACAACTTTGTTTGCGGGGTAGAAGCCGCAGCTTTTGCGGAAGCCATGAACTTGGTTAATGCTGGTGGTCTGGATCACGAAAAATGCATCGCTGTCCTGGGGAATAGTGCGCTGGCCAGCCCATTGATCAAGAGAATGCTGACCAGCATGGAATCAAACGACTTCACTCCAAACTTTCCGCTCAAGCTCATGACGAAAGATATCGGTTACGCAATCAAGGAAGCGGAAACCTGCGGCGTTCCGCTCGAGACAGCTGTGCCCGCACTGGAAGCCTTCAGGCACGCAGTGGAGAAGGGGTTCGGGGAGCAAGATTTCTCAGCCGTTATAAAAGCACTCGCAAAGAAATGACTTCACCGGCCTTCCAATACGACTGATCCGCGCGGGCTGGCACCGATCGACCGCCCCGATTCGAATGAGACTCTCCCTTACGCTAAACTGACTGCGAAAGATCGTCGTCTGTCATGGCTTGCCCTGCTTCCGCCGTTGATGACGTGCGCGGCGTAGAGATGGCCGCTATCCGGCAGATACTGAATATTGCGGAATGCAGAGTCGCCTGTCAGCGATTAGTCGTACCCATTCCTTCTCCAAGAGAGGATTTGAGGCTGCCGAACAGTTCGAATTTGGTATAGCATCCATTGGACGAGGTTCACCATGACGACGATCGCAACCTCACTCCGAAGTGACTCAACCACAGCCCACCCATCGCAAGCAGCAATCGGTCTGGCCATCGTTCGAGTGACGATCGGCGCGATGTTCATATCGGTCTTTTTCGAGAACCTGAGGAAAGGCCTCTACACGGCGGCGGGCTATGCGGGGCTGATCAACTACTACATAAAGGCGAGCCATGCTCCGGCCGCGTGGAAGGCGGTGATGGGCCTGGCGGCAAACCACGCTGCGATGGCGGCCCCTATGCAGGGCATGACCGAGATATCTCTCGGTATCCTGCTTGTCATCGGTCTGCTTACGCGACCAGCTGCATTGGTCGCCTTTCTTTTTCTCGGCAGCCTCTGGATTTCGGAGTGGGGTACCGCGTGGGTCTGGGAGCTGCTGGTTCCGGTGCTCGCATCGCTGGGGCTCGCGATCGGACGCGCCGGCCGGAAATGGGGCGTTGACGCGTTGCTGTCGCAACGGTGGCCGTCTTCTCTCTGGTGGTGATTGGGCCCGAATCACTTGAATCTCGATCACGTGCGCGTGTCCGTTATCATCCCTACCCACAACGAAGCGCAGGCCATTGAGCGCGTCCTGGCGGATCTTGCGCCCGATCTCACGACGGAGGTCATCGTTGTCGACAGCAATTCGAATGACGGGACGCCCGAGATCGCCGCAAGAATGGGAGCCCGCGTGGTTCACGAACCGCGCCGCGGTTACGGGAGAGCCTGCCTCACCGGTCTGGCCAGGGCAAATTCCCCTGACGTGGTCGTGTTCCTCGATGGCGACTACAGCGATCGGCCCTCCGAACTGCCGATTCTCTTGGCGCCAATCATGGAGGGGCGTGCGGACATCGTGCTCGGGTCGCGCCTCCAACAGCAGCACTCTGCTGGGGCATTGCCTTGGCACCAGGTGTTGGGTAATCGCCTCGCCGCTAGCCTGATCAGGCTTCTCTATGGACTAAACATTACTGATCTCGGTCCGTTTCGCGCTGGCCGTGCCGATCTACTACGTACACTCGCGCTCGAAGAGACCACCTATGGCTGGGCGGTTGAGATGATTCTCAAAGGTGCTCTGGCTGGATTCCGTGTAGTTGAAGTCCCGGTAAGCTATTACCCGCGTATTGGAAAATCGAAGATCAGCGGTACGCTGAAGGGTACGGTCGGCGCCGCCTGGTTCATTCTTAGCTTGATAGTACGTTATTATTTCCGGCACCGAAGAGGGACATCATAGTCAGCGTAAGTCTGCTCACTTCATGAGATCTTCAAGCGAGACAGTAGTTGGTTCGTCGGGTAGCGACCGTGTGCTGGTGATTATGGCGAAAGCCCCAAAGCCAGGCTCGGTTAAGACCCGCCTTGCTCCCAGCCTTTCTCCCGCGGCGGTCACTGCTTTCTATGGCTGTCTTCTGGACGACACACTGGCGCTGGCGCGGTCATTGAGCGATGTGGAAGTTGCCATCATGTGCCCGGACTCGGACGTAAACGAATTGGCGCAATTGGCAGGCAGTGAAGTGAGCGTAGTTGCCCAGAAAGGTGATGGTCTTGCCGCGGGCCTCACTTCGGTGTTTGCCCAATTCTCGGATGACCATCGACGGCGCGTGATTGCTTTCAACAGCGACAGCCCACACCTGCCGCGTTCGATTCTCGAAGGTGCGTTCGAGACGCTGGCCGCACATGACGTAGTGGTTGGTCCAACGCACGATGGCGGCTACTATCTCGTGGGGGCGAAGGCTTCTCATCCTACGCTTTTCGGAGGCGACGGAATGGGCACCAGCAGCGCGTTGGAGAGGCTTCTATCGCGCGTACGAGATCTTGAGCTTTCCGTAGGTTTCGCAGCTCCTTTTTACGATATCGATGTCGCTGACGACCTGACTCGGCTGGCAGAGGAGTTGCGATTGGCTCCCGCAAGCGCGCCACGCACGGCGGCGTGGCTTAAAGAGTGGGGGAGATTATGTGGAGCGGGCACTCCTGCCCGCTCCACATAGAAGCCCTATGACGCCACGATCACGAACGAGCACAGGAGAATTGTGAAGGTCCTCCCCGAGTGGAGAGTCTACGCATTCGGCGCCACGATGTGCGTGGCGTTAACGATCTGTTCACGCAACTTCGGCGATAGGGGTGGACCGTGCTTCATGGCGTCTTTGACGGTTGCGGGAATCGCGTACCTCTTAGCAGTCCGTGAGTTTTTCGCAACGCCAAGATTCCCGCGGCGCGTCGTTGTCCTCGGGCTCGCCTTGGCTGCTGTGTGGCACATCGAATTTCTTCGGGTTCCTGCGGGCGTGGACGATGATATCCACCGTTATGTTTGGGAAAGCCGTCTGCAGAGGCTTGGCTATAACCCCTACCTTGTCGTTCCCCGTGACCCTTCCGTTAAGGGGCTGCATACCCCGGAAACCCGCAACTTGAACAACCCGGATCTACCGAGTCCGTATCCACCAGGAGCGCAGATTTTTTTCCGCGCCGTAACTGCGATTCAGGAGACCACTTTTGCACTTAAAGTAGCATTTGTTGTTTGCGAGTTCGTAATTGTTTTCGTGTTGCTCGATGTATTGCGTTTTAGCCGGCAGGGAGCGCATCTGGTTCTGGCGTTCGCATGGAACCCATTGCTGGCCATTGAAGTGGCCGGAAGCGGCCACGTTGATATTGTTGGCGCGTTTTTTTTGGTCGTGTCCGCCAGTGCGCTAGTGCGTCGATGGCGGGCGACTGCGGCTGTCGCACTTGGGCTAGCTGTGGCAGTGAAATTCCTGCCGATCGTACTCTTGCCTCTCTACTGGAAGCGGGTTCGCATTCGCGACGCCCTGCTGGCGGCAGTCATCGTCGGACTCCTGTACGTGCCATTTCTAAATCACGGCCGCGTTCCGATCGGCTCGCTTGGAACGTATGTGCAGACTTTCCGCTTTAATGGTCCGGTGTTTGCGGCGCTCGATCGAGTCGTGCCTCCGCAGTTGCTAGTTGCGATGGCAGTGCTCGTCGGATTGGCGACTGCAACCTGGTTCAGAATCGCGGCGCCCGACTGGTCTCCGAATGGTCTCTCGGCCTCGCGCCAGAAAGTGTTACCGAACGCAGACCGGAATCATGCGAGCCAAGGAGCCTTAACCACAGGGGACACAGAGTTTCACAGAGGAGATGCTACACGGTTTCCTGTGTGTAAACCTGCGGGTCAAGCCTCTGCATTTGCCTGGCCAATGGCCGCATCTCTTTTGTGCGCGCCTGCCGTGTTCCCATGGTATCTTCTCTGGCTGCTGCCATTTCTAACGTCGGCCTCGACGCTGCTGATCATCGTCTGGACCGTGAGCATTATCCTGACATACGTCCAATGGCACTTGCGCGCACTTGGGCGGTCGTGGGGGCCGCTTCCTGGTTGGGTCATGCTGGTGGAATACGGATGCGTGACAGCGGTTGGTGCCATGATCACGTTGCGCCGGCTCATGCGCCCTGCGTCGCCGCGATAACCAAACGGACAAGGTCAATCCAGCCTGGTGGCCCAACACGCAATTTGTGTATCCGAAAATCAGGGAGTTTCATCCAAGGCAGCATCAGTTCAATTCACCGAGGAGCAAGTCTATGCGAAATGCCCGCCGTTTCACCGTAATGGGTCTTCTGCTTTGCGGAATGCTAGTCCTTGGTCCGAACTCCTGGGCGCAGCAACGCGCGCCTATTCTCGATCAAGTCGCCAAGACCTTCGGGGTCGATTCGTGGGACAAAGTTGAGGCTATCCGCTACACCTGGAATGGGGAGATTACCGGACTGTTCAAAGCTGCGCACAAGTGGGAATGGGAGCCTAAGACGAACAAGGTCACTTTTGAAGGGACGGATAAAGACGGAAAGCCGGTGAACGTTTCCTATGTACGCACCGACCTCAGCAGCCAATCCGACGCCGTGAAAACTCAGATCGACCCCAGTTTCATCAACGACAATTATTGGGCTCTGTTCCCCTTCCATGCTTACTGGGACAAGAGCGCCAGCGCGATCGATCAAGGCAAGTTCAACCTGCCGGTGGGCCCCGGCATGGCCGAGCTGGTCCCGGTGAAGTATCCTGCGGATGTGGGTTACACACCTGGTGACATCTGGGATCTCTACCTCAAAGACAACCGTGTCGTGTACTTCGACTACCACCGCGGCGGGGCCAAGCCGCCGAGCCGCGTCCTCGCAACGTGGACGGGCTACAAAATGGCAGGTCCAATTCTGTTCTCAACCGAGCATCGCGGTACCGCCGACGGCAAGCCCTTGCACATCTTCCTTACTGGCGTTGCAGTCAAGGTGACGGGATCAGATGCGTGGATCGACGCGAAATAACGGGCTTATTCGCGGATACCCCGCTCAAGCCCAAACCGAGTTTGAATGGGGCACCCGTCGGGCTGATTCGAACAATGGATGCTGTTCGATGTGCTTCAGACTACCTGGCGATCACCACGGTGGTGCAGGAGCTGCTCAGTTTGGGGAGATCGCGGTTTGCAGCCGTGCGGATCTCGAGTCGTGGACGTTCGTTCCGAATGATCGGACAATAGGAGTCAGGCTCTAGTAGTGCGCCTTGCAAGCGTCGTCGTCCCGCACACCCGCCGTGGCACGACTCGCGGAACTCGCACTGATTGCAGGTCTGAGGAAGTGTCCGTGCCTGCTCGAAGGATGTTGAACTGAGAATGTTGATCCCGGCAGAGATCAAGTCTGAAAGCGGTTCCCCTGAACCAGGCCAATAGACGCAGGGTTGTGTCGTGCCTTTTGGTGTCACGCGTACTGTGCTCACGCCACAACCGCCTCGAAGTGCTGGGAGCCCCGCCATTGCCCGAACCAGCGGCTCGCCAATCGCGATGACGTCGGTCTCGTCAAAGAGGCGCCGGAACCCTTCCCAGTATTCTTCGTAGCTCAGCGCATAAATGTCCGAGCGCACGGCTTGGTACACATTCACTCGCAAAGGAGCGTCAAACCGTTTGGCTACTCGCGCCACATCGGTTAAACGCAGGTAGTTCGACTTCATCATGACGGCGACGATGGTTACCGGAATACGCAGCCTGAGACATCGTTCTGCCTGCTGGTGGATGAGTTCCCAATTGCCATGGCCACGCTGTGCATCCTGTTCGGCTTGTGTCGCGTAATCGAGGGAGAACTCGACGTCATGGAAGGCGCGCAGTTCATCGTCGTCCAGAACAGCAACACTGTGACCATTGGAGGTGATTGTGAGCTTGACTGGTTTCTTTCGCAGGTAGGCCAGTATCGCCTTGAAGTCGGGATGCATGCCGTTCTCGCCGGTGCCGAGATTCACCGATCGTACGGGCAGGCCTTCCACTACTGCTTTTACTTGATCGAGAGAGAGACGATCCGTGCGCGTTGGATCGCGGTAGCAGAATGCGCAGGCGAGATTACATTCGTTAGTAAGTCCTAGCCCGAGCGAAATGCCAGCGTCAGTCGCGATCACGCCGGATGCGGAAGACGAAGGCTGGGCTATGATGTTGTTCATGCACCACCCTTCATAACAGGATCAGCGCGATGTGCCAGGCAATGCGTGTAGCGAGCCACTGCGGCGAACTCGGCTCGCCTGCCGAGTTCACGCTCCAGTTCAAAAATCCTCTCGTACTCATCAGTTCGGGAAACCGTCGACGGCAAGTAATCCGACATGACCCGTACGCCACGCTCCGCAGTTACCGCGAGTGACGATTCGAGCAGCATGGCTTGCAGGCCGACAGCGGTAAATAGCCTCACCCTGCCCTCGTACAGAGACTCATCTCCCCACTCCGCGGTGAGGTTACGCTCAGCCGCGGCCAAGTCGCCGTTTAGTAGCGCAGCTTTCAACACTTCGCCCGGGCGGTTGCGTACCAAGACCGAGATCATGCTTGAGGAATCTCGTAGGGCCCGAGCCGCAGTGCCCAATACCGCAATTGGGTCCTCGACAAATTCCAGAACGTTGTGGCAGAGGATGAGATCGAACGATGCAGCAGGAAATAACATTGCCAATTGCGAGGCGTCACGGTGTTCCAGCACGATCCTCTCGTTGACTCCTGCTTCCCGCGCGGCGCGCTCGGCGAAATCCAGCATAGGTAGAGACGGATCCAGCAATGTGACATGAAGGCCAAGTCGCGCCAGCCGCACCCCGATTGCGCCGGTACCGCACCCAAGATCCAGAGCGCGCAAAGACCGTGTCGCCTGCGGCAGAAACTCCTGCAAGTTTGCAAAGGCGAGGTCGACCCGTAGCCGGCCTTCGGGCGTCTCGAGGTAGGCGGCATACTTCGCTGCGCCGGCCCGGAATCGTTCCAAGTCGTGATTTGCGGTTATTTCTTTCATGCACTAGGCGATCTCGCCCCGTTCAAGCAGGTGAGTAACACTCAGAAAGGGTGCGAAACAATTCAATTATCCCAGAATAATCCTAACCACCACCAGCGACGTGCCTGGCACTAGCCTGTCTTCTTCAGGGCCAACGCTTTGGGCCTCAACGTTGGTAGATCACCTTGCCATCGAAGATGGTTATGTCGACTCTAGTCTTCTCGATTGCCTCGGGCGGAATGGTGAAGATGTCATCGGAGAGCACCACCAAGTCCGCAGTCTTGCCCGGTTCGATGGATCCCTTGACCGTTTCCTGGTGTTCAGCGAAGGCGGATCCCATGGTGTAGGCATGGACTGCCTGCGCAACGCTGATGCGCTGTTCGGGGATCCAGCCGTTTGGGTTTTTCCCATCGAGGGTGCGCCGCGTGGTCGCAGCGTAGATGCCTATCACTGGATCCAATGGCGCGACGGGCCAGTCGGAACCAAAGGCGAGTGTTGCGCCCGTATCCAGCAGGGACTTCCATGCATAGCTCGACTTAATACGCTGCGGGCCAATGATGGTTTCGGCCCACCGGCCGTCGTCGATGGCGTGGAAGGGCTGCATGGACGCGATGACGCCAAGCTTTGCGAAGCGCGTGTAGTCCTCGGGATGAAGATGTTGCACGTGCTCGATGCGCGGGCGCCGATCAGCAGGGCCATTGTCTTTCTCCAGGCGGGCGTAAAGGTCGAGGATGGTGCGGTTGGCGCGATCGCCGATTGCGTGAATCGTAAGCTGGAGTCCCGCCTTGTCGGCAAGGCGCATGGATTCATAGAAGTGTTCGGCGTTGAGAAGGTCGGGGCTGGCGAGGCCGCTCTTTGCCGGATTGTTCGTGAATGGATCATCCATCCAAGCCGTTTCAGAACCAAGCGCCCCATCGGCGAAGGCTTTCAGATTGCCCAGGCGGAGATAAGGACTGCCAAATGGCGCGACGATGCCGGCGTCGGCCAGCGTTTTCCAATCGCGGACGGGAAGAGCCTCGTAAATGCGGATCGTCAATTTGCCGGCGCGTTCCATCTTCTGGAACTCGCGGAAATTGAGAGGCTGGCCCTCGTCTACAGAGGTGTCGGCCATGTTCTGCACGCTGGTCACGCCGTGAGTAGCCGCTTCGCGCATGGCGGCTTCCATGGCCTGGTTCTCCTCCTCGGCCGACAACGGAGGCAGGACGCGCTCAACCAGACCAGTGGCAGCGTCTTTGAGAATGCCGGTTGGATTGCCATCTTTGTCGCGCCCGATTTCACCTCCCGGCACGTCCTTCGTGTTTCGGTCGATGCCGGCGAGTTTCATCGCCTGTGCATTCACCAGGGCCATGTGTCCGTCGAGCCGCCACAGGAATGCAGGATGATCGCCAGAGACATCGTCGATCAATTGGTGGGTGGGGAGAACTGGCGGATTCCAGCGTGTATGATCCCAAAGGCCGTTGCGAAGCCATGCGCCTTTGGGAAGCGTTCCAGCGAATTGAGCAACGCGGTCCTTGAACTCAGCCTGGCTGTTGGCAGAGCCAAGGTGCACGGAAATGAGCGCACCGCCGCCGATGAGGAAGTGAACGTGGGAGTCGTTGAAGCCGGGCAGGAGAAGGCGGCCGCCAAGATCGATGATGCGTGTGTTGGGGCCGGCGAGTTTCCGAATCGTTGTAGTGTCACCGACCGCGAGGATCCTGGAACCGTCTAGCGCCACCGCCTGGGCAGTGGGCTGCGCCGGGTTTTCGGTCCATACTTTTCCGTTGACGAGGATCAGGCTCGCCTCCGTCGCCGAAGCGCTGCAACAGTAGGCGCCAAGCACAACGATGAGCGAGTGCAGCCAGGAACGCTTCATAAGAACTCCGTTGAGAAAGGAATGGCAATCGGCAGCCACCGCCGACAGTTCGGAACATCTACATACCAATCAAGAATTATCTTGGGAGAAACATTTATACGACTGGGAAGCTCAAAATGCGAATAGTTTGGCGAGAACCCGCGTGCGAAAGGTAATGTCCCTCAAGTGGTGCCTTGAATTGGGAGTTAATTAGAGGGAGCCGTAGGGCGAAGCTGCTCGAATGGGACGAGTCCCTTGCCCTCCAGAACACCGTAGAACTTATCTGCATCCAGGTTCTTGATAACGTCGGTTGTACCCGATGGCCAGCGAATCTCGACGCTGTCGATTTTGGTCGCGGTGTCCAGGCCAAAGTGTACGCGTAAATCACTGTGCGAGAGATAGCTTCCCCCGCTCCGCACCTGGTCAGTCTGTGTGATGCCGCCTGGGGATAGTTTGATACGCGCTCCGATCGCCAGACGATTGCTTTTGGTTCCAGCCAATTCCAGGCTAACCCAATGACGGCCCGCTATCCCGCCATTACGAAGAATCATGGGTGCGGCATCGATGTCTTCCACTACGACATCTAATTGTCCGTCGTTAAACAGATCTCCGATGGAAAGCCCACGCGACGTCCGCGGCTGCATCAGCGCCGGTCCGGCCTGATCGCTGGCGTTGCAGAACGTGCCGTTGCCCTGATTCAGTTGAAGCATTCCGTGCTGGCGATAGCCAGCGCCTGAAGGAAGGGCGGCAACCTGTGGATAAACGTGCCCGTTGACAAAGATCAGATCGAGCCAGCCATCGTTGTCGACATCGAAGAAGGCATTTCCCCATTTCACAAATGGCATCGACGGCAGTCCCTCGCCTGCGGGCAGCCGAGAGCGGGGCCGCGAATGAGACCTGAACGTTCGTTTGGGGACGGCCGTCGAGTTCGGCGAGACGAAGAATCCACTCGTCGCCCGGGTCAGCCTTTTTGAGCGCGAGGAGACGGATGCGAGAGTTGTCGATCCTTACGAGTGAAAATTCCTTGCCGAGGTTGCCAGAATGACCAGTAGTGGTGAAAGCGATGAGGGGTTGGTTGAGGCGCTGGCCTTGCCAGTCGGTCTGCCCATGGCGCCAATCGCCGCTGTGCCCGGCAATGCCGTAAATGAACTCGTGATGGCCGATATCCTGCGTTGCCTGGTCAGTGTAGCCTCCAGCAGTTCCGGGCGTTCGGATTAGCGTGAGGCGAAAGGTGTTGTCGGTGGGCTTGTCAGATCCATTCTTGCAATCGGTGAGAACGGTGGCACCAAACTCGTCGCTCATGTCAGTGACATCGATCCATCGATGCGAGGCGACCTCGAACTTTTTAGGATTGGCCGCAGGCCGCCTGATTGTTCCTGTATCCCAGTCGTAGGTAGCGAACTCATTGGAAGCGGAAAACGGAAAGGCTGCCTTCAGATTCGATTCCTTGGTTTTCCAATCGATCACATTGGCGAATTCGACGCGCTTGCCTGCGTCCCCGCCGGAAAGCCGAACGATTTGGGCGAAATGGGAGCCTGCGGTTTCACAGGAATCGCGGGCCACGGATGCTTCTTGGTAGCCGTTGCCCTCAAGAATCTCTTGAAGAAAATCAGTGCCCGTTTACGGCAGGCAAGATCAGGGCGGAGGGATGTTCCGCGTCGTGATAAATCGAGTTGGTGGCTGGCACAGGGTTTCTGGCCGATGATGAATCGCCGCCTGTGTTCAAGTTTCTGTCGAAACGAGGAAAGTTGCTGCTGCTGATCTCGAGTCGAAGGCGGTGCCCCTTGCGAAACAGGTTGCTGGTTGACCACAAGTCAACCGTGAATTTGTAGGTTTGACCGGGATTCAGAAAGGTCGGCTTCTCCTGCGATTCGCGGTAACGCGCTCGAATGATGCCCTCTGTTAGATTCTGTGCGAATCCGTCGGGCCACACATCAACCAACTTTGCCGTGAAGTCGCTGTCAACAGCAGAGGAACTGGCAAACAGCTCTAGAGTGACCGGCCCAGTAATCTCCAGATCCTCGGAGAGCATCGGAGTAGAGTAAACGAGAACATCGTTACGAGCTTCGACCGGACGCTGATCGCGAGGCCCGGGTCCGAGATGTGGAGAGTCACAGCAGAGCGGTCCCCCGGTGGTTGGCGCTGGATTCACAGGGTCATATATGTAGCGATCCGCCGACTCCGCATGCGGTGCGGCTGACGAGAGAACGCCGTCTCCGCTCACGGAATTCGCTTTTCCTCCCGAGTGCAAGAAATAGCGTTCCTGCCTGGCGCGCGACAGCGGCCATTCGTCTTCGTTGCGCCACCGGTTGGCGCCCATCACGAAAATTCTCACCGGTTGTGGGACGGCGAATTCATTGGCTGCGTTCTTGAAAAGATGGTCATACCAACTCAGAATTACATCATCTTCCTGGAAGTCGGCGGAGGGGCCGAAATCGACGTCTCCAATCTTGCGGCCGGAACCCGCATGTCCGCCGACGGTGACCAGCAGCCGCTGCCCGTGGCGCGCGGCATCGCTTCCGCCATTGAGTTTGACTCCGATGTAGTTGCGCAGCGAACCGCCCTGAAAAATGTCGTACCAGGCAGCGACCGTCAGCATCGGAACCTTGATGTCGGAATAATGGTCCTCGATGGACCAGCGCTTCCAGTATTCGTCATAGTTGGGATGAGCCAACCAGTCAAGAAAATAAGGAGCCAGCGAGCGGATCAGATCGGGATCGGTGCTCGATGGAACGTCGAAAAGCGGATAGGTGTTGAGCGGGAGTTTCCAGATTCCATTCAGCGCGTTTGTATTGCTCCGCACTGAGCGATTGAGCGTGTCCTGAGCCAGACCGGAAGTCCACGATTCATTGAACCATTGCTCGAAGGCCCCGCCCTGGTAAGTCCATCCATCGTGGTAGTTACTCGCTGTTACGATTGGACAGATTCCGGCAAGGTGCGGCGGGTGCGCGATGGCAGCCAGCATCTGCGTTGCGCCCACATAAGAGCCACCAAACATTCCGACCCTGCCGTCGGAGTAGGGCAAAGATGCGGCCCACTCGATCGTATCGAAGCCGTCACTCGATTCATTCTTGAACGGGTACCATTCTCCGTCGGAGGTGTAGCGTCCGCGAACGTCTTGCACGATTACGACATAACCCTGCGCTGCGGCTCTTAGACCGAAACCGGATGAGTTGTTTTTATCGTAAGGAGTGCGCTCGAGGAGAACCGAAAAGCTGCCCTCCGTTTTTGGCCGATAGACGTCAGCTCGAAGAATCGTTCCATCGCGCATTTTCACTGCCACACCGCGTTCAACCGTCACGGCCAACGGTTCTGCGGCGGAGGCACACGGTGCGAGGATCGTCAGACCTGCGAGCGCGATGGTCAGAACCCTTCGGTGCAGAGTAGACATGGGTAAGGCTCCTTGTATCGGATTGCTGATGTTTTCATATCTGCTGTTCACCGCTCACTCGCCACCAGTTTAGCAAGCCAAATTTTTTCGGGAACGTGAAAGGTCTTGCTCATGGGTGGTTGCCAGGTTATCTCCTGCAGATGCTCGGCCGGTCCTTGGCTGCGGAACAGGTTCAAGCGCAATGTGTTTCCCGGCACCGGTGGCCGGGTGTCGATCTCACAACGACAAGAGTTCTAACGAAGCCATTCATCTAGGTGCTCCTCTACGAAGTCATCATCCTTTAAATGCGGATACGATCTGCACACGCGGTCGATTTCTTCCATCTGGCCCGGGGAGAGTTCCTCGTGGGGATCAAGACACCAGCGGCCTTCCAGCAGACCTTGACGCCGCAGGATCTCATGTATGCCCGGAATACATCCACGAAACTGATGAGTGGGATCGAAGATCGCCGCGTTCGCGTCGGTAATCTGCTGGGCGAGTGTGAGTTGTTCGCTGGGGATCGTGTCGGAGTAGCTTTTTGCGATCGCCAGGAGAGAAACCGCGGTCTTTGTCCACACCGCCCAATGCCCGAGCAAGCCGCCGACGATCCGAATCCGTTGCTTCGCGAAGCCAAAAGATGTCAGCAGGTCGTTTAAGATGTTGTCGTCGTTGCCGGTGTACAGCGCGACTTCGTGGCTGCGGCCTGATTCAACCAGGGCGCGCACCACCTCAATGGTCTGATAGCGATTAAAGGGCGCGATCTTGATCGCGACCACGTTGTCGATCTCGATGAACTGGCGCCAGAACTCATAGGGGAGTAAGCGGCCTCCGACCGCAAGCTGCAAATAGAAGCCCATGACCGGAATGACGGATGCAATGGCTCGAGAGTGTTCGAGGAGTTCAAGAATACTTTCATTGCTCAAGGCCGCGAGACTCAACAACACGGCATCGTAGCCCAAGTCTTTCGCCAGTTGCGCCTCGGCTGTGGCTTGATCTCTCTTGCCGCAAACCCCGGCAATCTTGACGACGTCACGGCCGCGACACTCTTCCATGGTGAGCCTCAAGACCGGTTGCAGCAATCCAAACTGCGGATTACGAATCGCGAACTGAGTGGTGTGAACTCCCACTGCAATGCCTCCCGCGCCGGCAGCTAGATAATATCGAGTTAGGGCGCGTTGGCGGCGCTCGTCCAACTTGCGGTTGCCGTTAAGAGCGAGAGGATGGGCTGGAATTACAAGACCCGAGCGAAGTTTCTCGCGCAGCTGCATCAGAATTTTCCGTCCCGCGTTTGGAAGTGTGTTGGCTTGTTCAGCATTACACCACCGTGACGAATCCAATCGGCGATCCATCCAATCATTTCCGCGGGCGTTGCCGTGGGGCGGCCAAAGAGTGTTCCGGCCTTGGCGGCGTTGTTGAGCAGTGAGGTGGAACCTTCGAGCTCAGGGTGGAATATTGGTTCAATTCCGAAGTGCTGGCCAAATTCGAGTGCGAGTTCACGCACGGAAAGAGTTTCCGGACCGGTGATATTCAAGACAAATGGCGGGGACTGACAGTAAGCAAAGCAGCGCAAACACCAGGAGTTGGCGTCCCTCTGCCAGATCACATTCACGTAGGGGATGGCTAGAGAAATAGGACGACGCTCGAACACGGCGCGTGCAATATCCACTAGAACGCCGTAGCGCAGTTCGACGGCATAGTTCAGACGCAGAATGGCCGCGCGTGTTCCCCATCGATGCGAGCCATACTCGAACATGCGTTCGCGCCCCAGAGCCGATTGCGCATACTCGCCCACGGGACCGACGGGAGTAGACTCGACGGCCCCGCCCTCCGACACCGAACGTAAGGGGTACACGTTGCCGGTCGAAAAGGCGACGATCCGGGAATTGCGATAGCGCTCCGCAACCAGGCCGGGCACGAATGTATTCATTGCCCAGGTCAAGTGTTCCGCGCCGGAGGTCTCGAATTTCCGTGCAGCCATGAAGATGACGTTCGGAATCTCGGGCAGGCGGGACAATGCTTCGGGTTCCAGCAGGTCGCAGGAGATCGGTTCAATTCCTTGCGCTGCCAGCTGCGCGGGCAGGCTGAGGTTGCTGAAGCGAGCCGCTGCGACGATGCGAACGTGAGCGCCGCCAAGGGCGGCGGCGCGACACGCCAGACGAGACAAGCTCGGCCCCATTTTGCCCCCCACGCCAAGAATCAAGAGGTCGCCATTCAAGCCTGACATGGCTGCAGCATCGGCCTCAGTAGGTCGTGAGAGGTGATCTTCTAATTCCTCGATATTCTTGATAGTTGTCACTTAGCCCAGCTCAAACCCTGCGATTGCATATATCGAATCGTTGTTTGTGTGCAGATCCTTTCCCCGCACCATGCGCTGAAGGCGCCTCGTCGGCGTAAATGCCAGATCACGGGCAATCGCGGCCGCGCCGGCGTTCGTTGGAAACAAATCCCAGGAACAGTCCCGGTAACCTGCGGTCGACAGCGCTCGCTCGATCAGTCCGCGAGCAGTTCTAGGAGCATCGCACACCGACGGGCCCAGGTAGTACGAATAGCGGCCGGGCCGTGTCAACCAGTAGGAGCCGTCCATAACGAAATGTGGCTGACCACGCCGTGCGAGTCTCTCCAACAGTTCGGAACGATTGGCTCCGAATGCGCGATGGTCTGCGATTCGCCAATTCTCTGCGGGTCGCTCGACCGGCTCCGTCGTTCCCGTTGCACGTCCAGTCCCCGGCCTGGTCCAGCGTTCCACCGCTTGTTCGCTGCGGAAGCCCATCTTTTCGTAAAGTGGCCGGCCTTGATCGGTAGCGTCGAGCTTCACGGTTTCAATCGCCGTCTGATCGGCCACGCTCAGCGCCTGCGTCAGCAAACGCCGGGCAAAGCCCCGTCCGCGATAGGATTTCTTAGTGAGAACCATTCCGATCCAAGCCAGGCGCCGGCCATAGCACAAGAGGGTCGTCGTCGCGGCCAGTTCGCCGTCCACCTCGATGGCGAAACAGCCTTCTGGAGCCAGGTCGAGCAACAAGCGCCAATCGTCGGCAGTCTGGTTCCAGCCGACTTGTTCCGACAATTCCAGCGCTGCGGGAAGGTCGGGTGCTGCCAGTCTGCGCAAGATCATGCCCGCGCAATCATTCATGTTTCCCAATTCTCCCGGAACCAACGTGTAAAGTGGAGCAGCGCAATCTTGGCATCGGTGACCTCGGGATGCCATTTCTTTTCCCATTCAAAAGACGCGAAGAGCTGGTAATCGAGTTGGCAAAGCCCGGATTCGGAGGAGAAAAAAGACGCGAGCACGTCCTGCCCGGCGCAGACGATCAGTTGCGGACGCGGCATGGCGCACAGTCTAACATCGGTTTTACGATTCATTTCGTTTGGTATCTATTAAGTTCTCTCTTTCCGCGGAACCCAGTCGATCGAATACCATTACGCGGCTGCTTCGCCTTTCCCGAGCGCGCGGATTCTTACGTCGGACTACATCGTCGGTCCGGTACATGTGCCGCGACATCACGCAACGTACATAGCGCAGGCAGTTTGTGCCAGCGCTAAATGATTCTCGCGAAAGCGGCGCACACCGCGCCCGGGCCCGAACGGGCAAGTGACCACCGCGCGGAAGCCTTCGCCAGTCAGTTCGTAGGTTTCTTCGAGCAATCCCGCCGTCGGTAGAACATCCAAACGAGACGACACTCGCAAGGGCGTGAGTCGGAATTTCTCTGGGCGACGGCAGTTCATGCGATCAACGCAAGCCAGTAGCGCCTTCCCCTCTGCAAGGGATGCGCCGAGCGGCTTCTCGGCCACGCAAGGAATCGTCTGGCCGCTGAGACGCGAAACGAAGTTCTTGCGTTTCATTTCTTCTATCTCTTCATTGGTAATCTTTAATAATGCTTTTCGGAACCCTTGGACGCCAATGGATCCCGAGCTTCCCCGCTCCAGACGCAACACTCCTTATCCAACAGTCACAGCGGCTACCTCATAGTCATCCACCCGAGGTATCGTGAAACGCAAGACCGAGTCTTCGAGCCGGAAGGGAGTTGTCCTGCCGGAGCGAAGCAGGTCCACCGCCTTGACCTTCACTCCGAGGGGCAATGTCATGCTGACGTTTTGCGGACCGAGTGAGTAGACTGCGCTCAGCCAGCCGTGGTGAGCGTTCGGGTTCGTGTAATTGAGCAGGTGGATGGCGTAGCCCGGCGTGGTTTCCCAGGCAAAAAGCTCGAGGAATCCATTACCGTCAACGTGGGTCATGGCTTCATCTTGAGTAAGCCATCGGATGGTGTTGTGCAATAGGCGCAGAAGATCGCCATGGCCCGTAAGCCAGAAGGTTCGTTCGATGTCTCCAGGAAAGTAGGCCAGGCGACTGGAGCCGAGTTCACGCAGCACGACTGCCGGTTCATCGGTGTGCGAGGCCGGTGGGTAGGCCAATTCCGGAGGATACTGCACGAAGCCAGGGACAACAGTGAGAACCGGATCGGGCACCGATTTC
>Ga0307477_10001321_pt1 | contig 21364 bp, 15 predicted proteins | sample atmos_gasesECM2C_FD_203316 | JGI IMG/M metagenome (GOLD analysis project Ga0307477, IMG submission 203316) | Hardwood forest soil microbial communities from Morgan-Monroe State Forest, Indiana, United States - atmos_gasesECM2C_515 | ecosystem: Environmental > Terrestrial > Soil > Temperate...
ACTTCCGGCCCCCCCCGTTCGCGCGACACACTTCACGGAATGCTCATTATTCGGTCGAGAAAGAATAAGCCGGCAGAATCGCCGACCGTGAGGTCACAGATTCGAGCCCTGTATCGCCCACTGCCCCGTGAGGTTGGCGCAGTTGACGGTGCCATGCCAATTCTGCCTCACTCCGACACAGGGGAATCACTTGCGTTCCCGGCATCTTGGAGCCGCTTAAGCGTATTGAGCAGCGATGCCGTCAGTACACTTCGTTGCACCGGCCAGGGAACCACCCTCGACCGGACAAATCGCTCGATCATCGCGGCCAGGCGGCTGAACTCATGGCGCTGCGGCGCGGGCGGGCGGTAGAGTTGAGCGGAGAGGATGCCGCCGCGGGAGGTTCGCAGGGCGAAATTGAAATCGGCGACGACGCCGTCGAGCACCATAAGAATCGTGCGAAGACCGTCGGCGTGTTCGAGGACCCAGGCGCGCGGATTCGTCGCCAGTTTCGGGACCAGGCCAAGCCCCAGCAGGTCTTGAGTACGGCCGTCGCGCACGGCGTCGCCCTGCGGCGAGTCGGACCGTGATAGCGCCGCGCCGAGCAGTGGCCAGCGGGCGTGACGCTGGGCAACTGTCAGCGATTCGTCGTCAGGGCCCGGCGATGCACGATTGTCCTCGAGATTCCAGACTTGCGGACCTTCGACCCGGCGAACACTACGGAGCCCGCTCTCGCCGCCGCGGCGGCGCTCGAGCATCGGGAACAGTCCATCGAGGGCATAAAGCTCGGCCAGCGGAAACTCGCCTTGAACGACGATCAAAGCGGCCGTCAGGGACGTACCTGCGGCAAGGTCGATCGCCGGGAGCCGCCAAGTGACGGCCATAGGCGTCCCGGCGGCCAGCAAGACCTGACGTGCCGCGGCTCGCGCGGCAAGGTTGCGCGATTGTTCGAGCGTTTCGGCCAGCGCGCCATGGACGAAGACAGCCGCTCCCGACGGACTTGCGTTGATGACTGATTCAAGCAAGCCGGCGGCGGATATGGATCGCGGCACAACGATGATGCCGTCTGCCTTGGCCATCGCATCTTCGAGCCTGTCGTGGCGGACGATGGCATAATCGGAAACCCGGCGGCGCAGTTCCCCGTCGGCGGCGCCCGGCGCCAGCCACACATTCACCTGACAACCCGGATGATAAAATTCCCCATCGCGGGGATAGCCCATCAGGAAACGGTCGAGCAATTGCTGGGAAGGCGTGTCGATGCCGAACTCTTCAAGCACGAAGGCAAGCTTGCATGGCCGCGTCTCCATCAGGCCCTCCAGAACGTGGATTGCAGCGGCGCGCGATAGGCAACGTTCATCTGCGGCGTGAGCACCACGGACTGGCCACGATGGAGCGACTCCACACATGCCATAGTCATGCCGCTGGTCAGCAGTGTCCGCTCCACCAGATATGGGGCCGTGTTCCGGAGGATCATCCGTTCAATGTTGTTGACCAGCGGATTGAAGAAATCGGCCAGCGTGACATGAGTGGGCGGCATCGGCAAATACATCTGGCACGATACAATCCGGCCTGACTTGCCGATCAAGCCGGCGTAAGTGAAATCGGACACGACGCCGTTCATCAGAATCATGCTGGTGCGGAATCCATCGTTGTGCTCGATGAAATACCCGGCCAGCGGTTCGCTGCGCTGGCGGAGCCAGGCCATGTCCGGCACGCCGTAGGTATAGCCGGGCGAGGCGGCACACGTGTGGCTGGCAGATAGAGCTGCGAAGACCAGACCGCGGGTGACCGGCCGATTGTCGAGCATGTCGCAAACGCGGGCGCCTTTTTGCGCTAGGACTGACTTGATGCCGACCTCGCCCCCGGGACGCCGTTCGGACATGCACTGCGCGGTTTCCAGTCCGTGAAAGTCGTAGGAATCGACGCCGCCGTAGCAGCAGCAGACGCTTTCCTGGAGCGGCGTGTCCAACGGAAGCTCGATCGCCGGAATTCGCCATGTGACCGGCAACGAGGAGCCGGCCAGGAAGGGAAAACCAAGCCGTCGCGAGTCCGCCACCATCTCGAGGCAGTGATCCCAGCTTGTCGAAAGGTGCTTGTCGCTAAAGACGGGCACCGATCGCCCGCTGGATTCGAAGATTTTGACCACTTGCTTGAAAAATGGATAGCGCGGGTAAAGGGTCTGGCCGATCTCGTTTTTGGGATAGTCGCCGTGCTCGGCAATGATGACCACGCCGTCAACGGCGAGCCGCGAGCCGCCGAGGGTTACCGCTTCGGCAATTGTGGGATAGATTGGCACGTGATGCCGACGGCTGCGATCGCGCGCCAGGTCGTTAGCCGGGAATTGATCGACGTAGAGCGATACCAGGTCCATCGGCGGGTAATGATGCTCGCCGTGCCAGCCGTATCCTTCCAGGAAGCGATCGACAAAGTGCTGGGCGTGTGACAGCTTGCGGACGACCGTCGCAATCAGGGCGATCCGCGGACGGCCGGTTGATGCGTTCGCACCCGAATGGGGGGTTCGAGCACATCCCGAGATGTAAGGCGTAACTGCTGCGCTGGCCGTCGCCCGGGCCACTGACGAGATGAACCGGCGACGGGTCCAGTCCCTGGACTGGGATCCGGGCAAGATTTTCAATTGGTTGCTGCGGCTCTTCACTTGCGCTGAGAGTTCCCGATGCTCGTGAGCGGCTATCTTATACAATTCGAAGATGCTCACAACCTGGGCAGCAACGCTTGAATTCCACACTTACCGAATCTGCCCAGCCATCGGTTCCATGCATTAATTGCAGCACGAATAAAAGCTTTCCCGTGCCCGATGACCCTGCATTGAACGCTGGCGGCCGTCCGATATACTTCGAGGCCAGCGATGGGTGTGTCGGCCCTTCGTTCACGCCGCTTTCGCCGCGTCTGAATGTCACACGAGCGGAGACAGATTTCAATGCCAAAAGCCTTCCGCAGGAGGCGCGTCGCCCGCGCGGCGATCGAGGGACTGGAGCGGCGGACGCTCCTGTCCACATTTCTGGTCACCAATACCAACGACAGCGGCGCCGGATCGCTTCGCCAGGCGATCAGCGACTCCAACGCCAGTCCTGCAACCAGTCCGGGCCAAAACGAAATCGATTTTTCGATCGGTGCCACCGGACCGCAGACGATCAACGTGGCGACGCCCCTGCCGGTGGTAACCGCCCCCGTCTATCTGAACGCGACCTCTCAGCCTGGCTACACCAGCGCCCCGCTGATCGAAATCAATGGGTACGGGCTGAGCATCCGGGCGGGCAACACCACCGTCCGCGGATTTGACATCCAATCGCAGAACCAAGGCGCGCTAATCACACTGGCCGGCGGCAGCAATGACGTGATTCAGGCCAATTACCTGGGCATCGACATCACCGGAACGACGGCGGCGGGCAACGGCCAATACGGGATTTACGTCAACGATACCGCCAACAACACGATCGGCGGAACCACGTCCGCCCAGCGCAACGTGATCTCCGGCAATACCGCCAACGCCAACAGCCCGGGGATCTTTATCTTCGGCGCGGATGCGAAGAACAACGTCATCGAAGGCAACTACATTGGCACCAATGCCGCCGGGACCGCGGCGGTCGGCAACTGCGTCGGCGTCGACATCGATTACAGCGCCACCACGAATACGGTCGGGGGCGCTACCGCCGGCGCGGGAAACCTCATCGCCGGCAACACCGTCAGCGACATTCTGCTGGCTAACAATTCCGTCAAGACAACGATTCAAGGCAATCTCATCGGCCTGAACGCCGCGGGCACCGCCGCGCTCAGTTCCAGCACTGGCACCACCGGAATTGACTCCGAATACTCTCAGAGCAACACGATCGGCGGCACCAGCGCCACGGCGCGCAACGTGATCGGCGGACATCAATACGGGATCTACATCTATGGATTCTTCAGCAATCAGGGTTCGTTCAACCTCGTCGAAGGCAATTACGTCGGCACCGACATCACCGGCACCGCGGCGATTCCCAATGCGGAGGGCATCGTCGTCAATTCCCAGTTCGACACCGTGGGCGGCGCCGCCGCGGCTGATCGCAATATCATCTCCGGCAATCAGATCGGCGTGGAGATGCTCAAGCCGGGCGGATTCCTGCAAGGCAACTACATCGGGCTAACGCCGGCCGGCACGGTACTTGGCAACACCGGCAACGGGGTGCTGATAAGCACTTCCGGAGTCTCGGTCGGCGGCACCAGTGCCGGCACGGGAAACGTCATCTCCGGCAACGGCAACGGCATCACGGTCAACGGCTCAACCGCGACCATCCAGGGCAATCTCGTCGGAACCGATCCCACCGGAAAGTCCGCGGTTCCGAACGTCAGCAGCGGCATCAACATCACCAGCCAGTCCGGCACGGTCATTGGCGGCACCACAGCCGGGGCGCGTAATGTCATCTCAGCCAACAAGGTCTTTGGAATAAAATTCGCAGGCAGCGCCACGACCACCGGCACCGTGATCCAGGGGAACTACATCGGCACCGACATCACGGGAACGGCGGCGCTGGGCAATAGCTCGTCGGGCATCAGCATTCAGGGCGCCGCCAAGACGCAGGTCGGCGGCGCCGGGGGGGCCAACGTGATCGCCTTTAACGGCGGCAACGGCGTTGACGTGACTGGCGCCACCGCCACCGGCAACACGATCTCGCAAAACTCGATCTATTCCAACAGCGGCATCGGCATCGACCTCGGCGCCGACGGCCCGACCGCCAACCACGCGGGCGGCGCCATCAGCGGACCTAACAATCTGCTCAACTACCCGGTGCTCAAATCGGCGATCCTGACACCCTCAGGATTGCTGGTCACAGCCACGTTCAATAGTTCCGCCGCGGCGGCTTACACGGTCGAATTCTTCTCCAACTCAACCGGCAGCGGCTCGGCTCAGGGGAAAAACTATGTTGCCAACGCATCGATCACCACTGACGCTTCCGGCAACGCCACTATCACAGCGACCCTCCCGGCAGTCGGCGCCGGGCAGATTCTCACCGCCACGGCCACCGACGCCGCGGGCGATACGAGCGAATTCTCGATCCCCGTTACCGTTGTCGTTCCGACCGTCTTTGGCCGCTTCATCTTCTACAACAATTCATTGTTCGACGGGAACAATCCTGCCGCCAATACGAGCGACGACGCCGCGATCGCGCCAGACAAGCACGCCCTTTTGCCGGGCCAGACCGCGGCGTTCGCCAACTACACGAGCTTTACCAAAGGGATCAACGGGATCATGATGGACGTGGCGAACCTGCCCGGAACGCCGACGTTGTCGGACTTCGCGTTCCTCGCCGGCGCCACGACGACGCCGAGCCAATGGTCGGCAGCGCCGACGCCGTCAGGATTCCTGGTCCGCGGCGGCGGCGGGACCGGCGGCTCGACTCGCATCGAAATCACCTGGGCCGACGGCGCTATCAAAAACGAGTGGCTCCAGATCACGCTCAAGGCTGACGCCAACACCGGGCTGTCGGCCCCCGACGTGTTCTATTTCGGCAATTTGATCGGACAGAGCGGCTCCAAGCCGGTCAACAACCAGTTCGTGGTCACTACGGCAGACCAGGCCGCGGCGGCCGCCGACCCGCACGGGTTCATGAACCCCGCTCCGATCACCGATGCCAACGATTACAACCGTGACGGTAAGGTTGACGCGACCGATCTGCTGATCGCCCGCTACAGTCTGAATGACTCTTTGGTCGTTTTGCAGCCCGCGGCGTCAAATACCGCCTCCGCGCCGCTTTCGGCAGCGACCCAATCGAATTCTTCGTCGAAGACCCTGGTCCTCAGGCGCAAGCACCCGACTCGAAAACTCCAACACGATTTGTAGCATAAGGTATCGGCGGCGATGCCGATTACTCCGGTCCAGCAGGTCTTCGATCAAGCAGTTCGGCACCATGAAGCCGGCCGGCTCCATGAGGCCGAGGCGCTCTATCGCCAGGTTTTGTCGCGGCAGCCTCGTCACGCCGACGCATTGAACATGCTCGGCGTACTGGCCCATCAGCTCGGGCGCACAAATGACGCGTTGCAGCTTGTTCGATCCGCCATTGCCATAAATCCCGAGGCATTTGGATGCCACGGCAACCTCGGCCTGCTGCTTGCCGGCACCGGCGCATGGGACGAGGCCATCTCCGAGTTCCAAAAGGCGTTGACGCTCCGGCCGGGCGACGCGGGAATCTGCAACAATCTCGGCAGCGCGCTGCTCGAAGCCGGCCGCCTTGACGAAGCAATGGCCGCGTACCAGCAGGCCCTGACCGCTCGGCCGGATTTTCCCGAAGCCCATTACAACGTCGGCAAGATTCTCCACGCCCACGGCAATCACGAGCAAGCGATCCCGGCGTATCGTGAGGCGCTGCGCCTGCGGCCGAATTATCTCGATGCCCTGAATAACCTTGGCAACGCCTTGTACGAAATGGGTCACTTCCAAGCCGCGATCACCGCCTACCGACAGGCACTTTCGCTGAAACCGAATTTCCCCCAGGCGATGGTAAACCTTGGCAATGCCCTGCGCCGTGCCGGCCGTCTTGATGACGCAATCACCACCTACCGGCAGGCCCTGGAGCTTCAACCGCGCGACGCCGACATCTGTAACACTCTGGCAGACACGTTGCGCGAATCGGGGCGCGTCGAAGAGTCACTTGCTCCCTTTCGCCAGGTGCTGGCGCTGAAGCCTGGTCACGCCGACGCCTTTAACAATCTCGGCAGCGCGCTGTTGGAGCAGGGTTGCGTGGACGAAGCTATCGCCGAGCTTCGCCAGGCGTTGAAGATTCGGCCGGAATATGCCGAGGCGTTCAACAACCTCGGCACGGCATTGCAGGAGCAAGGCTGCTGGGACGAGGCGATGGACGCCTTCCGCCAGGCCTGCGCCCTCAAGAAGGACTACCCCGAACCGCGCTGGAACCTGGCGCTGGCTCTGTTGCTGCGCGGGAACTTCATGGAAGGCTGGGCCGCTTATGAGGCGAGGTTTGAGCTAAAGGAGCGATCAAACATTGCCATGCCAACCGGCCCGCGCTGGGACGGCGGCGATCTTGCGGGCCGGACCATTCTTCTGACCGCCGAGCAGGGATTGGGCGACACGATTCAGTTTGTTCGCTATGCACATCACGTCGTTGCCAAAGGCGGCCGGGTTGTGCTTCAGTGCCAGCCACCGCTTAGGCGCCTGCTCGATGGACAATGTGGAGTCGAGCAGGTTGTCAGCAACGACAAGTCCATTCCACACTGTGAGTTGAGTTTCCCACTGTTGAGCTTGCCAGGTCTGCTGGGGACGACTCTCGAATCCATCCCTGCAACAGTTCCCTACCTCACGGCCGACCCCGCGCTGGTCGCGAATTGGCGGTCGCGGCTGGCAGCGCAAACTGGGGAAATCAAGGTCGGTTTGAACTGGGCAGGCAACGCGATGCCTCCCATCAATCGCAAACGATCGCTGCCTTTGCGAGCCCTCGCGCCACTGGGCGACATTGGCGGGGTCCGTTTCTACAGTCTCCAGAAGGGCGATGCCGCCGCCGAAGCCAAGTCACCGCCAGCAAATCTGCCGCTGGTCGATTGGACTCAGGATATCAGCGACTTTGCCGATACAGCCGCGTTGATCGGTGGTCTGGACCTGATCATCACGTGCGACACTTCGGTCGCGCATCTGGCCGGGGCCCTCGGCAAGCCGACATGGGTATTACTGCCCTTCGCGCCGGACTGGCGCTGGCTGCTGGACCGGGCGGATTCGCCCTGGTATCCGACGATGCGGCTATTCCGTCAGCCGCGTCGCGGCGATTGGCAAACCCTGCTTGAGCAAGTGGCGGACGCGCTGGGAGCCTTGTCGTGCCTGCGCTGACGATTCAGCAAGCTTTCCACTTGGCCGGCCGGCACTACGACGCCGGGCGGTTTCGTGAGGCCGAGTCGCTCTATCGGCAGATCCTCTCTCACAACCCCGCGCATTCCGATTCGCTGCGGATGCTCGCCCTGCTGGCCCACCAATTCGGCCGTAAGAGCGTCGCCCTCGAGCTGCTCCGGCGGGCGATCGAGATCAATCCCGGGGTCTGGGACTATCACAGCAATCTCGGCGTCCTTCTGGCGGCCGCCGGGCGGCAGGATGAAGCGATCATCGCGTTCCGGAACGGACTGGCTCTGCGGCCAAACGACCCCGAGATTTACAGCAACCTCGGCGGAGCGCTCCTTCAGCAGGAGCTTGGCGACGAGGCGATTGCCGCGTTTGCCCGAGCCCTGGAGCTTCGGCCCGATTTTCCCGAAGCACATTACAACCTGGGCAATGCACTCTGCCAGGCAAAGCACTTTGAGGATGCCGCCCGTCACTACCAATCCGCCCTGTCGTTGCGGCCGACTTACGTCGAAGCACATTTCAATCTCGCCAACGTCTATCGCCGAACCAACCGCCTGCCGGAGGCAATCGACGCGTATCGGCATTCCCTTGCGCTGCGGCCACAGTATGCCGAAGCGCGCTGGAACCTGGCGCTCGCTTTGCTTTGCAAAGGGGAGTATGTCCAGGGATTCGTGGAATACGAATCGCGGCGTCAAATCAGCGACCTCTGGCGCGGTCGCGGCTTTTCGCAGCCTCAGTGGGATGGCGGCGAGCTCGCCGGCCAAACCATCCTTCTTTGGGACGAGCAGGGATTGGGGGACACGATCCAGTTTGTTCGCTACGCCTCGCTCGTATCGGATCGCGGGGGACGCGTTCTGCTCCGCTGCAAACAGGAATTGAAACGACTTCTGGCCAAGCAGTGCGATATCTCCGGCGCTTATTCAGAAGACGAGCCGCTTCCAAGCTTCGACGTGCAATGCCCGCTGGGGACGCTTCCCATGATCTTCGGAACGACGATCGACACCGTTCCTGCGACCGTCCCGTATCTCGCGGCCGATTCGATTCTGGCAGCGCACTGGGGGGCAAAGTTCTCACCAATACAAAGCGGTCTGAAAGTCGGCTTGGCCTGGGCCGGCGGCACGGCCCATCCCGACGACAAGACTCGCTCGCTTCCGCTAGCCGCCCTAGCACCCTTGGCGCAAGTCGAAGGCGCGGTGTATTACAGTCTCCAACTGGGCGAGGCCGCCCGCCAGATCCCAACCGCGCCCGCGGGGTTGCATTTGATCGATTGGACCGCAGAACTGAGCGATTTTGCCGACACCGCGGCCCTGATAGAGAACCTCGATCTGGTCATCGCCTGCGATACCTCCGTGGCGCACCTCGCCGGTGCAATGGGCAAGCCCGCCTGGGTTTTGATTCCATTTGCTCCGGACTGGCGGTGGATGCTGGATCGCTCTGACAGCCCGTGGTACTCGTCAATCCGGCTTTTCCGCCAGCTACCGCCGTGGGACTGGGAACACCTCGTTCATCAAGTTGCACTAGAGCTTCAGGCGCGATCTCGCCCAGCGGTATAACAGTCGGAATTGACAGAGCGTCCTACTGCGCCTGCCGTCGTGCTTCCTTGAGCCGCAAATCCAGATCGCGCGGACGCAGGTCGGGAGGGAATTCCTTGATCTGTTGGTACTTCTTCACCGCCATCGCGTAATCGCCCTGGGCTTCGGCGTCGATAGCGGCGCGGTAAAGCTCCCGGACGTCGTCGATGGTCCCGTCCCGATACTTCTTGACGGGCGGCGGCGGTACGGTCGCTGAACTGGCTTGAGCTTCCTTCTGCGCGTAAAGCAGGTCCCACGGGCTGGGCTGGACGGCGGGCTGAGTGGCGGGCAGCGAAGCTGGCTTGGCGGCGGCCACAGGAACGTCAACTCTGAGATGATCCGCCGACGGGGCGGTATGATCGTGCCGGGCTGACTGGTGGAGCTGCGACCATTTTTGCTTCGCCCACGCGACGGCCTGCGCTCCCAGATCGAGCCCCTTGGAGCGCAGCTCCGGATCGTGATGGAGGCCATACGCCCCCGCGGCTATCGCGCCCAGCAGGAGCACCACGACGATGTATCTTCCCCAGCGCCGACGCTTGCCCGGCGGAACCCGGATCCATGCCTCCTGAGGATCGTGAATCGCGCTGCGCCCACGCCCCTTGGGCTTGAAGTTCAACTTGAATGCCGCTGCCAGGTCCTGTGCCGTGAGGAAGCCGTCGGTGTTCTTGCGGGCCCGGCTGCGGTCAGCAGATGAGTGAGCGGCCGAATCCGCTGGCGCCTTTGGCGGTTTCGTTCCGGCGGCAGAGCCACCAATCTCCTCCGCGACCATCGGCGCGCCGCCGAGCTCGCGGAAGACGGGCGTTCGTCCCGCCGCGGCTTCGGTCTCCTGGCCTTCCAGGAATACGTCGGGATTGGCCGGCGGCTCCTGCGAGCGATTGCAGTTCGGGCAGACGCCTGTGCTTCGGTCGATCGCGCCGCCGCAACTATAGCAGACGCCGAACTCGCGGCTCAGGCCCTTGACCTGTGCGGCAAACCGCCAGAGCTGATAGGTCGTTGGACCGCGGACGATCGACCTGGCCTTGACCCGTCCCTTATGGGCGAACGCCAAAAGGGTCTCGAACTTCATTCCCGGCGCCGCCGGATTGCGGGCCTGGAGCACATACCAGGGGCCGATGCGAGACTTGGTCGCCTGCCGCGACGCCGAGGTGTTCTCCATCGTGCAATGCGGACAGGGCTGCTCGGTCTGCTCGACGACGGCGCCACAGAATGGGCAAACCTGGTGACCCAGGATCGCTTCGCGAATATCCTGGGCCATATCTGGGCCAACGACCTGCGTGCCTTGGGCCATATCCGGGCCATCCTCGAGAAACTGATCACGCATACGACACTCCCCGCTACGTGATCTACCTTCTCAAATTCTTAACGAACCAGCAAGGTTAACATTGTCCTTTCGGTCTGCCGTAAAGGGAAGCTTGAGGGAATCACTTGCGATCGAAGTACCCGCGAATTACGTCGCGGTAAGATGCAGGGATTTGGCCGCTGTTAAGGGCCTGGCCGACGCGACGGACTTGCTCGGGCCAGTCGGCCGACTCCCACCGCGGCAATTGCGCCGCTATTTCGCCAGTACCGGCCGCTCCTGAGGCAGCGCCTGGGACTGAAGAGCCGGCTTGCGAGCGCCCGACTCCCGAAGATACGCGAGAAGCGGCGGGGTCGCCGATCTCATACGTGCCGCTCTTTGGTGACGGCAAGCCGATGCGGTCGGATTTGTTTGAGTGACTGGCGCCGATCCCTTGACCGTTGGTCTTGGAGCTGAGGCTGTCTCGCTTAGCGTGACCTTGATCAGTGAAGGTGGACTGCCGATTCGACTCGTCGGGTTCGGTATCGGCGCTTGTCATCCGGCTGGCGTGCGGGTCGTCCGGTTGCTGCTCGGCGGTGGTGCGACGCGAAACTGAGCGCGCCACCCGCGGCATTCCTTCAGCGTCACCTAGCCCCGTGATCGTGCTGAGAGGCGATGACGCGTTCTCTTCGGCCCGGCTCGGCGCCGCATAGGTGGGCAACAAAGCCAGCACCAGCACCAGCGCCGCCGCCAGGCCGATGCCTCCCCATGCCCGGGCGCCCAGCTTCATGAGCAGGACAGACCCAGGCGATGTCACCCGGCAGCGTGCGTCCGCCGCCGCTGTCACTGCTGCGGCCCACGGATCATCGCCCGCCTGTTCACGCAGGGACCATGCGCTTACGAGCAGGTCAGCCCAGTCGAGCTGCCGATCCGTTTCCATCGCAACTTCGAGCCCCGTAGGCCTGGCGATCGCGCCCCATAGAAACCCGGCCAGCCATCCCAACCCCAACGCCCCCATCGCCACCGGCATCGTCGGCAACCCGCGCCACCACACAATCGCGAGAAGGGGTAAGGCCACCATACAGCCGGCCAGCATTCCCAGAGCGCTCCGCTCCAGCAGGCGCAGCAGGACGTAGCGCCCATGCACTCGACCGACAAATCGCGCGAACTCGCAGCGCTCGTGTCGCATGATCCTGTATTTTACCTATCGTCGATCCCCCTGCCGACGACGTGCAAAATCGAAACAAACGATCAGGATACTGTCAGGAGACCTGCGCCTCGTTCTCTACCGCGCCAGGGCCGTTCCTTTGGCCCTGCCCTGTTTCCCGCAGGTCCCTCCGAAGGTTTGTATCAAGGAATCCCAGGGCGTGAGGCGGCTTGATCACCCGTACCCCCGCCTCCTTTTGCTGCTCCTCAATCTCTTCGTGGAACCGCCTCATCAATGTCCAGTGCAGCCGCGGCCGGTAATGGTGCTCGGCGTGATACCCGTTGTTGAACCACAGCCAGTTGTACAACCTGTGATAAGAACTCACGCCCCAGGCGATTGGCACGTCGGGATTGCCGCCGAGGTGCAGGTAGTAGCCGTTCAAATACGAGAGGCAGTGCCCAAAATAATAGAACGGCAGGAAGTACAGCATGAACTTCCAGTTCAGAACGAAGCCCAAGGCAAAAAAACCCACGAACGCGACAATCTCAAAGACTCCCCAGTACGCCTCGCGCGGGCTGAGGCGGCAGATGTCATTGAAGGTTTCGCGGGGGTCGTCGCGCAGGTAGGACAGGAACGTGTAGGTCCAGACGTTCTCGGCCCCAGCATCGCGTCCGTGGCGGTAGATGGACAGGGGATCGATGGTTTTGCCGTGCTCGTCCGGCAGGTCAGCGTTTCCGATGTGGTGCCGCTTGTGGATGTTCTCGTAAAACACCTGCGAGAAGCCCAGCGTCAGCGACTCCAGAATGCTGAAGGTGCGATTCAAAAAACTCGAACGGAAATAGGGGTTGTGCAGAAAATTGTGTGAAATCCCATTGATGTTCCAGGAGATGCTGACCGAGTAGACCAGCCCCAGCGGCGCCAGCCACCACCACGACAGATGCCTGAACGCCCAGAAGAGAAACAGCACGTACCCAAACTGCGCCATCGCCGCGACGACCGGCACGGCGTCATAGCGGGAGTAGGCAAAGATCCTGGAATTGGTTTCGATCCGAGCCGATGACACGGCCATCGCACCTCAATCAGTCACGGTACGCCGTGAGCCAATGAAATCAATAGGAATAGAACCCCTCCCACTCCCAAGCGTCCTACGCTCTATGTTCTACGCATCCGCTACTTCAACCTCGTATCGCTGTTGCTGATCCCGCGCAGGGCCAGGTTCAGGGCGTCGACGTTGGTGGCGAGGCGCTTGGCTTCACCCACATCGATAATCTGCTTCTGGAACATCTCGGTGAGGTGCTGGTCAAAGCTCTGGCTCCCGGATTCGCGGTTGCCGACGGTGCCCTTGAGCTTCTCGAACTCGCCCTCAAGGATGTACTTTCGCACCAGCGGCGTGGCCATCATGATCTCGACGGCGGGGACGCGACCGCCGCCGTCGCGCCGCTTGGCCAGACGCTGACACATCACCGCTATCAGGTTCATCCCCAGCTGCGCTTGTTGCAACATCTTCTGGTCTGGGTCGAAAAGCGAAACCATGCGCTCGACGGTCATCGAGGCGTTGGTGGCGTGAACGGTGGTGAAAACCAGATGGCCGGTGTCGGCGGCACGCAGCGCCGTGGTCAGCGAGAACGGGTCGCGGATTTCACCGATCAGGATCGTGTCGGGATCCTGACGCATCATTTCGCGGAGGGCGTAGTCGTAGCTCTCGCTGTCGGTGCCGACCTCGACCTGCGCGACCAGGCTCTTGGCGTTCTCGTGCTGATACTCGACCGGGTCTTCGACGGTGATAATTCGCTCGGAACGGGTGCGGTTAATTTTGCCTATGATCGCGGCCAGCGTGGTGGATTTGCCGCTCCCGGTTGTTCCCGAGACGACTACCAGCCCACGGTAGTGATCGGCCAGCTTCTCGACCTGCGGCGGAAGGTTGAGCTCGACGAAGTTGGGGATCTTGGTGACGATCCGCCGCATCGCGATGCAGAATCGCTCGCGGGTGTGGAAGACGTTGGTACGAAAACGGGCCGACCGGTCGGGCATGGCATAGGCCACGTCCACGGCGCCGCGCTTCTCCATGATGGCTCGTTTGTCCTGGTCCTGGATCAGCTCGTCCACGTATTCTTCCAGTTGCTCGTCAGTCAGCAACGGGCAATCGAGAAATCGCGGCCGGCCGTCGACGCGGATCATCGGAATCGATCCGGCCTGGAGGTGAACGTCAGACCCGGCGAGCTTGATGCAGGTCTTGAGGAAGTCCTGTAGACTCAGCCGCCGCTCTTCGATGCGAATCACCGGCTGAGGCGCATCCTGATCGGTGTCGACAGCTTCCGCGATGGATTGGGGTTTGGTTTCCACTCCCATGGGTCATACTCCTTCAAGCCGGCGCGACAAGATGAATTATCCCCGCGGGCGAGCGGTTGTTCAACCACAAAGTGCAGGCCAGCCGTGGTTGCACGAAAAATCGGCGCAAAAAAGTGTCGGCGGGTGGAGAAGGAGGGGGGGAGCCTTCTCCGGGGATACCGCCGACAACCGCATTATACCGCAAAGTGCGCGCGCGGATCAAGCGAATTCCGCGCACACAACAGTTTTTTTGATCGTGCCGGCGATGCCCCGCAGACACCAGATATTTCGGAATCGCACTAACCGATATTGAATGACAACGACGCGATTGTGGACCGCGCCGCTTCAGGCGCCGATCTCGATTGTGACTGTTTCTGCCACAAGGAAGGAAATGAAACCTGCTCTGCTCACGGCCGCCCTGCTCGTTGTCAGCAATGCCTTTATGACGTTCGCATGGTACGGGCACCTGAGATTTGAGAAATCCGCGCTGTGGAAAGTAGTCGTCGTTTCGTGGGCCATCGCGTTCTTTGAATATTGCTTTCAGGTCCCGGCTAACCGGTGGGGAAACCAGGGCGGGCTGTCGGCCGGACAACTTAAGGTGATGCAGGAAGTCATAACCCTCGCCGTTTTTGCGGTTTTTGCCCGGCTGTATCTCGCAGATCACCTGGGTTGGAATTATTACGTTGCTTTTGGGCTGGTTCTGGCCGCGGTGTTCTTTGTGTTTCACAAGTGGTAGTCGCCTTCATCCAGATGACCGGCAAGGATGCACAAATCACCTGCCATGTATCACCAAGGAACCAGAAGGCCAATGCGGTGGCCGGCGCTGGCGCCGCAGTACGCGGCCGAGGCGCTGGGGTCGGTGGCCGGCACGCTCTTGTCAATCGGCGTCTCATTTTTCATGAAGAGCCGATTCGGCTGGGAGATGCCCCAGATCTTTCTGCTGACCGCGGGGCTGGGACTGGTGTATGTCCCTGGCGCGCTATCCGCAGGATGGTTCGCTCGGTGTTTCGGCCGGCGTCGCGTGCTTTGCGCGACATACGCTGCCCTGGCGCTGCTGTCGCTGGGGGCGTGGAAGACGGAGTCGGCGTCCGGCATTGCCGTGTTTCTCCTGGCTTACACGCTGGTCATCGGGGTCAGTTGGCCAGTCCTCGAGGGCTTGATCGCCTCGGGTGAATCGAGCGGACTTGCCAAGCGGCTGGCGTTGTACAACGTCATCTGGCCCGCCGCCGGCGCGCTCGCCATTGCCGTGGAAGGCACCGTCATCCGCTTCTGGATCGACGGGATCTTTCTGCTTCCCGCTGCAATGCACCTTGCGTCCCTGGCGCTGATGGCGGTGTCGCGAGATCCGACACACGTCCAAACAGATGTGGCGATGCCCGTTGCGCCACTCCACGCGGAGCCGGAACTGAGGAAAAAACGCGAACTCGCCTTGTGGCTCTCCCGCACGGCACTTCCGGCAACGTACACCGTGATTTACGGCCTCATGCCCATCATGCCCTTTTTGCCGGTGATGAAGGGCCTGAACACGTCCGGCCAGACGCTGGCGGCCAGCGTCTGGCTGATGGCGCGCGGGGCCGCATTTCTCATTCTCGGCGCGGGAACCTGGTGGCACACGCGGCCTCGGCTGTTGCTATGGGCGGCAATCCTCATGTTGATCTCTTTCTTCGGCATGACCCTCCGGCCCACCAACGGCGCGTCGTTTCCGATTGACCTGTTGTCGATGATCCTGTGGCAAATCGTTTTCGGCCTCGCACTGGGGATGATTTATTCCGCGAGCCTGTATTTCGGGATGGTCCTGAGCGATGGAAGCACTGAGCATGGCGGCTACCACGAGGCGTTGATTGGACTGGGCTGGGTGCTCGGCCCTGCGGCCGGAGTTGCCGCGGAAAGACTGCGTCCCGGCGAGCTGTGGGCCGGCATCGCCGCGGTCGGCGCGGTCATCGCCGCCAGCGTTGTCGTGGTCGTCATCATCGCCGCCGTCATGGGCGGACGAGGGAAACGCCCCGCCGAAGTGTGAAGAGTTATGACCAGTTGCTTCCCGGTGGCTCGTGCGGCTGACGCGCTTTGCGGAGCAGGGCGACAAGCGTTTGGAGCTCCTGCGGTGAAAGATGCCCAAGCTGACGCTCGTGGCAGTTGCGAACTTCCCCGGCCAGGTCGTCCAAAAGATCGGCGCCCGCCTTGGTCAGGCCGACGCGCACGATGCGCCGGTTGTTCAGGTCTCGCTCCCGATCGATCAATCCACGTTCGTCCAGCCTGTCTAGCAGCCGCGTGATGTCGGGGGCGCGGGAAACCAGCCGGGCGGCAAGACTCAGCGTCGCCAGCTTCCGAGGGTGAGCCGCCCGCATCAGCCTCAAGGCGTTGTACTGCTGGGCGGTCAACTCGTACCGGCCAAACAACTCATCCTCCAGCAGACGCAACCGGTCATACGTCCGCCACAGGTTCAAAAATGCCTCCTGCCGCGGCGAATCGAACCGGCGGGCCTGACTTCTTTCGCCCGGCAAAAGGGGCATGCTCCCACCATACGGGTCTGCGCGACTCTCGTCGAGGCCACATGCAAACTCGCATGGCTATTCTGGCCGATATCGCACCTGCTGCTTGTGATGTTGGGTCAGGGCGGTCAGCTCCGCAAGCTGTTGGTCGGGAAACGCATGTCCCCAGGCGGATTTGTACTCGCTCGATGGCATATAGGTTTGAAGTCGTTGCAAGGCCCGCCAGAAAGGCAGACATATGTCCAGCCGGGCTCCGCGAATCGCCAACAGCTCTTGTCCGGTGCCGGAAACCCTGCGGTTGTCAGGCCAGCGAATCACATTGAGCAGAACATGATCTTCGTCGCCGCGAAACCGAAAAACAAACTCGGCGGGCTGCTCGGTCCAGGTCACAACCGCGTCCGATCCGCCCTTGAGAATGGTGACCAAGGCGCCGGCCAGGTCGCCGATCGAATCGCCAGCGGAGGAGGAGGTTCTTTTCTTCAATACAAACTGCCCGGTGTCGATCGTCAACTCGACCCGGCCGTAACCCGGCCGCCCCAACTCTACGCGCAGCCGATTGATCGCCATTGAGAGCCTGCGATTGACTGGTGAGATGCTAATCGTCGTGGAGTTTGCAGTAAACGCGCGTTCACGCATGGTGGGTCGGAGTCTTCAACGCGACGCAGATACGCGCCGGCTGCCGCTCTGGCGATGGCCGTGGTACAAAATCGTATCGATGGCCGATTTGACGACCCATCAGATCATGCGGCAGGCTCTCGAGCATCATCGGGCCGGGCGGCTGGACAAGGCGGAGGAAATTCTCCGGCGTGCGCTCGAATCGCAGCCGCAGTCGCCCGAGCTTCACGCCCAGCTCGGTCTGACTCTCAAAGCCCAAGGACGACTGGAGCAGGCAATCGCCGCATTCCGTCGCGCCTTGACATTGCGGCCTGAGTTTGCCGAGGCCCACAACAACCTCGGCAATGCCCTCAAGGCCGCGGGTGAACCGGGTCCGGCAATCGAAGCGTATCGCCACGCGCTGACGCTTCGGCCTGATCTTGCCGAAACCCACAACAACCTCGGCAATGCCCTGCGGGAGACTGGATATGCCGATGAGGCCGTTGCCGCCTACCGGCAGGCACTTGCCCTTCGGCCCAATTACGCCGAGGCGCATTACAACCTCGGCAATGCCCTGATGGAGCAGCGCCAGTTCGACGCCGCGATCGCTGCGCTCCGCCAGGCGGTCGTATTGCGGCCCCATTTTCCTGAAGCCTTTAACAATCTCGGCGGCGCGCTTCAGGACAAAGGCGAACTGGATGAGGCCATCGCGTGCTATCGCCAGGCAATTGCACTTCGACCCGGCTACGCCGAAGCGTACAACAACCTCGGCAACGCGCTGAAGGAGGCAGGACAGCTTGACGAGACTCTGGCATGCTATCGGCAATCGCTAAAGCTTGGAGGAGATTGGCGCATCGCCAGCAATCTGCTCCACGCCATTCACTTTCATCCCGACTACGACATCAAACGCATTTGGGAAGAGCACGTTCGCTGGAACCAGACGTATGCCCTGCCCCTGGCGCCAACAGGCGAGTCGTTTGAGAACGATCGGTCGCCCGATCGGCGATTGCGAATCGGGTACGTTTCGCCCGATTTTGGCGAACACCCTGTCGGCCGGTTCATGCTGCCACTGCTGGAAAACCACGACCACACGCAGTTCGAGATTTTCTGCTACGCCGACGGACGCCGGGACGACGCGATCACCCGGCGGCTTCGCGCCCGCGCGGATGCCTGGCGATCCACGACGGGCCTGTCCGATGAGCAACTTGCTTCGCTCGTCCGTCAAGATCGGATCGACATCCTCGTCGATCTGGTCATGCACATGCGGGGCACGCGCATGCTTGTCTTCGCGCGTAAGCCGGCGCCGGTGCAAGTCACCTATCTGGCCTATTGCAGCACGAGTGGATTGGAAACAATCGATTATCGCTTGACCGATCAGTATCTCGATCCACCTCCGAGCGACGATCGGTTTTACTCCGAGGAATCGATTCACCTGCCGCGCTGTTACTGGTGTTATCCGGCTGCGGAGCAGGCGCCCGACGTGGCGCCGCTGCCAGCCCTGGCGGCTGGTCACGTTACGTTCGGGTGCCTGAACAATTTCGGCAAGGTGTCCGCGGGCGCGTTATCGACTTGGAGCCAACTGCTGCGGCAGGTCCCCAACTCGCGGTTCCTGCTTCACGCCCACGAAGGCAGCCATCGTGATCGAACGCGCCGACAACTGGCGGCGGCGGGGATCGATCCGGATCGGTTGCAATTCGTCGCGATGCAATCGATGACGCAGTATTTCCATCAGCACAATCGGATCGACATCGCATTGGACCCGTTCCCCTACCCCGGAGGCACGACGACTTGCGACGCGTTGTGGATGGGCGTGCCGGTGGTCAGCCGCGCCGGGCAGACGGCTGTTTCGCGGGCAGGTCTGAGCATCCTCTCCAATGCGGGACTCAGCGAGCTGGTAGCGCACGACGCCGAGCAGTACGTTCAAATCGCGACGGAACTGGCCGGCGACTTGTCGCGGCTCCATCAGTTGCGCGTTGATCTTCGTCCGCGGATGCGACGTTCCGCCCTGATGGATGCGCCACGCTTTACCGCCGATGTGGAAGCGGCCTTTCGCCGGATGTGGAGCCAATGATATTCTCAGCAGGCAAATGAGGATCGATCCTGACATTACCTTCGCCGCGACGGCGGAGTTACTGCCCCGGGTGTTTGCCCTGGCCGCGCAGAAGGTCCGCGCAGTGGATAAGCGATGGGACCCGTCACACGGCGCGCCAGTTTTTACCGTCGAAGGCAAATACACGACTCGCGCGTGGACCCAATGGACGCAAGGCTTTCAATACGGCGCCGCGATCCTCCTCTTCGATGCCGCCGGCGACCGTGATCCGCTGGAGCTGGGCCGCCAGAAGACGCTTGGCCACATGGCCCGGCACGTGACGCACACCGGCGCCCACGATCACGCCTTCAACAACCTTGCAACCTATGGCAACCTCCGCCGGCTCATGCGCGAAGGCCGCATCGAACACGATCGGTGGGAGATGGCCTTTTACGAAATGGCGATCAAGGCCAGCGCCGCCGTGCAGGCGGCGCGCTGGGCCCGATGCGCCGACGGAGGTGGATACATCTACTCGTTCAACGGCCCCCACTCACTCTTCGTCGATACGATGCGCACGCTTCGTATCCTCGGCCTGGCCCATCAGCTTGGCCATCGACTGATGGGAGAGAACGATCGGCAAATCAGCCTGCTGGAACGGCTGGTTCAGCACGCCGTGGTGACGGCACGGTACATCGTCTTTTATGGTAAGTCCGGCCATACCTATGACGTCCGCGGCCGCACCGCGCACGAGGCGATTTTCAATCCCAACGACGGAAACTTCCGCTGCCGCTCGACCCAGCAGGGCTATTCGCCGTTCAGCACATGGACGCGCGGGCTGGCGTGGGCGGTGCTTGGGTTTGCCGAGCAGCTTGAGTTTCTGGCGGCCGTCGGAACTGAGGGGTTTGAGGAAGTTGATGGGGTCACCCATGCTCAAGTCGTTGCCTTGTGCAAGGATGCAGCCATGGCGACCGCGGACCACTTCATCGAAGGCTGCGCGGCCGCCGACGGTATCCCCTATTGGGACGACGGCGCGCCGGGCCTGGTGCAGATGGGTGATTGGCGAAATCGCGCGGCCGATCCGTTCAACGATTTCGAGCCGGTCGACTCTTCCGCGGCCGCTATCGTTGCCCAGGGGTTGCTGCGATTGGGAAAATATCTTGGCGCTTCAGGTGGCCGCTACACGCGCTGCGGCCTCACCATCGCAAAAACGCTCTTTGCAGAGCCGTATCTCGCGACGGACACGAGTCACGAGGGGTTGATCCTGCACAGTGTTTATCATCGTCCCAATGGATGGGATCACATTCCCGCCGGCCGAAAGGTGCCGTGCGGGGAATCGAGCATGTGGGGCGATTATCATGCCCTCGAGCTGGCACTGATGATCCAACGGATGGTGGAGGGGAAGCCTTATTACCAGTTCTTCGATTCTGAAGGGCAGGCGTGATGGCGACGGCGCGAAGAGTCGCGTTGGTGACAGGCGGGAGCCGCGGCATTGGCTTGGGAATCGCCCGCGAGCTGGCGGCAGCGGGCTTCGATCTGACGATCAACGGCCGCCGCGAACCCAATGAGGTGAAGGCCACGATGGCGGAACTGGCCGGTGCGGGAATCGATGCGATCTATTGCAAAGGTGACGTAGCTGAATTCCCCGACCACGCGGCGATTCTCTCGGCGGTCCGCCAGCGGTTTGGTCGTCTCGATGTGTTGGTCAACAACGCCGGGGTCGCCCCTCAGACCCGGGCCGACATTCTCGATGCGAGCATTGAAAGCTTCGATCGCCTGATCGCGATCAATCTCCGCGGCCCTTACTTTCTTACCCAATCGGCAGCGCGGTGGATGATCGAACAGCGCGAGGCGAACCCGTCGTTTCGCGGCTGTATCGTCAACGTTTCATCCGTGAGCGCCACGCTGGCATCGACCAACCGAGGCGACTACTGCATCAGCAAGGCCGCAGTGGCGATGGCCACAAAACTGTGGGCCGTGAGACTGGCCGAGTTCGGCATCGACGTATACGAAGTAAGGCCCGGCGTGGTCGCCACCGACATGACTGCTGGCGTGAAGGAAAAGTATGATGCCATGATCGCCGCAGGCCTGACCGTCGAGCGGCGCTGGGGCACGCC
>Ga0307477_10001322_pt1 | contig 21362 bp, 15 predicted proteins | sample atmos_gasesECM2C_FD_203316 | JGI IMG/M metagenome (GOLD analysis project Ga0307477, IMG submission 203316) | Hardwood forest soil microbial communities from Morgan-Monroe State Forest, Indiana, United States - atmos_gasesECM2C_515 | ecosystem: Environmental > Terrestrial > Soil > Temperate...
GCTCGTGTGCGGCATTCCCCATGAGCGATTCTCGGAACTTTACTGGAAGCTACGGCCGCCCTACGACCGGGGTGATATCGATGGGCCTGCCTACTGGACAGGCGTTGTTGGCCAGCGAGAACTGGGTTTGAGCAGAGATCAGATAGCAACGCTAATCAAGCTCGATAGCGAAAGTATCACTCGACCAAATCAAGGCGCTGTGCAATGGGCAAAGCTGTTGCACCATGAAGGTTTCCCCTTAACCCTTCTCTCAAACATGCCGCTCGAACTCAGTCGCCATGTGACCAAGTCCTTTCCGAGCCTCTCTACATTTGAATACCTGATTTATTCCTGCTACTACGGGTCCATAAAGCCGGAGCTGGCGATCTATCGAAATTGTCTCGAACTGCTTAAAACGGCCCCGCAAGACATCTTGTACCTGGATGACCGCGCCGAAAACGTCGAGGCGGCAGCTTGCTTAGGCATTAACGCTGTACTGTTTGACACGGTCGAAAAGACTGCATCAAGAGTCGAAAGCCGATTCGACATCCCTGTCCCGAGTTATGGCTGATGTCGCCAATCAAGTTCACAGTACACCTCAACAAAGCGGCGCCCGGATCGGATGGAATCCGATTGATGCAGCAACGCAGCCTCCAGCAGGTACGCGCGACCAAGTTGACGGTAATCGCGAGGCACAACGGGCGTCCTATCTGGATCTGCCTGTGAAGACCCATGACCCGTGAAGCCCCGGCTATGAGGTACATCTCAGGAGAGTGTCGGAAACAATGAAGTATCCAGAAACGGGCTTCGAGGAAGTTGTCCAGATTGGTCACGGGAAGTCGGCTTGTAGGAAGTGATCATCGCGCCTGGCGATATTTCTGGGCGGATCACCGACGACACGGAAACAATCGGCACGGCGGATCAACTCCGAAAATCGCCTACGGAAAGACCAGAAAAAACGGAAACAACTCAGCTTTCGACTAAACCCTTTTCGACCATTTCTTCGTCACTGAGCCACAGGTCGGGAATGTTGGCGGAGCCGAATCGCAGAATATCCTCGAGCGCGCCCCGCACTTCGCTCAAGCGGAAGTCGACGCCAATACGTTCCAGCAGTTCGATCAGGGCTTGGGCACCTTCGGCAGCGACGGGCCGCGGGCGCGGACCTTCCCTCTGTTCCAGGCGATGATAGGTGATGACGTACATTGCGCCGGGCCCGCCGCCGTGCCGCGCGATTCGCAAAAACCCATGGGTTTTAGGTTTGGGTTGGCAAAGGGTTGAAACTGGTGCCGAACCAGTGCTCGTCAAGTTTGCGGACCCTCCTCGAGGTTCGTTTTACCAAAACTAGCGGTTTGCAATTAGCTGCAGCCGGAAGTGCTACCGCAGTTCTCGCACTTGTAACAAGCGCCGTTGGGCACCATAAGCATGCCGCACTCGGAGCAGGTGGGCGCGCCTTCGTGCTGGTCGCGAGGCTTGGAAGATTGCGGGTTGGTGAGCGGAGGCGCCAGGCGCAGCGTTTCCGTAATCGCCGCCGGAGTCGAAGCTGCCATGGGTGAAACAGGCGCAGGAGCGTGCGCCACCGCCGCTTGCTCGCCATTGAGCTTCAGGTAGTCCGAAGAAATGAAGCGGCCGCCGAGCCAGCGCGCTATGTAGTCGAGCACCGACGAGACGAAGCGAATGTTCGGATTCGCGGTGATACCGGACGGCTCAAAGCGCGTATTGAGCAGCTTGTCGACAAAGACCTTCAGCGGTACGCCATATTGCAGCCCAAGGGAGATGGTGAGCGCCAAGCCGTCCATAATGCCGGAGAGCGTAGAGCCTTCCTTGGACATTTTGATGAAGACTTCACCCGGCCGCTTGTCGTGATACATGCCGACGGTGATATAGCCCTCGTGGCCGCCCACGCTGAATTTGTGGGTCACGGAGTCGCGCTCGACCGGCATTTTTTCTCGAGCAGCTCGAGGAAAAAGTTCGCGCTGGATCGGCTCTGCGTCACCGGCGATAGACGGCAACGAAGCGGTAGGAGCGACAGCCGGACTAGCGATCTTCTCATCTTTCTTCTGTCCGGCGGCGGATAGCGGCTGCGAGCGCTTGGAATTGTCGCGATAAATGGCCACGGCTTTCAGGCCCATTTTCCAGGAGAGCAGGTAGGCCTGGGAAATGTCATCGATGGTGGATTCCTCGGGCATGTTGATGGTTTTGGAGATTGCGCCGGAGAGGAATGGCTGGGTGGCGGCCATCATTTTGACGTGCCCGGTCCAACTGATGGATCGGCCGCCGCCAGCCGGGGCCAGGGAGCAATCAAACACCGGAAGATGCTCGGGCTTGATATGCGGCGCGCCTTCCACGGTGCCCTGTTTATCGATGTGCGAGACGATTTCGCTGCTCTGTTCCGGCGTGTAGCCCAGCTTCATCAAGGCTTCGGGCACGGTGTTGTTCACGATTTTGATCAACCCGCCGCCAACTAGTTTTTTGTGCTTGACCAGAGCGAGGTCGGGCTCAATTCCGGTGGTGTCGCAGTCCATCATGAAGCCGATGGTACCGGTGGGGGCCAGCACAGTGACTTGCGAATTCTTGTAGCCGAATTTTTCGCCATGTTGCAGCGCGGTGTCCCAGGAGTCTTGCGCGGCGAGAAATAATTCCGGTTGCACGTGGTCGGGCTGGATGCCGCGAATCGCATCGCGGTGCATGCGGATTACGTCCAACATCGGATCCTGGTTAACTTCATACCCGGGGAAAGGACCCATACGCTCGGCGATGCGCGCAGATTGTGCGTACGCTTCGCCACACATCAGCGCGGTGATGGCGCCAGCGACGTCGCGGCCTTCATCGGAATCGTAGGGCAGCGCCATAGACATGAGCAGCGCACCGAGGTTGGCATAACCCAAACCGAGAGGACGGAAAGCGTGCGAATTATCGGCAATCTTTGGTGTCGGATAACTGGCGTTGTCGACCAGAATTTCCTGCGCGGTGATGGTCACGTCCACGGCATGGCGGAATCCGGCCACATCAAATTGCCCGCTGGAGGTGCGGTATTTCATCAGGTTCAGAGAGGCCAGGTTGCAAGCGGTGTCATCGAGGAACATGTATTCGCTGCACGGATTCGAGGCGTTGATGCGATCGGTGTTCTTGCAGGTGTGCCAGCGGTTGACGGTTGTATCAAACTGCATGCCGGGGTCGCCGCAGTGCCAGGTGGAATCGGCGACCTTGGCGAGCAAATCGCGGGCGCGCAGCTTTTCGTTGGGTTGGCCGTCGATCACATTGCGGGTCCACCAGTCGCGATCTTCCGCGGCGGCGCCCATGAATTCATCGGTGACACGCACCGAGTGATTCGCGTTTTGGAAGAAAATCGAGCTGTAGGCGTCACCGTCAATGCCGGAATCGTAGCCCTGGGCGATGAGAACATGGGCCTTGCGCTCTTCCTTCATTTTGCATTCGATGAATTCGACGATATCCGGATGATCGATGTTGAGGATCACCATTTTCGCGGCGCGCCGCGTTTTTCCGCCGCTCTTGATTACGCCGGCGAAGGCATCGAAGCCCTTCATGAAGCTGACCGGACCGGACGCGATTCCCCCGCCAGACAGGGTTTCTTTGCTGCCGCGCAAGGTCGAAAAATTCGTCCCCGTGCCGGAGCCCCACTTGAAGAGCATGCCTTCGGTGCGGGTCAGCCCCATGATGGATTCCATGCTGTCCTGCACGGAATTGATGAAGCATGCCGAGCATTGCGGCTTGGGCTGCACGCCGACGTTGAACCATACCGGCGAGTTAAAGGCCATCTTTTGCTCGACGAGCAAGTGCGTGAGTTCGTCGCGGAACGCGTCGCGCGATTGCGCATCGGCGAAATAGCCGCCCTCTTCACCCCAGCGCACGATGGTGTTGGCCACGCGGCTGATAAGCTGCCGCACGGAATTTTCGCGTTCGCTGGTGCCCGGTTTGCCGTGGAAATATTTGCTGGTAACGATGTTGGTGGCGGTCTGCGACCAATTCTTGGGGACTTCGACGCCTTCCTGCCGGAAGATGGTGACGCCCTTCTCATTTCCGATCAGCGCGGTACGCTTTTCCCACTCCACCATGTCAAACGCGGAGGTCTTTCCGTCCGTGAAGCGGCGTTCGAACACCAACCCCTTGGGCGCGGTTTGGTGTGAGCGTGCTCCGGTTTCCACCGCTTTGCCGTTTAGTGCCGTCTTCACTGTAGCCATCCGTCCCTCCGCTCTTCGGGTGCCCTCGACACAGAGGCGACCCCTTTATTTTACTACTCCTCGGTCGTTGCTGGGTCCCGGCCGGCTCGTGCGAGCCGCGAAGAGGAGGCACTCACTATCGAATGCATCTTCTTAACGAATCACGATCCGAATCGGGCACCTTTTTTCATCGCAAAATACAAAAAGCTGACCCGAGCCTCCCAGTTCTGGAGGCTTCACGGCAGTCGCTTGACAGAGCGTGGTCGCACTGCCAGGTGCGGCGTTCTTTTTTGTTTTGGTGCCTGGCGGCCACGTGGTTTCTGAGCCGGTCATTCCCGCAAAGCAGAAAAACCAGCTCGGGCGCTACCACGTCTCCCCAAAGTCAGCGAAGCGCAGTATCAACTTGTGTCCAATTCCTGTCAAGAGAAAAACGCTAAATATGGTTGACGTTTTCGTACCATGTCTATTGGTAGTGGTCATGTTCCATGTAACTCGAATGCCGTTTTAACGAATTTCCGTCCATCTCGCGCAGTACACTAAAGCATCCAAGCCATGGTGAACAGACGACTTTTCCAAAGCTTGTGCAAAACTTTTCTTGTCGCGTGCGTGTGTGCCGCGGCGGCCGGACCTTTGTGCGCGCAAATTGCTACGAGTGTTCCCGCGCAGCCAGAGATGGTGCGTGCTTCTTTCGGAGCACCAGCAGAAAAAATAAAAATAGCCGGCGTGCGCAATGCCGGAAAAATCAGCGAGGTCTTGTTGCGCGGGGCGCAGCCTTCGGCACAGGGGTTGGCAGAGTTGAAAAAGCTAGGCGTCACCACGATTGTAGATTTGCGCGGCAATCATGGGCCGGTGGCACGGGAGCGTGCGATTGTGGAGTCGCTGGGCATGCGATTTGTCGATATCCCCGTAAGTGTCTGGTCGCCGCCGGCCAATGCGCAGGTCGCTGAATTTCTCAAACTCTTTCAACAGGGCGGAACGCAAAAAATTTTCGTGCATTGTTATTACGGCAGTGACCGTACCGGCGTTATGGTGGCTGCTTATCGCATGGCGGACCAAAACTGGACGGCGGATCAAGCAGTTGAGGAAATGTATTCGTTCGGGTTCCACTATCACTGGTATCCGGCTATGAGATCCTACGTACTAAGATTCCCGGTCACCTTCGACCGAACGTTTGCGCCTCTGCAACAGGCTCCCTCCGCGCCGCGTTGAATCAGGAACAGGTCTAGTACGCGGGTACTTGCGTTTTAGAAACTTCCGCTTCATGCCTTCCGCAACAGACACTTCTATCCTTTATCCTAGTGACTAGACTGTCTGGAACGAAGAGGTAAGTCCCCGTGCAAGCTCATCCTGAACTGCGGAAGGTCGGGCGTTACGAGATTCTGGAAGTAATCGGCGTCGGAGCCAACAGCCGGGTAGCCCGCGCCTTCGACCCGCTGATCGCGCGCATTGTGGCTATCAAGCTTTTCCCCAGTGAACTTGCCCGGGGCGAAGCGCGCAATCGCTTTGTGCAAGAGGCGCGGGTTGTCGGGCAGATCTCGCATCCTGCAGTGATCGCACTGCATGATATGGGAATCGATGAGCCTTCGCAGACGCCCTACTTGGTTATGGAGTTCATCCAAGGCCGGCCGTTGGAGAAACTGCTCGAAAAAGGCAGCATTCCCTTTTCGAAGACTTGTGCCTGGGCCGCTGAAGTTGCCACGGCGCTGGCCGTCGCCCACCGCAAAGGCGTGATCCACGGCGACGTCAAGCCGGCCAATATCCTCATCACTGAGAGCGATCGTGTAAAGCTCACCGACTTCGGTATGGCTCGCTTAGCCAGCCGCGATTCCAAAGACACGCCATTACTTGGCTCACCGGCGTATTGGTGTCCGGAACAGATTGTGGGCAAGCCCCAGGACGCGCGATCGGACATTTTCTCTTTGGGCGTAGTCATGTATGAAATGGTGACCGGCCACCGGCCTTTCGATGCCGAGTCGCTGCAGGGTATTTGTTCAAGGATTCTTTCGTCCACGCCATTGCCGCCCTCGCATGCCAACCCGTCGGTGCCTGCGGCTTTTAACGAACTGATTGCGTCCTGTCTGGAAAAAGATCCTGCGCGGCGCTGCGCATCGGCGGAGACATTAGCAGAGCGCCTTCATCCATTGGCGCGCCGTCCGCCCGCGCAACCCCAGGCACAACCGTCCTCGCTGCGGAATCGTGTAGGCCAGCTTTTGCGCTCGGCGTAATGCGGTCAACAGTGGCCGGGTGACATAGTTCTAGTACCAATTGAGGATTCCGTCCACTTTTGGGAATGTTGTTGGTACTAAATCAAGTTTATAACATTCGTGTTTTCAGCTAGTTGCATAGAATCTTTGCTACTACCAGAAAGACCTTAGACCTTTGGACGTGGTACCAAAGACTGGCTCAAACCTGAACTCCAGGCCCATTCCCTTTCCACAGCTTTTCCTCCAATATCTCGACTAACCCGGGCGTTAAAAACCGGGCGCGGGTTTGCCCTCAACCATGCAAAAAGACCGTTACGAGATCCTTGGACCCCTGGGTTTCGGCGCCACCAGTCGCGTGGATAAAGCGCGCGACAAGATTATTGGCCGCACGGTTGCCATCAAAACGCTCGTTCATTCCTTTGGGGCCGCCCCTCAGCAGAAGCAGTTCTTGCGGGAAGCGCAAATCGTGGGGCAGCTCTCGCATCCTGCTATCGTCAACCTGTTCGATGTGGGAGTGGAAGAAACCGGCATCGCCTACCTGGTGATGGAGTATGTGAACGGCAGGACGCTGCAGCAGGTACTTTCTGAATCGCCCATTCCCTGGCCTCGCGCGTGTTCCTGGGCTGCGGACCTGGCCACCGCACTCGGCCGGGCGCACCATGCCGGTATTATTCACGGCGACGTAAAGCCGGCCAACATCATGATCACCGAAGAGGGAGAGGTAAAGCTCAGCGACTTCGGCATCGCTCGCTTCGCCACGCAGGTTTCTGGCTCCGGGCGCATCATGGGCACTCCGGCCTATCTCGCGCCGGAGCAGATCATGGGCGAGCCGCACAGCACGCGCTCCGATTTGTTCTCATTGGGTATCGTTCTCTACCAGATGCTGACCGGCGTACCGCCGTTTGACGGCAGCTCAGTGGCTGCGGTGTGCGCGCAAATATTGACGGCCGATCCGGTCGAGCCCTCGCGGCGTAATCCGACGCTACCCTCTGGTCTGGACCACATTGTCATGCGCTGCCTGGCGAAAAAGCCGGAAGACCGCTACCCCTCGGGTGATGCTCTGGCTGCATCGCTTTATCCTTTGGCGCGCCGCGGTCCAGTTATGGCGACCGCTCCCAGCCTTTCCTGGTGGTCGCGGCCAATTCAGGGGCGGGACGTTTGGGTTTTCGCATCGGCGATTTTGCTGCTGGGAGGCAGTGTCCCGGCGGGCCGAGCGGTGGTGTCTCATTTTCACGTACCTCCGGCACCTGCGCCCATCGCCTCTTTCTCGGCGCCCAAAGCGCCGGAGGACCTGCCAGTTTATGCAACGGAAGAGATTGCAGTGCCGATTCCAAAGGCCGATCCTGTGTCTCCAAGGAGCCTGGCGGCGCCGAAGAGAATTCGCACCGTGCCGCGTTCGCGGATGGCGGCCAATCGCGACAGCGAAGTCGCGAGAGCCGGTGGCCCAACCGGGCGGGACTCTCGTTCTGCTCCGGTTGTGCCGGTGCTGGCGCTACCGGCCCCAGTGGCCGCGGCTGTTCCGGTGACCATTGAACGTGTCGCGCTACGCATCAAGATTGATGCCAGTGTGGCTGACGGCACGCTGGCCGTCTTCGCGGATCACGACCTGCTGCTGACTACCGGCTTGCGGGAGCACGCGGCGGCGGACCCGATGGGGCTGGAGCGCTCGCTGCCCGCTGGACCTCACCAGCTGCGCGTCGCGCTGTATCGGGCCGATAAGAGTTTGCAAACCGAAAAGGAAGGCTTGGGCGAGCTTCGCGCCGACGGCGAAAATGTGCTGACTATCCGTGTCAGCAAGCGCCCCAAGATGCTGGTGCGTCGCGAAACGGCTCTGGAAGTCATCTGGCCGAGCGCCATTTCCCCGCAACGCCAAAGCGTGGCGGGATCAGCCGCAGTCACCACCGCACTTAAATAGCTCGATCTAATTCCAATGCGAAAAATCGATTGGCCCCTGCGCTAAAATGCGTGCCGCTTCATTTATTGGAGGATCAGCGATGCCGCATGTGCAGATTACATGGGTAGAAGGACGCACGCCGGAACAAAAGCGGAAAATTGTCGAGCGCATTACCAATGTCTTGATCGAAGACGGGCGGGCGAAGCGCGAGAACATACACGTGGCGTTCCACGATGTTGCGGCGACCAACTACGCGGAAGCCGGCGTTTTGGTGGCGGATCAGAAACGCACACCATGAATAACGATCGAAAGCTCGACCTACTCCCTTACCGAGTATAGTGGCTACGAGGATTGCAGGTCGCGGCGGAGCAGAGTGAAATCTACAAAGTAGCCGATGCCGATGGCCAGCGGGATGATTGCGAGGGCCGCGGCGCTCCAAGTGTCGGGCTCATGCTCGATTTGGGCGATGAATCCGAGCGCGACCATGAAGCCAACAGCTCCACAGGTGAGCAAGATGCCCGCGCGACGTGAGCGCGCCGCCTGAGTCAGTTCCGGCTCCATCGGAACGCTAACGCCGCGGGCGATGGCCGCGAGCCGCTCTTCGGTGCGTAGTTTGCGTACCAGGTAATAGGCGTAGATCGCGCCCAGGGGAATACTCAGGCTCATAATCACAGCCACCAAGCCGATAATCGTACCGTCCATTTTTGCTCCTTGAACCCTTTGGGCGCCCATTGCGCCGACGCTATGTGGGAACTGCTGTCACTTTAGGTACGCGGGTAGGTTTAAGAAAGTTCCGTAGTGTCCGGAAATCTCAGCAAGGCTAGATTTGGCCAGAGTCTGGCCGCACTGCATCCGACCGAACGACCTACTCGACTTCCCGCACTTGCATGGATTGATCGATCACCATGTTGGGGTAACGAATCGGAGAGCCCGCGGGGGCTGCCGCATGATGTGCAGTTGCAGTGAAATCGTTGCCGGAGCACTGGACAGAATACGTGTAGCCGTCGCGTTCCGGACGAGACATGCTCATGGACCCGGAGGCGAGCAGTTCATCTAGAGACAAGCAACGGCCGTCGACCATGATGCTGTTACGCTCGGCTTTGGCGATTTGCAGCAAGTCCATCCGGACACCGGAGATGCTGATTGCTTGCGTCGACGCAGTGCCTTCCGCCGCCGTCGGCATTCTCTTCAGATAAATGAGATAGACACCCCACAGAAAGCCTACGGCGACCAGCAGCGACACAAAAATCTTCATAAGGAAATTGTGGAACGTTGGAACGGCGGCCGCAACCCCGGCGTTCGCAGGCGTGCGGAAGGAAACAACAGTCAGGTTTCCACCAACGCGGCGGAAAGGCTCTGCTAGACTAGTGGCAGCCTCCGACCCCTTTCTCGGTGCCATTTCCCTTTGCGTAGGTTTACGGATGACCGTGCCTGTGCTGGAACTCAACATTGAGAAGCTCCGCGAAGAGGAGCTGGAGGAAGCACGCGCGATTCAAAGCGTGATGATGCCGGGCGAACCTTTGCGCGTCGGGGCGGTCAGAATTTCGCACGAGTTTCAGCCGGTCGCTGCCGTGGGTGGCGATTTCCTGGACTACTTCGAATTGGCGGATGGAAGCATCGGGTTATACCTGGGAGACGTGTCGGGAAAGGGCCTTCCAGCGGCGATGTATGCCGCGTTGGCGGTGGGAACGCTCCGGGGCGTTCATAAAACCGGGCAGTCACCGGGTTCCGTACTCTCTACTCTGAATCGCAGGTTAATGGTTCAAGGTGTGCCGCGACGCTACAGCGCCACGCAATACGCAATCTTTGATCCGCACACCGCTGTAATGCATGTTTCCTGCGCAGGAATGCCTGGGCCGTTCCATCTGTCCGCGGAAGGTTGCCGAGTCCTGGAAATTCCAGGGCTTCCGGCCGGGCTGTTTGCCAATGCACAGTACGATACTTCGACGCTGTCTCTACAACCGGGCGACTCAGTCTTGTTTTGTACGGACGGGATCACCGATGCCTTTAATACGAAAAACGAGCCGTTCGGAGTTGCGCGATTGCAGAGTGTTTGCGAGACCGGCCTGCGGATTCCGCCCCGGGAACTGCTAAGACGCATATTCGCGGCAGTTGAGACCTTTGCCCTGGGCCGGCAACAACACGATGACATGGCGGCTGCCGTCTTCCATTACGGTCTTTTGACGCCGTTTAGGACATGAGCCAACGATTGGCGTGAAGAAATACCGTTCGTTTTTCTTTGGCGACGAGCAAACGGTGATTACTGCCTCGACAGAATGCAACGTGGAAGCCGGTTTTTCCGTCCAATCCTCTGTGACTGAAAAGCGGCAGGATGTTTGTGCGGCCTACCTGAGTGGCGTACACTGAATAATTCGCTGCCCCGTCTGATTCGGAGTGAGGAATCCTTGAATACTTTTACTCGCAGTCGCTTTTACCTATTCGCCGGTGTCGCGGTGACACTTCTCAGTGCCGTAATGATCAAAAGCCCTGCCGCGGCGGCCACCCCGCCGGACGCACCGCAGGCGAAGCGGTCTCCACTGCTGGGCGTCATGCAGGGAGAGCTGGACCGCTCGTTCAAGACCCTGAGCACCCAGGATCCACCTGCGTACTACATCGGCTACACGATCACCGACACACAGCGCGCCGAGGTTTCCGGTTCCAATGGCGCGTTGCTCTCCAGCAGTGAGAATCGCAATCGCTGGCTGGAAGTCTCCGTGCGAACCGGCAGCTACGATCTGGACAACACGCACAAGATTGGCGAGCGCCAGGCACAGAACGGCGGACCAGGAACGGCTGTGCCGATCGATGACGATCAAGAGGTTTTGCGGCGAGACATCTGGCTGGAGACCGACAAGCAGTACAAATCCGCGGCGGAATGGCTGATCAAAATTAAAACCGGGCGCGAAGTGAAAGTCGAAAGCGAGGAAGGCCGCGCCCCGGACTTTACCCACGAGCAACCGCATACCTACGTTGGTCCCGAAAACTCGTTCATCCTGGAGCGCAAACCCTGGGAAGAGAAGGTTCGCGCTTACACGAAAGCATTTCGTGATTCGGCGGCGGTGATCAATTCGATCGTTACCTTCTCCGCTTTGGCTCAGAACGCGTATCACGTAACCAGCGAAGGCACGCAGCTGCAATTTGGACAGATTCGCTACCGCCTGGAGCTATTCATTCAAGGCAAAGCGCCCGACGGCATGGACCTGAACCGTTACTACAATTTTGATTGGGTGAAGCCCACCGATGCTCCGGATGATAAGGCGGTCTACGCCGCGGAAGCCACGATGCGCAAGGAGTTGGAAGGGTTAGTCGCCGCCCCGATCAATGAACCTTCCGTGGGTCCCGCGCTTCTGACCGGCCGCGCGGCCGCGGTCTTCTTCCACGAAGTATTTGGCCATCGTGCCGAAGGGCATCGCCAGAAAGATGTGGCCGAAGGGCAAACCTTTGCGAAGAAAGTTGGCGAGCCGATCTTGCCGTCGTTCTTGAGTATTGTCGACGACACCACCATGCGCAAGCTCGGTCCAACGGATTTGCTCGGCTACTACGAATATGACGACGAAGGCGTTCGGGCGCATCGTGTCGTACTGGTAGACCACGGCGTGTTGAAGGATTTTGAAATGTCGCGCTCGCCGCTGGTAGGCTTCCCGCACTCCAACGGCCACGGCCGGCGGCAGCTCGGCGCCTCGCCCGTTTCCCGGCAAGGCAACCTGATCGTGGAAAGCAGCAAGACCATGACCGACGCGGAGCTGCGCGCCAAACTTATCGAGCTGATTAAGCAGCAGGGCAAGCAGTTCGGCCTGCTGATCGACGACATTGCCGGCGGATTTACTTTCACCGGACGCGGTCAGCCGCAGGCATTTCAGGTATTGCCATTGGTGGTTTACAAAGTCTACGCCGACGGGCGGCCCGACGAGCTAGTGCGTGGCGTAGATATTGTGGGAACACCGCTCGCGGCGTTGACCAAGATCGTGGCCACCGGCAACAAGCAAGAAGTGTTCAACGGCTATTGCGGCGCCGAATCTGGTTCCGTTCCGGTGTCGGCAGCCTCGCCAGCGATTCTGACCTCCGAGCTCGAAGTTCAGAAGAAGGAAAGTTCCACGGATCGCCCGCCCATCTTGCCGGCGCCAGCGCACGACATTATCAAGGCCGGAGGGCAGCTATGAACCCCAGGCGCACGTTGAAGATATTTACCTGCGCAGCGATTCTAATCAGCGTCATTCCACCGACGTATAGCGCAAACGCTGCGCAAGCGCCGAAAGACAACGACCAGACGTTGCGCGCTATGCGTGACGAAATGGCGCGCTCCAAGACTCGATTAGAGCTGAATATCCCGGGCACGCAACAGCCCGTGCGGCCCTACTATGTGGAGTATCGTCTGCTCGATCTGGACGTCCGCGAAATCGTTGCGGAATTTGGCACACTGCTGAGTACCACGAGTGGCCGCAATCGCTTCATGAACGTGGAAGCGCGCGTCGGCGGCTACAAGCAGGACAGTTCGAATTTTATAGGCGACGAAGGCTTCCGAGGATTCATCGGCTCCCAGGGCTCGGTCGGAATCGATCGTGATTATGACTCACTTCGCCAGGATCTGTGGATCGCCACGGACCAGGCGTTCAAGCAGGCCGTGGAGACTTACTCGCGCAAGCAAGCCTACCTGAGCAGTCTGGCTCGGCAATCCAATATCGACGATTTCTCGAAGTCCGATCCGATCCAGCAGATCGAGCCGCTCCCGACCTCCGACTGGGGAAATCGCAATTGGGAGCAGGAAGCGCGCGCGGCCTCAGCCACGCTGCGTTTGTTCCCGGATATTTATGAATCTCGCGTCACCTACTATTTGGTGTACGCCACCGAATATCTGCTGACCAGCGAGGGCACCGAAATTCGCACCAATCGCACCTATGCCGCGGTCGAAGCGGGCATGAACACGTTGGCGAGCGACGGCATGCCTCTAAGTCATTTCTACGCGTCCTACGCGCCGCGGCCGGCGGACCTGCCGAATGTCGACGCAGTGCGCAAAGGTCTGAACGTCTCGGCTAGCGAACTGATGGCCCTGCGTGCTGCCAGGCCCGCGGAGGACTACACCGGGCCGGTCCTGTTTGAGGCACGCGCCGCGGCCCCGCTTTTGGCCGAGATATCTGGTCCGGCGATGAACGGCTCGCGTCCGGCCCTGGCGTTTCAGCCCATCGTCGAGCAAATGCTAAGCGGCCTGGGGGGCAAGAGTGACTGGACCGGTCGAATCGGGTCGCGCGTGCTGCCGGCCACCGTAAGCCTGGTTGACGACCCAGGCGCCAAGGATTTTCATGGTACTCCGCTGCTCGGCGGATATGCCGTTGATGACGAAGGCGTACGCGCCCAGAAAGTCACCGTGGTGGATAAGGGGAATCTGAAAGAATTGCTGATGTCCCGCCGCCCTGGGCCAGATTCGTCGGACTCCAATGGCCATGGACGTTCGGGATTTCTGGGCGACGCCAAACCAACGATGAGCAATCTCTTCTTCAACGCTTCCGATACCGTCTCGCCTGTGGAACTCAAAAAGAAGTTCCTCGACGAATGCCGCTCGGAAAAGCTGGAGTACTGTATCGTCGTGCGACAGATGGACAATCCGGCCATCAGTCTGTTGCACCAGGAAGACTTCTCGGAGCTGCTGGCCAGCTTCGGCGGCGGCGCGGGAACTGGCGACCGGCTCCCGCTATTGGTTTACAAGGTTTATCCAGAGGATGGCCGCGAAGAAATTATTCGCGGGGCGCGCATTATTGGTGTGAACACGCGCGCGCTGCGCAATTTGGCGGGCATTGGCAATGACAATTTTGTTTACAACTACATGCAGAGCGCCAATGCCGGATTTGCAGGTACTGCGTTGGGCGCATTCGGTTCGGCGCAAGCTGGTGTGCCCGCAGCTGTCGTGGCCCCGTCGTTGCTTTTCGAAGAATTAGAAGTCCGCGGCGCGCGCGGCGAGCCGAAGCGGCTGCCTCTATTGCCGGCGCCACCGCTAAGCGCGGCGAAATAGCGTTTGTGGGTAAGGCGCCGACACATTCATGACTAACCTCGCACGGCGCGGATTTATTTTTGGATCGGCGACCCTGGCGTCGTATGCGCTAGTGGTCGGCGTGCGGCGTGTCTGTTTTTCCGCATTGGCGGATGACCACTCTGGTGACGAACCCAGTTCCGGCCCGGTCACCATCGTTCAGTTTGCCGACAATGGCACACGAATCGGCGCGAAGACTGTCGCCAAACTTCATCGCACTAACAAAGAATGGAAAAAGCTGCTGGCTCCGGCGCAATTTGAGGTTACTCGCCGGGCCGCAACGGAGTTCGCCTACAGCGGCGCGCTTTACGATCAGCATGCTTCGGGGCTGTACCGCTGTGCTTGCTGCGAAAACGCCCTCTTCGATTCCGCTGCTAAGTTCGACTCTGGCACAGGGTGGCCGAGTTTCTGGGCGCCCATCGCCTCCGAAAATATTTACCAGCGGGTCGACACGAGTTACGGAGTGGTGCGTGAAGAAGTGAAATGCACTCTATGCGACGCCCATCTCGGCCACGTGTTCAACGACGGACCGCAACCTACCGGCCTGCGCTATTGCATAAATTCGGCGGCCCTGCGCTTCCTGCCGCGCGGCAATTCCTAGCCAATCCGTGTCCGCGAACTGCCACTGAGCGAATCGGGTCAGACTGCGATAGTCTAGGCGGACTGTGATCACTGCAGGTGTCGTCGAGGAAGTGCGGGAAAAGAAGCGCGCCGCGCTGCTGAGCGTGGCCTCCGCGCTGGTGCTGGTTTCGTTGAAGGCGTTTCTGGTCATCCGTACCGGCAGCTTGGGCGTGTTGTCGGAGGCGTTGCACTCCGGGCTCGACCTGGTGGCCGCCATCATCACGTTTCTGTCTGTTCGCGTCTCGGACGAGCCTGCTGACGAAAGACATCCCTACGGCCATGGCAAATTTGAAAATTTCTCGGCCTTTGTCGAAACCGGCCTGCTGCTCCTGACCGCGCTTTACATTATTTATGAAGCATTCAGCCGGCTCTTTTTCCGCAGCGTACATATCGAGCCGAGTATCACCGCGATCGTGATTTTGTTTTGCGCGCTGGGCATTGACATCACGCGAGCCCGCGCACTTTCCCACGTGGCCAGGAAATTTTCCAGCGAAGCTCTGGAAGCCGACGCGCTCCATTTTTCGACGGACGTCTGGAGCACCGTAGTCGTAATTGCGGGCGTAGGTCTGGTTTGGGCCGGCGAAACCTGGAACCTGCCTTATCTGATTTACGCCGACGCCCTGGCTGCACTCGCAGTCGCGGCGGTCATCCTGTGGGTAGGGTCGCGGCTTGGCCGGCGCACGGTGGATGCCTTGCTGGATGCCGCGCCCGAGGGATTGCAGCAGGAAATCGCCCGGGCGGTCGCACGTATGGATGGGGTCTTGGATGTCGATCGCATTCGCGTGCGCCGAGCCGGTAACCGCCACTTTGTCGATGCCACTGTAAGCGTGGCGCGGACCGCCAGCCTGGAACAGGTCCACGCGCTTAGCGATGCGATCGAGAAGCGCGTAGGCGAAATCGTCCCTTCGGATGTAATGGTGCATGCCGAGCCTCGCGCACCGCAAGGTGAGCACCTCTTCGAGGCCATTCGTGCCGTAGCGCAACGTATGGGACTCGGAGTTCACGACTTGAGCGCCCTGCAGCAGCAGGGAAAGCTCTTTGTCGAATTGCACCTGGAGGTAGACGAAAATCTAAGCTTGCGCGAGGCTCACCGGCAGGCCTCGCAACTCGAGGAAGGAATTCGCGAGCTGCGCGATGGTCCAATTGAGGTTAACATTCATATTGAGCCGCTCGGCCGCCACATCGCTATTCCGGATGCCGGTCTCGGCGAAATGAAGCAGCTTTCCCGCTCCGTCGAGGAATTCCTAAATTCTTTGACGGCGGAATTCGATGAGCTGGTGAATTGTCACGATGTCCGCACCCGCCAGGTCGAGCATCATATTTTGGTTTCCTGCCACTGCACCATGAAGGGCGCTCTCCCCATCACGCAGATTCATGACGTGACCGCGACGCTCGAGGATCGCGTAAAGGAACGCTTCCCGCAGATTCACCGCGTCACCATCCACCCTGAACCTGTCGAAGGCTAATCCGCGGCTGCGTGCTCCACGAAAATTTGCGCGGCGAGCGCCAGTAACGTTGGATAGCACACCAGCACATAGCGCGGCTCCGGCGTTTCCAGCGTGGTAAGAAATGCCGTGCGCAGCAGGATAAACGTTGCCAGCAGGGCAATTGCTCCGCGTGCGGCTGGCGCGTCTATCCACAATCGCACGGCGCCCCATCCGGCGAGTGCAACGTAGAAAATATTCAGCAGAAAGAACCCCGCGGTGACGCTTTGATCGATGGGATCATCTTCCCAGGATTGCGCCAGCGGAAAAACTGTCCCCGATAACGGAAGCAACTCGATCCGCGGAGTGAACCACAGCGTCAGGGCGCGTGCCGCGGGCAGCCAGAGATAAGTTCGCAACGGATGCCGTGCCGTGCGCTCACGCGCCAGTTTCGCGAAGGCGGCATCTTCCTCGGGCGTGAGCGTCAGGTCATTGTTGTATTGCTCCAGGATCATTGCCACCCGGTCTTTTTCGGCCGGCGAGGCGAAAGCACGGGCTGGAATTTCGTCTACATCGATGGATTCATCGTTGAGCTTCCAAGGCACAAGGTAAACGTCACGAAAACGATACAACCATGTTTTTTCCCAACTCATAAAGCCATCGGGCACCAGTTCACCTGGAAGATTGGAATTTCTCGGCGCCAGCGGCTGGAATTCATGTAACGTCACAGCGTTACGAATCGCCCACGGCAACAGGGGTAGCGCACAGAGTGCCACCATTATCGCCATGGTCTTCAACCAACGCAGACTCTCCCGCCGATATATCAAAATTACACCTAGCACCAGCCATGCTGCCAAGAGCAGCAGCGGCGCTTCCGGTCGAAATAGGGTGCACAGGCCCGTCAACAGCGACGCCCAGGCCGCCAGATGCCAGTAGTCGTTACCCAGCATCCAGTGCCGTTCGACTAACCTCCAGCCTCGGTTTTGCGCGCGCGTGGCCAGCAGGCACAGCGGCAACAATGCGGCGGTCGTGAAAAACGTGGCGAACACTTCGGTCAGCGGGACGGCAGCATAATTTGCGGTAAATGGACAAAAGGCCGCAAGCCACAAGGCTGCAACGAACACTCGGCGCGGTCGGGCGCGATCGTTGGCGATCAAAACAAGCAATGCCCCCAACGACGCCGTCAGTAAGCAAGTGAGCAAATCCACGACAACCTGCGCCAGCATCACCAAAAGTCGCGCGGCCTCGCCACTGCGTCCACTGAGCGCATACAGTACCGCCAAAAACGCCGGATATCCCGGCATGCGCAAGTCCACCGGCATAAGCTGCCCTTGAACGCTCATCGCGTAGACATGATGTTGGAGCCAGTTCCGGGCGATCTGCTCGTACAACACGGTATCACCCGAATTCGCTGGGTATTTCAAAACAAAAAAGAGCCGGAGGCAAAGTCCGGCTGTCAGCGCGACAACGGGGCTAGAGAAAATTCGCTTCATCGTTGCATCGCATCTTACAATAGAGGGCAGGGCAAGAGAGCGAAACACAGTCGAGGGAGAGAACCCCGGCCGGCACGCGTTCAGACACCCGCCTTGCCAGGCTGAAAGACTTCATGAAGGAACGCCGACCCATATTTTACGACGCGGAGCGTGTCCGTTGGCGCCGTACGCGCCGCGTGCTGGAAATTTCTGGCGCCCTATTAACTCTGCTGCTCGCCTATTTCTTCGTGACCATCGCGGTCAGCGTGGAACTCCCAGCTGGCTTGCTGCCTGACACCCGGCCCGCCTATCGCGCCCTCAAGAGTAAGATCAAGAAAACTCCCGCCCGCGAAGGCCGCCATCGCCGCATCTCCAATATCGGCACGGTGCCCGCCAGTTACGACCCGCTGCGCGCCGCCTTTTTCGTGAGTTGGGACGCCGCCAGCTTCGCCTCCCTGAAAAAGCACTACAAAGATATCGACGTTCTCATTCCCGACCAGCTACATGCGGTGACGCCGGACGGCGCGCTGACCATCGTCGACTACGAACGCTATCAGACCGTCAAAGCCAGCCCAACCCAGGCGATCACCATTCTCAAAGACGACAAACTGCATCGCTGGATGAAGTCGGCCAACGTCGAACTCCCGCTGATGGGTTTGCTGGACAATTACGACGGCCGGACCTGGCGGATCAAGGAAATGGCTGACATGCTCGGCAGCAAAGCGGCCCGCCAGAACCTCGTTCGCGACGTTGTGGACTACACCGTCGGCGCCCACCAGGCCGGCGTAGTGGTCGACTTCGAGGAGGTTCCCGACCCCACCCAGCCACATTTCCGTGAGTTCGCCGCCGAGCTCGGCCCCGCTCTCCACGCTGTCGGATTGAAATTGATGATTGCCCTGCCCGCCCGCGACGACGCCTACGACTACAAATTCTTCGGCAAAGAATGCGACGCCGTCGTGCTCATGAACTACGATCAGCACTGGCTGACTTCTCCACCGGGCCCAGTGGCGGCCCAGGATTGGTTTGTGGAGAACCTGCGCCAGATCCTCGAAGACGTGCCCGCCCAAAAAGTCGTCGTCGGCATTGCCAATTACGCCTACGACTGGCCCGAAGGTCCAAAAAGGCCTAACGAAGCGGCCAAAGAAATGAGCGTGCAAGAGGCTCTGCTGCACGCCTATGAATCCGAAGCCGATGTCGAGTTTGATTCGACGTCCCTGAATCCCCACTATTCTTATTCTGACGAGCACAACCACATCCATCGCGTCTGGATGCTCGACGCCGTGACCGCTTACAACCAGCTGCGCGCCAGCGAACGCCTGGGCGTCCAGGGTACCGCGTTATTCCGGTTGGGATCCTCGGACAGTTCCATGTGGCCAGTCTGGGATTCCCCGCGTCCCGACGACGCCGTCCGCTCAAGGATTAGGGACATTCCGCCCGGCCCCGACCTGATCCTCGAAGGCGACGGTGACGTTTGGCATTTCACCGATACGCCCAAGAGCGGTCTGCGCAGTTTCGTTTACGACGCGCCCAGCGATCTAATTACCAGCGAGAAGTACGAGGCCATTCCGCTTTCCTACAACATCGACCAGATCGGCGCTGCCGACAACAAAATCGCCGTCACCTTTGATGATGGCCCCGACATTCGTTGGACTCCCAAGATCCTCGACATTCTCAAAGAGAAAAATGTGCCGGCCACGTTTTTCGTAATTGGCGTCGACGCCAGCCAGTTTCCGCAAATCGTAAAGCGCGAATACGCCGAAGGCCATGACGTCGGTAACCACACCTATACCCACCCCAGCTTTGACGACATCTCCAAAACCGAAATCCATTGGCAGTTGAATCTCACCGAGCGGTTGATCGAGAGCACCATCGGCGTCAAATCCATCCTTTTCCGTCCGCCCTACGGCATCGATCATCAGCCGGAATATGCGGAAGAAGTCGCGCAACTCCCGGTTGCCCAGGATATGGGCTACTTGATCATCGGTCAGAAAATCGATGCCCACGATTGGCGCCAGGTCGACGGCAAGCAAATTCCCGCGCAAGAAATCGTTGACAACGTAATTCGCCAGGCTGGCATGGGCAACATCATCCTCTTTCACGATGGCGGCGGCGAGCGCGCCAACACCGTGGCCGCTTTGCCGCAAATTATCGACAAGTTGCGCGCCGAAGGTTATCAGTTCGTCTCCGTCCCGGACCTCCTCGGAAAAACACGCGCCGAAGTAATGATGCCGCTCTCCGCGCAGGAAAAGCTGGAAGCCCGCGCCGACGGCTTCATCTTCGGAATCTGGCACTGGTTTCGCGTCAGCATCGCCACCATATTCATTGTAGGCATTGTGATGGTCAGCGGACGCGCCCTGATTATCGGTATCCTCGCCCTGATCGAAAAATTGCGCCCCGATCATCACCTGGTGATGCCCAACCCCGTTCCCGGCGTCACCGTGTTGATTCCCGCTCACAATGAAGAGACCGTAATCGTGCAGACGGTGAAATCCGTACTCGCCTCCGACCTGAAGGATTTGGGCGTCATCGTCGTTAACGATGGCTCCAGCGACCGCACCGGCGATTTGCTCGATGGCAATTTCGGCCGCGACCCGCGCGTGCGCATCATTCATCAGGTCAATCGTGGCAAAGCCGCTGCCCTCGGTCGCGCCCTCGGCGAAGCGGACACCGAAATCGTGGTCACCATCGACGCCGATACCGAAATCGAGCCGGACGCCATCAGCAAGCTCCTGCGCCATTTCTCCGATGAAAAGGTGGGTGCCGTCGCCGGCAACGTGAAGGTCGGCAACCGCTCGCGCTGGCTCACCCGTTGGCAAGCCCTCGAATACATCACCAGCCAAAATATGGAGAAGCGCGCCTTCGACCTGCTCAACTGCATCACCGTCGTGCCAGGCGCATTAGGCGCCTGGCGCAAAAAAGCCATCGAAGCCGCCGGCGGCATCACCGCGGACACCGTAGCCGAAGACGCTGACCTCACCATCGCCATCCGCCGCCTCGGCTGGCACATCGACTACGAAGAGGAAGCCATCGCCTGGACCGAAGCGCCGGAAACTCCCGGCGTCCTGATTCGCCAGCGGTTCCGCTGGACCTTCGGCACCTTACAATCCTTCTGGAAGCACAGCGGCACCCTGTTCCGCCCCAGGTACGGCACGCTCGGCCTAGTCGCGTTACCGAATATCTTTGTCTTCCAACTCCTGCTGCCGCTGATCTCCCCGGTAATCGACCTGCTCTTTCTCGGCTCTGTCGTGGCCTGGGCACTCGCGCAGTACCACATCATCCGCCTTCCGCTGCTCTCGGTCACTGCCACCTCCGACCTCGAGCGCTCCGTTTTATTCTTCCTAGGCTTCCTGCTGATCGATATGCTCACTTGCGTCCTCGCCTTCGCCCTCGAAAAGAAAGAAGACTGGACGTTGCTCGTCCCCGTGCTCCTGCAGCGCTTTTACTATCGCCAGCTGATGTACGTGGTCCTCTTCCGCTCCGTAAAAGAAGCCGTCAGCGGCCGCCCGGTCGGCTGGCGCGGCGTCGAGCCCGAAGCCCCGCGTACCGTGGCTCCCGCCTAGGCAAAGGC
>Ga0307477_10001323_pt1 | contig 21354 bp, 16 predicted proteins | sample atmos_gasesECM2C_FD_203316 | JGI IMG/M metagenome (GOLD analysis project Ga0307477, IMG submission 203316) | Hardwood forest soil microbial communities from Morgan-Monroe State Forest, Indiana, United States - atmos_gasesECM2C_515 | ecosystem: Environmental > Terrestrial > Soil > Temperate...
CGGCGACGCGCTCCCATTTGCAGACCGTAAGGTCAGCTTACGAGAGCGCCGGCTTTGTTACACACCCATCTGGATGTCCTACCCTGCATCTCGGTGCTGGCTTTCTCCCTAGCATCGACCGTGACAGGCGTCCCGCCTGAACACTCGCGGGGCGCCTGGACAAATGGTCCACGCGGTCAGACGCACGGCGGAAGGTCATCTTCTGACTAGCGCGCGAATGTGATGGCGAGCTTGACAACACAAGGGGACGGCCCAGTTATGGCCGTCCCCCCTTGCTGGATGCATCAGACCTGCAGATACGCCTGTTACCAAACGCCACCTGATTGACAGCCGCCCGTCTTTTCGGTTGTGCACGTGCGAGTCACAACTCCACCTTTGTTTGTGATCTTGAAGGTGTTTTTGTCGGCGGGAGCTTCGGTCACGACTTCATAACCAGCGCCACTTTCGATTTCTTTCGCTTCCTTGAGGTAGGCACCGTTGTTGACCGATGCCAACGGGATCGATTTCTCGACTTCGCCTATCTTTGCCGTCGTGACGGTCGAATAGCTACCACTGTTTTCGGTCGCGATAGTCTCCGCAGTGGTCTGAGCGGTACGTGCCAGCTCCTTCGCCGACGCGTCATTGGCCTTACCCTTCTGGCTCAGAAACGACGGAATAGCGATCGCGGCGAGAATGCCAATGATCAGGATGACCACCAGAAGCTCGATGAGCGTGAAACCACCCTCATCACCCGAGCGCTGGCGCAGTCGATACAACATGTGTTACTCCTTATGTCGTCAGGGCGCCAGCCTTCGGCCCACCGCCTCGAAATGGCGATGCGTCCCCCTTGCGAGAGCCGCCGGCTTTGCAACACACCCTTCAGGGCACTCTGCCTTGGCGCCTCGGCACTGGCTATTGTCAGCACCTGCATCGACCCTCCCGCGGATGAGCTTTAGCTATGCAGGCACGCTGGACGCATTGCCTAGCGCGATCGCGCGCCGGCCTCGGCGCCGCCCTCGAGCCATCTCGCCTGCGCGTCGATGTGCGCCAGGCGCACGCCGCCGCCCTCACACCAGGGGCACGGGACAGTGTTCTGCTCGCCGCCGAGGTTTGAGATCACGCGGCCGGTGCCGCGGCAGGGCATACACTCCCGCGGCCCGTGAGACGCCTCGGTCCGATCGCCGTCCTGTTTGCCGTCATCGCTCGCCACGCAGGCCGAGAGACTAGCGTGTCCACGACACCATGAACCAGCCGACGCGACAGCAGGACCCGGGGAGCGAGCCCGGATCGACGTCCACGGCGCCGGCCGACACGGCGCCCGACCCGATCGCCACGGAGCCCGGCCCCGCGTCGGGGATGGCCACGCTACGACCCAGGCCGGCGCCGGCCTGGGCGTGGGGGGCGGTCGCGCTGATCACGGTGGGCGCCGCGCTGCTGCGCTTGGTCTACATCAATCGCGTCTCGCCCGACCCGTTCTACGACGCGGCGGTCAGGTCCATGGGCCTGTCGTGGCACAACTTCTTCTTCGGCGCGTTCGAGCCCGGCGGCAGCGTCTCGATCGACAAGCCGCCCGTGGACCTGTGGCTGCAGGTGGCGAGCGTGAAGTTGTTCGGGTTCAGCTCGACGACGCTGAAGCTGCCGGAGATTCTGGCGGGAATAGCGGCGGTGCCGTTGCTGTTTGCGGCGGTCAGGCGGATGTGGAGCGTGCCGGCGGGGCTGGCCGCGGCGGTCGGATTGGCGGTGCTGCCGGTGGAGGTGATCACCTCGCGCAGCGACACGATGGACGCGGTGATGATGGTGCTGATCGTGTTCGCGCTGTGGCTGATCGTGCGCGCGTGCGAGAGCGGGCGCTACGGGTGGCTGCTGGGCGGCGCGGCGGCGTTGGGGGTGGCGTTCGACGTGAAGCTGCTGGAGTCGCTGGTGGCAGTGCCGGGTCTGGCGCTGCTCGCCTACCTGGGCCTGCCGGGAGCGCGCGGGCGACGATTGCTGCAGATGGGCGCAGCCGGAGCGGTGTACACGGCGGTCGCGCTGGCGTGGCTGACCGCGACGCTGCTCGTGCCCGCGCACGACCGGCCCTACGCGATCGGCTCGACGAACGGCAGCGCGTGGAACGCGGCGTTCGTGTTCAACGGCACCGATCGGCTGGCGGGCAAGTCGACCGAACCGCAGCAGATCGTCTACCAGCCCGGCCACCACTACCCGACCGCGACGCAGTCAGAGCGCGATCACATCCCGATCGTGCCCTCCTCCCCCACGCGGCTGCTGGCGACGGTCGGGCCGCTCTCGGGCGAGCGGCTGGGCTTGGAGCTACTGGTCGCGCTGCTGCTTGGCGTGCCGGCGCTGATCGCGACCGTGCTGACGGATCGGCGCGTCGCCCGGGAGGCGGCCACGGAGCAAGCGGGGGACTCAGATGGCAGCGGCGCCGCGGGACGGCGGATGCGGGTGGCGGTCGCCGCCGGCCTGACGCTGTGGACGTTGACGGGGATCGCCCTGTTCAGCGACATGGCTCGACTGCATCCGCGTTATGTGGAGAGCTTCGTCCCGGCGGTGGCGGCGTTGCTCGGCATCGGCGTGGCGTGGGCCTGCGCGAGCGATCGGCGAGCGGCATACGACCGGGCGCGCCTGATCGCGCTGGTCGTGGCGCTGGTGGCGAGCGTGTACTACGTCGAGCGGCTGCTGTACGGGCGCACGGGCGTGTGGTGGATAACGCTGGCCGGAGCCATTGGCGCGATCGCATTCGCGACGCTCGCGCGCGTGGGTCCGCACGGAGATGGCAGGCGCTCGCGTTGGCTTGCAGCGGCGTCGATCGCGTTGACGCTCGTGACGGTCGGCGCGCTGGCGTTGAGCGCGGACGTGACGTCTATCGACAACGGCGTGACCGACGCAGGGTATGTCGGCGCGCTGCCGCGCGAAGAGCAGCGCCTGGTGAGCTCTTATCTGCGCTCGCACCAGGGCGGCGCGCGGTATGAGCTGGCGGCGGAGTCGGCCACGCAGATCGGCTCGCTGATCGTTCAGGACGCGCGACCGGTGCTGGTCCTGACGACGTACGACGCGCGCGTGTTCACGACCGTGGCGCAGTTGCGGCGGGCGATCGTGCGCGGCGAAGTGCGCTACGCGTTCCTGAACTCGTTCTGCGGCAAGCGCATCTCGCCGATCAATGCCGCCTGCTCACGGCCGGCACGATGGATTCGGGCGCACGGCACCGATGTCTCACGTAAGGCCGGGCTCAGCCGTGGCGGGGTGTTGTGGCTGCTACCGGGGGCGACTCCTTGAGCGCAACCCCACCCACCGACGCGGCGCCCAACCTGAGCGAGATCGCCGACGCCGCGCGTGAGAGCGGGCAGATCGCCCTGGACACGGAGTTCATGGGCGAGGGTCGTTACCGGACGCTGCTGTGCCTGATCCAGCTCGCGGTCCCGGAGGGAGCGAGCGCTGAACGGATCGAGCTCGTCGATCCCCTGGCCGAGGATCTGGAAGGCTCGCCGCTGGCGGACGTGCTCGCCGACCCGGGCGTGCAGGTGGTGGTGCACGCCGGACGCCAGGACATCGCGCTTATGCGCCGCCGGTTCGACACCAAGGTTCAGAACGTCTTCGACACGCAGGTCGCAGCCGGGTTTGCGGGACTGGCGGCGCAAGCGTCGTATGAGACGCTGCTGGCGGAGCTGCTGGGCGTGAGGGTCGGCAAGAGCGCCAGCTTCACGCGCTGGGACGCCCGTCCGCTCTCACCGGAACAGCGCGAGTACGCCCGCGAGGACGTCGTGCACCTGCTCGAGCTGGCCGGCGCACTGGAACGCCGGCTGGCTGATATCGGGCGCCTGGAGTGGGCGCGCGAGGAGTGCGAGCCTCTGTGCGAGTCGAGCGACGTGCGCGACCTGGAGACCGTGTTCGCAAGGCTGCCGCGCGTACGCGGGTTGAGCCCGACCGCCCAGACGGTCGCGCGCGAGCTGGTTCGCTGGCGCGAGGACGTCGCGGCCACTCAGGATCAGCCGGTGCAGCGAGTCCTCGCCGACGCCGCGCTCGTGGAGATCGCCAAGCGCAAACCCACTTCCCAGACCAAGCTCGAGCAGATCCGCGGCGTGAACCCGGGGAGCCTGCGCCGCCGCGGACGGGACCTGCTGGAGGCCGTGAGACGCGGCGCCGAGCTCCCGCCGCGCGAGCAAGAGCCGAACGAGCGCTCCCCTGCCCCAGACCCCGACGATGCGCCGCTCATCGCGCTCGCCGAGGCCCTCGTGCGGGCCCGCGCGCGCGAGGCGGGACTCGCCTACGAGCTGCTGGCCGCGCGCGCCGACCTGCAGGCGATCGTCATCGCCCGGCGCACTGACGGGGCCGAGGCCGACGTGCGCACCCTGCGCGGGTGGCGACGCGAGCTCGTCGGCGGAGAGCTGCTGGAGCTGCTCGACGGCCGAGTGTCGCTGTCGGTACGCGAGCGACAGCTTCGCATCTTGCCGTGACTCGGACAGCCCCGACCGTACGGAGCGATCGACGCCTATCTAATGTTGTTGTAAACGGTGAACAGCGGCAGGTACATCGAGATCACGATGAAGCCGACGATGCCGCCGATGACGATGATCATGATGGGCTCCATGATCGAGGTGAGGGCTTTGACGGACGCCTCGACCTGGTCCTCGTAGAACTCGGCGATCTTGTCGAGCATGGAGTCCAGCGCGCCGGTCTCCTCGCCGACGCCGACCATGTGCGTGACCATCGTGGGGAAGATCGGCTCCTGGGCGAGCGGCGCGGCGATCGTGCCACCGCGCTTGACGGAGGCGATCACGCCCTCCATCGCCTCCTCCACGACGACGTTGCCGCCCGTGCGCCCGGTGATCTCCAGCGCCAGCAGCAGGGGCACGCCGGCGCTCGTGAGCGAGGCGAGCGTGCGCGACCAGCGCGCGACCGCGACCTGCTGGACGATCGCGCCGATCTTCATCGGGACGCGCAGGCGGAAGCGATCCCATTGCGGGCGCCCCCACGAGGACTTCTTCCACTTCAGGAACGCAAAGGCGATGGCGGCGGTCCCACCGAACAGCAGCCACCAGTAGCCGGTGACGGCGTGGGACATCAGCACCGAGACCTTCGTGATCGCGGGCAGTTCGCCCCCGAACTGCTTGAAGACGTTCTCGAACACGGGCACGAGGAAGGCGACGAGCGCCATCATCACGCCGACGGCGAAGATGATCACGAGCGTCGGGTAGACCATCGCGGATTTGATCTGGCGGCGCAGCGAGGCGTCCTTCTCGAGCTGGTCCGCGACGCGCAGCAGCGCGCCCTCGAGCACGCCGCCGGCCTCCCCCGCCTGCGTCATCGCGACGAACAGGGGGCTGAACACCTTGGGGTGGCGCGCCATCGCGTCGCTGAGCGACAGCCCGGCCTCGACGTCCTTGCGCACGGCCACGATCGTTTCCTTCAGGAATTTGCTCTCGGTCTGCTCCTCGAGCACGTACAGGGAGCGCAGGATGCTCATGCCCGAGGAGATCATCGTCGCGAGCTGGCGCGAGAAGACGGCCAGCTCGGAGGCCTTGACGCTCTTCAGGAACTCGAGCTCGATCTCGCGCGAGCCGCGCTTGTCGGCGATGTCGAGGACGATCAGCCCGCGCGAACGCAGCTGGTCGGAGACCGCCTGCTTGGAGTCGGCCTCGACCTCGCCCTTGGCTTTGACCCCGGCGAGGTCCATCGCCTTGAAGACGTAGGTGCTCACAGCCTCGCTCCTACGCCGCCGCCAGGGTTCCCGCGCCCATCAGGCGCCGCAGCTCCTCGGGCGTGGAGGAGCGGGACTCGGCGAGCTTTTGGGTGATCCTGCCTTCGCGCACGAGCGTGGCCAGCGAGGAGTCCATCGTCTGCATCCCGTGCGCGGAGCTGGTCTGCAGGACCGAGTAGATCTGGTGGGTCTTGCCCTCACGGATGAGGTTGCGCACCGCCGGGTTGGGGACCAGCACCTCGGTCGCGACGACACGCCCCGCCCCGTCGGCGGTCGGCAGCAGCTGCTGGGTCATGATGCCCTGCAGCGCGACCGACAGCTGCACGCGCACCTGGCCCTGCTGGTGGGCGGGGAACACGTCGATCACGCGGTCGATCGTCTGGGCCGTGTCCTGGGTGTGCAGCGTGGCGAACACGAGGTGGCCGGTCTCGGCGGCGGTCAGGGCCGTGGAGATCGTCTCCAGGTCGCGCATCTCGCCGACGAGGATCACGTCGGGGTCCTCGCGCAGCGCGGCCTTCAGCGCGTCGGCGAAGCTGTGCGCGTCCGAGCCCAGCTCGCGCTGGTTGACCAGGCACTTCTTGTGCGCGTGCAGGAACTCGATCGGGTCCTCGATCGTCATGATGTGCTCCTCGCGCGTGCGGTTGATCTCGTCGATCATCGCCGCCAGCGACGTGGACTTGCCCGAGCCGGTCGGGCCGGTGACGAGCACGAAGCCGCGCGGGCGGCGCGTGAACTCGTGCACCGCGGCGGGCAGGCCGAGCTCGTCGATCGAGGACATGCCGAACGGGATCAGGCGGAAGGCCGCGCCGATCGCGCCGCGCTGGTAGTAGGCGTTGACGCGAAAGCGGGCCTGACCGGGGATCGAGTAGGCGAAGTCCAGCTGCCAGTCCGTCTCCAGGCGTTGACGCTGATCGCCGTTGAGGATCGAGTAGACGATCTCGCGGGTGTCCGCGGGCGACAGCGCCGGATAGTCCTCCAGCTGCGAGAGCCGTCCGCGCACGCGCACGGAGGGATTCACTCCTGCGCACAGGTGCAGATCGGAGGCGCGGCGGGATACGACCTCCATCAGCAGGTCCGCGAAATCGATGTCCATGCCTCCCCATCGACACCTGCGGGCTCGGCCATTAGCGGCGTGGGTGCACGTAATCGAGACTGGACGAAGGTACGAGCGCCACCCAACTGGGCGGCTCAGCGGAGGCCCGGGGACGGTCGGCGAGAGGCGCGATGGGTCAGCTGCTGCCGATGACCCGGGCGATCTCCGCGATCGAGGTGCGCCCCTGGCGGACCTTCTCCAGGCCGTCGTCGCGTAGGCGGCGCATGCCCTGGTGGACGGCGATGTCGCGGATCTCCTCAGCGGGGCGCCGTTCGAGCGCCAGCTTCTGGACCTCGGGCGAGACGTCCATCACCTCATACAGACCGACGCGGCCGCGGTAGCCGCTGCCCCCGCAGCGCCGGCAGCCGACGGGCTCGTAGGCCTCGAGGTCGACAAGGGCCTTGTAGCCGCTGTCGCGCAGGATCTGGGCCGGGATGATCGTGCGGCGCTTGCAGTGCGAGCAGAGCTTGCGCGCCAACCGCTGGGCGACGACGCAGTCCAGCGCGGAGGCGACGAGGAACGGCTCGATGCCCATCTCGACCAGGCGCGAGATCGCCGAGGGCGCGTCGTTGGTGTGCAGCGTGGAGAGGACGAGGTGTCCGGTCAGCGCGGACTCGACGGCGATCTGGGCGGTCTCGCGGTCGCGGATCTCCCCGACCATGATCACGTCGGGGTCGGCGCGGACCATCGAGCGCAGGCCGGCGGCGAAGGTGAGGCCGACCTTGGGCGAGACCTGGACCTGGGTGAGGCCCGCGATTTCGTACTCGACGGGATCCTCGACGGTGATGATGTTCTTCTCCACGGTGTTGAGCTGCTGCAGCGCCGCATACAGCGTCGTGGACTTGCCCGAGCCTGTCGGACCGGTGACGAGCACCGCGCCGTGGGCCTGGTGGAAAGCGCGTTCGAAGCGCTCGCGCTCGGGCTCGGCCATGCCGAGCTTGTCGAGCTCGACGACGACCGAATCCTTGTCGAGCACGCGCAGCACGATCGCCTCCCCGTGGACGCTCGGCAGCGTGACGACGCGCAGGTCGACGTGACGGCCTTCGACTGAGAGGCCGACGCGGCCGTCCTGGGGCAGGCGGCGCTCGGCGATGTTCAGCTCGGCCATGATCTTCACGCGCGAGATCACGCCCGCGGCCATGCGCCGCTGGACCGTGGTGACATCCTGCAGGACGCCGTCGATGCGAAAGCGCACGCGCAGCTCACGGCCATCGGGGGAAAGGTGGACGTCCGAGGCGCCGCGTTCGACCGCCTGGGCGACGATCTGGTTGACGAGCTTGATGACCGGGGCATCCTCGGCGGTCTCGTGCAGGTCGACGACCTCCGCGCCGCCCTGCTCCTCCAGTTGCTCGTGGGACTCGGAGACGACGTCCTCGAGACGATCCAGGCGCGATATCAGGCTCGCGATGTCGTCGGGTGGGGCGACCGCGACGCGCACCTCATAACCGGTCATGATCGCGATGTCATCGACGGCGAGGACGTTCGAGGGATCGGCCATCGCCACCAGCAGCGTGCGCTTGTCCGCGAACGCGACGGGCACAGCCTGGTAACGCTTAGCGGCGGTCGTGGTCACGAGGTTGGCCGCGGACATGTCGACCTGGAAGGCGCCGAGGTCGAGGTGGTCGAGGCCATAGCGCTCGGCCAGCGCGCGCGAGAGCCCGTCGTGGGTCAGAGCGCCGGCGTCGAGCAGGACGCGCTCAGGTGTCGTGCCGAGGCCGCGTGAGCTCTCGATCGCCTCCTCGACCTGACCACGCGAGGCGAGGCCCATGTCGACGATCACATCGGTCAGAAAGCGTGAGGATGAGCCACGACGACTGGGTCGGGTGATGCCCGTCCACTCCCCCGGCTGGGGGACCGTCGAATCGAGCTCTACGTCGAGATCCACCACGGATTCCGAGCCCGCGTCGAGCGCCTCGCGCTCGACGTACTCGGTCGCGACGGCGCGCTCGACCTCGACAACGGGATCATCTGCTACGCCCGCGGCGGCGTCCATACCGAAGATCGCGTGCAGGTCGGGACCGGTCTGTTGCGGAGTGTCACCCATGGGAGGAAAGAGCTCGTGTTCGGAGGGAGTTCATAGAGGCGTGCAGGTCGGGACCGCTCTGTTGCGGTGAGTCGCTCATCGCGATCGCGTCCCGACCGAGCCCGGTCGCACCAAACGTGAGCCGCGCGGGGGCGGCTGGGGACGACGACGACGACGATCCCGTCCGTCAGGCCAATGCCCGGCGCATGACATCCAGCGGTGGCCGGACACCTGTCCACAACTCGAAGCTGAGCGCGCCCTGCGCGAGCAGGACCTCCAACCCCCCGACCGCGCGCGCGCCGTGGGATCGCGCGGCGGCGAGCAGCGGCGTGGGTGAGGAGCTGTAGAGGAGATCGACGACATGGGAGTAGTTACCGACCTGATCGAACGTAATCGCCGGGAGGTTGAGCCTCTGAGTCTCAGTGGCCGACTGTTTTAGGTTCACGGGCCCTGACTTAAGTCCGACGGAGGTGCAGTTGACGAGCAGGTCGGCCGCCCCGGGAATGGGCACCGCGCGTGCCCCGAGGTCGCGCGCGAGCGCGACGGCACGCGCGGGTGTGCGGTTCCACACTGAGACTTCGCGCGCGCCGGCCTCGCGCAGGGCCCACACGACCGCGCGCGCGGAGCCGCCCGCGCCGAGCACGAGCGCGCTCATGCCTCGCGGCGAGATCCCCAGCGCCGCGAGAAAACCAGGAGCGTCGGTGTTCTCCGCGACGATCGCGCCGTCGGAGGCGAACATCAGCGTGTTCGCGGCGCCGATCGCCCGCGCCGCTTCACCGGCGCTGTCCGCGAGCGCGAGCGCGGCGTGCTTGTGGGGAATCGTGACGTTCGCTCCGACGAACCCGGCGCCCGGGAGCGCGCGAACCGTCTCGGCAAACCGCTCGGGCGCCACCGGCAGCAGCTGATAGCGCCAATCGTCCATGTCCAGCGCCGCCAGCGCGGCGTTGTGCATAGCCGGCGAGCGGCTATGGGCGACGGGCCAGCCAAGAACCCCCAAGCGCGGCATCTGACGGCGCCTCGCTCCTCTAGCGCTTCCGGCACGTCGGAACGCGCCCGCCGTTGGCGGCGAGCGCTTCACGGTAGGCCGTCGCGTCGTGTTCGAACTGGGCGTTGGTGGTCGAGAACACCTGCTCGCCGCAGCCGTCGGCGCCCGCGACGTAGTACAGGTAATCGACATGCGCCGGGTGCGCGGCGGCGTGGATCGCGGCGAGGCCGGGGTTGCTGATCGGGGTAGGTGGCAGGCCGCGGTGAAGACGGGTGTTGTAGGGGGAGTCGAGCGCGAGTTGGGCTGAGGTGAGCGGTCGCGTGTAGTCGTCCAGGGCGTATCGGATCGTCGCGTCGATCCCGAGTGGCATGTTCAGATGCAGGCGGTTGTAGATGACGGCGGCGACCTTCGCGCGATCGCCTGGCAGCTGCGCCTCGCGTTCGACCATCGAGGCGATGATCAGCAACTCATAGGGGCTGATGTGCAGCTCGCGTGCACGCCGGATCTCTTCGTCGCCGAAGCGTTCGGTGAACGCGATCAGCTGTTCGTGCACGAGCCGACTCGCCGGGTCGCCTCGGTAGAGTTCGTAGGTGGCCGGGAACAGGAAGCCTTCGAGGTTGGGCGTGCTCGATGGCGCGCCGTAGTGGGCTGGGTTCAGCAGCGACGAGCGCTTTGATGCTGTCAGGTAGCTGCCGGTCAGGCCGTCCGCGTGGGCGCGAGCGGCGATCTGACGGCGGGTTTCGCCCTCCGGGATCAGCACTCGCACGACGGCCGGAGCGAGGACCGGCTTGGGGGACTTGGCGTGCGTGGTTAGGTGGTCGATCGCCAGCCAGACCGCGCCCGCGACGAGCACGAGGGCGAGGATGGCCAGCCCCCGTGTCAGCCATGAGCGCCCGTGCCGCGGCCTGTTGGGCGAGCCGTCGGGTAACGATGGAGGTGCGATGAACCCTGGCGCGGGCGGCGCGGGCGGCGGTGGGAGCGGAGGCGATTCAACGACGGGCGTCTCGACGGGTGACGGCTGGGGCGTGACCTCGACCGTCTCGACCGCCGGCAACGGCACCTTTGCCTCGTCGGTGACCTGAGGCGCAATCGGCGCGGGCGGGTCGCTGGCCGGAGGGATCGGCAGCGTCGGAGGCGGCGGTCGTTCCGCTTGGGCGCGAGCAGCGCGTCGCCGTTCGCGCTCGGCGCGATCGCGCTCGCGTTCCTCGTCGGTGCGACTAGGCACCCTGGCGCAGCCTGGCGTGCAACCAGCTCTCGAGCATGTGGGCCGCCGCGCGGGAATCCTCGCCGGCACGGTGCGAGCCTCGATCGTGGCGGGCGATATGGGTCGTGTAGCGCTCGTCGTGCAGCTCGACCGGGATCCCCTCGCCCAGGCGCAGCGACAGGCGCCGCGCGAACTCGCGCGTCTCGCGGGTCTGGTCGGAGTCGCCGCCGCGCAACGACACGGGCAGCCCCACGACGACCCGCTCGACCTCGCGCTCGCGGATCAGCTCCTCGATCTCCCGCATCCCATGACGACTCGCGGGTCGCGGGATGGCCTCGATCGGCGTGACGATCGTGCCCGAGGGGTCGCTGAGCGCGCAGCCGCAGCGGGCGCTGCCATAGTCGAGGGCGAGCACGCGACTCATGACCGCAGAGCCTCCTCGATCGCGGCGCGCGCGGCGAGCAGCGCGTCATCCAGCTTGCCGGGGTCGCGCCCGCCGGCCTGGGCGACGGTGTCGCGTCCCCCTCCCCCGCCGCCGGCGATCGCGGCGGCGGCCTTTACGATCGCGCCCGCCTTCACGCCGCGCGCCACCAGCTCGGGGGCGACGCCGGCCGCGAGATGCACGCGCCCATCGACGGCCGTGCCGAGCACGACCGCGGCGCCGTCGAGACGGCCGCGAACGCGGTCGAGGATCTCCATGAGCGCGTGCGCGTCGGGCGCCCGCACGGCGGCGGTGAGCACGGCCGCGCCGGCCACGGCCTGGGCTGACCCAGCGAGTGCCTCCACATCGAGCGCCGCACCGACCGGACCAGCGCCCTCGCGCACGGAGCGCTCCAACTCGCGACGCTCTGCTTCGCGGGCGCGCAGCGTGGTGAGCGCATCCCGCGGCCGCGCACGCAGCTCGGAGGCGATCTCGGTAAGCAGACGATCGTGGTCGCGCAGCAGCTCCACCGCGCCGGACCCGGTGAGCGCCTCGATGCGGCGGACATTGGCGGCCGAGGAGGTCTCGCTGACGATGTGAAACACGCCGATCTCCGCGGTGGTACGTACGTGCGTACCGCCGCACAGCTCGCGCGAATAGGAACCATCGCCGATCTGGACCATGCGCACGACATCGCTGTACTTCTCGCCGAACAGGGCCATCGCACCGAGGCGACGGGCCTCCTCCAGGGTGGTGGAGATCGCGCGGACGGGGTCACCCGCGGCGATCCAGGCGTTGACGGCATCCTCGACGTCGCGCAGCTCCTCGGCGGTGAGCGCACCGGTGTGGGTGAAGTCGAAGCGCAGCTTGTCCGGACCCACATAGGAGCCGGCCTGGCGGACATGGCCGCCGAGGCGCTCGCGTAGGGCGGCGTGCAGTAGATGGGTGGCCGTGTGATTGCGCTCGGTGGCGCGCCGCGCGGCATGATCCACGCGCGCGAGCACAGGCTCCTCAGGCGCGAGCGAACCTTGCTCGAGCGCGACCTCCAGCGCTTGGTCATCGCCGAGGCGATAGACGTTCGTCACGCGCCCTAGGCAGGCGCCGGTGACGCATTCGATCGTGCCGGTATCTGCGACCTGACCGCCGCCGGCCGGATAGAACGGCGACTCGGCGAGCTTGACGAGCATGCTCGCGCCGGTGACGGACCCCACGACGGCTTCCGTCCCAGCTCCCTCGGACGCGGCGGACGCAGCCCCATCCGAGGCGCCGATGCGGGCAACGGCCCCGATCGTGGTTTGCTGTGACTCGGTCTCATATCCGGTGAAGCGGGTAGGGAACCCGGCGGAGGCCGCGAGCTCGCGAGCTCGCTCACGAGGATCGGCGCCATCGCCCTCACGCGCAATCGCGCCGGCGGCCGCCGCTCGGGCACGCGCGCGTTGGGCGTCCATCAGCCCCTCGAACCCCTGCTCGTCGACGCCCAGCCCGCGCTCGGCCGCCAGCTCGCGCGTCAAGTCGAATGGAAACCCGTAGGTGTCGTGCAGGGCAAACGCGTCGGCGGCGGCGATCGTTTGTTCCCCTGCATCCTGCGCGCGGGCGATCAGCTCGTCGAGCAACCCGGTGCCCTGCTCCAGGGTGCGCCCAAAGGCGTCCTCCTCGGATGCGAGCCAGCGCTCGATCGGATCGCGCTGATCGAGCAATTCGGGGTAGGCGCCGGCCATCAGCTCGCGCACCACGGTGGCGTAGCGGAGCAAAAACCCGGGCGCCATCTCCAGACGGCGGGCCTGCAGAATCGCGCGGCGGGTGAGACGGCGCAGGACGTAACCGCGGTCTTCGTTGGAGGGCACGACGCCGTCGGCGATCAGGAACGACATGCCACGGGCGTGGTCGGCGAGGATGCGCAGCGCGCGGTCGGCGGTGGAGTCCTCGCCGTAGCGGCGACCTGCGAGTTCCTGGCCGAGGTCGATCAGCGGCTGGAACTGGTCGGTGTCGAAGACCGAGTCCCGGCCCTGCAGGATCGTCGCCAGGCGGTTGAGGCCGAGGCCGGTGTCGATGTTGCGGGTGGGCAGCGCCTGCAGCTGGTCGTGAGGGTCCTGGTCGTACTGCATGAAGACGAGATTCCAGTACTCCAGGAACCGCTCGTTCTCGCCGCCGGGCAGGTCCTCGGCGGCGCCGAAGGAGAGGCCGCGGTCGATGTACAGCTCCGAGCACGGTCCGCTGGGGCCGACGGGACCGGCTTCCCAGAAGTTCTCCGAGCGCGGACAGCCGACGATCCGCTCGCGCGGCACGCCGATCGCCTGCCACAGTTCGATCGCCTCCTCGTCGGGACCGAGCCCGAGCCGCTCGTCGCCGGAGAAGACCGTCACCCAGATGTCCTCGGGAGCGAAGGAGAACACTTCCAGCGAGAGGTCCCACGCGAATTGGATCGCCTCGGCCTTGCAGTAGGCGCCGATCGAGAAGTTGCCGAGCATCTCGAAGAATGTGAGGTGGCGCAGGGTGGCGCCGACGTGATCGATGTCGGGTGTGCGAAAGCACTTCTGACAGCTCGTCAGCATCGGCGCCGGCGGATCGGCGCGGCCCAGGAAATAAGGCTTCAGCGGCTGCATACCCGCGGTGGTGAGCAGGACCGTGCGATCGTCCGCCGGGGGCACCAGCGACGCGGATGGAATACGCAGGTGATCGCGCTCGGCGAAGAAGCCGAGAAACCGCTTGCGAATCTCATCCGAGGTCATCGCCGACTGATGTTAAGGGAGCTACGCGCGCGCCGTTGCTGGCGACAGATGAGGGGATTCTCATACGGGCGGGCTCGCGGCGCGCAGAGCACCTCGGAGTCCCTGCCTAGGCAAGTGTGCCCAACGCCCCTCCTGACGGGATCGAGGGTCAAGTCGGGCCAGGACGCAAGGGGCGTGGCGTACTCGACCGATCGAAGATCGGCCAGCGAGCGACTGAGGACGCCGAACGACGCAGGCCATCGATCCCCGTCAGGCAATAGTGCCTTGGCCGATTATCAGATCGCCGTCATACAGACACGCGACCTGGCCTGGAGCGGTGCGCTCGGCCGGTTCGAGCAGAGTTACCGCGATCGTCGAGTGCTCGCCGGCTTGCATCGGAGTGGCGAGGCGGGCGCGCAGGCGAGGACCCCGGTAGCGGACCTTGATCGCATCGACGCGGGCGCCGTCGCGTTGGAGGGTCGTGTCTCGGACACACACGATCGTCGTGAGCAGCTCGTCGCGCGAGCCGACGGTGACGGTATTCGCGGCATGGTCGGTCCTCAACACATACAGCGGCTCGCCCGCCCGATCGAGGCCTGGCCCTGAGCCCAGACCGCGCCGCTGACCGATGGTGACGGTGTGGATGCCGGCGTGCTCGCCCAGGAGACGCCCGTCGCGGTCGAGGATCGGGCCCGCGTGCGTACCCAGGCTGCCATGGCGGGCCAGGAAGTCGGTCCGGCGGGTGCCGGCGAGGAAGCACAGATCCTGAGAGTCGCGGCGGCGCGCGACCGGCAGACCGGCCTGCTGGGCGAGCGCACGAACTTCGGGCTTGGTCAGCTCGCCGAGCGGGAATCGCATGCGCTGCAGCGAAGCGGGTGAGAGCGCGCTCAGCGCGTAGCTCTGATCCTTGGCTGGATCGAGCGCCATCCGCAGCAACGGCCCCAGCTCGGGCTCGTCGCGGGCAATGCGCGCATAGTGGCCGGTCGCGAGCGTGCGTGAGCCGAGCCGGGTGGCGAGCTCGAGCATCGCATCGAGACGCACCGAGCCGTTGCAGCGCACGCACGGGTTGGGCGTGAGGCCGGCCGCGTGATCGGTCAGCCACGGCTGCACGACGCCGGCGCGAAACTCGGCGCGCAGGTCGATCGAGAAGTGGGCCACGCCGAGCTCGTGCGCGAGCGAGCGCGCGGAGCGCACGGCCTGGGCGGAGCAGCAGCTGAGATCGCCGTCGTTGGCCGGGTCCGACCACAGCTCGAGCGTGACCGCCACCGTCTCGTCTCCGACTCCGGCGGTGAGCAACGCGGCGACGGCCGAGTCAACGCCGCCGCTCATCGCCACGAGCGTGCGCCCCGCCGCCGGCGCGAGGTTGGTCTGGCGCAGGGCGGAGCCGAGCGCGCGATGCAGCGCGTCGGCGGCGAGCTCGGCGGCATGGCGCTTGGCCGTGGTCAGACCCCCGAGCTCTTCGGCGATCGTCTCGGGGCCGATCAGGGCGGCCTGTAGCAGCGGCGTGTCCCGTAACAGCAGAGCCACGACCGCGCTGCCGGCCGCGATCGTGGCGCCGCAGCCGCTCGCGTCGAATCCAGCGTCGAGGATGCGACCGTCGTCAGTGTCGGGGTCGAGCGCGAGCGAGACGCGAATCAGATCGCCGCACGCCGCCCCACCCGCGGCGCCGGTGTGCGCCCCCGCGGGAGCATGTCCGCGCGCGAGCGGTCGTTCGAGGTGCTGAGCCAGGCCCGTGGCGAGGGTCACCTGGTCGAGTGTAAGGACCAGGGCGGGCTTTGGGGGGAGGCGCCGGAGGCGCGGACCCACGGGTGTGCGATCCCGCGCGGTGGGCTGCGTCAGACCGTGGGCAGCGCCGAATGCGAGCTCCCGCGGGGAAGGGCTCAACTGGGGACGCGTCAGGAGTGGCGTGATTCGGCGACGGCCTGCTGGATCGCAAACGCGTCGTTGAGCCCAGTCAGCACCGTCGTCTGACCATGGGGGTTGACGATCAGCAGGGTCGGGGTCTGGGTGACCTGCACGGCGTGGGTGACCGTGCCGAACGCCCCGACCTGACCGGCGGAGGCATAGTGGATGGCGACTCTGGAGCCGAGCGCGTGCTGGACGGCGGGAAGCGCGTTGTGGACCGCCATGTCGTCTGAGCCGTGGCGGTTCCAGAAGAGGATCAGCACGGTCTTGCCCCGCCGCAGCTCGTGTTCGACCGTGGCCTGCATGCTCGGCAAAGCGATGGCGTGCTTGGCCGCGGGCGGTGAGGCGTGGACATGGGTCGGGGTCGCGGTCGCGGGGTGCGCGGGCGCACCGGTGGCAGTCGTAGAGATATGGCGCGCGTGTGCGGCGGTCGCGGGAGAGGCGGAAGAGGCGGAAGGTTCTGAGGTTTCCACGCGATGGGCTTCATGCTGGGATTGCGCGACGGCGCCGTGTGCCTTGTCGATCGCGCGGGTCAAGCCTTCGACTCCGGGGGCCGCGCCGTGATAGACGTGAGTGGGCGCCGCCGCGGCTTTGGCCTCAGCCGCCGCCGAAGGGGTCGCGGGCGCGCTGGAGGCGGCAGGGCTCGAACCCGAGCCTCCACCGGAGCTGGGCACGCGATGGTGCAGCGCGGCGAACCACACGAGCACGAGCAGCGCCAGCGTGACGAGCGCGATCTGGTAGGGACGGGACAGCTGGGTCATGGGTCTAGGCCCTGTGTCGGCACATATCGCCTCCGAGTTGAACGGCATACGCCGTGATGGACTCACCACGCGCTCCGATCGGACTACCGGCAACGGCGGTTGCACGCCACGCATGTAAGGATCGCCCGCCCAGCATCGCGCGATCAGCTGCCGCGCCGGCTCCGCCGTCCCAAAAGCCCGAAACGTGCCTCAACCGGCCGCGGGACGCTTTACAGCGAGCGCAGGCCACGCAAAACGGCGTGCACCACCGCGTCTGCGGCCACCGTCTTCTGAGAGGAACCGAGCATGTCTTTGAGCATCGTCTCACCGGCGCCGCCGAGGATCGCGACGTAGCGTGCCTGGAGCGTGTTGGCGTAGCCGAGCTGGCCCTTCAGCGAACGTCCCGCGAGCTCCATCTGCGCCGTCAACCCGGCGGCTCGCGCCTCGCTCAGCAGCGCGAACGCTCCGGCCGGCGCGTGACGGTGCGCCGGATCGCCGTCGCGGGCGGGCTCATAGGCGACGAACAGATCCACGGGCACGGGCGCCGGATGCGGCGGAGCGCCCGCGAGCAGCATCCGCTCAATCCCCGCCGCCCAGCCGATGCCCGGTGTCGGCGACCCGCCGAGCTCCTCCACGAGGCCGTCGTAGCGCCCGCCCCCGCCGACGCCCGACTGCGCGCCGAGCTGCTCGGAGGTGAGCTCGAACACGGTGCGCGTGTAGTAATCCAACCCGCGCACGAGCGTAGGGTCGATCTCATACGCAACGCCCGCGCCATCCAGGCGGGCGCGGACCTCGGCGAAGTGCTCGGCGTCCTCGGGGCTGAGAAAGTCGAGCAGGTGCGGAGCCTGCTCCATCACGGCGCGGGTGCCGGGGTGTTCGGAGTCGAACGCGCGCAGCGGGTTCAGCTCGATGCGCTCGCGCACCTCCTCGGACAGACCGTCCTCGTGCGCACGCAGGTGTGCCTGCAGCTGCTCGCGGTACTCGTTCCGAGCGGCGAGGCTCCCGAGGCTCGACAGGCGCAGGCGCACCGAGGTGACGTTCAGCTCATCGAGCAGGGCGGCAAGCAGACAGATCGACTCGGCGTCCACCGCGGGATCCTCCGATCCGAGCGCCTCCGCGCCGAGTTGCCAGAACTGGCGGTAGCGCCCCGCCTGGGCGCGCTCGTGGCGGAAGAAGCTCGACAGGTACCACAGTCGCACGGGCTGACGGAGCTTGTGCATGCCGTGTTCGACATACGCGCGGCACACCGGCGCGGTGCCCTCCGGGCGCAGTGTCAGCGAGCGTCCGGAGGCGTCCGCGAACGTGTACATCTCCTTGCGCACGATGTCCGTGGACTCCCCCACGCCGCGCGCGAACAGCTCGGTCGCCTCGAACGTGGGCGTCTCGATGCGCTCATACCCGGCGCCCTCGAGGATCGTGCGGGCCTTCTCCTCGAGCACCGCGCGCGCGGCGGACTGCTCACCGAGCACGTCGAACGTGCCGCGGGGCGCTTTGATGCGCTCGGAGCTCAATTGCCGCCCGTACCGCGAGCCGGCGCGGCCTGAGCTAGCGGGGAAAGTCGGCCGGGGCGGAGCTCGACGAGGAACGGGTTGGTGGCGAGCTCGCGACCGAGCGTCGTGATGCCCATATGACCGGGGTAGACGGTCGTCTCGGGCGGGAACGTCTCGACCAGGGTCTTGAGCGTCCGTTCCAGCGTCGGGTGATCGGCGTAGGGCAGGTCGGTGCGCCCGATCGAGCCCTGGAACAACACGTCGCCGGAGACGATCGCCCTGTAGGCGGGCAGCGAGAACGTGAGATGGCCGGGACTGTGGCCGGGCGTCAGCAGCACCTCGATGTCGAGGTCGGCGAGGCTCAATGACTCGCCGCCGGCGAGCGTGTGCTCGGGCACGTAGCTCTCAAACGGTCCAAACCCGGGCGGGGTGCCGAGGCGGATGTCTTCGAGCACCGGACGCTCGATCTCGGGGCAGTACACCGGAGCGCCCGTCGCGCGCGCGAGCGGCGCGACCGCGCCGATGTGGTCGAAGTGGCAGTGCGTGATCAGGATCGCCTCGATCTGCACACCGAGATCCGCGATCGCTCTCAGCAGCCGCTCGGGCTCGTCGCCGGGATCGACCAGCACCGCGCTGCTGGCGCCGGCGCGCCGGACAATGTAGGCGTTCTCCTGCACCGGCCCGACGGTGAACGAGCGGATGTCGATCTCGCTCATCTGTCCCCTTCTCCACACCCATGCGACGGGCGGGCGGCGCAACCTCGCGCGCTCATCGCGCGGGCGCCTTGCCACCGCCCTGCTTGGCTTTGTTGCGCATACGCCTGTTGTAGAGCCACATGTCGGTGTAGTAGCTGATGGGGACGTAGAAGATCAGGACGACCGGGAACAGCGCGATCGCCTGGTTGGGCTTTTTCAGCAGAAACAGGCTGACGAGCAGCATCAGCACGGCCGCCGCCATCGCCCGGTAGAAAGCGCCGAGCCAGGTGGGTGGACGATCGCGCTTGGGGACACTATTACGATCCCCCTGCGGCTTTTGGCCTTCCTTCTCGGCTTTCGTCGGCTTGCGACCGGTACGACCGCGCGACTCCACCACGCCCGCCGCGTTGCCGCGATGCTTGGTCTGGCGCTTGCGCTTGGTCTGGGCCATCACCGCAAGCCTACAGGCCGCAAGCTACGTCCACGGCAAGCCTCATCCTCGACCGCGCCGAGCACCCGCCTCGGCCCGAGACCGGCATCGGACGCTGTCGAATCGGTCACGGCCGGCTTCATCCGCCATCCAGGCCAAGCACCGCCTCGATCAAGCGCGTGGCGGGATCGAACCCCGGCAGCGGGACATCGTCGGGGAAATCCGCGAACGCGCACCGCGGCGCGAGACTGACCAGCTCGCCCGCGACGACGGCGGCATGCGCACGGACGCGCTCGATCACGAGGGCGAGCGGCGTCTCGCACGGGCGCTCGATATTCATCGACACCTGCGCGACATCGCCGCCGAGCCTGACCCCGATCGCCCTCACGCCGGGCACACCCTCGGCGCCGCCCTCGCGGATCAGCGCGGCGATCCGACGCGCGTCGGCGACGGTCGCGGGCGGGGCGAGCTGGAGGTTGAACGCGACCAGCGGTGGACGCGCGCCGACGAGCGTCGCTCCGGCCGTGGGATGCAGGTGCGGCGGTCCGAAGTCGGGCGCGAGCTCGCCCGCGGCAATCCGTTGCGCCAGACGGGCGACTCCCCCTGATCGCAGCTGCGCGCGGGTGTATCCGCGGCCCAGCTCGCCGTAGAGGAACACCGGGACAGACAGCTCATGCCCGATGCGGTCGGCGATCACGAGCGCCTCCGCGCAGGCCGCCCCGCGGGATGACTCATCGAGGTAGACGACCGGCGCGACGTCGAGCGCGCCGACGTGCGGATGCTCGCCACGGGGTGTCGGCACGCCGGGGTCGCCGACCACATCGATCCGCGACATCGCCTCGCTCGCGCCTGCCAATAGTGCGCCGGATAGCACGCCGGGCCCCCCGGCGAGGGTGTAGACCGAGCGGTGGTGATCCTCGTCGGAGTGGACGTCCAGGAGCCTGACCCGGCTGTCGGCCGTGAGCGCGGCAGAGATCGCCTCGACGATCGCAGCATCGCGTCCCTCGGAGAAATTGGGGACCGCCATTAGGACGGTGGGCGAATGTTGAGCGCGGAATGCCATGTAGGCCCCCATGCAGTCCTGGCAGCGCAACGAAAATCTCATGCCGGAGGGGGTGTGTGGTTGCGGCACATAGTGGACTGATGTCTCGGGTGATGCTAGACGCCTACGAAAGGCTGGCGGCTCGCTCAGGGACGGTGCCGAGGGATGGCTCGCGGAGCGCATGAGCGAGAAGGGCTTGAAGCGCTCCACGGTCGCCCGAAGGTAGCGTTCCAGACGAGGGGTGTCCAACCATCGCTCAAGCCACGGCCCATCGTCCGGTTGCATCACATCAGCGCTCATTGTGATCCATCGGGCGGCGAGTTATACTGAGTCGTGGAAAGCTCCGGTGGGCCGCTGACTTCGGTCATGTCGCCGGGGCTAAGTTGTTTCTCGGGCCACTCCGTAGCTACCGGGAGCTGTCCAGCGCGATCGTCAACGCTTCCTGCTCCTCGGGCTCGTCCCACCCGATCGCATCGAGCCCGCCAACGGCGCCGTCTATGCGCCTGATGGGAATCAATGGTTCGTCAAGCGGGGGTCTCCTGCAGCGTGACGGTGTGTCCGAGGCGTTCGAGTTGCGCGACCAAGCGTCGGGCGTGCTTTTCGGGGCCCACTCCAAATGAAGGCGTGCTCGTCTTGCATCGCCTCGTCCTCCGTGGGACCCATCCAGTAGCTAATGCTCATCGGCCTCACCTATCTGAGAAACATGTAGACGGCGCACCGATGCAGAACTCACGTGAATCGGTCAAGGCATTAAAGAATGCGGGCTTGCCCGTAGATGAAGAACTCGCCGGTCGTCTGGACTTCTGCGTCCCAGCCAAGCTCCGCGAGTCGCTGCTGGAGTGCCTGCGGCTCATAGAACCGCTTTACGATCCGGTACTCGCTACCATCGGCGAGTCGACGCAGCATGACCGGGTTCTCGGGCGCGGGCAGTTTGTGATCGACAG
>Ga0307477_10001324_pt1 | contig 21352 bp, 21 predicted proteins | sample atmos_gasesECM2C_FD_203316 | JGI IMG/M metagenome (GOLD analysis project Ga0307477, IMG submission 203316) | Hardwood forest soil microbial communities from Morgan-Monroe State Forest, Indiana, United States - atmos_gasesECM2C_515 | ecosystem: Environmental > Terrestrial > Soil > Temperate...
AACGCATCAAATTGATAAAACAGCCCGAAAAAGCGGACAAAAATGGCCAAAAGTGGCCAAATTGAAGAATGTTGCTGAATTTCCGGGCGGCCTGGCGAGCGGCTGCTTTGGGCAGAATGTGCGGTAAGATCGACGCGGCGGAAGAGCACCGTGGCGAATCCAGAAGGCTTTTTCGATCTTCAAGTCAACGGCTACGGCGGCGTGGACTTCAACGCCGAGGGCCTGGAGGCCGATTCGCTGCACCGGGCGTGCGGGAAGCTGATTGACGACGGCGTCGGCGGCATCCTGGCGACGATCATTACGGCCGACGTGGACGCCATGTGCCGGCGGCTGGAAAAAATCCGCCTGCTGCGCGAGCGCGACCCATTGGCAAAGCAGATCATTGTCGGCTTTCACATCGAGGGGCCGTTCCTGAACGAAACGCCGGGATATCGGGGGGCGCATCCGGCGGCGGCGGTTCGGCTCGGGGACATTGAAGTGATGCATCGGCTGCTGGACGCCGCGGGAGGAATGGCCCGGCTCGTCACGCTGGCGCCGGAGCGCGATCCGGGGTTGAAGGTTACACGGATGCTTGCAGGCCGGGGCATCGTGGTATCGGCCGGGCATACGGATGCGTCGCTGGAAGAGTTGCGGGCGGCTATCGATGCGGGCCTCTCGATGTTCACGCATGTCGGCAACGGGTGCCCGATGACGCTGCACCGGCACGACAACATCATTCAGCGGGCGCTGAGCCTGTCGGATCGATTGTGGCTGACGTTCATCGCCGACGGCGCGCATGTGCCGTGGCCGGCGCTGGGCAATTATCTGCGTGCGGCGGGGCTGGAGCGGTGCGTGGCGGTGACCGACGCGATTTCCGCGGCGGGACTGGGGCCGGGGCGATACACGCTGGGCCACTGGGACCTTTTCATCGGGCCGGACATGGTGGCCCGCGCCCCGGATGGGTCGCACCTGGTCGGCTCGGCGGGAACGATGGCGCGGAGCAGACAAAACCTCATCGAACATCTGGGGATGAGCGAAGCCCAGGCAGATTTGCTGACGGCGGCAAATCCAAGGAGGGCCGTTCAACTGGATCGGCAAAGCCCGCGCTACGATCGCAACATCAACGCCGAATCGGGGTCGAGATAGAGCATCGTGCTCGCATGTTGCTGGAGAATCGAAGCTGGCACACGAGGCGTGATCGGACCTTCCACCGTATTTCGCACGGCTTGCGCCTTGCGCTTATCGGGAACGCTGCAAATGATGTGAGATGATTTGAGGATTTGCCGGCACGACATTGAGACGGCCTGGGCGGGAACATCGCCGAGCGTCTTGAACCATCCTTCGCCGAGCTGCTGTTTTCGGCACGCTTCGTCGAGATGGACGAGGAGGTAGGGTTCATCGGTGTCAAAGTCGGCGGGCGGATCATTGAAAGCCAGGTGGCCGTTTTCCCCGATGCCGACGAAAGCAACGTCGATGGGATGCTCGCGGATGATTGACCCGAGGCGCCGGCATTCGGCGCGCGGATCGGCTTCGCCGTCGATGTAATGGAAGGCCACGAGCGGCAGCGGCAACAGCCGATGGAGCCGCTCCCACAGGTACTTGCGGAACGACGCCGGGTGGGTGATCGGCAGGCCGACGTATTCATCCAGGTGAAACGCGGTGACGCGGTGCCAGGCGACGTGCAGCTCTTTCACAAGACTGGCCAGCGTTTCGAATTGTGACGCGCCGGTGGCGACGATGATGTTGGCCCGGCCGCGGTCGCGGATGGCGGCACGGATCAACTCCGCGCCGACACGCGCGCCGTCGCGCCCGAGTGCGGACTTGTTCGGCAGTACCTGGACGTTCACTTTGAGTCCTCGAGGGCGTCCATGGCCTTGGTGATGGCGGAGGCAAGCTCCTGGGCCGATTCGAATTTCCCGGCGGCAAAATAGGACGAGAGCTGCTCGATGGACTTGTTGGCCTGCCGGCAAAGCCGCTCGAGTTTGGCGGCATCACCATTGAACGCCGCGATATAGGCGGCGATATCGATCTTCCACTGGCCACCCGATTTAATCAGGAACAGCGGCGTGAGGTTCTCGTCCTTGAACGTCAGCGTGGCGTGGTCCCCGTTGAGCTGCTCCGCGGCCGCGTCATCATCGTCCACCGTATCCGTCAGGGCCGCGTGAGCGACGAGGGTCTCGCCCGACTTGCCCCATTGCTTGCGCACGTCTTTCTGAAGCTTTGCCACCACGAGCGATTGCTCGGCCAGGGCCCGCGCCAAGCGCTTCTCGGCATCGCTGTTGGCATTGAAGACCTGGAGCATCTGGTCGAGATTCCAGTCGGCGCAGCGGCGATTCCAGTATTTGGCGATGCCCCGCGGCGTAGAAACGTCGTCGCTTGCGGGCGCGGTCGTCGGACCCGCTCTGACGGCAAGGAGCACCAGGCCGAGACCGAGGGCAAGCCATTTCATAATGCGCTCCGTTCGCGGCTGGGACTTTATACCAAGTCCTTGTAACAAGGAGAGCGCCGGGAAGGACTCATGTCGCGGAAGTCATCAAAAACCCCCGGCAGGGGAACCGGGGGTTGGGCCCGACTAAGGAGGAAGGAAGTCGGGGCTTGCAGCCAGATTCGCTTGGCCCGTCGGGCCACTGTAATAAGGGTAGCGGCGCAAGATGAAACGAATATGAGAGCCTTGACGGGAATTCGGAATTGCCCGGAAATCAATCGACCGCGGCGATTCCCAGCTCCTTGACCTTCTTATTGAGCGTGTTGCGATTGATGCCCAGAAAATCGGCAGCCTTGGTTTTGACGCCGCCACACTTGCCCAGGGCACGGTCGATCAGGGCGTGCTCAATCTGGTCGATCACGAGCTGATAGATTTCCCCCTCGCGCAGCTCGTAATCGGCCATCGCCTGGTCGGCCAGGCGTTTGGTCAGGGTCTCGACGGATTCGGATGCCTGGTTGCTGCGGCGCTGGGCAGCAAACATTCGAACACTCAGGGGGAGCAGGTCTTCGGTAAAGTCCTCATCCCGGCTGAGAACGACAGCGCGTTCGATGGCGTTCTCCAGCTCACGGACGTTGCCAGGCCAGGGATACCGCAGCAATACGTTGAGCATGTCTCGGCTGATGCGGCGGAGCTTGCGGTCGTTGAGCGCGTTGTATTTGTCGAGAAAATGGTCGATGAGTCGGGGAATGTCTTCCCGCCGGTTTCGCAGCGGCGGCAAATAAACGCTGACTACGTTGAGGCGGTAGAACAGGTCTTCTCGGAAGCTTCCCTTGGCCACTTCTTCCTGTAAATCGACGTTGGTGGCCGCGATGACACGCACATCCACCTTTACAGTCTGGGTATCTCCTACCCGCTCGAATTCACGTTCCTGAAGCACCCGCAGCAGCTTCACTTGAAGGTGAGGCTCGAGAGTCCCGATCTCGTCGAGAAAAATGGTCCCCCCGTCGGCGGCCTCAAAGCGGCCAATCTTGTCGCGGATGGCGCCGGTGAACGAGCCTTTGACGTGACCAAACAGTTCCGATTCGAGCAGCGTGCCGGTCAGCGCGCCGCAATTGACGCGAATGAAGGGTCGGTCCTTTCGCGGCGAATTATGGTGGATCGCCTTGGCGATCATTTCCTTTCCGGTACCGGTTTCGCCCAGAAGAATGACCGTTGCCCGCGAGCTGGCAACTTGGCCGACGGTGCCGAAAACTTCGTGCATGGCCGGGGAATCGCCAATGATGTTCTCGAACCGGTAGCGGTCGCGTACCTGGGCGCGGAGCTGAGCATTTTCTTCCAGCAATTCTTCCTTCTGCCGCATGACCATGCGATGCACCTGAATGGCCTGGGCCAGGAAGGCTGCGATCACCTCCAAAAACCTGCAATCGCCCTGAAGCTGCTCTTTGTTAAGCAAAACCCGATCGACCGACAGCGCCCCCACCACCCGTCCCTCGACCTTGATGGGGATGCACAGGAAGCTGATGGATGTGTCAACATCGTGCGGTCCCAAGCGCCCGGTTCGGTTCAGAAAATCGGGTTCGGCGCGAAGGTCCGGGATGATTCGTGGCCGGCCGGTCGCTACCACCATGCCGGTAATTCCCTCGCCCAGCGCATATTTCCCGCGCTCAATTTCTTCCGGCGTAAAGCCGATTGCCGCTTCAGTGCGCAGCCGGCCACTCGTTTCATCCAACAGGATCAGCGCTCCGCGGCGCATGGCCAGCTTATCGGAAATGATCTGCATCGTTTTCTGAAAAGATTCACGTAACTCTAGCGTTGAAGATAAGATATGGCCTATTTCAGTCAGCGTTGAAAGCTCGAGTGCGGCGCGGTGGTCCGGTGCCAGCAGATTAGGCGATGGGACGTCGGTCACGATTATAATGTACGCAGCAAACTGGACATTTCAACCAGATTCCGACAAATCCTTGTCGTCGAAGCCTTTTCAATGGGCAGTAGAGATTGCCCATCATCTGACCCGATAACGAGAGGGCGAGAGGTGAAATTGCGGCCGATCGGAGTTGTCTGCCGTGAAGCGGCTCTCGACAAGCAATTTCCTGGGGGTGCGCCTCCTGCTTTTGATAACGGCATGCGCTGCCGCGGCCGCAGGGGCGGGCTTTCTGGTTTCACGTAAACAGCCGACAAATTGGTTAATTCCTCAGATGACTTCCTGGGGCGGCCTTTCTCTGGGGATAATGGCGGCCGGGTTGCTATTGGTGAGTGTCTGGTTTGCCGGTCGCATCAGCCGATCGATTAGCTTACTAAGGCAACGGATCGTCACAGTGATCGCCGGTGACTTGGCTGCCCCCGATCCGAACCTTCCCCGCGCCAGCGAGTTGATCGACCTGCACGTCTTGTTTGGGCAAATGCTGGAGCAGTTACGGCAGGCGCGCCTGGAGCAGTTTCTGTCGCAGCAGAGCCTGGCTGATCGCACCAAAACCGTCGACCGTCTGTGGGAATTCTCGCAGACGATCCAGGGGGCGGGCCGATTCGATCAGATTTTCCCGACGCTGTGCCACTTTCTGGTCCACGAACTGGGTCTGAGCGGCGTGGCGGTCCTCAGTCATGACTCGGAGAACAGCCCTGCAATTCTTGTGCGTGCGAGCCTGCCCGACGGCTTGTTCAACGGTCCCCCAATCGAGTTCGATGCGGCGCTGTGCCCGTGTCTGCGGCAGAGTCAGCCACGGAGGTTTCGCCCGGGAGACTCGCCGGTACGCTGCACAGTCGAGCGATATCTGACCGTCCTGCCATCGCACGAAGCGTACTGCATACCGTTTGGCGTCGGGCGCAGTGCGCAATTCGTGATACACATGCTGCTTCCGCCGGGACAAAGCTGGGCCGAGCAGGGCCGCCAGCTCGCCCAGACGTACGTCAACACCGCTCAATCGACGCTCACTTCGCTGCACCTCCTGGCCGAGGCTGAGAAACAGAGCATGACGGATTCGCTCACCGGGCTGTACAACCGCCGCTCGCTGGATGCGCTGTTGCACCGCGAGGTGGCGCTGGCCGAGCGGCACCAGCAGCCGCTGTCGGTGGTGATGATCGACATGGATTGCTTCAAGCAGATCAACGACGCCCACGGGCACGCGGCCGGCGACCACATGCTGCGTGCCTTCGCTGACTGCGTCCGAATCACCCTTCGCAAAACGGACCTGGCGTTCCGCTACGGCGGCGACGAGTTCGTCATCGCGCTGCCGCAAACGCCCGTTGCCCAAGCCCAGCAGGTCATGCAAAAACTGCGGGAGGCGTTCGGTTCCGTGGATTTCTCGTCCGCAATCGCCAATCTCCAGGTTCAACCGTCGCTGAGCATCGGCGTCGCCGAGCGCTCGGCGGCGATGAACCTTCTGACGCTTCCCGCCCTGCTGTCCGCTGCCGATCAGGCGCTTTACGACGCCAAGTCCATCTCGCGCAACTGCATCCGTATATATCAGCCGCCCAGGGCGGCCTAACGCGGCAGATTCACATGGACAACGCGCTGAGCGGTGAAAGGCGTCTGAGTCAACTCGTCGAGGAACGTCACCTTCACCGTCAGGTCGGCGTGTTTGGGCGCTTTTTGCCAGGGACAGATCAGCGCATAGGAGTATTCAAGCAACGTGCCGTTCCAGCCCTGCATGGCCTGTTGAACGTCGAAGTGCCAGTGGCCGACCAGCGAATCTTTCGGCTCGGCCAGATCGAAGGCCCAAATGTCGAAGCTACCCGCGGCCTTGAGCTTGTCGCCATTTTGATCGATGGGAAAGACGTACACCGCCAGGCCCTCGTCGCCGGGCTTTTGGGGATCGAGGTCCGCGCCGCCGGTGAGACGGCCAAACTCGATGCCCTGCACGATAAACAGACGAGCCAAACGGCTTGTCGGAAGAGTCGGAATCGTTCCGACGCGATCGCGGAGGCCCTCGATGACACGCTGATCGGAGGCGTGCTGCCGGACCAGCTCTTTGTTGTCACGCTCGAGTTGTTGAATCTGCTTGCGAAGCTCGATGTTGGCCTTGCTGGGAGTCGAGCAACCTGCGCCCAGGAGCAAGCTTCCCGCCACCACAGCGCCGGTCATGAGGGGCAAGAGCGTCATCGAGGGAGCAGGCTAGCGAATTTTCTCGTCGTCAGCGCCGTTATCGACCCGACGGACCATGGTCTCGGGCAGTCGGTCGAGGATCTTGTCGGCCACGCCGTACTCCACCGCTTCTTCGGAAAAGAGCCACTTGTTGCGGTCGAAGTCGCGATGGATCGCGTCGGCGGACTTGCCGGTGTAATCAGCCATCAGCCGGTAGAGGCGGTCGCGCAGGCGGATCATGTGGGCGGCTTCGATGCCCAGGTCGGTCGCCGGCCCTTGGAGTACGCCGCCGATCAGTGGCTGGTGCAACATGACCTGAGAATTGGGAAGCACGTACCGCTTTCCGCGCGCGCCCGCGGCAAGCAGGCAGGCGCCCATGCTCGCGGCCATTCCGATGCACGTGGTCGCCACCGGGCAACGCAGGAACTTCATCGTATCAATGATCCCCAACCCGGCTGAAACGCTCCCGCCAGGCGAGTTGATGTAGAACTGGATGTCGTTCTTGGGATCGTCGTTCGACAGAAACAGCATCTGGGCGATGATCGTGTTGGCCGACTCGTCGGTAACCGGACCGCCCAGGATGATGATCCGGTCTTTGAGCAGCCGCGAGTAAATGTCGTAAGCCCGCTCCCCGCGGCCGGACTTTTCGATGACGATCGGAACAAGCTGGTTATCCGCACTCATGGTTTATCCACGTTCGACAATCTGCAACTCGTTGCCCTCGGGATCGCGAAAGAGAACCGTTTTACCGCCACCCAGGGCCTGGCCAACTTCGGTCGTAAAGCGGATACCGAGGGCCAGGAGCATTTCGAAGGCGGCCTCGAAGTCTGCCACCCGCAATGCGACGTGCCGGATGCCCGGCTGAAGGCGAGTAAACGTCTCCGGCCGCGGGCCGGGGTCGGTGGCCGGCATCAACTCGATCATCGCGCCGGCGCACGTCGCGTCATCATAGCCGAGCACCATGCTTGGCGGCATGCGTCCGTTGCTGGCGATCACTCGCATTCCCAGGTTCCGGCAATACCATTCCGCCAAACCCTCCACGTCGTAACACGCAATCGCCGGATGATCGACGGCCGTAAAGAGCATAAGCGGGCAATTTCCTACTTGGGTTTCGACCCGTCCGCCGCTGCCACCGCCGCGCTAGAGCCGGAATCTTCGCCGATCACCTCGTCACAAATGCCATATTCCACCGCCTGAGCGGCGTCGAAGAAACGATCGCGCTCGCTGTCCTCCCGGACTCGTTCGGTACTCTGGCCCGTGCAGCGGGCCATGATGCTGATCAGGATGTTCTTGGTTTTGAGGATCTCTTCGGCCTGGATTTCAATGTCGGCGGTCTGGCCGTAGACGCCGCCGAACGGCTGATGGATCATCACCTTGGCATTGGGAAGGATGTAGCGTTTGCCCCTTTTTCCGGCCATGAAGACGATCGCCCCGCCGCTCTCGGCCCGTCCGATACAGTAGGTGGCGATGTCGCAGGTCAGAAACTTCATGATGTCGAATATCGCCAGCGTGTCGTCCACCACGCCGCCGGGCGAATTGATGTAGAGGTTGACGTCCTGATCCTTCTTGACGCTCTGGAGATAGAGCATCTGCATGATGATCCGGCTGGCGCTGACGTGGTTGATTTCGCCGACAAGGAAGACCACTCTGTTTTCGAGGAGCATTTCCTCGAGGGTCATTTCGCGGTAGCGGTTATATCCCAGGGGGCCAGGCGGGCCGGGCATCGCGGTGGGCATTGCCACCGGGCCGCGGCCGGGGATCAGGTGCGGATGATCGACTGTCGCCGCCCGCTCAATCACCCGCGCCACCTGCCTCGGGTCGGCACTTCGCAGGTCCAGATTCGCCATTCGTCTCCTCAGTCTGGCAAGAGTCCGGGATGGTATGCGCGAGCCGGCGAGGGGTCAACGCATTCGGTGCTCGTGGCTTTTCGGGCGGCAATCTACTAGATTACACCAATGTCGATGATTCGATTGATTGGTCGAGTAGACGAAAATCATCGTCTTTCGGCGGACGTCCCGGAGTCGGTCGCGGCTGGTTTGGTAGAGGTCAGCATAGTCGTTCCTTCTTCCGAGGAGGATGACGCTGGTCGCGCTTGGGCGAAGGGGATCGCAAATGAATGGGCCCAGGAGTTAGCAGACGAGCGCGAAGACATTTACACGATCGCGGACGGGGAGCCAGTCGATGCTTCCGGGTGACATCTACCTGGCAAACTTCCCGTTCGGCGGCAGCCCCGGCATGAAACTGCGCCCCGTATTGCTGCTCACCGATCCTGTCGGCAGCGTGCCAGAGATTTTGGTGGCCTATATTTCTTCAGTAGTGCCGCCGCAAATGTTGGCATCTGATCTGATTTTGGATCCCCAGCGACCTGAATATAAGGCAACGAACTTGAAATCGGTTTCGGTCCTTCGACTGCACAAGCTGGCGACGATCCACGGCCGAAGCGTTGTCCGGCGTTTGGGCAAGGTACCACCCGCGGTAAGTGTAGAAGTGGCGGCAAAGCTCAAGACGCTTTTGAAGCTTTGAGGGAGCATGACCCGAGAACGCGGATGAACTCGCCTAAAGCCTGGGGAATGCGAGCGAACCCTCACGGCGTTAATCGGATGGGTGAATTCCTGCGCGATGAAATCGTTGCGCTGGGATGGCCAGGGGTTGGCAGCTTAAAGGGAAAGGATATTGACGATCTCAAAGCGGTCCTCCGGAGGGCTTACAAGATTCGCGATGCCCGCGAGCTCGGACGGAGCGCCGGACTTTTGGACACATTTATAAATCGTGTGAGCATTCGTGATTATGTAGTGGTTCCGTCACCAGAAGATGGTTCTGTTTTTGTGGGTGGGTTCCGGAGCGAGTACCGCTACGTAAAGTCGAAGGAGAAGGACAATTTCCCTCATCAGCGCAGTGTGACCTGGTTGCTGGAAAAATCACGGATTCCTCGCCACCAGCTTCCTGATGTCGTCATCAGCGCCCTCAGGGCCCAACAGCCCATCTTCTCTATCGACTGGAAGGCAATGGATCGATTCGTTCACTCACGTACATCTTCCGGCTCCGTAGAGCCCGCATACGCTGAGGACATCGATACGGACGCCCATGCTATTGAGGGGCGACGGGAATCCAGGATGACGGTGCAGGCGCGGCGAGATCGCAACCTGCGCGAGCAGAAAATCCGCCAAGCGCAATTGTTGGGGGGTGGGCGGCTTATTTGTGAAGTCCCGGGATGTGGCTTCGACTTTGAGGCGGTTTACGGCAAGTTGGGAAAGGGTTTCGCACACGTCCACCATCGCAAACAACTCAAAACTGGCGAGCGAGACAGCACACCGAGAGATCTCGCCATCGTCTGCGCTAATTGTCATGCGATGATTCATCGCCGCGGCGGATGTCGCGAGCTCGACGATCTCATTCGCCGTGAGAGGCCTCGTCCGCGTGATTCGATGACAAACGAACGCTCTGGCCTTCCTCAATCTCCCGAACTCTGAGCCGTTCATTTCGGCAAAAACCCATGACCGCGGAGACCGCGAACAGCGGCATGACGGCAAACATCATCGCGTAATCGTGTTTGGGGATGATGCCGACCACCACCGCGCAGATAAGGGCCATCACCGCGAAAACTCCCAGCTCAATCCGATTGGGTAACCGATCAAACATGACGTCCCCCCTTGTTGTTGCCGCGACGGGGCGGAGCGGGTGACAGTAGCACTACGCCTGACTAGTGAAAACGTTCAGGCCGAGCCATCCTTTACGGTCTGCATCCAGCGATTTGACACTCCACCCCATCACAACTAACTTGCAGTCGGCTTCATTTTTCCCCTGCAAACGCTCGAACGAAACAGGAAACGGCCATGGCCCATTTCAAAGACGTTGTTCCACCGACCGACGGCAAAACGATTTCAATTTCCGGCGGCAAACTCCAGGTCCCCGACCACCCGATCATTCCCTTTATCGAAGGCGACGGCACCGGACCCGACATCTGGCGGGCGAGTGTTCGCGTCTTCGATGCCGCCGTGCAAAAGGCCTACGGCGGCAAACGGAAGATCGCGTGGATGGAGGTCTACGCCGGCGAGACGGCCTTCAAAAAATTCAACAACTGGCTGCCGGACGACACCGTGGAAGCGTTCCGCACCTTCCTGGTCGGCATCAAAGGCCCGCTGACGACGCCGGTGGGCGGCGGCATCCGCTCGCTCAACGTGGCGCTGCGCCAACTACTCGACCTGTTCGTCTGCCTGCGCCCGGTCCGTTATTTCAAAGGCGTCCCTTCGCCGGTCAAGCACCCTGAGAAGGTCGATATGGTCATCTTTCGTGAGAACACGGAAGACATCTATGCCGGTATTGAGTACGCCGCCGGGACTCCGGAGGCCCAGAAAATCCTGGATTTTTTCGCGAAGGAGTTCCCCAAGGAATTCAAGAAGATCCGCTTTGGCAACAGGGACGCCGCACAGGGATGGCAAGCCCAGCTCGAGGCGATCGGCTCGCCGCGCCGCGAAGTCGGCATCGACGTCGGCATCGGCATCAAGCCGGTCAGCTACCTGGGCACCGAGCGGCTGGTCCATAGCGCCATCGGCTTTGCGATCAAGCACAAGCGCAAGAGCGTCACGCTTGTTCACAAGGGGAACATCATGAAGTTCACCGAGGGGGCCTTTCGCGACTGGGGTTACCGCATCGCCAAACAATTTTTCGGCGCCGTCGAAATAGATGGGGGGCCATGGTGCCGGATTCCCGAGGGCAAGCCGGGCGCGGGAATCGTCATCAAGGACGCGATCGCCGACATTACGCTCCAGCAGGTCCTGACGCGGCCGGAGGACTTCGACGTGATCGCCACGCTCAACCTCAACGGCGATTACCTGAGCGACGCACTGGCGGCGCAGGTCGGCGGGATCGGCATCGCGCCCGGCGGAAACATCAACTACATCACCGGTCATGCGGTCTTCGAGGCCACGCACGGCACGGCTCCCAAATACGCAAACCAGGACAAGGTCAATCCCGGCAGCGTCGTGCTATCGGGAGTCATGATGCTTGAACACATGGGCTGGCAGGAAGCGGCCGACCTGATCACCGGCGGCCTGGAGCGGGCCATCGCCGCTGAAACCGTCACCTATGACTTCGCCCGCCTGATGGAGGGTGCGAAGGAGATTCGCTGTAGCGAGTTCGCCGATGAAATGATCAAACACATGCGATAGAATCCCGCCGGGCCGTTATGGTGCCGAACCCCACTTTCACACGAAAGTACAGGTCATGGCGCCGGCGCCTGATAAGGGTATCTTCCTGGGGCTGCGGCACGATCATCGTCCTGCTTCTGGTGCTGGTCGGCACCCTGTTCCTGATCCTCAACCCGATTCCGGGCGGTTATCCCATCATCACAAATCCGATCGAACCGCCGGCGCCGGCGCACTACGCCGCGTTTGACCTGGACGGTTTCGAGTCGCCCTACCTGGGTCATACCGGAAGCTGGGACGGCAAGGGCGGCGCGATGTTCGGGGGATCGAAACGGAGCGATCTCGACAAGGAAGTCGCCATGGGACTGCGGTGGACATTTATGCCGGTCCATTGGCGGGCGATGGAACCGGACGGCTCGGTGAATCCTTCGCAGCAAGTTCCCGACGCCTGGCGTGAATTGGATGGATTCGTCATCGAGGCGCAGCGCCGGAAACTGAACATCCTGATGCAAGTGGTCATCGGGGGGAACGCCGGCGGTCCGCCTGACTGGGCCGGCCGGCGCGAGCCGGGAAAATCGGCGCCGGCCGACATGGCCGCCGCGGCGGCCTTTGCCGGTAAGCTGGCCGCCCGTTATGCGCCGCGCGGCGTCCTGGCAACGGATCGAGGCTGGGCCGCGCGCTTTGGCGTACGGGCCTGGGAACTCGACAACGAGCCCGAATCCTATCGCACCTGCTGGAAGGACCAGGCTGGTGACTACGCCGAGTTCGCCACACTTGCCACCGAGCAGATTAAAAGTGCGGACGGCAAGGCGATGATTCTTCTCCCCGCCGTGGCCGGCGGCGGGAATGCGAATTCGTGGGTCCAGGCCGCCCTCGGAGCGAATCCGACAGACGGATCTCCCACCTATCGCCATCGCGGCCGAGCATTCTCCATCGGCCCGATAGCTGGCGGGGTCAGCTTTCACACCTACGAGGGATTGGAAACCGCCTTCAGCCGCACCGACCGCACAATTGAGAACGACTTCGGCGATCTACGCGATCTGTTTGAAAAATCAGAATCGCGCGTCTCCCGGCTTACCTACGTTCGCAAGCGCGAGTATTGGCACACCGAAGGCAACTTCGACTTCATCGGTCTGTTCTCCGCGCCGCGCCGGGCCGCCTGGCAAATCCAGTTCTTCACCCGCGCCTTCGCCGCCGGTATCCGCAAGGTCTGTGTGATGGACCCATCGGCGCCCGAACAGGCCGCGGTGAAAGCCTACGTCGCGACTTTACCTTGGCCATTCCCGATGCGTCCCGCCGACGCCGAGGTGAAAGTCCTTCACGGGGCCGCCGCGTTCCGGCACCTCGACGGCAAAGACCCCGACGCCGGTCAGGTATGGGTGATCTGGGCCATCGCAGGCACGGGCGAGGCAAAGGTGGAATTGCCCGTCATCCGCGGCAATCTGATCCTTATCAATGTCGACGGTGCCAAATCCGACGTTTCGGCGTCCGGCGGACATGTCGCGATCAATCTCCAAGGGGATGCCAAAATGGCTCCGCCGATTCTCGTGGTTGACCGCCAGTCATCTCAGTGATTTGGCGGGTAGAGTGAAACGCGAGATCTGCTCAAGGATGCCAAGAGCTACTCAACCTTCTCGGCCAGCAGCTTGGGGATCATTTCCTCGAAGTTCTCGCGAGCTTCAACGGTGCGGACCACGCCCTTCTTGTCGATCAGGAACATCGTGGGGATGCCGGTGATGCCGTAGCCAGTCGCCAGGGGATGCCAGCCGGGGGTCTTGGGGTCGAAGAGCTGAGGCCAGGGCATGTCGGGGTTGTCCTTGAGGAACTTGACCAGTTCGTCGCCGCTGTTGTCGCAGGAGACGCCCAGGACTTCCAGGCCCTTGTCATGCCAGGTGGCGTAAGCCTTCTTGACGCGCGGCAGCTCCGCACGGCAGGGGCCGCACCAGGTTGCCCAGAAATCGACCAGGATCACCTTGCCCTTCCAATCGGCGGTCGTGAGCTCTCCGCCGCCATTCTTGGCGCCCTTGATGACCAGTGGCTTGTCCTCCAGCGAGCGGAGCTTCTGCTGGCCCTCGATCATCGGCCGCATCTGCTCGGCGGCCTGCGACTTCATCGCCAGGGCGGCCTGCTGAAGCTTGCCGGCCAGAGCCTTGTCCGAGGCGCCAAGCTGGCTCATGCCAATCAAGAGCTGGGTCAACATGTTGTCCTGAGGATTGTCGCGGGCCATAGCCTGGGCCTCGTCGGCGATCTTCATCTGGCCCGCGGCGTCCTTGTTAGCGAGGATCCAGTGGGCGAACAGCAGGCTCTCCCTGCCGCGAAGCGCCTCGGCGGCATCCTTGCTCTTAGCCTGTTGCTCAAGGGTGCTGGTCGCATCCTGGTCGCCGAAGATCGCCAGCGTCGCCATCAACTGATCCTTCATCTGCGGCGCCTGCTGTTTGGCCTGTGGATCGTCGAGGCCTGCCATCTCGTCAGCCAGCCCAATCATCTTTTTGAGGGCCGGGATCACCTTTGGCCCGACTTCCTTGCGCTTGCCTTCATCCAACAGTATGTCGGGCCGGACGTCCTGAAGTCCTTGCGCCGCCGCCTGCACATCCTGCATGATCTGCTGCGACGAGCGCTTGGGTTGCTGCTGCTTCTGGTCGGTTTGCGGCGCCTGGGCCGGCGTATCACCAGCGCGGACCGTACAAACGACTGCCGTGCCGGCCAGCGCGAGCGACATGCCGGCGGCCCAAAGTTTTCTCAAATTTGCGGTCATGGGGCTTATCCTTTCGAGATTGAATCAATCATTAGAGTCAAGAGGCGCGGAGGGATCAAGCGAAAACCAGATTCCTGCATGGCGATTAGAACCATCCAAGGGGGCGGTTCTATTCCGTGAACTAATCGGATCGATTTTCTACTTCACGCGGCACGGGGCTACTCATTGGCATCGCGGAGCACTCCAGCTACAAGACCTGGTGACAGATAAAAGTCCAACTCGCCCTGAAGTCGCATAATCAGGGGTCGAAGCTGTGGGATGAGACCTCTGCGCTTTGCCAGCAGAAGAACCCCAAGTGCGCCAACGACTGTCAACCCCGATTCCCGGGCCAGCCGCCGGCCGAAACGTTCGTCAATCAGGATGTAATCGGCGCGACATTCGAGGGCAAGGACTATCGCCGCCGCTTCACCGGAATCGAGGCTCGCCTCCAATTGTTGAACGCGCGCCTGGTCTTGTGGCGACTCGATCGTGAGAAAAGGAAAATGGGCCAGCTCGATAGGCCCAAACCGCCGCCCGGTGCGCCGCAGTTCTTCCGCAACCTCCGGCGGAACCAGAACATGTCCGAACAGATCCTCAAGGAGCTTGATACGACCGAGATGGTGAAGCGCCCGAACCGGCGATGTGTCGCTGACAACGATCGCCACGTCAGCGCCCCTGCTCGACTGATTTTTCTATCGCCGCGCGCTCGTCGGCGAATTCGTCTTCATCGAAACGATAAATTGGAATGGAACGATCGTGCAGCCTGTCCTCAAAGTCGGCGCGGGGCACGCCAGCCAGGCGCGCCGCCTGGGCGAGGCTCAGGCGGCCGGTGTCGAACAGTGTGCACGCAAGCTCCAAGAGTAGGCCCCGTTCATCCAGCGCGGTCGCCTTGAGAATCTCATCGGGGATTTGGAGCGTCATATTTGCAATTCTAGCTAGTATCTGTCGTTGGGTCATGTGCATCCAATGGCATCCTCGGCTCGTGACCGTTATCGTAGCGGGAACGCAGCAGCCCCCATGACCCCCCCTGTTTCCCAGCGAATGCTTGCCGTCCAATCGCCGATGATTTCGGTGGTCGGGGAGATGATCAAGCGGCATCCGGGGACGATTTCGCTGGGTCAGGGAATCGTTCACTACGGCCCGCCGGCCGCCGTGGCGGAGGCGGTGGCTCGGGCCGCGGCTGGCGACGCCGCCGTCCATCGCTACTCGTTGACATTCGGAATCGACGCCCTGCTTGATGCCGCAAGCGCTAAGCTCGAGGCGGACAATGGCGTGAGCATCGGCCCCGATCGGCGCATCGCGGTGACGGCGGGCGGCAACATGGGCTTCGTCAACGCCGTGCTGGCGGTGGCCGACCCGGGCGACGAGATCATTGTCCTGTCTCCCTTCTACTTCAATCACGAGATGGCCATCGAGATCGCAAGCTGCCGAACGGTGGCGGTGGCGACCGATCGAGACTATCAGCCCGATCTGCCGGCGATCGAGCGGGCCATCACCAGCCGCACGCGGGCGATCGTCACCATTTCGCCGAATAACCCGACCGGGGCGGTTTACTCTGAATCGAGCCTGCGTGCGGTGAACGATCTGTGCCGCGATCGCGGCCTCTATCACATCGCCGACGAGGCGTATGAATACTTTACCTACGGGCCCGCGCGGCATTTCTCGCCCGCGACCATCGCGGGGGGCGAGCGTCACACGATCGGGCTGTATTCCCTGTCCAAATCGTTCGGAATGGCCGGGTGGCGCGTGGGATACATGGTTATTCCCGCCCACCTGGAGGAAGCGGTCAAGAAGATTCAGGACACGAATTTGATCTGCCCGCCGGTCTTGAATCAGATTGCCGGCGTCGCGGCGCTGGCCGCCGGGCGAACGTGGTGCCAGCCGCGCGCGGCGGCGTTCGCGGGCGTGCGCGACCTGGTAATCGACGAGCTGCGGCGTCTGGGCGACCGCGTGCGTGTTCCGCCGCCGCAGGGTGCCTTCTACGCGTTTATCGGCGTCGATACGGCGCGGCGCGACATGGAACTGATCGAGGCGTTGATCCGCGAGTTTGGCGTCGCGGTCATGCCCGGCTCGACCTTCGGCGTCCAAAACGGCTGCCATCTCCGCATTGCCTACGGCTCGCTCGACGAACGCACGGTGGCCGAAGGAATGGGCCGGCTTGTCCGCGGGTTGGCGTCACTGGTTTGAAGGCCTGCCGCCGTGGTCGGACCGGCCCGTGTGCGACTTCTCCACGCCTGGCAAATCACCGGCATCACGGAAATGAATACGATGGCCAGGACCACCAGCTCGAAGTGGTTCTTGACAATCACGATGTTGCCGAAGAAGTACCCGGCCAACAGCATCGACATCACCCAGAGAAACCCGCCGCTCACGCTGAACACGGCAAACCGCGCGAACTTCATCCGCCCGATACCCGCAACAAACGGGGCGAAGGTCCGGATGATCGGCACAAACCGCGCCAAGATGATCGTCTTTCGCCCGTGCCGGTCATAGAACGCCTGCGCTTCGAGCAGGTGCTTCTTGTTCAGCAACCAGGATGACTGGCGCGAGAAGACCTTGGGACCGATTCGATAGCCCAGAAGGTAGTTGACGGCGTCGCCGCAGTTGGCGGCAAGGCAAAGGACGACGGCCGTCACGGGCAGTTTCACGGCCGTGCCCGTCGCCGCCAGCGCGCCCAAGGCAAACAAAAGCGAGTCGCCCGGCAAAAAGGGCGTCACCACCAGGCCCGTCTCGCAGAACACGATCATGAACAACAGCAGGTAAAGCCGCGAACCCAGGCGGTGGGCCGCCTGATCCAGGTGCGCGTTCAGGTGCACAAACAGGTCGAGTGCCCAGCGAAGCCATCCCATAGCGCGGTTCTTACCCGACCGGCGTCATGCTTACAATCGGCGCTCCGATAACCGCGGCGTCCACGCGTTGTTAACCAGGGTGCCGGCGGGTTGCCGAATGAGCCGATACAGGTTGAATCGCGACCGTTTGCCGCGATCGAGGCCGTCTTGATTCACCTACAGCGCGGTCTACAATCGCATGAGAACCCAAGCGGCCGCTGAAACGTAGGTTCTTTGCGGATCGGGCACGGAAGAGGCAGCTCCTCGGCGGCTCGTATCCGCGACGGCCTCGGGGCCGTTCAGTTCTTTCCCGGGAGTGTGTCGTCCTCCCACATGAGGGGCTGGCCTGATCGTGCCGGCCAACAGGAGATGGACATGTTCGAGCGGTTTACGGATCGGGCCCGAAAGGTGATGGCGCTGGCCAATCAGGAGGCTCAGCGATTCAACCACGAGTATATCGGTACCGAGCATATCCTTCTGGGCCTGGTCAAGGAGGGCAGCGGCGTCGGGGCCAACGTCCTGAAAAACCTCGACGTGGACCTCCGCAAGGTACGCCTGGAAGTCGAAAAGCTCGTTAAGAGCGGGCCCGACATGGTCACGATGGGAAAGCTCCCACAGACCCCTCGGGCCAAGAAAGTCATTGAATACGCCATCGAGGAAGCCAGGAACCTGAATCACAATTACGTCGGCACGGAACACCTTTTGCTCGGCCTGCTTCGTGAGCACGACGGCGTAGCCGCCCAAGTGCTCATGAATCTGTCGTTAAAACTCGAAGAAGTACGGGAGGAGGTACTCAACCTTCTAGGAGCAGGTGTGGAAACTGAAGAACCAGCACAGGAAAAACAGGGGCAGAAGGGCAAGAGCAAGACGCCTGCCCTTGACAGCTTTGGCCGCGACCTCACTGAGTTGGCCCGCGAAGGCCAGCTCGACCCGGTTATCGGCCGCAAAAACGAGATCGAACGCGTCATTCAAATTCTCTGCCGCCGGCAAAAGAACAACCCGGTTCTGCTGGGCGAGGCGGGCGTCGGCAAGACAGCCATCGTCGAAGGCCTGGCCCAGATGGTCGTCGGCAGCACGGTCCCGGAGATTCTGCACGACCGCCGCATCGTCGTGCTCGACCTGGCGATGATGGTCGCCGGCACCAAGTACCGCGGCCAGTTCGAGGAGCGCATCAAGGCGGTCATGAACGAGGTCCGGCGGGCCAAGAACGTCATCCTCTTCATCGACGAGTTGCACACGCTGGTCGGCGCCGGCGGCGCGGAAGGGGCCATCGACGCCAGCAACGTGCTCAAGCCCGCCCTGTCGCGCGGCGAAATCCAGTGCATCGGCGCCACCACCTTCGACGAGTACCGCAAGTATATCGAAAAAGACGCGGCGCTGGCCCGGCGGTTCCAGCCGATCACCGTCGATCCGCCCAGCAAGGATGACACCATCGAGATCCTCAAAGGCCTGCGCGACCGCTACGAGGCGCATCACCGGGTGCAGATCCTCGACGCCGCCCTCGACGCCGCCGTCGAGTTGTCCGATCGGTACATCACCGGCCGGTGCCTCCCCGACAAAGCGATCGACGTGCTGGATGAGGCCGGTGCCCGCATCCGGCTCCGCAGCATGACCAAGCCGCCGAATCTGGCCGAGCTCGAAGAGCAGATCGAGCGGCTGAGCATCCAGAAAGACGAGGCGGTGAAGAACGCCGAGTACGAGGAGGCCGCCAAACTGCGCGACCAGGCCGAGGCGCTGCGAGCCAAGAAAGAGGAGATGCAGCGGCAGTGGCGCGAGAAGAGCAAGGAAGTGGACGGCGTAGTCGACGAGGAAGTCATCGCCGAGGTCGTCAGCAAGATGACCGGCGTGCCCCTTACCCGGCTTGAGAAGGAGGAAGCGCAGCGGCTCTTGGAACTGGAAAACGAGTTGCACAAGAAGGTCGTTTCCCAGGACGAAGCGATCAAGGCGATCGCCAAGACGATCCGCCGGGCCCGCAGCGGCCTCAAGGACCCGCACCGCCCGATGGGATCGTTCCTGTTCCTCGGGCCGTCCGGCGTCGGCAAGACGTTGCTTTCCAAGGCGCTGGCCGAGTTCATGTTCGGCGACGAGGACGCCCTCGTTCAAATCGACATGAGCGAATACATGGAGAAGCACAACGTCAGCCGGCTGATCGGCGCCCCGCCGGGCTACGTCGGCTACGAGGAAGGCGGCCAGCTCACTGAGCGCATCCGCCGCCGGCCTTACAGCGTGGTCCTGCTCGATGAAGTCGAGAAGGCCCACCCCGACGTCTTCAACATGCTCCTCCAGATCATGGAAGAGGGCCGCCTGACCGACTCGTTCGGACGTCACGTGGATTTCCGCAACGCGGTCATGATCATGACCTCCAACATCGGCTCCGACCTGATCAAGGGCGGCGGCCCCTCGCCTTTCGTCCTGCGGCCCAAGGCCAAGGGTCAGGAGGAGGAGCGGACCTACCAGATGATCAAGGAAACAGTCATGAAGGAGCTGGAGCGGTACTTCCGCCCCGAGTTTATTGGCCGTCTGGACGACGTAATCGTCTTCCGCCCGCTCAACCGCCAGCACATGGAGCAGATCGTCGAGTACGAGCTGCGCAAGGTGACCAAGCGGCTGACCGAACACGGGCTCAAGATCGAGATCTCGACCGAAGCCAAAGATTTCCTGATCGAGAAAGGGACCAACGCCGATTTTGGCGCGCGTCCCCTGCGCCGGGCGATCGAGCAGCATGTGGAAGACCCGCTCAGCGAAGAAATCCTCCGCGGAAATTTCAAAGGCAAGGACCTGATCAAGATCACCGTCAAGACCGAAGACGACAACAGCAAGCACCTCTACTTCGAGTCCGTGAGCACCGAAGTCAAAGAAGAGCCGCAACTTGCCAAGGCGGCATCGGACGCAACGTGAATTGGATCTCAAAGCGAAAGCAGCAAAGCGCCCGGACCATCAAAACGTCCGGGCGTTTTTGTTCGATCACGGCGGCGCGACCAGACACAAGTATTTCCACGTATTGCGACGGCGTCATCGCCGCCGGGCCAGCAGGTTGCTGAAGAAACGCCCGTCGCGCTCGACCCGGTCCTGGGCGATGCGAATGTCGAAATCGCCGAACAGTTCCTGTAGTTCCCGGTCACGAAGCAGGTGGTTCGGGCTCGTCGGCGGGTGGCCGGTGCTTCGTGTCTGCTCATGGAACGTCTCGTAGACCAGGTGGCCGCCGGGCTTCACCGCCTCTTTGATCGCGCTCACCAGCGGCCGGTGCAGGTAACGGAAGACGATAACGACATCGAAACCGGTCGGAAGAGTTGGGTTTTGCTCGAGGTCCTGGCATGCCAGCTCGATCTGCACGCCGGATCGGCGGGCCAGATCGCCGGCCCGTCGCAGGGCATCAGGAAGGATGTCGATCGCCTGAACGCGATAACCGGCAAGTGCCAGATGGACCGAGTCGCGGCCGCTGCCGCAGGCGACGTCGAGGGCGCGCTTCTGCCCCGATCTCGCGCCGGCCGATTGCTCAGATTCGATTGCTTCCAGAGATTCTTCGAGAAACGGATTCGGCCGCCAAAGGCGCGCCTGGGCCGGGCCGCGCTCGGTCATTTCCAAGGCGTCAAATCGGATGATGTCGATAAGGTGGCCTCGCTGACGCAGAAAAAACGCGGCCGACTGACCTCGCTGGTCGTGAGAATCAACCAGTCGCAGCGGCTCGCCCGGCGGCGGCAATTCGTGAGCGCGCCGCGACAGTTCCTCCAGCGGAATTCCCACCGCGCCCGGCGTATGGCCGCAGAAGAATTCGGATTCAGGCCTCACGTCGATCAGGTCTGACTGGAAGATCATAAAAGCCATCGCCTCAATCCAGTTTCTCCCGCCAGCCGCTCACTCTCAGCGCGATATTCCCTTATACTTTCAGACCGCCAGCATATCCGCAGGAGATCAATATGATCCATCGCGCCAGACCGCACGTAACGGCCGGGTTGATCCTCGTCGCAATGTGGCCAGCAATTCTGCTTGCCTCGCAACCGAAAAGCGCCGATTGGCCCAACGTCTTCAACGACAAGGGCGGCACGAAATATTCGACGCTTGACCAGATCAACACGTCCAACGTGACGCGGCTGCAAGTCGCCTGGCGGTACAAGACCGGCGACACCCGGCCCGGTGGGACCATTGAATGTACTCCCATCGTCA
>Ga0307477_10001326_pt1 | contig 21348 bp, 17 predicted proteins | sample atmos_gasesECM2C_FD_203316 | JGI IMG/M metagenome (GOLD analysis project Ga0307477, IMG submission 203316) | Hardwood forest soil microbial communities from Morgan-Monroe State Forest, Indiana, United States - atmos_gasesECM2C_515 | ecosystem: Environmental > Terrestrial > Soil > Temperate...
TTTGGTCGAACGAGGGCACGTCGATCTGCGACGTCAGGTAGGCGTTGGGATCCGTCGGCACGGTCCCAGCCAGCGCCGGAGGCACCAACGCGGCGCCGAGCGCGAGCGCTACCAAGGTGACGATCGATCTCCGCATGACGCTCCTATCCAGCGTTGAGGACTGGGCCGAAGTACTGGTAACAGGCACACCCGTTGTCGAAACGGAGCTGGCGCACGGCGCTGACGGGGGCGAGCCGCCCAGGCCCGAATCGCTCGCCGAACGTCAACACGGAGGGGAAGGTCGCTCCCAGCGCGTCGCTCCCGGCTTGCAGCGCGGCCGGGGTGGGACTGGTGGTGCCGGCCAGCGCGGCCCGCAGGAAGAAGAAGCTCTCGCAGAAGCTGTACGCCGCGTTCTCCACGCCTCGGTCAGCGAAGGCCTGGCCGGCGCGATGCATGATGTCAGCGCACGCCGCCCGCCCTGGCGTCGGACCGGGATCGTGCTGCGGGTCGGTGTCGACCGTTGGCTGCCAGCCAATGCCCTCGGATCCGGCCAGCTGGGTGGCCGGCTCGTTGGCCTCGAGGAAGTAGGGGGCGAGGAATGAGGTGACGCCGTACTTGGGGTGATAGCCCTGGTTCTCGGCCTCGGGCATAAAGAAGAACGCCTCGCCGCCGGTGCCTTCGGGGATCCACAACACCCGGTCGACGCCTTCGCTGCGGAAGCGCAGCACGGCGTTGGACGCCTGGGCCGACGGCCCGCCTAGGTCCGACACCGAGTTGTTGACCTGGACGGCGACCTCGTCCGTCACCTTCAGGCCGTGGGCGGCCAGCCGCGGCCGCACCACGTTGTCGTCCACCCGTTGCTGCGGCGGCTGGTCGGCCCGCATGATCCCGATGCGACTGGCCGGCGTCAGGAAGCCGTCGCTCACCCACTTGTCCACGGCCACCGAGTAACCGGCCGGGTTGAACAGGTTGGGCCAATACAGGTAAGGCGAGTACTGGCGGGCCGCCTGGTCGTCCATGAAGCCAATCGACGCCGCGACCCAAGGCGACGGGATGAGCGGCGTGTGATGCTGGCCCAGGCATGCCGCGAGGGTGAAGATGTCGATGCTCGCGCCCACCACGGCAAACACCGGATTGTCCTCCGTGAGCGTCGCGCACGTCGCCTGGGCCTGGCCCGAGTACGTGCCGTTGGTGATATCGACGGTGACGTAAACGGGCACGATCTTGTGCCCGGCGATGCCCCCCTGGGCGTTGAGGGCGTCGACGACGGCCTGGGCTTGGGCCTTGGTCGAACCGGTGCTCAGGCCCTTGACCCCGAACGTCGACCCAACGGCGCCATAGTTCATCAGGACGACGCCGATCTTGAGGTTGGGCGAGAGCGAGCCGGTGACCGAGCCGGCGCCCGGCGCGGGACCGCCGCCGCTGGCCGAGGGACCGCTCGGACCGCCTCCCGAAAGGCCCGCGCCCGAACCCGAACCCGGGCCCGAGACCGAGCCGAGGCCCGAGGCCGCGCCCGACCCGCCCGAGCCAGAGCCTGTACCCGTGCCAGGCCCCGAGCCAGAGCCCGACCCGGCGCCCGAACCCGCGCCCGTGTCGGCGGCGCCACCTCCTCCGGCTGACGCGGAGACGCCCGTCGTCTGCTGATCCTTGGCCAGCCTCGTGGTCGAGTTGCAGGCGGCCAGCACAACCGTGAGCAGCAACCCCACGGCCACCAGGCCCAGCGGCCGCCTTCGCACGGCCAGGCCCCCAGTGCCATCGACCATCGGCCCGATGTTAACGCCGGTTTAACTACCTGTCAATCGAACGCCGGCGGGTCGGAGCCGGGGGGAGCACGACCCGCAGCACCATGTTGATAAGCACCTCGCGGGTGTGCTCCTCCTTGAGCCCCTGGTCGTGCTGAGCGGCCTCGATCACCATCCCGTAGATGCCGTTCACAAGTGTGAGCAGCTCGAGATCGGGCGTCTCGGGCCGGATGCGGCTCACCAGGTGGACCCACTCGGCCGAACGCAGGCGGTGGAGGCGCAACAGCCAGGCCCGGGTCTCGGGCCCGAGGCTGCGCTGCTCGTTCCAGGCAACCCGCGCCAGCGCCGCGTTGTCACGGGTGTCGTTGACCAGCTTGATCACCAGGTCGGTCAGGACCTCTTCGGGATCGTCGTCGGCCACCAAGGGCCGCGTCGAGTCCGTGCCCAGCAGGCGCTCCACCGCTTCCTGCACCAGACACTTGAGGATCTCGTCCTTGCTGGCGAAATGGCGATACACCCCGGGCCCGGTGATGCCGGCCGCCGCGCCGATCTCGTCGATCCCGGTGCCGGCGAAGCCACGCTCGGCGAACAAGTCCGCGGCCGAGTCGAGGATGAGATCACGGCGTCGGGGCCGGCGCGAGCGTCGATGGGCGTCGACCGGCTCAGGGGTGGCTGCAGGTGGCGGGGCCAGTCGACCGGGAGGTCTGACGCGGTCCTGAGCGAAGAGGCTGGCCTCGGCCATGCCTTGCAGGACCTGCTCGAGCCGGGCTCGCTCCAACCCGGTCGGCGAGCGCAACACGGCGGCCAGGAGGCCGGCGGTGGCGTGGATCATCGTCCGGGCTTCGGCGGCGCTGAGGTCCGGCCGGAGGGCTCGCAGCTGACGCAGCCATTGCTTGAGATGATCGGCCTCAGCGCGGTCGACGAACTCGCGCGTATCGGGCGTGAACACCTGCCGGTCGTTGAGCAGGATCGAGGCCAGCTCGGGCTTGTTGAGGGTGGCCCGGATGAAGTTCCGGATCAAGGCCTTGAGGGCGGCCTCCGGGCTGGCGGCGTGGTCGACAATGTCATGCACGCGGGTGAGGATCTGCGTGGCTCCGACCTCGACCGCGGTCGAGAGGATGGCTTCCTTGCTGGCAAAATGGCGGTAGATGCCCGGGCCGGTGATCCCGGCGGCCCGGCCGATGTCGTCCATCCCCGTGGCGTGATAGCCATGCTCGTAGAACAGCTCGATGGCGACATCGAGAAGCTGATCACGACGCGACGGGCTGTGTCGCGGCCGTGGCGATCCCATCCGGTCATGTTAATGACGGGGCCGTCATCACGCCGAGATCAGACGAGGTCGAGCTTGAACAGGCTGGCCGCGTTGCGCCACAGGATCATGTCCTGAATCTCCACGGACTGGTCAGCCAGGCCGTTGGCGATGGCGGCCCGGACCTCATCGCCGTAGAGACAGGTCGGGTGAGGAAAGTCGGTCTCGAACAGGATGTGGTCGACGCCCACGGCGGCCAGGTGCCACGGTTCGAGCCGTTCAAACCAGTAGTTGACGTACACCTGGCGGTGAAAGAGATCGCTGGGCAGGAGATCGCCGAACTCGGGTCGGACCTTGTCGACCCGCTGCTTCTTGAAGTGGTAATCGGCCGACTCCAGCACGAAGCCCACCCAGCCCAGCCCGCTCTCCACGGAGATGAAGTCCAGGTCGGGGAAACGAGCGAGCACGCCACCCATGATGAGATCGTTCACCTGCTGGGCGTTGTCGAGGAACGATGCCGTGGACGCTCGACCAACCGTGATCTCGGGACCGTCGACCAATGTGCGCTCCGGATTGATGTGGGCGCTGATGTCGCCATTCGCCGCGTGGAAGCTCACGGGCAGACCGGCGTTCTGGCAGGCGGCCCAGATGGGATCCCAGTGGTGGTCGCCCAAATACGGCTGGCCGTGGTGTTGCGGCGCGCCGGTGGTCACGACCCCGCGGTGTCCCAGGCCGGCGATGCGCTCGATCTCGGCGACCGCGGCGGTCACGTTCCAATAAGGAATGACCCCGAGGGCCACGAAGCGTTCGGGCGCGGCCGACGTCCATTCGATGAGGAAGTCGTTGTAGGCCCGCACGTGCGCCAGGCTCGCCTCGTGGTCAGGGAGATCAACGAACGGGTCGAAGGCCAGGCCGGCGATGTTGGGGTACAGCACCGCCACCCGGATGCCTCCGTCGTCCATGGCCTGAAGCCGGGCCGCGAGGTCGTAGGTCGCCGGATGAGCGTCGGCCAACGTGGCCGGCGACGACGGGAAGACCCCCTGCCAACCCCACATGGCCCCGGTCCAGGCCCGGGTCACCATGCGATCGCCGATGTACCAGACCTCGGCGCCCGCCTGTTCGTTCCAGCCCACGTGCATGACGCGGTCGCCCCACGCCACCGGTAACCGGCTCGTCCAGAGATCGGCGGGCTCGATGACGTGTGTGTCGGTGTCGACGATCATGACTCGGCCACCTCGGCCAGGGCGCCGCAGGCGTGCAGTTCCTTGATCTCCTCCGGAGTGAAACCCCAGGCGGCCAGGGCGTCGCCGGTGTAAGCGCCCGGCGGGGGTGCGGCGTGGCGGACGTGGCCTGGCGTGCGGCTGAATCGAGGCGCCGGCCCGGGCTGCACCACACCACCGACGTCGATGAAGGTCCCTCGATGCACGTTGTGCGGGTGCTTCTGGGCTTCGGTCGGGGACAGTGCGGGCGTCACGCAGGCGTCGGTGCCCGCGAAATGGGCCACCCACTCGTCGCGCGACTTGGTGAGAAAGACCTCGGCCAACCGCTCCTTGAGCTCCGGCCAGTGGGACTTGTCTCCCTGATCGGGCAGCGACTCGGCCGACAGTCCGAGACCGTCGAGCAGGGCCCGGTAGAACTGCGGTTCCATGGCGCCCACGGCCACGTACTTGCCGTCGGCCGCCTCGTAGACGTTGTAGTAGTGGGCTGCGGTATCGAGGAAGTTGGTGCCCCGCTCCTCGGTCCAGGCCCCGGCGCTAATGAGCTCGTGGAACATGGTCGTGAGCAGGGCCGCGCCCTCCACCATCGACGCATCCACGACCTGGCCCTGGCCGGAGCGCTTGGCCTCGATCAGGGCGGCCAGCACGCCGACGGCCAGCAGCATGGCTCCGCCGCCGAAGTCTCCGACCAGGTTGAGCGGCGGCATGGGTGGCTCGCCGCGGCGGCCCAGGGGCTCGAGGGCTCCGGCTAGCGCGATGTAATCGATGTCGTGGCCGGCTTCGTGGGCCATCGGACCGTCCTGGCCGTAGCCCGTGATGCGGCCGTACACGAGGCGCGGGTTGCGGGCCATACAGTCGTCGGGTCCCAGACCGAGGCGCTCGGCCACGCCCGGACGGAACCCTTCGATCAGGGCGTCGGCCGATTCGACCAACCGCAGCACCAGCTCGGTGCCCTCGGGGTGCTTGAGATCCACCCCGACCACGGGTCGGCCCCGCGTGAGCACGGTGCGGGCATCGAGCGCGGCTGCGGGGTTGACGGGGACGGGCCGCTCCACGCGGATGAGCTCGGCGCCGAGATCGGACAGGACCATGCCGCAGAACGGGCCGGGCCCGATGCCGGCCAACTCCACCACGCGAATGCCCTCGAGGGGGCCGGCAGGGCTACCCACGGCTCAAGCTTGGGCCTGCGTGGTGGCGGCCAGCGCCAGCAGCTTCATGAGATCGGGAGAGTCGCCCTGGTACTCCCACGGCAGGTCGGCCCCCAGCAGCCGAACGAAGCGCTGGTCCTTGGCCGTGAGGCGCTCAACCACCTCAGGCTCGTAGGACTCGAACACCCGCAGGTGGGGCCGGGCGAACCCGGTGTGGAGCGCGACCCGTTGACCGGCCTTGTCCCGGCCGCCGCTGCGGTGCCAGGTGTGGCCGGTCCAGATAACGATCGAGCCCCGCGGCGCTTCGACGGCCACGGCTTCGTTGCGTCCCTCGCCGGTGGTCGGATGGCGGAGGCGCCGGTGAGAACCGGGCACGAGGTGGGTCGATCCGTAGGCCTCGGAGAAGTCGTCGCAGCACCAGATGGCCGTCGCGACCTGGAACTGAGGCGGGAACGGATCGGGGAAGAACTGGTTGTCGGCGTGGATGGGGCCGGGACGGGCTCCCTCGGACAGCACGCTGCCGGTCGCCACCGTGAGGACATACCCCTCGCCCAGGAGATAGCAAAGCAGGGCTTCGAGCTTGGGCACGATGATGGCCTCGGCAAACACGTCGTCATGGGCCAGCAGGCGGTACATCATCGTGGTGTTGGGACCGAAGTCGAAGGGCGTGACGCCCCGGGCCAGTGTCGCCGCTGTCACATCGAGGATGGCCTGACTGATCCGATCGAACAGCTCGAGCGGGGCCGCGTTCTCGACGACGGTGTAGCCGTTGAGCTCGAGGTCGGCCACGTTGGCCTCCAACCCCAGATCGTGGATGCGCTCAACCACCCGGCGGCGGCTCTCGGTCCCGGGGGTGGCCTGGGCGAACGATTCCTTCCGCACGGTGCTCACGTCGTGGCTCCCTTCGCTCGTCGGTTAGGTTATCAAGGGTTTACGTTAGCCGTCGCACAGGAGGACGAGCCATGGCCAGCAAGACCGAAGACATCGGGAGGCGTTTCGCGGCCGCGGCCGAGGCCCGTGACGCCAAAGCCCTCGCCGCGCTGTACAGCCCTGACGCCTCCTTCTGGAACAACGTGCTGCGGGGGACGTCGACCACCGAGCAGGTGCTCGAGCTCACCAAGATGGAGGCGGCCCACATCCCCGACTACCGCTTCGACGACGTGCGTTGCACGGCGAGCGAGAACGGCTTCGTGCTCCAGATGACGGTGACGGGAACAACCGACGCCGGAACGTCCTTCGCGGTGGCCGGCTGTCTCGTGGCGCAGGTCGATGGCGACCGCATCACCCGCATCGACGAGTACGTGGACGCCACCCAAGCCCGGCCCATCTTCGAGGCCATCCTCGGGCGCCCTGCCTAGCTAGCTGGCCCGGAGCTTGCCGGCGGCCCGCGGCTTGGGCAGCAGGGCGTTCATGACCATGCCGACCATGATCTCCTCGACGGCCGCGTCGCCCAGCCCACTTTGATAACGGGTCGGCGTCTCCAGCATCCCCCACACGGAATGGAGCATGACACGAGCCTCGCCCTCCGAGAGGTCCGGGCGAAGCTGCGAGAACGCGTGCATCCACTCCTCCATGTGGAGGCGCAACGACCGCTCGACGTAGGCGAGGGTCTGGGCATCGAGCAGGCGCCGCTCGGAGACCACGATGGCCCCGATGGCCGGTTGGCGCAGCGTGGCGCGGGCGAAGTTGCGGGCCAGGCGCTCGAGGGTGTCTCGCGGATCGGTCGACGTGGAGACGATCTCCTGCACTTTGGCGAGCACCTGCTCGGAGCCCCGCACGACCGCGGCGGCGAGGATCTCCTCCTTGTTCTTGAAGTGGCGGTAGATAGCCGGTCCGGTGATGCCGGCCGCGCTGCCGATGTCGTCCATGCCGGTCGCGAGATAGCCGCGCTGATGAAAGAGCTCGATGGCCTGCTCCAGGATCTGCTCCCGCCGAAACGGTCGGCGCTTCGTGCGCGTCTGGCGGGGGGGCGGGTCTTTGGCAGCGGGGGTGACGGCGAGACCTCCTCCGGTCTTGTGTGCTAACGAAGGGTAGCATTGGGCCGGCTGGGCGCCACAGGAGGTGGGTTATGGCTGATGCCCTCGATGCTGACCTCGCGTACACACCGGCCCTGGAGTTGGCCCGGCGGATCCGTGCCCGCGAACTCTCGCCCGTCGAGCTGGTCGAGCTGTATCTGCGGCGAATCGAGCGTTACGACCCGTTGCTCAACAGCTTCATCACTGTGGCCGCCGACCAGGCCCTGGCCGCCGCTCGTCTCGCCGAGAAGCGGATCGGCGAGCCCGACCTGCCGCCATTCCACGGCGTGCCCGTCTCGATCAAGGACCTCATCGACACCGCAGGCATCCGCACCACCTACGCCACCGCAGCCTGGAAGGAGCGGGTACCGAAGACCGACGCCGCCGTGGTCACCAAGCTCAAGACCGCCGGCTTCATCGTCCTTGGAAAGAACAACACCCCTGAGTTCGCCGGTGGTATCTACACCGAGCCGCTGGCCTACGGCGCGTGCCGCAACCCGTGGAACCCGGCCTTCTCGCCGGGCGGCTCGTCGGGCGGCAGCGGGTCGTCGCAAGCGGCGGGGCTGTGCGCCATCGCCCTCGGAGGCGACGACGGCGGCTCCATCCGGATCCCGTCAGGCTGGTGCGGTCTGTTTGGCGTCAAGCCCTCCCGAGGCCGGGTGTCGGCCGCCCCCGACCCGGCCGCCTTGTACTACACGCCTGGCCCGATGGCCCACAGCGTGGCCGACGCCGCCGCCATGCTCGACGCCATCTCCGGCTATGTCACCGGAGACTGGTGGTGGGCCCCGTCACCCGCCCGCTCGTTCCTCGATGAAGTAGGCGAGGATCCCGGCCAGCTCCGCATCGCCTTCACCACGACGGGAGCCGACGGCGTCGACGTGGTGCCCGCCAACGTGGTCGCCGTGCACGACACCGCCCACCTGCTGGAAGGGCTGGGCCACACTGTCGAGGAGGTCACCGACTGGCCGGGCCGCGGCCTGTTTCCCGACGACCGTGCCGTTCCGCTCCATGTGATCTACGGCGCGTATCTGGCGGCCAAGATCGATCTCGGCGTCGCCCCGCCCGTGGAGACGCTCGAGCCGGGCCAGCAGCTGCTCGTCGACCTCGGCCGCCAGGCCAAAGCCACGGACCTCGTGGTGGCCGATCGGCTGTCAGCCGAGACCTGCCGCGAAGTGGTGGCCTTCTTCGACCGATACGACGTATTCCTCACGCCGGTCATCGCCACGCAGCCGTCACGGGTCGGCGAATTCGCCGAGCATCCCGAGAACTCGCTGCGCCTCATGAGCGCCATCCAGTTCACGCCGCAGTTCAGCGTCACCGGCCAGCCGGCGGTCTCCGTGCCGTGCCGCCTCGACGACGACGGCATCCCGGTCGGCGTTCAGCTGGTGGGGCGGCCAGCGGACGAGGCCACACTGTTTCGCGTGTCACGCCAGCTCGAGCTGGCTAGCCCCTGGGCGGGCCGGCGTCCGGCACTTACATGAAGCGCTGTCTGTGCGCCGTCCTCGTGATCGCCTTGGGGGCGGCGTGCTCGTCGAGCGCGTCATCGAGGAAGACCGCCGGCGTGTCGTCTCAACCCGCAGCGGGCTCGACCGGAGGCGGCGGCGTGCCCGGACTCACGCCGGCCACGACGCCGGGCGGCAGTCCGGGAGCGGCCGGTCCGACCGGTGCGGCCAGCGGGGGCGCCGGGCACAGCCCAGCGGCGGCAGCCGGCAGCGCCGGCGCGCCGAGCGGAGCCGCCCCGGGCAGTGGTGGGGCGCCGGCCATCACCGGCTCCCGGCTGATTCCGGCCAACGCGCAGGGCGTAACCGCCAGCCAGATCCTCATCGGCGTCAACCTGGCCAAGCCCGGCTCGGGCACCGCAGCGGCCACGCAGTTCGGGGCCAAGGGCATCAGTGGAGCCGACGACACGCCCACGGTGAAGTCGATCATCAGCTACATCAACGCGCACGGCGGCGTCGCCGGTCGCACGCTGGCGGCCGTCTTCGCCTATACGGACGTCACCGCGGGGTCCTTCGACCAGCAAGCACAAGCGGCCTGCGCCTCCTTCACCAGCGACCATCAGGTGTTCGCCGTCGTGCAACAGATCAACGATGGCTCGGCGGTGCTGCCCGCCTGCCTGGCCCAGCATCACGTGGCCCTGTTCGACGAAGGCAACAGCGCCTTCTACGACAGCCAGAGCATCGGTCAATGGGCGCCGTATTACTACAGCCCCGGGCGCATGACGCTGGACCGCATGAGCGCCCAGATCACCGGGCTGGCCCAGCAGGGGTATTTCGACAAGGGATCTCGTGTCGGTGTGGCGTTGTACGACTCGCCGTCCTACCAGCGGGCCTTGTCGCACGTCATCCGGCCCGCCCTTGCGGCCGTCGGGTTTCCGCCGACAGACGTCTACCAGTTCTCGCTCCCCTCATCGGCGGCCGGCGTGTCCGACACCGCGGCCCAGGCATCCAACGCCGTGCTCAAGTTCCGCAGCGAGGGCATCGACCACGTCATCTTCGTGGCCAGCCTCGGAGCTCTGCCCTTCCTGTTCCTGCCCGAATCCGAGAGCCAGGGCTACCGGCCGCGCTACGGCTTCAGCAGCAGCGATCTGCCCGACTTCCAGCGCCAGAACGCCCCCGCGACGCAACTGGCCCGCTCCATCGCGGTGGGCTGGAACCGCTCGGCCGACATGGGTGCCCTGCAAACGTGGAACGACACGCCCGCCAGCCGCCAGTGCCAGGCCGCCGTGCGGGCCAGCGGGGTGACCGATCTCACCGTGGCCTACGGGGTCAGCTGCGATCCGTACTTCCTGCTGCAGGCGGCGCTGGCCAACGCCGGCGAGGTGTCGGGAGCCGGCCTGCGAGCGGCCATGGACCGTCTCGGCGCCAGCTTCCAGATGGTGGGCCCGCCCGCTACCTCGTTCGGACCTGGTCTGTTCGACGGCATCGCCGGTTATCGGGATCTTCCCTTCAACGCCGGCTGTGACTGTTACCGCTACGTCGGCGGCGCGCTCTCGTTGTAATGGCCAGCCTCCTCGAGGACGGACGGGCGAGCCGGGCCCCCGGGGCGAGCCGGGCCGCCGGGGCGAGCCGGGCCCGGCGACGTCATCGCACCCTCGGCGGCCTCGCCGTCACGGTCGTGGCGCTCGCGGCGTGCAACTCGACCACGCGGCTGAAGCTCCACGAGGGCGGGCTGGCCGCGGGCGGGGCCGTCTCGCAGTCGGGTCAGACCTCGGTCGGCGGCTCTGCCCCGCAAGCGGAGGCGGGGAACGGCTCGACTGGTGGCAACGGGCCGACGTCTTCGGTCGATGGCGGAGGCGCGGGAGCGGTGGGCACGTCCGGAGGGCCGGCTTTGTCGGGCGCAACCGGTGGGACTGGCGCCCTGCCCGGCCCTGGCACCGCACCGAGCACCCCCGGCGCGGCCCGCGACGCCGCGCCACTGCACATCGGCATCCACCTTTCCAACCAGGCCTCCGCGGCCGCGGCGTTCGGCGTCAACATCGGTCAGGTCAACCCGCCGGAGGCCACGGCCCTGGTGAACTGGATCAACGCCCACGGCGGTATGGCAGGCCGGTCGGTCGTCGCAGACATCTTCGTGACCGACCCGTACAGCGGCACGTTCGACTCCCAGGCGGAAACGGCCTGTGTGCACTTCGCCGAGGACAACCACGACTTCGCCGTCACGAGTGTGGCGCTCGGCTACACGACGGAGCTGCCCAGTTGTCTTGCCGCGCACGGAACCCCTCTGGTGACCGAGTCCGACCACATCGTGAGCAACTCGTTCGCCGACCCGATCCTTCCGTACCTGTACGAGCCCACCTACCCGACGGGCGACCGGCTCGGGTACTTCGTCGACGTCCTGGCGGCCAACCACTTCTTCGCGCCGGGCGCCAAGATCGGCCTTCTCTACTATGACGACCCCATCCCGACCTTCGTGGCCCGCAACGTGATCGTCCCGGCGCTCGGTCGTCATGGCCTGACGGTGAAGAGCGCGGTCGCCCTGACTGGCCCCAAGGGTGCATCGGATGCCAGCGCCGGATCGGCCGAAGCCAACAATGCCGCGCTGCAGATGCGAAGCGCCGGCGTCGACACGATCCTGTTCGTGCCCAGCGACGGAGGCATCCCGCTGCTCTTCCTGCCCCAGGCCGCCAGCCAGGGCTATCGCCCGACCTACGGCATCACGAGCGCCGACGCTCCCGACTTCTTGGCCCGGAATCTGCCCGCGACCACGGTGGGCACGGTCCATGGTGTCGGGTGGGTCCCCAACCTCGACGTTCCCGCCACCCGCGATCCGCGACCAATCACGGGCGCCTACAAGACGTGTCACGACGTCGACCTCACCGTCAGCTCCAGTTACAACCGACCCGTCGAATTGCTCTGCGACGCGCTGCTCTTCCTGAAGACGGCCCTCGACCGCGCGGGCACGGCCACCGTCGCCAGCCTGGGCCACGCGGTCGAGACGATGGGGCCCGTGGACAATCCGGTGGGCTCGTTCGGCATCCGGATGGGGCCGGGCCGCCACGACGGCACCCACCTGGTTTCCTATCTCGTCTACGACTCAGGGAGGTTCCGCTACGTGGGACCGCTGGTGGACGTCGGGTAATCGGCCCGGCCGGCGCCTGCCGGCTGCCGCTCCTCAGGCCCCGAAGCGGGCCGGACGCTTGGCCACAAAGGCGGCCACGCCCTCGCGGCCATCGGCGGAGTCGCCGCTGGCCCGCAGGGCCTCAACCTCCGCGGCCAGATGCTCGGCCAGGCTGTGGCGATCGGCTTCTCGCAGCAGGCGTTTGGATCGGGCTAGCGCTCCCGTCGGCCCGCCAGCCAGCGCGCCGGCCACCTCGGCGGCCACCGCGTTGACCTCGGCGTCGGCCACGACCCGGTTGACCAGTCCCCACGCCAGAGCCTCATCCGCGCTCAGCACGCGGTTGGTGAAGGTGAGCTCGAGGGCCCGCCGCAACCCGACGATCCGGGGCAGGAAGAAGCTCGTCGACCCGTCCGGGCTCAAGCCGACTCCGGTGTAGGCCATGACGAAGCGGGCCGATGCTCCGGCCACGACCAGATCGGCGCAGCAGACCAGGCCCAGCCCTGCTCCCGCGGCCGCGCCCTGCACGGCGGCCACGACCGGGACCTCGACCTCCACGAGCGCGAGCAGGCCTTCGTGCAGCGCCGTGGCCACATCGGCCAAGTGGTCCCCGAGCGCGGCCGCCGCGGAAAACCCCTTGAGGTCCCCGCCCCCGCAGAACATCTGGCCTTCGGCCTCGAGCACCACCGCCCGAGCGCCCGACCGAGCGGCGGCCGTCGCCGCCTCCTTGAGCTCATGGCCGAAGCGCAGGTCGATGGCATTGACCGCCTGAGGCCGAACGAGGCGCAGGTGCGCCACCGAGCCGTCGACCGTCAGCCGCACCCGTTCCTCGCGCATGTCCCGCCACGTTAACTTCGTCTAACGTTGCCGTCGTGTCGAGCGACGTCGTCGAGTTGGTCCAGCAGCTGATCCGCAACCGGTGCGTCAACGAGGGAACGCGCGAGTCGGGGGGCGAGGTGGCCAACGCCGATCTGCTCGAGTCCTACCTCGACGGGGTCGGCTTGGACATGCAGCGCTTCCAATCGGCGCCGGGCCGCGACAATCTCGTGGCCCGCATCGAGGGCAGCGACCCGAAGGCGCCGACGCTGTGCCTTCTCGGCCACACCGATGTGGTTCCGGTGAACGAGGATGGATGGGAACGTGACCCATTCGGGGGCGAGCTCCTCGACGGGTTCGTCTGGGGCCGCGGCGCCATCGATATGTTCAACCTGACGGCATCGATGGCCGTGGCCATGAAAGCGCTGGCGTCGAGTGGATTCCGTCCCCGAGGGACTCTGATCTATGGGGCCGTGGCCGACGAGGAGGCCCTCGGCACCTACGGCGCCGAGCACCTCATCACTCACGAGGCCGACGCGGTGCGCTGCGATTACCTCATCACCGAAGCCGGGGGCATGCCCTTGCAAACGCCGGCCGGCCTGCGGTTGCCGGCGCTAGCCGGCGAGAAGGGCCCCATGTGGTCACGCCTGCGCGTCACGGGCACGCCGGGCCACGCGTCGATGCCGTACGGCGCCAACAACGCCCTGGTCAGGGCGGCCGAGGTCGTGCGCCGCCTCGACCAGTACCGGCCGGCGGCCCGCATCGACGAGGGCTGGAAGACGTTCGTCTCCGGCCTCGGCCTCCCCGACGACCTGGCCGGGGCGCTCACCAGCGTCGACGGGCTAGAGGGGGCGTTGACCATGCTGCCCCCCGGGATCGCCAAGTTGGCCCACGCCTGCACCCACACCACCATCATCCCGACCGTCATGCGGGCCGGCTCCAAGACCAACGTCATCCCCGACTGCGTCGACATCGAGCTGGACATCCGCACCTTGGCCGGGGTCGGGCCGGACGAGATCCGCGCCATGCTGGCCGAGGCGCTGGGCGATCTCGACGAGCAGATCGAGGTCCACGTGGGCCGTCCCGACCTGGCCACCTCGTCGCCCACGGATACGCCGCTGTGGGAGGCCATGGGACGGGCCGGTGCCCACTTCTACGAGTCGGCCCAGCTGCTGGCCATGCCGATGGCGGGGGCGACGGACGCCCGCCACTTCCGGCGGGGCCTGGGAACAGTCGCCTACGGCTTTGGTCTGTTCAGCGAGCGCCTCACGCTCGAGGAGCTGGCGGCCATGGGCCACGGCGACAACGAGCGCGTTGACGTGGAGTCCCTCGAGCTGGTCACCAGCCTTTGGGATGTGCTCGTGCGCGACTTCCTGGGCTGAGTCCTGAGTACGATGCTGCGTGCCTCTGAGCTTGCCGGCGGACGCCCGCGGCGTGCTTCCCAACCAGCATTTGGCCGCCGCCATCGCCGACGGGATCATCGACGCCGGTAACTTCAAGATTCCGGCGGACAACATCCAGCCGGCCAGCCTCGATCTGCGGCTCGACGAACGGGCCTACCGAATCCGGTGCAGCTTCCTGCCTGACCGTCACACGGTCGAGAGCAAGATGAAGGCGTTGATCATCGACGAGCTGGACCTGCACGGTGACGGCGCGGTGCTCGAGACGAAGCGGCCGTACCTCATCCCCCTCAAGGAGCGGTTGGCCTTGCCGCCGTCGGTCCGGGGCAAGGCCAACCCCAAGAGCTCGACCGGGCGACTCGACGTGTTCACCCGGGTCATCACCGACGAGAGCTACCGCTTCGACGAGATCGCCGGGGGGTACGAGGGCCGGCTGTATCTCGAGGTGGTGCCGCTCTCCTTCCCCGTGCGCGTGCGCGAGGACGTGAGCCTCAACCAGCTGCGGCTGTCGGTGGGCCCGACTGCGCTCACCGACGAGGAAGTGCGCTCCTTCCACCACGACCAGCCCCTGCTCTTCGCCGGCGGTGACCCGGTCAAGGCCAGCGAGCTGGCCCTGAGCAACGGGCTCTTCCTCAGCCTTGACCTGCACGGCGACGCCGAAGGGCGGGTCGGGTACCGGGCTCGGGACAATGCCTCGCTGCTCGACATGACCAAAGGCCGGGCCTTCGATCCGGCCGAGTACTGGGAAGAGGTGCGCCGCGAGGAAGGCGACCGGGTCGTGTTGACCCCGCAGCGCTTCTATCTGCTGATGTCCAACGAGGCGGTGGTGATCCCGCCCGGGCTAGCGGCGGAGATGACCGCCTACGACCCGACCAGTGGCGAGCTGCGCACCCACTACGCCGGGTTCTTCGACCCCGGGTTCGGCTATGACTCCGACGGCCATTTCCACGGGTCGCGGGCGGCGCTCGAGGTGCGGGCCCACGACGTGCCGTTCATGATCGAACACGGGCAGCGGGTATGCAAGCTGACCTTCGAGCGGATGCTGGAGGAGCCAACGTCGCTCTACGGCCAAGGCATCGGCTCCTCGTACCAGCGGCAGGAAGAGACGTTGGGCAAGCACTTCGTCAGGGCTGGCGGAGCTCCTCAGCGGTGAACTCGGCCGGGAGCACGGCGTTGTCGGAGAGCCGGCGCACGCGGTAGCGCGTCGGACGGCGGCGGTCGGCGTCCTCGACCACGAAGCCCTTGGCCCAGCCCGAGGTGAACCGGGTGCGCACCGCGACTTCGGTGCCGGGGGCCCAGCGCAGCGTGCGGGTCGTGGTCGTCTCAGTCATCGGAAGCCCTCACGTCGGGTGCCGCGTCCAAGGCGTGAGCGACGGTCAGGGGCCCTTCTTCGGGGTGGTGAGGCAACGAGGCCTCGGGTTCGAGGTGTTCGAGAAGCCGTGCGAGGGCCGGCTGCTCAGACACAAGCGAATACCACGTGGAGTGAGACACGGGTGTGGCCTCCTCTCGTTGAGGCGGACCCTTTCGACCCTATCGCGATGAGCCAGATCGTCAAGGGGAGGAATCGTGCCTTCATCAGCTGTTCACGCAGCCACCAGCGGAGGCGTATGACAGCTAGGGTCCGGGGACGTATCCCGTCGAACATTGGGGGTGATGGTTGTGGCCGTCGCAGCAATCATGGAGACCAAGGGCGATCCGAAGGACCTGCTGGCCAGGTACGACAAGGTCAGCGAACAGATGAGCAAGCGTCAGCCAGCGCCCGGGCTGATCTCCCACACCTGCGTCGAGTTGGACGACGGCATCCGCGTTGCCAACCTCTACGAGTCCGAGGCCCAGGCCCGCGCCGCCTACGAAGACCAAGGGTTCCAGAAGATACTCCGCGACGCCGGCGTGCCCGACCAGTCACCCAGCTTCCACCGGGTGCACAACTACCGGATCTTCAAGACCTCGTAGCGGTCACCAACCACGCGACAGCGCCCTCGTCGCTGATCGTGATGTCGAACTTGGCCGCGGCGATGGCGTCGATCGTCCAGCCGTGGGCGAAGCTGTCGATGATCTCCCGCTCGGTCACGCGGCGCGGCCCCCAGTCGCCGGGCTGGCGATCGCTGAAACAGAGCATGAAGTAGCGGCCGCCGGAAGGAATGACGTCGCCGAGGCTCGTGACGTACCTCGCACGGTCGTGATCGTCAAACACGTGGAAGAGCCCGCTGTCGAGCGCCGTGTCGAACTGGTCGTCGAGCGAGCTCAGCTCGAGCGCGTCGCCGACCACAAACCGGGCGGTCACGCCCCGGTCGCGTGCCTTGTTCTCAGCGATGGCGATGGCCGTCGGCGAGGAGTCAAGGCCCACCGCCTGCAGGCCCAGCCCGGCGGCCATCAGGGTGTGCTCACCCGTGCCGCAGCCCACATCCAACACGCGCCCTCTTAGCTCGTGAGCCAATTCGACAAATGCGGGCTGAGGCCGGCCAATGTCCCAGGGCGGCGACACGGCGTAGAACGCGTCGAACTCCTCTGGACTGTGACGCGGGCCCGACATGTCCCCTCCTCTACGGAATCATCGTGTCGCTCGGGGGACGGCCTTCGATGATGTCCTCGAGGCGGGTCCGCACCCCGGCCTCACTCCCGTCGTGAGTGAGGATGTAGAAGCGGTTGGTCTTGACTGCGTCGAGCACGCGCTCGGCGACCGTGGTCGCGGCAATCCCGGCGGCCACGATCTGGCGCAACATCTCCCGCATGGCAAGGCCCGTCTCGTCCAGATGGGCGGCCGGAGCCCAGTCCGGCCGGTTGCGCTCGGAGTCGGCGATCCCGGTCTTTACAAACCCGGGGCACAGCACCGACACGCCCACCGTCGACCCGGCCATGCGCAGGTCCTTGATGAGTGTCTCGGAGATGGCAACCACCCCGTGCTTGGTCACCGTGTACGGGCCGAGCATCGGCGCCGAGATGAGCCCGGCCAGCGACGCCGTGTTGACCACGTGCCCCTCCCCCTGGTCAACCAGCAGGGGGACAAAGGCGCGGATCCCGTGGATCACACCCCAAAGATTGACCCCGAGTACCCACGTCCAGTCCTGCTCGGGGATGGTCCAGACCGGCCCGCCGGCGGCGACGCCGGCGTTGTTGTGGACGAGGTGAATCGCGCCAAAGGCCGACAGCGCCCGGTCCCGAAGCGCCTCCACCGATGCGCCGGAGGCGACATCGGTCACGACCCCGACGACGTCGGCTCCGGCCTCGGCCATGGCGTCCGCCGTCGTCTTGAGGGTGGCCTCCTCGATGTCGGCCAGCACGACCTTCATGCCTTCGGCCGCGGCCCGCTCGGCCACAGCCCGGCCGATGCCGCTGGCTCCGCCGGTTACAACGGCCACCTTGCCCGCGAGTTGCTCCATGGAGGACTCAGCTGGCGGGTTCGGCCCCGTAGCCGGCTTCGCCGTACCCGGGCTCCGTCGATGTCGTCCAGTCCTCGTTGTAGGCCTCGGGCTCCGACACGTACGAATCACCGTCGCGCGACGCCAGCCAGGCCGCGATGTCGCTGTCCTGGTCGTCCGAGCTCCAGAACTGCATGGGCTCGGCGTCGGGGGCATCGAGACCGATGTCCCGGTAGCGCAACATGCCGGTCCCGGCGGGGATGAGCTTGCCGATGATGATGTTCTCCTTGAGCCCGAGAAGACGGTCGGACTTGCCCTCGATGGCCGCCTCGGTGAGCACCCGGGTCGTCTCCTGGAACGAGGCCGCCGACAGCCATGAGTCGGTGGCCAGCGACGCCTTGGTGATCCCCATGAGCTCGGGACGGCCCTCGGCCGGACGCTTGCCCTCCTGGACGAGCCCGCGGTTGACGTCGGCGTACACCTTCTGGTCGACACGCTCGCCGGGAAGGAACGTCGCGTCGCCCGGGTCCACCACGGAGACCCGCCGCAGCATCTGGCGCACGATCAGCTCGATGTGCTTGTCGTGCACGCTCACACCCTGGGTCCGGTAAACCTCCTGCACCTCTTCGACGAGGTACTGCTGGGTCTCCCGGATGCCCTTGATGTCGAGCAGCTGCTTGGGATCGAGCGGGCCCTCGGTGAGGGCATCGCCGGGCGCGACCTCCTGGCCTTCGGTGACCATGAGGCGGCTGCGCTGCGGCACGCTCTTGGAGTGTTCCGAGCCGTCGTCGGAGACGATGGTGATGCGCCGGGCGTTCTCCTCGTCCTCGATGCGGACCACGCCAGCGATGGGAGCGAGCTCGGCCGCGCCCTTGGGGGTGCGGGCCTCGAACAGTTCCACCACGCGCGGCAGCCCGTGGGTGATGTCGGCGCCGACCACACCGCCCGTGTGGAAGGTCCGCATGGTCAGCTGGGTGCCGGGCTCGCCGATGGACTGCGCGGCGATGGTGCCGACCGCCTCGCCCAGCTCAATGTGGCGGCCCGTAGCCAGGCTGCGGCCGTAGCACTGGGCACAAACGCCCTGGTTGGCCTCGCAGGTGAGGACCGAACGCACCCGGACCCGCGTGACGTTGGAGTCGTTGCGCAGGACGTCGACCTCCGCCGGACCCATCTCCTGGCCGGCCGGGTAGGCCCCCGCCGCCTCGGCCAGCACCCGACCCTCGAGACGGGTGTCGAGGTGAGCGCGCACGCCGGCTTCGTCGCCGGCCACGTGGTCGACCCAGATGCCGCGGGCCGTGCCGCAGTCCTCCTCGCGGATGATCAGCTCCTGGGCCACGTCGTGCAGACGCCGGGTGAGATAGCCCGAGTCGGCTGTACGCAGGGCGGTGTCGGCCAGGCCCTTGCGGGCTCCGTGGGTGGAGATGAAGTACTCGAGCACGGACAGGCCCTCACGGAACGACGACTTGATGGGCCGAGGGATGATCTCCCCCTGAGGGTTGGTCACCTGACCCTTGATGCCGGCGATCTGACGGATCTGGTCGATGTTCCCTCGGGCCCCGGAGTCCACCATCATGTTGATGGGGTTGAGCGGCTCACTGTTGAGCGTCGCCTCCATCTCCCGCTGGATCTCGGCCTTGGCCATCGACCAGATCTCGACCTCCTTGTTGCGGCGCTCATCGTCGGTGAGGATGCCCCGCTTGAACTGCGTCTCGGCCTTGTCCGCGTCGCGCTCGAAGCGCTCCAGGATCGAGGCCTTCTTGTCGGGTGTCTTGACGTCGTCGATCGAGATGGTGAGGCCCGACTGGGCGCCGTAGCGGAAACCCAGGTTCTTGATGGCGTCGAGGCTCTCGGCCACCACCCCCTTGGCGTAATTGGTGGCCAGACGATCGACGATCGATGCGATCGGCATGTGCTTCTTGCCGATGACCTCGTTGACGTAACCGAAGTCGGCGGGAAGCGCCGTGTTGAACAGCAGCCGGCCGAACGTGGTGGTCTGGTAGCCGCCCTCCGCGAGCCGGAGCCGGTCGTCGTGCACGGTGACCAGGGCGTGAAGCGCCAGGTCGCCGCACTCGTACGCTTTCTCGGCCTCGTAAAGGTGACGGAACACCCGGCCCTCGCCCACCGCTCCCGCTTCTTCCAGCGAGAGGTAGTAGATCCCGAACACCATGTCCTGAGTGGGCACCGTGATGGGGCGACCGTTGGCGGGCGACAGGATGTTGTTGGCCGACAGCATGAGGATGCGGGCCTCGGCCTGAGCTTCGGCTGACAGCGGCAGGTGGACGGCCATCTGGTCGCCGTCGAAGTCGGCGTTGAACGCGGTGCAGACCAATGGGTGGATCTGGATGGCCTTGCCCTCTACCAGCACGGGCTCGAAGGCCTGGATGCCGAGGCGGTGCAGCGTGGGAGCCCGGTTGAGAAGCACCGGGTGCTCCTTGATGACCTCCTCGAGAACGTCCCAGACCTGCGGACGGCGCCGCTCGACCATGCGCTTGGCCGACTTGATGTTTTGCGCCAGCTCCTGGTCGACCAGGCGCTTCATCACGAACGGCTTGAAGAGCTCCAGCGCCATCTGCTTGGGCAGACCGCACTGGTGCAGCTTGAGCGTGGGACCGACGACGATGACCGACCGACCCGAGTAGTCGACGCGCTTGCCCAGCAGGTTCTGACGGAAGCGGCCCTGCTTGCCCTTGAGCATGTCGGACAGCGACTTGAGGGCGCGGTTGCCGGGACCGGTGACCGGGCGTCCCCGCCGACCGTTGTCGAACAGGGCGTCGACCGCCTCCTGCAACATGCGCTTCTCGTTGTTGACGATGATCTCGGGTGCGCCGAGATCGAGCAGCCGCTTGAGCCGGTTGTTGCGGTTGATGACGCGCCGATACAGGTCGTTGAGGTCGCTCGTAGCGAACCGGCCACCGTCGAGCTGCACCATGGGCCTCAGGTCGGGCGGGATCACCGGCACCGCGTCGAGGATCATGGCCCGCGGGTCGTTGACCCGCTTGCCGGCATCGTTGCGACGGTTGAAGGCCGACACGATCTTGAGTCGCTTGATGGCCTTCTGCTTGCGCTGAGCCGACAACGGGCGACGGCCGTCGGAGGCCTCGATCCCCTCGCGGAGCTTGCGCTCCTCGTCATCGAAGTCGATGCGGTTGATCAGCCGGGCGATGGCCTCGGCGCCCATGCCTCCTTCGAAGTAGGCCCCGTAGCGGTCCTTGAGCTCACGCCACAGCAGTTCGTCCTCAATGATCTTGCGGGAGTGCAGGTCGCGGAACTCGTCGAAGGCGCGCTTGGCCAGGTCGTACTCCTGGGTGGCGCGGTCGCGCATGGCCGCGACCTCCTTCTCGACGGCACGCTGGCGAGCCTTGGTCTCGGAGTCTTTGGCCCCTTCCTTCTCCATGGCGGCCAGCTCGTCCTCGAGCGCCTTGAAGCGGCGGTCGATGTCGAGGTCGCGCTGACGCTCGATGTCGGCCAGCTCCTCGGCCAGCTCCGCCTCGAGGTTGGGCAGCTCGGCGTGACGCTTCTCCTCGTCCACCCAGGTGACGAGGTTGGCGGCAAAGTAGATGACCTTCTCGAGCTGCTTGGCCTTGAGCTCTTCGCGGGCCTCCGTGCCCATCAACAGGTACGCGAGCCAGGACCGGGTGCCGCGGAGGTACCAGATGTGCACGACCGGCGCGGCCAGCTCGATATGGCCCATGCGCTCGCGCCGGACCTTGGAGCGGGTGACCTCCACGCCGCAGCGCTCGCAGATGATGCCCTTGAAGCGGACGCGCTTGTACTTACCGCAGTAGCACTCCCAGTCCTTGGTCGGGCCGAAGATCTTCTCGCAGAAGAGCCCATCCTTTTCTGGCTTGAGCGTGCGGTAGTTGATG
>Ga0307477_10001327_pt1 | contig 21343 bp, 14 predicted proteins | sample atmos_gasesECM2C_FD_203316 | JGI IMG/M metagenome (GOLD analysis project Ga0307477, IMG submission 203316) | Hardwood forest soil microbial communities from Morgan-Monroe State Forest, Indiana, United States - atmos_gasesECM2C_515 | ecosystem: Environmental > Terrestrial > Soil > Temperate...
TTCGGCCTCCGTGGCAGTGGCATTCGGCTTTAAGACCACCAGAGCTTTGGGGACTTCGCCCCATTTTTCATGGGGAACGGGAATCACCCCGGCCTCCAGGACGGCGGGATGAGCAAGGATGGCTTTCTCGAGTTCAAGGGAGGAGATATTCTCTCCGCCGCTGACGATGATGTCTTTCTTGCGATCAACAATGAGCAAGTAGCCTTCTTCGTTGAGCGTGGCCATGTCTCCGGTGTGGAACCAGCCGCCGCGCAGCGCTTCGGCGGAAGCGTCTGGCTGGCGCCAGTAACCCTCCATAACACCATCACTCCGCGCGACGATTTCGCCGATGGATTGCCCATCGCGCGGCACGTCGTTATCGTTAGCGTCCACTACGCGTATCTCCACGCCGGGAAACGCATACCCGGTCATGGCTTGACCCACATATCGCTGCTCGCTATCCCACCCCATACCCAACTTCATGGGAGAAATCGAAAGTGACGGGGACGTTTCCGTCAGCCCGTACCCCGAAAAGCATTCGCAGCCGAGTTTTTCTTCGACCTCGCGAATGAGCGTCGGCGAGGATGCCGCTCCGCCGATGACAATGCGCCGGAGGCTACTCAAGTTGTAATTGAGGCGCTCCGGGCAATTCACGAGGGCCGTGGCCATGATGGGAACGAGGCTAAAGGCATGGACGCCTTCCTTTTCGATGAGACGGAAGACTTCTTTGGTCTCGAAGCGCTGCATCATGACGTGCTTTCCCCCAAGTAACGTGAGGAAATGTGCGACACCCCAGCCATTCGCGTGGAAGAGTGGAATGGTGTGCAGCTCGACGGCGCCGTTCTCGATGTTAAATCCCAGACAGACGTTCTGCGCATGGAGGTAAATATTTCTGTGCGTGAGCATTACACCCTTGGGATTGGCGCTCGTGCCGCTGGTATAGAAAAGCTCGGCCAGGGAGTTTTCGTCGATGGAGGCGATGTCGGCGCGATGAGGGGTGGCCGCCTGGAGAAGATCTTCGTAGTTGCGTGGAGAAAGCCATGGCGCTTCTGGAGCGCCCTCAAGTTGGCAGAATGTTCTTACTTCAGGAATATCCTTACGAAAAGACTCGACCAAGCCGAGAAACTGTTTCTCAACGAAGAGGATTGTCGCCCCGGAATCATTCAGAATGTAGCTCAATTCGCTTGACGCGAGCCGGATATTCAGCGGGAGCAGAACGGCACCGGCTTCCAGCACGCCGTAGTAGGCTTCGAGCAAGCGGTGGCAATTGGAACTCAGAAAGGCAACGCGATCGCCGGCCTGGACGCCGGCCTGGTGCAGAGCCCCCGCAAGGCGGCGGGCGCGGCCAGCGAATTGCGCGTACGTAAAGCTCTCCTGATTGCAGACCACCGCAGTTCTGCGCGGATATTGCTGCTCCGCGTAACGAAGGAAACGCAAAGGCGTGAGGGGAATGTTCATTGCGTGCTTCGCCTGGATCAGGCGGATTGCCCTCCATCGACCACCAGGACGAGACCGGTTACGAAATCTGACGCATCGGAGGCGAGAAAAACAGCGGCTCCCTTCAGATCCTGCGGCCCACCAAAGCGGCCCAGAGGTATGCCTGCCAGCAGCGAATCCTTATTCCGTTCGATGACTTTTTCCGACATGTCGGTCGGGAACCAGCCGGGTGCAATCGCATTCACCTGAATGTTGTGCATGCCCCACTTGCAGGCCAGGTCCTTCGTGAAAATGATCACACCGCCTTTGCTGGCGCTATAACCGATGGCAGAGAATCTCGGAGGCGAACCGCGCAGCCCGGCAACGGAAGCGATGTTGATGATCTTTCCGCGGCGCTGCGCGATCATGACTTTCCCGACGGCCTGCGAAAAAAGAAACGTTCCTGTCAGGTTGGTTTCGATCACCTTGTTCCACTGCTCGAGCGTCATCGCTTCAACCGGCGCACCCCAGGAAGTGCCCGCATTGTTGATCAAGATGTCGATGCGTCCAAACTGTTTGACGGCAGCGTCGGCAACTTCCTGAATGCTGGCGGGCTGTTTGACGTCGCAGCCGAGAGCGAGAACCTCCACGCCAAGTTTTCGCAATTCTTCGGCAGCCTGCAGGCAGCGCTCTTTCTTGCGTGCGCACAGAACGAGATTCGCCCCCATTTCCGCCAGGCCTTCGGCCATCTGCCGACCGAGCCCCACCGAGCCGCCGGTGACGATTGCCACGCGCCCCGCGAGGTCAAACATCTGTCGTGCTTTCATCTCGCTTCCCGACGCACCCTCAGGCCTGTCGGAATAATTTCACTTATCCGGTTTGCCGCTCTGTTCGGAATGGCCGGGTGGCTGCAGAAGCAGCCAAGCTTGCCGATGGGATCCTGCCTACCAACCCAGTGTGGCAGAAAATGAAGCCATACGAGAACCGCGCCGGCAAATCCCCCCAACAATTGAGCTGTGATGTACGGCGCCAGTTTGAAGAAATTGCAACAGGCGACGGCCACACCCAGCGGCTTCGCCGGCTGCAACCTAATCAGATGCCGCCACGAACCAACCTCCCGTGAACTAGAAAGTGAGCCGCAGGCCGAGCTGAATCTCTCGCTTCGGGAATGCCGAAGTAAATCCCAGCGGTTGGCTCGGAGAAAGAGCTGCGCTCCCGTGCACGTTAAACGTGGTATTCCCCTGACCGCCTGGACAGCCGGGGCACGCTACTCCGGGCGTTGTGGAAAGACCAAAAAGCGGGCCCACCTCATTGTTCACACTGGCAAAGTTTGTATGGTTGGCGATGTTGAAGCCCTCTGCCGTTAGTTGCAGTTTTGCCTTCTCACCAAGTTTATGTTGCCAAGTCAGGCGCATATCGAAATTGGTGAAGCTCGGGCCAAGTCCGGTGTCACGAGGGGCTCCGAGGGGACGTTCATTGGTGGCGTGCTGACCCCCATTGACCGATCCACCCGCCAGCAAATTGAAAGGATGTCCGCTGTTGTAGGTAAAAATCGGCGCCAACTGGAAGCCGGAAAGGAAGGGATTCTTCCAGGGGCTGTCCATCACGCCGGCCAGCACGACTTTATGCCGCTGATCGAATTCAGAAAGCCCGCGATCGGCGCCCAGGTTGGTCGGATCTTGGGGGCCATAATCACTGTTAAAATCAGTACCCGTGTCGAACCCTTTGCTAAAGGTGTAATTGCCTAACACGGAAAAGTGATTGCTGAAGCGCTTCTTGATTTCTAGAATTCCGGCCTGGTAAAGGGCGGAACTAGCGGAAGTGTATTGATTGTTTTGGACGATGAACGGATTCACAAAGCAAGCGAAGGGACCGATGGGATTGGCTGCACTGGGGTCGCAGGGTAGTCCTTCCACGCCACCGAGCGGATCGGCCCCGACGGCGCTCGTGTTCCAGTTCCGGTAGGAAACGCTCTTGCCATTGGCCAACTTTATGGTGCTCATGGGAGCGGGTAGATAGTTGGTGTCAATGGCGACGGGGAGGCCAATCGTGTGAGAGTAGATGTAACTCGCGGAGATAGACAGCCCAGGAACAATCTCGCGCTCGATTCCAAACTCAGCCTGCTGCGCGTACGGAGGCCTGAAATTTGGCTGGTCGACGAATACCACCTGAAGCGGGGCAAGCGGGCCGCTATTGGTAACGTTGAGCCCAAGGGCTCCCAACGCGCCAGGGGTGATACAAGCGTAGCTTCCCGGCGGCGGCGTCGTACAAGTGATTGCTCCCTTAGCAAACAGCGTCTGGAAAACGCTAATCGCATTCAACGCTGGGTTGCCAGGCAAACCTCCAATGGGAACGATATAGATGGAGATTTCGCGGTTGCAGGGACTGGTGGGGTTAGCCGGAGGCGGAAAAAACAACGCGCCTGCTCCGGAGAGTCCGCAAATGGCGTCCAGGTTGTTCACTTGACCGGCCTTCGTCGTGTTTCCCACGGAGCTGTTGTTCGCGTTCCGAACTCCCAGGGAGTAGTCCACCGACGTAATCTGGTCGTAGATCGGTGCGTAAAAGATCCCGTACCCGCCGCGAATCACGGTCTTGTGATCTTTGAACGGATCCCAAGCGAAGGATACCCGCGGTCCAAAATCCTTCTTGTACGTGTTCAAAGGAGCGTACTGCGTGTCCAGTTCGTAGCGTAGACCGAGGTTCAAGGTCAGAGTGGGCGCGATCTGCCAAGTATCCTGAAAGTAGCCCGCCGTGAACGGCCTGTTGTAATACGGGTAGACGGGATTCCCAAATCCTTGCTGGAAAACCTGCGGCAGCCCAAACGAGGCCGACTCCAAGGAGTCCAGAGTGGGAATCTGAGGCGATAGGAGAAATCCGGGGAGCGTGCCAAAAACAAACCGGCCCGGAAAAAAAGTATGCGATTCCGTATGGTTGCCGCGAATCAGCTCGGAACCTCCAAATTTGAAAGTATGGTGCCCGCGGATCAGCGTGAAGTTGTCCGCGATTTCAAATCTGCGCTGAATGCTGAATTCGGGCAAAAAGATATTCGTGCCCAAATTGTTCACAAAGCCGGGAATTTGCAGTCCGGGTTCTCCGGGTTCGTTCGGAACCACGGCGGTGTCATAGTAGTCAAATTGCAACCGGAGTTCGTTTTGCGCCGTGGCGCTGAATTGATGGTAAAAAGCGGCCAAAATGTTGTTGTCATAGCCGCGGACCAAACTGCCCGCCGAGAATCCCGTCAGCGATTGCACGTCGGGATTCTCTTCCCTATCGTGGCCGTATCTGTAAGTGATACTGATCTGGTTCGCGTCGCTGAATCGGTGATCGAACCGCCCGGACGCCAGGTACTCGCGCGTGTTGTAAGGGAACAGTCCGCCGTTTGATTCCAGCGCATTCACAAGGAACGCATTCAATGGACTCGTGGCGGGGTTCACGGTCAACGCGCCATTGAGCACGACGGCACAAAAAGCCGCAGGCAGAGTGGTCATGTTCGTGAACGGGGCTGGTAATGTAGCGGCTACAGCCGCACCGACGGGACCGCTCAGGCAGTGTACCGGTGCATTACCCTGGGCCGCCAGTCCGGCGAAAATCGTATCCTGTGGCGCAGTCGGCCGGAAAATATTCGTATTGGTCAGGATCGGAACGGAATTCTGCGCATCTTGGAGCAAGCCTTCGAAGGAAACGAACAGAAAGGTCTTGTCTTTCTTAATCGGAAAGCCTGCCGTGCCTCCAAATTGATAGCGCGTCAGGGAATTCTTAACCGGCCTGCTCACGCTATCCGGCTGGGTCGGATCGAAAATCTGACCCGGCGCCAACGCCTGGGTGCGCGCAAACGGATCAGCTGCATCCAGTCCATCGTTGCGGAAATAACTGTAAAGGCTGCCGTGCACCTCGTTCGTTCCCGATTTGGAGATGATGTTAATCGTCGCTCCGCTCGCTCCGCCGAGCTCCGCCGAGTAGTTGCTGCGGTTGACCTGAAACTCTTGAACGGCATCCTGGCTCAGCGTGAGCCGTACTCCGCCGGCGTCATCATTGGCTTCTCCGCCGTCAACGGTGACGCTATTGCCTCGGCCATTGCTGCCATAGAAGGAAAGGCCGCTCTGCGGTGTTGATTTCACTCGAAAATCCTGGTCGGAAGCCAATCTCGTCGAATTGGAGACACCCGGAGTCAATAGCGTGAAGGTCAGATAGTCGCGGCGGTCAATGGGCAGCTGAGCGATATCCTCCTGGGTGAGTGTATTCGCCTGGCTGCCTCTCTCGGTCTCCACCACAGGAAGTTCGGAACTCACTTCAACTTGCCCTGAGAGCCCCGCCAACTTAAGGTGGAAGTCGAAAACCGAGTTCTGCCCAACGGTCAAGCTAAGGGAGGGGACCACTTCCGTTTGAAAACCAGCGTGCTCGACGCTCAGCTTGTAGGTCGAAGGGGCGAGTCCGGACAGACGATAAAAGCCGTGCTCGTCGGTCACCACGCTGCGCTGCCCACCCTTCCCGGTGTCGATTGCGGTAATCTTGGCATTCGGTACATCGGCTCCCGAGGGATCCGTAACTGTCCCGGTCAGATCGGCGGACGCACCAACACCTTGCGCAGAGACCACTGGGCCGGCCGACAATAGCCCTAGCGCGAGTACGAATAAACCTGCGAGTATGCTCGATTTCATAGCTCCTCCTGGTTCCTCGAAGCCATCTTGTTTACGGTCTTGATCGAACTCAAATTTGCGTGCTCCCCTTACGATCAGTCTTGAGATGGACAAGGGTTATTGTCGACGTCACCACCTCAACTCGACCAAAAGTAAGCAGCACCAGCCAGGCATGGATTTAAGACTCTTGCAATGTCCTTGAACCCCGCTCCCCCGGCAGAACTATCAAATATTGTGATAGTCCGTATCACATAATATTCACTAACGTCAAGACGAATCCACAAAGTGCGGGTAGGCCCGCGTTTCGGCTGGACTCGTTGGCGAAATTCTGGATGTTTTGCGTGTGGCCTGTGTGACGGGGCGATCGCCCGTGGCAGGCACCCAACAGCGCCTAGCATCACGGCCCTGTTCAGCGGGGGACGAGTACAATACGGCCGGAAACTTTCCCGTGCCGCAGTTGCTCCAGTACTTCGTTGACTTGTACTAAAGGTCGAGTTGTTACCTGACAGCGGACCTTTCCGGCAGCCGCCATTGCGAGCAGTTCGCGCATATCCCGTCGCGTTCCGACAGAAGAAGCCTGGATGCGCAACTCTAACGCGGCCATGAGGATGGGCGGGAAGCAGATGGACTCAGACGGCAGGCCGACGACCAGGAGAATCCCAGCGGGCCTGACGCAGGGACAGGCCGTGTCATAAGCCGCCTTTACAGCAGAAGTCACTAGAGCAGCATGAACGCCACCCGCGCGCCGCAGCTCCTTGACAACATTTGTAGTCGCTGCGTTCAACGTGACGGATGCGCCAGTGCTTCTCGCATGGGCGAGTTTTTCTTCGGAAACATCAATGGCAGTGACAATCGCGCCCAGCCCCCGGCCGATTTGCACGGCTAGGTGACCCAGGCCGCCGACACCGAAAACCGCCAAACGCTGGCCTGGCTGGATTTTGGCGCGCTGCAAGGCACGATAGACCGTGACTCCCGCACAGAAAAGAGGTGCGGCTTCGACGCAGGTAAGTCCGTCCGGAATCTTCAGGGCATGACTCGAGGGAGCCTTCACGAATTCTGCATAGCCGCCATCGACGGTTACGCCAGTAATTTGTTGTTTGATGCAGAGATTCTCATTGCCTTCCCGGCAGAACTCGCATTCGCCACAGGTCCAGTGCACCCAAGGGACGCCAACGCGATCGCCAACTTGCAAGTCATTGACAGAGGCACCTTTTTCCACAACGCTGCCAGCGATTTCGTGCCCAAGGATCAAGGGTGTTTTGGTAATGGGAACGATTTGCGGCCAATCGCCATCGGCCACGTGTAAATCCGAGTGGCAGACGCCACACGCTTGCACCTCGATCAGAACCTCATGCGCCGCAGGCTTCGGCTGAACGACCTCTTCAATGGTCAGTGGCCTTTTCAATTCGCGCAGGATCGCGGCCTTCATTGCATCTACCTCGCCGAATTTGGGATGCGTGACTCAGGTCTTCGCGGACGCGCAGCGAACTCCTCTGACTTTGCTGCCCCACCTACGGCTTGGCACCGCGCAAGAAAAACTCGACCGCGTTTCGCACTCGCTCGGTGAGTTTGTGAGGCCCAGTAAGATCTACTGCCCACTGACGGACAACGGTATTGAAAAGTCCTTCCATAAATTCGGCCAAGTGTACGACTGGAAAATCAAGGGTTATCTCCCCATTTCTCTGGCCTTCCGCGATGATTTCACGAAGGAGGCTAACGGTCGCGGCTTCCGCCCCTCGGAGCTCGGGTGAGCGCACCGGATCCATCGCGCCGGCGAGAATCACGGCCTGCCAAAGCGGTCGCCCCACCTCCGTTACGTTGCCCAAAGTTTCGTAGAACCGGCGTAGGCGTTGCTCTGTGGTCGCTTTGGTGGACAGCTCGGATTTGAGGCTTTCGGCTTGGCGGGCAAACGCACGGCGTCCCACTTCTCGCAATACGGCATCTTTGCTGGGGAAATAGCGGAAAAACGTGGGCTGGCTGATTTCCAGAGTCTGAACAATGTCGTCGATGCGTGTGTTCTCGTAGCCGCGCTGGCGAAAAAGATGCAGAGCCGTTTCGACGATCTGCTGACGAAGGCGCGCTTTCTTGCGTTCGCGGAGGCCGGCCATAGGCCCCTGGCCGGACGTCTTATTGCCACTCCTTTTTTTCTTAGCTTCGCGCTCGTTGACGCTCCCTGGCGCTGGCGAGGGCAGGGACGAACGTCTCACAGCAGTTTTTGCGCGGCCCATTATACGTGTCCTCCCGGATGGAATGCCGCTCGGGGTGAGCGGCCTATATTTCGATAGTCGCGCTAACATTATAGTGACTAACGCCAAGTTGCAAGCTTCGCGATAAATTCACGCGCAAAGCCGTGCAAATCGCAGACTAAGGCTCATATTTGGCGGGCCTAGGGCCTCGTTCGAAATCGGGGAATCCCCCTTCGCGCCGCTTTTTCCAGGTTAGCCAAATGAACCCCATTGGCTGCTGGAAGACATGGGAAGCTATCAGCAGCACATCTGCTTTTAGTCGGTTTTTTTCGCGAATCAAGTTCATATTCCTGCCGATGGATTCGTTTCCCCCCTCAGTCACGGGTCACTCTTTTTCATCTGGGGTATCATGACTCCGGTCTCCCGGAGGAGTTCCCTGCCATGTCCGCCACTCCAACCACAGTAGCTCCGCGTCGGCCCCCAGGTCCGCGGGGACTCCCCATCGTGGGCACCTCGTTCATGGCCAGCCGCGATTCCACCCGGACGCTCACGCGCTGGGCCCGCGAATACGGCGACATCGTCTATTACCGCTTCTTCGATTTTCGCTTTTACCTTTTGTTTCACCCCCAGCACATCGAGCAGGTTTTGCTCGGCAAAACCGGCAACTTCGTCAAAGGGATCACCTCGCGCGCCAATCCGGAACTGTTTGGGAACGGCCTGCTCACCAGCGACGGCGATTTTTGGCGGCGGCAACGCAAGCTGAGCAACCCTGCGTTTCACCGCGAAAGCCTGGTTCGCTACGCCGACATCACCACCGAAGAAGCCACGCGATTGCTGCAAGCATGGAAGAACGGAGAGACGCGCAACATCCACAACGACATGATGTATGTCACCTTGCGGATCGTTCTGCGCTCCCTCTTCGGCAGCGACCTGGGCGAGAGCATGAAGGTGATCGAGCCGGCGCTGGACGCCATCATGGTCAGCTCTTCCGGCTTTCATTCCATCGCGTTTTTTCTGCGCCTCCCTACGCCCACTCGCGCGCGCCACTTTCGCGCCGTGCGAGAGATCGATCGCGTGGTGTACGCATTGATTGCGCGCGGACGAGAGAAACTCAAGAGTTGCGGGGGCCGCGCGGCAAACGCGGAGCAGCAAACGGCGGGCGGTGCCAAGGATCTGCTCACGCTGTTGCTGACTGCGCGCGACGATGATGGCAATTCGATGAGCGATCAGCAGCTTCGCGACGAGGTCATCACGCTGTTGCTCGCGGGGCATGAGACCACGGCCCTGAATCTATCTTGGACCTGGTACTTGCTGGCGCAGCATCCCGAAGTCGAAGAAAAGCTGCATGCGGAACTCGATACGGTACTCGGCGGGCGGCTCCCGTGCGCAAGCGATCTTCCGAAGTTGCAGTACACAGATCGGGTGATCCGCGAGACGCTGCGGCTCTACCCTCCCGCGTGGCGCATCTTCCGCAGGACGGAGGAACCATTCGCAGTTGGCGACTACGTCCTGCCGCCCGGCTCAAATATTGTTCTAAGCCAATGGGTGACGCAGCGCGACCCGCGCTGGTTCGGCGAACCGGAGCGTTTTCATCCGGATCGCTGGATGGAGGAGGCGGCGGCAAAGCTGCCGCGCTTTGCGTACTTCCCTTTCGGCGGGGGCCCGCGCGTCTGCATTGGCGCGGGCTTTGCGATGATGGAGGCGACATTGCTGCTCGCCACCATCGCGCAGCGCTTTCGCATACACCTGGCGCCAAATCAGCGCATCGAGCCGCTCGCGAGCATCACGCTGCGGCCCAAAAATGGAATTCGCGTCGAACTGGAAGAGCGAGCCGCCGTGCGCGTGGCCCCAAGCGCACCGGTGAAGAGCGCACCGACGAATGCAGCGTCCGCGTAAAAATCTCGACGCGGCGAAAAAGGAGGAGGAGATTTGCTCGAGGCGGTCAAAACCACGATCTTGGTTGTCAGCGCGCTCTTCCCTATCGTGAACCCGCTGGGGGGCAGCCCGATATTTTTGGCTCTGACGCGGGAGTATACGGAGCCCGCGCGAAGGATGCTGGCCCAACAGATTGCGGTGAACAGTTTGATTTTGCTGATTGCGTCCTTCTTGACCGGGACACATGTGCTGGCGTTTTTCGGAATTTCATTGCCGGTGGTGCAAGTGGGCGGCGGATTGATCGTGATTTCCACTGGTTGGTCGTTGCTCAAGCAGAAAGAGGAGGATGACCGCGCAAGAACGCAGCGGGAAATGGATCCGCAGGATATTTTTCGGCACGCGTTTTATCCGATGACCCTGCCGCTGACGGTCGGGCCAGGATCGATTTCGGTGGCGATCACGCTGGGCGCGAATGCGCCGCAGCACCTGCCGGACAGTCTCCTGGCGATCGTGGGTGCGGTGATTGGATCGACTTTGATCGCGGTGAGCGTGTTTTTGTGCTACGGATTCGCGGACCGGCTGGCGCGGTTGCTTGGCGCGACGGGGATGAGCGTGATCATGCGGCTGTCATCGTTTTTGCTGGTGTGCATTGGCGTGCAAATTTTCTGGAATGGGGCGAGAGTGTTGTTGGGATCGCTGGCCAAATGACGAGCGATGGAGAAGTATTTCGCCGCGCGGTCCCGGCTGAGGTAAGGTGAACGAAGAACGGGTCAATCGTGGCAGCACAGGCTGAAGCGTGTGCTACTTGGAGGTTGAAATGAGCAAGCGGACGATGGCGGTTGTTGTTGGATTGACTTTGGGTTTTGGGATTTTGTTGGCTCGCGGTGCGACCGGAGACGGGACTGCCAGCGCAGGCAGGCTGAAGCCCGCCCCTACAACGCCTTCTGCGGCTGCGGGCGCGGTTGGCGAATTGAAGGTCACGATCAAGGAGTGGGATGTGCCGACCAAGGGCGCGCATCCGCATGATCCGGCGATGGCTCCGGATGGCTCTTTGTGGTTTACCGAGCAGTTGCAGAACAAGCTGGGGCGATTGGATCCAACGAGCGGGTCCTTCAAAGAGTACGTGCTAAAGATTGAGGATTCCGGTCCGCATGGATTGGTGGCGGACGCGAACGGGAACATCTGGTTTACGGGAAATGGGAAGGGATATATCGGAAAGCTCGATCCGAAAACCGGCGACGTGACGCCATATCAAATGCCGGATGCAAAGGCGGAGGACCCGCACACGGCGGTGTTCGATGCGCGCGGGATTTTGTGGTTTACCGTGCAGGTGGGAAACATGGTTGGACGGCTCGATCCGAATACCGGCAAAGTGGAATTGAAGACTGTCCAAGGACAGCGCGCGCTTCCCTACGGCATCGCCATCAACAGCAAAGGCGTTCCGTTTTTCTGCGAATTCGGCACGAACAAAATGGCCAAGATCGATCGACAGTCCATGGCCATCACGGAATTTAAGCTGCCGGAAGGCGCGCGGCCGCGGCGCATGGCCATCGATGCGGAAGACAGAATCTATTTCACGGACTACGAAGGCGGAAATTTGGGCCGCCTCGATCCTGCCACTAGCGCGGTAAAGATGTGGCCATCGCCGGGAGGCGCGAAATCCGCGCCGTACGGAATTGCGATCACTCCGGACAGAGCGGTGTGGTTCAGCGAATCTGGCATGAAGCCGAACACGATGGTGCGCTTTGATCCCAAGACGGAGCAGTTTGCGCGCACAACGATTCCCTCCGGCGGAGGGACAGTGCGCAACATGGTGGCCACCCCGGATGGCCGCGTGTACATCGCGTGCAGCGGCGTGAACAAGGTCGGGGTGGTTCAGCCGACCGAAGTTGTGGGTGTGCCGGCGCGATAGAGCCCCAGAATTAACAGGTCATCAAGGATAAACGAGACTCAATCCCAGCGCAGTTGCCGCGATCCGTATTCCTGCAAATACTGGAAGGTGACGGCGACGTAGGCCGGGCTGGCGCAAAACAGAATTCCCTTCCCCACGGGGCTTTTTTCGGCAAGGTGCAGCGTGTGGCAGGTCACCGCGCGATTGGCTGGGGTGCGCAAAGAGCCGTGGCTGATGCGGACGATCGCTTGCGGCGAAACCTGGAAATGCGAGACCTTTCCTTTTGGGAGATCGAACTGAATCGAATCTTTTCCAAGGGTCATCGCTTGCAGCTTTCCCGGGCCAAGCACCTCTATTTGAATGGGCTGCGACAGGTCGAGCGTGGGAGCGTCAGCAAGCCGGCTGTGGAGTTCGAACCACAGAGATTTGTCTTCGTTGAATAATTCTTTCTTTCGCACAATTCCGTTTTCGTCAAAACTGACCAGCAAGTTGTGGATGTGCCAGATGCGCTTGGCGTCTCCGGCAGCATCGTTGTTGCCGACAACAAACCACCAATAGCCCCACTTGGACTCGCTCCAACGTCCCCAGAAGAGGCGCGGATTCGAATACGAGGTATCAACGGAACTCAGCCGGCTGACGACTTCGTCGCGCTGGGTTCCGGGTGCGTCGAGAAATCCTAAATCGAGGTGCTTGGTCTGCAGCGCTTCGCCCGCAGGCCCCTTCGCGCGCATGGGAAGCCGGGTGGCTCCGGCGCAGCCGGAGAGGATGGTGGCCGAAAGGGCCAGGGTTGAGACTGCCAAACGGTAGAAGTTCTTCATGTTGCACCTCGCTGGGCTAGGATGTGACTGCTTGGCGTAGGGTGCGCAGATCCGTCCTGATGCGCAAGCGACATGGAGCGACATGGCCGGAATGACGCGGATTGCCGTGGTTTGGTAGGCGCGGAACGGTTCAAACGCCTGCCTGAGGGTCGCCGCTACGTTCGGACTACACCGGAGAGGGGGCTGGAGCCTGTAGCGCAGGGCGGAGTCCGCGCAGCCCTGCGGCTTTTTCCGCCGCGTCTTGCAAGTTCTGCTAAGGTCCGAGAATGTCTCGCCTTCGGCGAATCGCCCTTACGGATCGCATCTTCTTCGTCACCACAAATTTGCAGCCAAGAGCTGTGCCTTTCTCTCCGGCCGAGCGAACACTTCTCCTCGAATCACTCGATATGGAAAAGCGCAGAAGAACTTTTTACCTGTACGCCTTCGTCGTTATGCCCTCGCATCTGCACCTGCTCCTCGATCCCGGCGAGCAAGCGCTTAGCGACCTCCTTCGGAACTACAAATCAAAAGCGGCGCTCGCACTCGTAAAGTTAGGCTCGAGACGCGGTCCGTTTTGGCAGCCGCGCTACTACGATTCGATTTGCCGCCACGCCCGAAACTTTGGCGACAAGTTGGAATACATCCACGATAACCCTGTGAAAGCCAAGCTGGTGAGTCGCCCGGAAGATTGGCCCTGGTCCAGCGCCGGATGGTTCGTGAATCATTCCCGCCCGCCGATTCCCAATTGACGCCATCGATGTTCCGACTGACCCAGATGCCCTGCTGTGGCCGGCACCCTGGCGCTGAGGATCGATGGAGACAAGACGCGAGGGAAAAGCCGCAGGGCTCCGCAGACTCCGCCCTGCGCTACAGGTATGGCTAACGCCGGAGCAGTGAGAATTATCGGACTACGCCGGAGGAGGGGCCGGCGGCGGCGTAGGGCGCTTGGGCATGCGGCCCGCGAGGTAGGCTTTGCGGCCGGCGAGCGTAACGAAGAGTCCATAGCTCATAAAAGGACTTCGAGTGCCGGCGATTGCTCGATTTGACACGCACCTTGCGCAGCGCTCGTGACTTGTGCACCGCGGTAGATTACGCTGCGTGGAGTCTACTGGAGGCATACCATGAAGCGTCTTGTGTTGATCAGTACGCTCTGTTTGGCGTTTCCCCTGCTAGGAACCGCCGCGCAACAAACTGCCGCCGATGCTCCAGCATCGAAGGAAGACATTGAAAGGTACTTCCAGGTCATGCATCTGCAGGACACGATGAAGCAGATGATGGATGTAATGACGAAGCAAATGCACCAGATGGTGCACGCTCAGATTTCCAAGAGTGCCGCGAATCTCCCTCCGGATTTTGAGGCGCGCATGAACAAAATGACGGACGAGCAGTTGAAGAACTTTCCGGTGGAAGAGATGCTGCAAGCCATGATCCCGGTTTACCAGAAGCACTGGACCAGAGGGGACGTCGATGCGATGGTCGCTTTCTACTCAACGCCTACAGGGCAGAAAGTGTTGAGGGAACTTCCGGCCACGATGGCGGAAGGAATGCAGGCCATGCAACCTATCATGCAAAAGAGAATGAACGGAATGATGGAACGTGTGCAGCAGGAAGTCGCACAGACGGTGAAGGATTCGAAGATCAAAGCTGGCCAAAGCTCACAAGCCACACCTAACTGACAAAATTAAAAAACCGTCGTGGGACAAACCCTGTAGCGCAGGGCGGAGTCCGCGCAGCCCTGCGGCTTTTGGGGGAGAAGACTGTGTGGACTAACGCGCGACGCCGGAGAGGGGGCTGGAGGCGGCGGCGTAGAGGCGCTTGGGCATGCGACCGGCGAGGTAGGCTTTGCGGCCGGCGGTGGTGGCATCGCGCATGGCTTCGGCCATGAGGACGGTGTCCTGGGCCTCGGCGATCGCGGTGTTCATGAGGATGGCGTCGGCGCCGAGCTCCATGGCTTCGGCGGCGTCGGAGGCGGTGCCGACTCCGGCGTCGACGATGAGCGGGACTTCTGTGATGCGTTCGCGAAGGATGCGGAGATTGGAAGCGTTCTGGATGCCGAGGCCGGAGCCGATGGGTGCGGCGAGCGGCATGACCGCTGCGGCACCCGCGTCGATAAGCTTGCGCGCAGCGATCAGATCGTCATTGGTGTACGGCAGCACAACAAAGCCTTCCTTGACCAACACGCGCGTCGCTTCGATGAGTTGCTCAGTGTCCGGAAACAAAGTCTGCTGGTCGCCGATCACTTCCAGCTTGACCCAGTTGGATAGGCCGACTTCGCGCGCCAGCCGCGCGGTGCGAACAGCTTCGTCAGCGGTGTAGCAGCCGGCAGTGTTGGGCAGGATAAAGATTTTTTCGCGGTCGATGAAGTCGAGCAGCGATTCCTTCGAGCGATCGGTAAGATTGACGCGGCGAACGGCTACGGTGACCATTTCCGCGCCGGAGGCGGCGTGAGCGCGCGCCATTTCCGGGAAGCTGCGATATTTGCCAGTGCCGACGATCAGGCGGGATTGAAAAGCGCGGCCTGCAATTACGAGTAAGTCTGACATGGTGAACCTCATGATAATTTTAGAACGGACGGAGGGATTTCGGGTAGTGGATCAGATTCCGATTGCCCGTTTATCGGGCACTGCGAAATTAGCCGTGCGAATGAGAGTACATTCGCGTCGCAAAGCTGAGAATTGGGAATACGCGGCCAGTACAATAGTGTAGATCGCTACTGGCTCGCATTTAAGCGGCCAACCTTTCGCTACTTTGTCGAGAATAATTATGAACTTCTCTTCACGAGACAAGATTGCTGTGCTGGCTGCCGCTGGTTTGGGAGTCGTTTTTGGGTATCTCATACAGCTAGCCCCATATGCTGGCCTTCTAGTCGGCGGGTTCTATGCATTGGGGATCATTCCGCTTGTGGTTTTCTACATTGCAGATCAGAGGAAATTTCTGGTGTGGCAGGTATGTGTAGTTTCTTTGGTGCTTGCACTTGTCGTGGAAGGCATTTTTTCGGGTCCATTCCGGGATAACCCTAAGGAAACTCTAAAGTTTGCGTTCGTGTTTTGGATCGCAGGCTCCGTCTTTTCTTGTCCTACCCCTCTTTTCCTATACCTGAAACACAGAAAAGGACAGAAGTCCTTCTGGGTTCTATTCTTCGTGCTCGGAGGGTTGTTGCTCGGGCTAGTTTCAAGTCTATGGGGCGATCCATTCATCGTTGTCAGCTTGGAAATCGTCTGGACACTGGCTTGGTTCGTGAGATTCGCCTGGAAATGTCGTATCGCCGCGGACCGGGATGTTCCCAGGAAAGCATCTCGAGTTGCCTTGATTGCGTTCATTTTAGTGTCCTCGATTCCAATCCTGACCGTCCTGCTGTTCAAACAACAAGCATTTCGCAGCGCAATGGCGCTGGGCCACTACCGGACTGCCAGGTGGCTAGTGGCCAGGGGTGCGGATGTAAATGGGTTAGATGCATTTGGAGAACCGGCCTTGGCGGCCGCAGCTTGGAAAGGCGACATAAATGGGGTGGATGCTCTCATATCAATGGGAGCAAGGGTTGACCTGGAACAAAGAGGGCAGTTCCGGGGACTCTGGCCAAGTGGAACTGCTCTAGCGGTAGCGGGCTCTGCCGGGCGGACCGAAATCTGCAAGTCCCTTCTAGCGGCGGGTACGGACGTGAACAAGAAAAATCAATTCGGCAAAACTCCGTTGTCAGTGGCATTAACTCATGGAGATATTCGGTGCGTCCCGGCGATGCTAGAGTACGGTGCAGACGTGAACGCCCGCGATGCGCTGGGTGAAACCCCACTTATGCTGGTCTCACAATGGGATCCAAGTGATCCGACTGTTCGTCATGTGCTCGAAGAACTACTGGCAAAAGGTGGTGATGTCATGGCCAGAGACGATAAAGGACAGACAGCCGAAGATTGGGCTGTCTTGTATCACCGCCAGGAGCTAGCAGAACGATTTCGGAAAATGCGGGAATCGAAGGCCGAAGAGTAGCGAAACGGCTTGCTTTTGAAGCGGCACTGCGGGCACCGGCGCACCAACTCGTAATAAGTCGAATAATCGGAAACCAACCCACTATTGGATTTAACCGTAGAGTGCACAGAGGACACGGAGAAGAGTACACTTTTGTGCTTGCTTTGAGATGGAGGGTGGCGATGAGAATTTGGGTGGCGGGGTGTTTGGCGGCGGTGATGCTGGCGGCTGGCGCGGGTGCGTTTGCGCAGACGAAGGATGTGGAGATCTCTTATCAGAAATTTGTGCTGGATAACGGGCTGACGCTGATCGTGCATGAAGATCACAAGGCGCCGATTGTGGCGATTAACACCTGGTATCACGTGGGGTCGAAGAACGAGAAGCTGGGGAAGACCGGCTTCGCGCATTTGTTCGAACACTTGATGTTTGGCGGCAGCGACCACGCGAAGGGCAGCTACATCGAGGCCCTGGAGCGCATTGGGGCTACGGATTTGAACGGCACGACGAACAATGATCGCACGAATTATTTCGAGAATGTGCCGACGTCGGCGGTGGATTACACGCTATGGATGGAATCGGACCGCATGGGCTTTCTGACCCTGGACCAGAAGACACTCGATTTGCAGCGCGGCGTGGTGCAGAACGAAAAGCGGCAAGGCGAGAACCAGCCGTATGCGGTGTCGCGGCAACTGATTACGCAGAATACGTACCCGGCGGGGCACCCCTATTCGTGGACGGTGATAGGGGACATGGGGGACCTGAACGCGGCGGCGATGGACGATGTGAAGGAATGGTTCAAGACGTATTACGGGCCGTCAAATGTGGTGATCGTGATGGCGGGAGATATCGACGCGAAGACGGCGAAGGAGAAGGTGGAGAAATATTTCGGGAACATTCCTGCCGGGCCGCCGGTAGGCCATCAGCAAGTTTGGGCGGCGAAGATGACGGGAACGCACCGGCAAGTGGTGCAGGATCGCGTACCGCAGGCGCGGATTTATAAGACCTGGAATATTCCGGAATATGGCAGCGCGGACAGCGTTTATCTGGATTTGGTGAGCGACATTTTGACGACCGGGAAGACTTCGCGGTTTTACAAGCGGCTGGTGTACGACGATCAAATCGCGACCGATGCATCCGCGTTTGTGGACTTGCGGGAAATTGGCGGGCAGTTCCGCGTGCAGGCTACGGCGCGGCCGGTGCAGGGGCTCGCTCAAGTAGAGAAAGAGTTGGACGAGGAACTCGCGCGATTTTTGAAGGACGGCCCGACAGCGGAAGAGTTGCAGCGGGTGAAGACAGGATACGACGCCGATTTCATTCGGGGCGTCGAGCGCATCGGCGGATTCGGTGGGAAATCAGACCGGCTCGCGCAGAGTGAAGTGTTTCGCGGGAGTCCGGACGCGGACAAGATTTCGCTGAAGCTGGCCAGCGAGGCGACCGCGGAAGACTTGAAGGCCGCGGCAAATCGCTGGCTGGCGGATGGCGTTTACATCTTGGAAGTGCTTCCCTTCCCGCAATACAAAACGGCGGCGGCGGGCGCGGATCGTTCGAAGGCGCCGCAGATCGGCACGCCTCCGGAGCTGAAGCTGCCGAAGTTGCAGCGCGCAACGCTATCGAATGGACTGAAGGTGGTGCTGGCGGAGCGGCATGAAGTGCCGCTAGTCAGCTTCTGGATGACGAGCGACGCGGGATACGCCGCGGACGAATTTGCCGTGCCGGGAACGGCGAGCATGACCATGGCGCTGCTCACCGGAGGGACGAAGACGCGGAGCGCTCTGGAAATCAGCGATCAACTGGCGATGCTGGGAGCGGAACTGCGCGCGAATTCAAATCTTGATATGTCCACCGTGCGCTTGTCGGCGCTGAAGTCGAAGCTCGATCCTTCGCTGGAGCTTTTTGCCGACGTGATACTGAATCCGTCGTTTCCCGATGCGGATTTCAAGCGGCAGCAAAAGCTGCAGCTTGCAGCAATCGATCGCGAGAAGAACACTCCGGTGCAGATGGCGCTGCGAGTGTTTCCGGGGTTGCTCTACGGTGCGCAGCACGCGTATGGGAATCCGCTGACGGGATCGGGGACGTCGGCGAGCGTGGCGAAGATGACGCGGGAGGATCTGGCCAAGTTCCACGATGTGTGGATTCGGCCGAACGATTCGACGTTGATCGTCGTCGGCGATACCACGCTGGCGGAGGTGACGCCAAAGCTGGAGAAATTGTTTGCGGGATGGAAGGCCGGGAAAGTGCCGCCGAAAAATATTGGAACTGTGCAGCAAGCGCCGAAGTCCGTGGTGTATCTGGTGGACAAGCCGGGAGCGCTGCAATCCGTGATCATCGCCGGGCACGTTGCGCCGCCGACGAACAATCCGAAGGAGATTGCGATCGAGGCGATGAACGACGGCCTGGGCGGAAACTTCGCGGCGCGGCTGAACATGAACTTGCGCGAGGACAAGCACTGGTCGTATGGCACGCAAACCCGGCTGGTGGCGGCGCGCGGGCAGCGGCCGTTCATCGCGATTTCGCCAGTTCAGACGGACAAGACCAAGGAGTCGATGTCGGAGATGAATAAGGAATTTCGGGGGATTCTGACGGATAAGCCCCTGACGGCGGAAGAGCTTGAGAAGATTCAGGCGAATGAGACGCTGAGCTTGCCGGGTTCGCGGGAGACGATTGATTCCGTGGGCCAGTCGATCGCAGACCTGATTCATTTTGACTTGCCCGACGATTATTACCAGACGTATGCGGGGAAGGTGCGCGCGCTGAAGACCAGCGATTTGAATGACGCGGCGAAGGCCGTGGTGCATCCGGACAACATGATTTGGGTGGTGGTGGGCGACCGCACGAAGATTGAGGCCGGGGTAAAGGAGTTGAACCTGGGCGAAGTGCGGTTGATGGATGCGGATGGGAAGGTGTTGTGAACGATGCGACCAGAAAATGCAGAGTAGATGCTTGCTGAGCGGACGAATTGGAATCTGGCCGGGAATCGATTGAGTGAGGCGCTGGCGCGGCATCGCGCCAGCGGCAAGCGGCTCTACGATTTGACCGCGTCGAATCCTACCGAGTGCGGCTTCGCGTACGACAGCGAAATGATTCTTGCGGCGCTACAGAATCCGGCGGCGCTGCGCTACGAACCAAATCCTAAAGGCCTGGGAAGCGCGCGGCTGGCGGTGAAGCAGTATTACTTCGCTCGCGGCGCGACGATTTCCACCGAGGATATTGTGCTGACGACCAGCACGAGCGAGGCGTACTCCTTCGTTTTTCGGTTGCTTTGCAATCCGGGCGATGAGTTGTTGATTCCCGCGCCGAGTTATCCGCTGTTCGGATTTCTGGCGGACATTCAAGACGTGAAGCTGGTGCGCTATCCGCTGGTTTACGACCACGGGTGGCAGATTGATTTTCACAGTTTGCAGCAGGCCATCACTCCGCTGACAAGGGGAGTGATCGTTGTGAACCCGAACAATCCGACTGGACATTTCATCGAAGAAAAAGAATTGGCGAAGCTGAATGAGCTTTGCGCGGCGCGCGGGCTGGCGCTTATCGCGGATGAAGTGTTTCTGGATTTCGGGCTGGGCGATGCGAGGCCGGTCACTTTCGCCGGCAATGTCGGCGCGCTTACGTTTGCGATGAGCGGGCTCTCGAAGATTGCGGGGTTGCCGCAGATGAAAATGGCTTGGGTGATTGCGAGCGGGCCGGAGGAGCTGAAGAGGCAGGCGGTAGAGCGGCTGGAGGTGATTGCGGATACGTACCTTTCGCCGAATGCGCCGGTGCAGTTGGCTACGCCAGTGTTCTTGGAGCAGCGGCGCGGATTTCAGAAGCAGGTGATCGCGCGGGTGCGCAGGAATCTGGCGGAGTTGGACCGGCAGCTCTCGAAACAAAAAGCGTGCGAGCGATTCGAGGTGGAGGGCGGATGGTACGCGGTGTTGCGCGTGCCGGCGACGGGGAGTGACGAGGAACTCGCGATCGAACTGCTGACCAAGGGGGATGTTCACGTTCATCCGGGGCATTTTTTCGATTTTGCGGCGGAGGGATACTTGGTCGTGAGCTTGATTGCGCGGGAGGAGGAGTTTGCGGAGGGGATGCGCAGAGTGCTGTCAGTGTTCTAAAACTTCCTTCGAGTTTCGAGATCGAGTCATGTTTTCATTGAGGTTCTTCGCCCATCCTTGCCGCGTGGGCTCAGAATGACACGCGTCCGACGCGACGGATGGCCAGAAATGGCTGTCCCACTCGATGGCTGTCTAACTTAGGGGCTGGACTTGGAGGGGACGGGCTCGTAGGAATCCGTGTAGAGCTTATCAATGATTTCGCGATAGTTTTTTTCGACGACGCGGCGCTTGAGCTTGAGGGTGAAGGTGAGGTTGCCGTTGTCGAATGTGAAATCTTCGGGGAGGAGAGCGAAGCGCTTGATGGTTTCCCATTGCGCGAGATGCGCGGTGAGGCGCTTCACTTCCCCTTCGATCAGCGAGCGCACGGCGGGATGCGCCGCCATTTCTTCGTGTGACGCGAGGCGAACGCCCTGATCCTGAAGTCTGGCGGAAACGGTGGCGGCGTTGGGCACGATGAGCGCGACGACGAACCTGCGTTGATCGCCGACGATCATGGCGTTCAGGA
>Ga0307477_10001328_pt1 | contig 21341 bp, 18 predicted proteins | sample atmos_gasesECM2C_FD_203316 | JGI IMG/M metagenome (GOLD analysis project Ga0307477, IMG submission 203316) | Hardwood forest soil microbial communities from Morgan-Monroe State Forest, Indiana, United States - atmos_gasesECM2C_515 | ecosystem: Environmental > Terrestrial > Soil > Temperate...
TTCTCGGCGACATTGCCGCCGATCGAGCAGGCGACCTGGGAGGAGGGATCGGGAGCGTAATACAGACCGTACGGGGCCGCCGCCTCGGAGACTTTCAGATTCGGCACACCGGGCTCGAGGCGTGCGATGCGATTGTGCGGATCCACTTCGAGCACCCGGTTGAGCCGCGCACACGACAGCAGCACACCCTGAGTATGCGGTGTCGCTCCGCCCGAGAGCCCCGTGCCGGAGCCGCGCGCCACCACAGGAACGTTGAGGCGACGGCACGCGCAGAGCACCTGCCGCACCTCTTCCGCGGTGCGCGGCAGCGCCACGACCAACGGCAGCTGGCGAAACGCCGTGAGCGCATCGCACTCGTAGGGACGGCGCTCCTCTTCGCGGGACAGCAGGCACTCTGCAGGAAGCACTGCGGCGAGCGCGGTGACGATCTCGGAGCCGCTCATGCGGTCATCGTAGCGCAGCCTCACGGTGCACGGGCATCTGCTAGGCTTATCTGGGCGCCTCGCGGGCGCGTCTGAGGGAGAGAGGAGCCTATGCGCGTGAGGCCGCGATGGTCTATCGGTGTGCTCGGGGCCGCGGCGTGCCTCAGCCCCGCTCTCTGGGGCGGTGAGACGCCACCAATGACCCCCGACATCCCGCCGCAGTTCAACCCACCGACGCAAGAGTGGGACTACGTGAAGCGGGAGGTGATGATCCCGATGCGCGACGGGGTGAAGCTGCATACGGTGATCCTGACACCGAAGGGCGCGCGCGGTATGCCGATCATTCTCACGCGCACCCCGTATGACGCCGGCAAGCGCGCCGAGCGGTTCGTGAGCCCGCACATCCTGGCGACGCTGCCGATGGGCGATGAGGTGTTCGCGCCCGAGGGCTACATCCGCATCTTCCAGGACGTGCGCGGCAAGTACGGCTCGGAAGGCGATTACGTGATGACGCGCCCGCTGCGCGGGCCCCTCAATGCGACGGCGGTCGATCACTCCACCGATGCGTACGACACCATCGACTGGCTGGTGAAGAACCTGGCGGAGTCGAACGGCAAGGTCGGCATGATCGGCTCCTCCTACGAGGGCTTTACCGTTCTCATGGCGCTGGTGAATCCGCACCCGGCGCTCATGGCTGCGGTGCCGATGTGTCCGATGGTCGACGGCTGGAAGGGCGATGACTGGTTCCACAATGGCGCCTTCCGCCAGCCGAACTTCGACTACTTCTACGGCCAGACCACCGCACGCGGCGAAGGCAAGCAGATCGCTCGCGGCGCCTACGACGACTTTCAACTGTTGCTCGCGAGCGGCTCGGCCGGCGACTTCGCACACCGCTTTGGCATCGACCTGCTGCCGTTCTTCAGGAAAATCGCCGAGCATCCCGCCTACGACGCCTACTGGCAGGAGCAGGCGCTTGACCAGATTCTGGCGCGCCAGCCGCTTGGCGTGCCGACCATGTACGTCACCGCGCTCTGGGACCAGGAGGACATGTACGGCGGCGTGCACGCGTACCTGGCGACGGAGCCGAAGGACACCGCCAACGATCGCAACTTCCTGGTGCTCGGCCCCTGGCGGCATAGCGGCGTCAACTACGACGGCACTACCCTCGGTCCGCTGAAGTTCGAAGGCAACACGGCGCTGCAGTTCCGACGCGACGTCATGCAGCCATTTCTCGACCAGCATCTGAAAGACGGCGCGCCGCGCGCCGACACTCCGCCGGTGTTCGTGTTCGAGACCGGCACCAACGTCTGGCGGCGCCTGCCGTCCTGGCCGCTGTCGTGCGACTCAGGCTGTGGCTCGAAACCCCAGCCGCTGTACCTGCAGGCGCATTTCGGTCTCGGCTTCACCGCTCCGGCGCCGCTCTCGGGCTCTGAGCCGCCGTACGACGAATACGTCTCGGACCCCGCCAAACCCGTCCCCTACATTCCGCGGCCGGTGCACTTCGAGGATCGCAGTGCGTGGCAGCGTTGGCTGCTGAGCGATCAGCGCGAAGTCGCCGACCGGACCGACGTCCTCACCTACACGTCGAGTGTGCTCACTCAGCCGCTGCACCTCGGCGGCGCACCGCTGGTGAACCTCGTTGCCTCGACCAGCGGCACCGACAGCGACTGGGTCGTGAAGCTGATCGATGTGTATCCGGAAGAGGTCCCTGACGATCCGCCCATGGGTGGCTATCAGCTGCCGCTCGCCATGGAGATCTTCCGCGGGCGCTATCGCGAGAGCCTCTCTCGGCCGAGCCCCATTCCGGCCGGCAAGGCGCAGCGCTACCGCTTCGCGCTGCCGCACGTCGATCACGTGGTTCTGCCCGGCCACCGCCTCATGGTGCAGATCCAGTCGAGCTTATTTCCGCTCTACGACCGCAATCCGCAGAGTTACGTCAAGAATATCTTCTTCGCGCAGCCCGGCGACTACCGCAAGGCGACGCAACGCGTGTTTCGCGGCGGCGAGACGGCGAGCTTCATCGAGCTGCCGGTGGTGAGCGCTCACTGAACGCCCAGCTCGGCGCACGGGTGGCGCAGCCAGAGAAGTCGATGCCGCAAACCGATTAGCTCGGCGAACGGGGCGTGGCCATAATGGGCCGGGCGCCGCGCGGCGCGCGACGCAGTTGAGGCAGAATCATGTCAACGCCAGAGCAGCACCCGACCACTCCGCAACCGACAGCGCAAACGGCTGCGCAACCGGCCTCACCGTCAGGCGCGCCGTCGCGCTCCCGCCGTCCGAGCGGTCGCGACGCCAAGATTGCGGCGCGCACGGCGCGCAGCCACGCCTTCGTTCCCTATATCACCCGGCAGATCCCGTACTACGAAGTGCTGGGGAGCGAGGGGCTCGAGCTTCTCGAGCACAACGCCGACACGATCCTCGAGGAGATCGGCATCGATTTTCGCGATGACCCTGAGTCACTGAAGATCTGGCAGGACGCCGGTGCCGACGTCAAAGGCGAGCGGGTGCATTTCCCGCGCGGCATGTGCCGCACGATCGTGCGGCGTTCGGCGCCGAAGGAATTCACGCAAATTGCGCGCAACCCGGCGCACAACGTGGTGATCGGCGGCAACCGTACGGTATTCGCTCCGGCCTACGGCTCGCCCTTCGTGCGCAACCTCGACGACGGCCGACGCTACGCGCGCATCGAAGACTTCCGCAACTTCGTCAAGCTCGCCTACCTCGCGACCTCGATCCATCACTCGGGCGGCACCGTGTGCGAGCCGGTCGATCTGCCGGTCAATAAGCGGCACTTCGACATGGTGTATAGCCACATGAAGTACAGCGACAAGCCGTACATGGGCTCCGTCACCCATCCCGAGCGGGCGCGCGACACCGTCGAGATGACCAAGATCCTGTTCGGTGACAACTTCATCGATCCCGCGACCGGCAGGCCACGCACCTGCATCACGAGTCTCGTCAACGCCAATTCGCCCCTCACCTGGGATGCGACCATGCTGGGGGCACTGAAGGTCTACGCGCGCGCCAACCAGGCGGTGATCGTCACCCCCTTCATTCTCGCCGGCGCCATGTCGCCGGTCACGGTCGCCGGCACCGCCGCGCAGACACTCGCCGAGGCTCTCGCCGGCATGGCGCTCGCGCAACTCGTCAATCCCGGCGCGCCGGTGATTCTCGGCAGCTTCGCCTCCTCCATTTCGATGCAGTCGGGGGCGCCGACCTTCGGCACGCCCGAGCCGGCGCTGGTGCTGTACGTGATGGCGGCGCTCGCGCGGCGCCTCGGAGTGCCGTTCCGCTCCGGCGGGGCACTGTGCGCCTCGAAGATCTCGGACGCACAGGCGGCTTACGAGTCTGCCAACACGCTGATCCCGACCTGCCTTGCAGGCGTCAACTTCGTGCTTCACACCGCCGGCTGGCTCGAAGGCGGACTCGCCATGGGGTACGAGAAGTTCATCATGGACGCCGACCAGGCGGGCATGATGCACACGCTGCTGGCGGGCGTGGACCTGAGCGACAACGGCCAGGCGCTCGATGCCATCCGCGAGGTCGGGCCGGGCAAGCACTTCCTCGGCTGCGCCCACACGCAGGCGAACTTCCAGACCGCGTTCTACCGCTCGCCGCTCGCCGACAACAACCGCTTCGAGCAGTGGCAGGAGGAGGGGTCGAAGGACATGACCCAGCGGGCCCACGCGCTGTGGAAGAAGCAGCTGGCAGAATACGAGCCACCAGCGCTCGATGCCGCCGTGGACGAGGCGCTCATCGATTACATGAACCGGCGCAAGGCCTCGTTTCCCGACTCGAACGTCTAGCTGCGCCGAGGCAGGCTCAGCTGCCGGCGCGTCGCCGGCCGCGCGACCCGACCCGCGGAGCCGCCGACTTGGCCGCGGGCAGTTGCACCACCTTGCGCAGCTGCGGGTACGGCTCGGTCGAATGCGGAATTCCCATGGCGGCGACGAAGTGCTGCTGGAACTTCGGCTCGATGGCCGTCTCGATTTTTTCCACGCGCCGCACCAGCTCCTCGATCGTTTTGCGTGAATCGCTGTCGAGGAGCGCGATGCGCGCCCCCGTGCCGGCGGCGTTGCCCGCCGAGGACACCATGAAGAGATCGCAGTCCGGGATCATGCCGAGGATCATCGCGTACTTGACATCGATGTGACTGCCGAAGGCGCCGGCGAGCCGGATGCGATCGACGTGATCGACGCCGATGTGATCCATCAGCAGCTGCACGCCGGCGCGCAGCGCGGCCTTGGCGAGCTGAATGGCACGCACATCGTTCTGCGTGATCTGCAGCTCCGGCGTGCCGCGATGCACGATGTAGGAGTACGTGCGCCCGGACTCGACGATGCGATCGCTGCGCTTGCTGAGCTCGCCGTCGATCACGCCGTCCTGGCTGATGATTCCGGCGAGGTACATCTCGGCGATTACCTCGATGATTCCGGAGCCGCAAATGCCGGTCACGCCGGTAGCGGCGACCGCCTGCTCGAATCCCGGCTGATTCGACCACAGCTCGGAGCCGATTACCTTGAACTTCGCCTCGAACGTGGTGTGATCGATGCGCACGCGCTCGATTGCGCCGGGTGCCGCCCGCTGGCCGCTGCTGATCTGCGCGCCTTCAAACGCCGGTCCCGTGGGGCTCGAGCAGGCGAGCAGCCGCTCGCGGTTGCCGAGCACGATCTCGGCGTTGGTGCCGACGTCGACCAGGAGCGTCAGTTTGTCGGCAAGGTCGGGCCGCTCGGCGAGGATCATGCCGGCGGCATCCGCGCCCACGTGCCCGGCGATGCAGGGCAGGGTGTAGACCCGCGCCCCCGGATGGACGGTCAGGCCGAGCTCGCGGGCGGGAAAACCGAGCGCCGAATCGGTCGCGAGCGCAAACGGTGCGCCGCCGAGCTCCACTGGATCGATGCCGAGCAGCAGATGATGCATGATGGGATTGCCCACCAGCGTGAGCTCGAGGATATCCGAGACCTCAACCTTCGCCTCGCGCGCCACCTCGGCCGCGAGTGAGTTGAGAGCTCCGCGCACGGCTTCGGTCATCTGCTGGGCGCCTCCCGGGTGCATCATCGCGTAGGACACCCGGCTCATCAGATCCTCGCCGAAGCGGATCTGCGGATTCATGGCGCCGCTCGAGGCCGCCACCTCGCCGCTCTCGAGATTACATAGATGCGCAGCGATGGTCGTCGATCCGACGTCGACCGCCAGTCCGTAGATCCGGTCGTGGAAACCCGGCCACACGCCGATCAGCTGCGTGCCGGCGTGCACCGCCACGGTCACCCGCCACTCACCCTGGCGCAGCGCCGCCTGCAGGTTCTGCAGCACGGCGAGATCGGCGCGCAGCGGACCGAAGTCCCACTCCTTGCGCAGCGCTTCGAGCAGCCGCTGCAGATCACCGGCAGGATCGTGCATGTCCGGCTGACGCACCTCGACGTAGTGAAGGTGCACGACCGGATTGAGCGTGATCGGGCGCGCATCGGCCGCCTTGCGCACCACTTGCCGGTGCACCTGGCTGCTCGGCGGGACGTCGATCACAAGGTCGCCGCAGATCTGTGCCGAGCAGGACAGGCGGTGGCCGGGTGGCAGCGGGCGCCGCTGCGCGTAGCTCTCCTCGGCCGCGCTCAGTGGCGTGAGGTGATTGGCGTGTGAGCTCACGCCGTGCTTGGCGAACTCACCCTCCATCACCAGCACCTGACAGCGACCGCAGAGCGCGCGGCCGCCGCAAACCGAGTCGAGGTCAACGCCGAGACTGCGCGCCGCCTGCAGCAGCTGCGTACCGGGCGGAAAGCGGCCGCGCTTGCCGGAAGGGGTGAAGACGACCAGTGCGTCCTGCTCGCTCATGCTGAACTCTGGACGCGCCTCCGGTGCCCGCCTTCGCGCCGCCCGCGAGTCGCATTCTCCGGCGCGCTCGGCGCCGCGCCCGAGGCCGGCAGCGGTGGGGCCTCGCGGAAGCGCCTGATCCAGCGCGCGCAATCCGGGTCGTGACCCATCATGACGTCGGCCGCCATGCACGCTTTGACGATCTCGAGGTGCATCGGGTTCATGATCGCCGAGGTGAGCCCCGCGCCGATCGCCATGCTGAGAAAGGTCGCCGAGATGCCCTCGCGCGCCGGCAGACCGAAGCTCACGTTGGAGGCGCCGCAGGTGGTGTTCACCTTCAGCTCGTTCTTCAGGCGCTGCAGCAGATGCATGACCTGACGACCCGCCTGGTTGATGGCGCCGATCGGCATGACGAGCGGATCGACCACCACGTCGCTGTACGGGATGCCGTGGTCGGCGGCGCGCTGCACGATCTTCTTCGCCACCTCGAAACGCACGTCCGGATCCTCCGAAATGCCAGTCTCGTCGTTGGAGATCGCCACCACCGCCGCACCATATTTCTTCACCAGCGGCAGTACCGACTCGAGGCGTTCGTCCTCGCCGGTAACGGAGTTCACCAGCGGCTTGCCCTTGTACACGGCGAGGCCCGCCTCCAGCGCCTTGACGATCGAGGAGTCGATCGACAGCGGCACGTCGGTGATCGATTGCACGAGCAGCACTGCCCTGGCGAGAATCGCCGGCTCGTCCGCCAGCGGGATCCCGGCGTTCACGTCCAGCATGTGCGCGCCGGCGGCGAGCTGCGCCAGGGCGTCGGACTCGACGCGGCTGAAGTTCCCCGCGGCCATCTCGGCGGCGAGGATCTTGCGCCCGGTCGGATTGATGCGCTCGCCGATCATCACGAAGGGTCGCTCGAGGCCGATTACGACCTCGCGGGTTGCGGAGCTGATCACGGTGTCGGTCATGAGGCCATCCTGTTGGTATTCGTCTGAGGATCGCGCCCGGGGTTCCAGGGCACGCGGCCCTTGAGCACACCGGAGCGCTCGATGATCTCGGCCACGGTCTCCTCCTGGCGGTAGGCCATGAGGTGCACGCCGTGCACGCCTTTGAGGGTGCGGATCTCCTGCACCAGCTCGATACAGAGCTTGCGGCCCTCGAGCGCGGCGTCAGCGGCTCCCGCGAGCCGCCGGATGATCTCATCGGGGATGTGCACACCCGGCACATGGGTGCGGATCCATTCGGCCGCCTTGGCGGAGCGCAGCGGACCGACGCCGACGAGAATGAAGACTTTGCCGATGAGTCCCAGATCCTCGACCCGGCTCATGAAAGTCCTGAGCAGTGGCACGTCGTAGCAGAACTGCGTTTGAATGAACTGCGCGCCGGCGGCAACTTTCTTCGCCAGCCGCTCGGCACGCCACTCGACGGGCTGGGCGAAGGGGTTCTCGGCAGCACCCAGTAGGACGCGCGGCGCGAAGCTGATCTTGCGGCCGGAGAGAAAGCGATGCTCGTCGCGCAGCGTACGGGCGGTCTCGAGCAACGTCATCGAATCGAGGTCGAACACCGGCAGCGCCTGCGGGTGATCGCCCGCTTGAACGCCATCGCCCGTCAGGCACAGCAGGTTGCACACCCCCATGGCGGCGCCACCGAGAATGTCACCCTGGATCGCGATGCGGTTCTTGTCGCGACAGGAGATCTGCATCACCGGCGCATAACCCACGCGCGTCAGCAGTGCGCACACTGCGAGGCTCGACATGTGGCAGTTGGCGCCGCTGCCGTCAGTGGCGTTGATCGCGTCCACCCAGCCGTCGAAGATGCGCGCGCGCCGATAGACGTCCTCCGGGTCGGCCGAGTCGGGCGGCGCGAGCTCGGCGGTGACCGCGAACTGTCCCGCGCGTAGTACGCGCTCGAAACGCCCCGGCGAGGTGTGTCCGGGCAGAATCGGCAGCGGATAGCCGGGAACCGGCTCGTCCTCGAAGATCACGCGAGCTCCCCGGCGCGCTGGCGCGCGACGCGCAGCCAGGACGACTTCCCCTGGAGCCTGCGGTCGACGGCGACCTGAACCTGCTGCAGAGCCTCGCGGCCGCCGGGGATGCGCGCGCTGCCGGCGACCGCTGCGACCCACACGCACTTCATCTCCGGTCGCACTTCACAGTGACCGTTGGCGCGTACGCCGCCGCACGGGCCGTTGCGCAGATTCTTCGGGCAGTTCATCGGGCAGGACATGCCGGTGGAGCTCAGGATGCACTGCCCGCACATGCGGCAGTCGAACAGCAGCCCCTTGACGGTGCGCTCGACGGCGGCGACCGGACGCTCGAGTCGCTCGTAGCCGATCAGCTTCCACAGCGGATTCAGCGCGACGAGGGTCGACTCGAAACCGTTGTAAAAGGCGTTCAGCCCCCGCGCGTGACGAACCGACCACTGCCTGACCGCGTACACCTAGGAAACCGCCGCGAGCCCTTTCGCCCGGATCAGCGTCTCGAGGTCCGTGTCGCTGAAGCGCGCTTCGATGCGCGCGGCTTCGGCCGCCGCCTCGGCCCGCAGATCCTCGCCGCAGGGGCGCGGCTCGCTGCGCTTCCAGTCGGCGAGATAGGCGTCCGAGGTTCCCTTGCCCGCCCGCATGGCGGCGCGGTCGACGGCCTCCTGGAAGCGCGCCGACAGCTGCACTTTGGCGGTCTCGCGCCCGCGTTTGACGATCACCTGCGCCGGGATGTCGCGCCAGGAAATGACGATCAGGCTCGCCATGCCAGGGGGTCCTGGCCGCCGACCACAGCGGCGAGGCGGGTGCCGAGCTCGCCATAGCCGGTGAAGCGATGCTCGAAAGCGAAACCGAACGACTCTGCGATTTGGCGCGCCTGCTCGATGGCGCCGGGCCTCGCGGCCTGCGAGAGGTAGACAAGCTTGCGGTAGTTGCGGAAGTACTCGACGCGCAGCTCCGGGTGCCGGTCGAGTGCGAGCGGGCGGACGACGAGGCGCTCGAAGTGCCGCAGCAGAAAATCGGTCAGGTAGAACGTCCCGGGCTCGGCGTCGGCGAGCTGCGCAAACACTCGCGGGGTCGCCAGGAACTCGTAGCAGTGGGCGCCGGGCAGCCGCTCGACACCTTCTTCGGCGAGTACCGCATCGAGTTGTCCGCCGGTGCCGCAGTCTCCATACGCCACGAAGATGTTCGCGTAGCGACCGCGGTTTTCCCGGATTGCTGCGCGCACCGCGGGCGCAATGCGCTCCGGGCGGTTGTGGAGCTCGGCCGGCAGACAGCGCACCGCGAGCGCGCTCCAGCCGTTGACGCGCCTGAGCGCCGCAATCTCGCGCCCCAGCGCCCCGCAGGCAATGACGAGCGTCCCGCGGCGAGCGTCGGCAGCGTCACGGGCGTCCATGGTGTCCATGGTGTCCAGGGCGCCCAAGGCGTCGGCATCGCCCATGCCGTCCATCGTGTTCACAGCGTCCGCTGGGTCCATTGGGGCGGGCGCTCCCTCAGGCCGCGCTCGCGGTCGCGCGCGTACCCGCGCCGGCACGGCGTGCGGCGAGCAGCGACTTCGCGGTCTCGACCGCGATGGCTGCGTCGCGGCAGTAGGCGTCGGCTCCGACCGCCTTGCCGAATTCCTCGTTCAGCGGCGCGCCGCCAACCAGCACGATGTAGTTATTCCGAATCCCGTTCTCCTTCAGCTTGTCGATCACCACCTTCATGTAAGGCATGGTGGTGGTGAGCAGCGCCGACATGCCGAGAATGTCGGGCTTGTGCTCCTCGAGCGCGGCGAGATATTTCTCGACCGGATTGTTGATGCCGAGGTCGATCACCTCGAATCCGGCGCCCTCGAGCATCATCGAGACCAGGTTCTTGCCGATGTCGTGGATGTCGCCCTTGACGGTACCGATGACGATCTTGCCGATCGGCGGCACGCCGGTCTCGGCGAGCAGGGGGCGCAGGATCTCCATCCCACCCTTCATCGCATTCGCGGCCAGCAGCACCTCCGGGACGAACAGAATCCCGTCGCGGAAATCGATACCGACGATGCGCATGCCCTCGACCAACGCGTCGTTCAGCACCTTCTCGGCGTTCCAGCCGCGTCCAAGAAAAATGCGCGTGGCTTCTTCGACCTCAGTCCTGAGCCCGTTATAGAGGTCGTCGTGCACCTGCTCGGTGAGCTCCTGGTCATTGAGATCGCGTAAGTTGAATTCGGTGTCGGGGGACTCGGCCATTGGCGAAATCTCCATACGAGACAGCGAGCTAGCGGCACCCGCAGCCGCTTGGGGACCATCGTACGGGGCGGGTATCGCAAGCACTGATGCCTTCGCGACCGCCGCGTGCCCGTGAACGACAGCCCCGGGCATTAAGGCAAGCGTTCACACTCCCGGAGGCACCGCCGGCTCAGGCTGCGCTGCGGATTTTCTGTGGCGGCTCTGGCGCTCGGCGCTCGGCGGGCAGCCGAACTGCGCCCGGTAGCAGCGCGAGAAGTGGGGTGGTGACTGAAAACCGCACGCCGTCGTGATGTCGATGATCGGCATCGAGGTCTGCAGCAGCAGCTCGCGCGCGCGGCGCAGGCGCATCTGCAGGTAGTAGCGTTTGGGCACGCAATTGAGATGGCGCTTGAAGAGCCGCTCGATCTGGCGGCGGGACAGTCCGGTGGCGGCGGCGATCTCATCGAGCGACAACGGCTTCTCGATGTTGTCCTCCATGAGCTGCGCGACGCGGATGAGGCTCTCATGGCTGACCCCGATCTGGGCGCGCAGCGGCACATACTGCCGATCGCGGTCGCTGCGCACCCGCTCGACGATGAATTGCTCCGAAATCAGCTGCGACACGCGCGCGCCGAGCCGCGACTCCACCAGGTGCAGCATCAGATCGAGTGGCGCCACGCCACCGGAGCAGGTGAAGCGATCGCGATCGATGCTGAAGAGCTGATCGCTCAGCTGGATACGCGGGAACTCCTCGCGCAGCGCCGAGAGATTCTCCCAGTGAATGGTCGCCCGGTACTTATCGAGCAGCCCGGCCTTGGCGAGCGCGTAGCCACCAGTGCAGAGCCCGCCAAGCGGCACACGGCGCTCGGCGAGGCGCCGCAACGCCGCGACGATCTTGGGCGAAACGGCCTCTTGCACGCTGACTCCGCCGCAGACGAACAGGATGTCGAAGTTTCCTGCCTGCTCGAGCGCCACGGTGGGCGAGAGCTGCAGGCCGTTGCTCGCCGGGGTCGGCTGCCCGTCGAGGCTGACGATCGTCCACTCATATACGGTCTGGCCCGTAATGATGTTGGCCATCCGCAGCGGCTCGACCGCAGTCGAAAGCGCGATCATCGAGTAGCGCGGCAGCGTCAAGAAGGCGAACTTGCTGCGAGGGAGTGTCACATGCCGGATTTTACGCCTTTCTTGCCTAATTGCGACAGGCTCTCGGGAGCCCGGACCGGGGCCTGACGGGCGGGCAAACGCGCTCAGCAGGCGGAGACGTAATAGAGCCATTTCGAGGCATGCGCATCCCAAATGCGCATAAAGAGGGGTCGAATGAGGGAGTGCGGACGCCCGTGAGCAATGCGGTAATGCGCATGACTCATGCGCAGCGCCCCGCCCCAACACCTCCACTCCCTGGCTCCTCTCCCGCGCTTTTGACTCTGAATCGGATGCACCCGTGTCCTACGTTCCGGAGGGCGCCAAGCAGGCCGTGAACCTGACGGTGAGCGCCGATCTGCTCGCGCGAGTGCGTGCGGCGGGCTTCAACTTGTCGGCGCTCCTCGAGCGGGCGCTGGTGGAGGAACTGACACGTGTGAAGGAAATTCAATGGCGCGAGCAAAACGCTCTCGCGGTCGTCGCCTACAACGAGCTCGTCGAGCGTTGTGGAACACTAAGTGAGGGTCGAGGGAGTCTCTAGAGTGCCGCCTCAGTACGCGGTCTATCAAAATCGGTATGCGCGGACCCAGCAGGCGTTTCCCTTCGTCGTCGACGTGCAGGTGGAGTTTCTGCACGAATTGCAGACGCGAGCCGTGATTCCGCTGGTTCCCTTGTCGAGCTCAGCCGACGTGACGCGCTTCCCCATGAGTTACCTGACGCCGATCGTGACGTTCGAAGGTCAGCGCTATGTCTTGGTGACGCCGCAGCTCGCGGGCATTGCACGCGCGGATCTCGGCGCGCACGCCGGCAGCCTGGCTCATGAATGGCGGCCGATCACCACCGCGGTGGATTTTCTGCTGCGAGGGTTCTGACTCGAGACTTAAGCGCGCAGCTCAATGTTCTCCGGATCGTAGGGCGACTCGCGCAGCACGGTCGCCCGGCGGCGCTCGCCGAGGATTTCGATCGCGAGCGGCGTGCCGGGCTGCGAAAATTCCGTGTTCGCGTAGCCGATGGCGAGGCTCTTCCTCAGGCAGTGCCCGTAGTAGCCCGAGGTGGCCCGGCCGACCATGCGCCCGCCCTTGTCGAACAGTGGCTCGTTGCCGAGTGGATCCGCATCCGTGACATCGTGCACCTCGAGGGTGACGAAGCGGTTCGGCACGCCGGCGGCGAGTTGTCGCTCGAGGGCCTGCCGGCCCACGAACGCCCCTTTGCTCATGCGCACGAAGCGATCGAGGCTCGCCTCGAAGGGCGTGTAGTCGCGGGTGAGATCACTGCCCCACATGCGGTAGGACTTCTCCATGCGCAACGATTCCATGGCGCGCATGCCCACCATGCCGATGCCGTGCTCTTTGCCCGCCGCGAACAACGCGTCGAACAGATGATGCGCGTATTCGATGGGGAAGTGCAGCTCCCACCCGAGCGCGCCGACGAAGTTGACCCGCAGCGCGTACACATCGACCGCCAACCCCGCCTCGATCGTCTGTGCCGTGAGCCAAGGGAAGGCGGCGTTGTCGAGCGGCGTGTCGGTGAGCTGGGCCAGCACCGCGCGTGAGCGCGGCCCCGCCAGCACGAAGCAACCACGCGTGTTGGTGATGTTGCGCAGCCCGACCGATCCGTCGCGCGGCAGCGACTTGAAGAGATAGTCGCTGTCGTAGCGCTCGGCGGCGCCGGCGCTCACCACATAGAAGTGCTGCGCGGCGATCTTGGTGATGGTGAACTCTGAGCGGATGCCGCCGCGGGGCGTGAGCGCGTGCGACAGCGCCATGCGCCCGACCTTCGTCGGCACTTTGTTGGCGACCAGCCCGTCGAGCCAGCCCTCCGCGTTGGGCCCGGTGACTTCGTGCTTGGTGAAGGGCGTGAGGTCGATGATGCCGACGCGCTCGCGCATCAGGCGCGCCTCGTTGCCAACGTGCTCGAAGTAGTTGGTGCGCCGGAAGCTCCACTGGTCCTTGCGCTCGACGCCGGGCGGCGCGAACCAGTTGGCTCGCTCCCAGCCGTAACGCTGACCCCAGACCGCGCCCATGGCGTTCAAGCGGTCGTAGACCGGACTCGTCTTGGCGGGCCGGGCGTCCGGGCGCTCCTCGTCAGGGAAGTGAATGGTGAAGACGTCGCGGTAGGTCTCTTCGTTCTTCGTCACGACATAGCGGGTGCTGGTATAGGCACCGTAGCGGCGCGGGTCCACGGCCAGCATGTCGATGCCGGGCTCACCCTCGACGATCCACTCGGCGAGTTGCCAGCCGGCGCCGCCGGCGGCGGTGATGCCGAAGCTGTGAGCCTCATTCAACCACACGTTGGTGAGACCCCAGGCTGGTCCGATCAGCGGGCTGCCATCGGGGCTGTAGGCAATCGGACCGTTCACGATGTCCTTGATGCCGCAGTTCTCGAGCGCCCGCACGCGCCGCGTGGCGGCCTCGACGTGCGGCACGAGCCGCTCGAGATCGCCGGGGAAGAGACTGCGGCCGAACCAGTCCGGCACGCCGTCGGCGAAGCGGGCCGGCGCGCCTCTCTCGTACGGGCCCAGGATCCATCCGAGGCGTTCCTCGCGCAGGTAATAGGACTTGTCCGACTCACGCAGCACCGCGAGCTCGCGCCCGCCGCCCTGTCGATAGGCCTTCAGCTCAGGCGATTGGTCGTAGACGATGTACTGGTGCTCGACCGGAATCGACGGCACGTTGAGTCCGAGCAGCCGCCCGACCTGGCGCGCGTAGTTACCGGTCGCCAGCACGATGTGCTCGGCGCTGATCTCGCCCTGACTGGTGCGCACCTGCCACTCGCCGGAAGGCGTGCGCTCGAAGCCGAGCGCCTCGGTGCGCTCGTAGATCTCCGCACCCTGGCTGCGGGCGCCTTTGCGCAGTGCCATGGTGAGATCTGCGGGGGCGATGTGGCCGTCGTGCGGGTGATAGAGCGCTCCAACGATGGCGGGGGTCTCCGCGCTGCCACCGAGCTCGAGGAGCGGCCACAGCTTCTTCACCTCAGCGGGCCCGATCACCTCGAACGGCACGCCGATGGTGTTGGCTGTGCCGCAGTACTTGTGGTACTCGTCCATGCGCTCGCGGCAGGTGGCCAGGCGGAGGTTTCCGGTGACGTGAAAGCTGACGTCCTGACCGGTCTCGGCCGGCAGACGCTTGTACAGGTCAACTGAGTACTTGTGGAGCTGGCCGACGGTGTAGCTCATGTTGAACAGCGGCAGGAGACCCGCGGCATGCCAGGTGGAGCCTGCGGTGAGCTCAGTGCGCTCGATCAGCGCGACGTCCGTCCAGCCTTTCTTCGTCAAATGGTAGAGCGTGCTGACACCAACCACGCCGCCGCCGATGACCAGAACCCGGACATGCGTCTTCACGAGCGGTTCTCCTCAATAATTCCGCGTGCGGCGTCGGCCAGAAACTCCGAGACATAGGCCACGAACGAGCGTGCCACCTCGAGGCGAAACGTCGCGGCGCCGGTGCGCCACAGAATCACCTCAGCCTTCGCCACCATGGTGCGCGTGCACATGCCGACCGGGAAGGCGCCGGCATCGAGATCGAGTGGGCAGCCGGCAGACAGCACCGTCGCGGCGTGCGCGCCGCTCAGCCTCAGTGCGCTCTGGCGATGGCTCACCTCGACCAATGAGTGTGGCAGGTTCGATAGCGCCGCAGCCAGTGCGGCCGCAACCGCTGCGCCGTCCTCCTCGGGTGCCAGCAGCAGCCACTCATCCGGTCCGAGCCAGAGCGCGGCGCGCTCTCCGGCGGCGAGCGCGTGGCAGGCGCTTGCGGGAATGCCAACTCCGAAGGCTGCGGCGGCGGCGGCCGTCGCGGCCTCGCCGCCACGCAGGATGTAGCGGGTCGCAGGCGGCAGCGGCTCGAGCACGCTGCTGGCGGCGACCAGTGGCCGGGAGCGCGCCGTGGCGAGATCACGCATTCAGGCGCGCTCCGCCCGGATCGTAAAAGACGGGAGAGGCGACCTGCACCGGAATCGCGGCCGGCACTGCCGCCACGTACAGCGTTTGTCCCAATCGTGCGCGGCCCCCGGCGACCAGCCCGAGCGCGATCGAGCGACCGAGGACGGCGCTGAAATAGGACGAGGTCACGTGTCCGAGGGGACGCGATGGCGCCGAGGCATCGACGCCCGGCATCACCTGCGCGCCTTCCTCGAGCACCACTTGCGGATCGGCGCTGAGGAGCCCCACGAGCTGGCGGCGGTCGTCCGCGACCATCGCGGCTCGTTGCAGCGAGCGCTTGCCGACGAAGTCGGGCTTGCTCTTGCCGATTGCCCACGCGAGTCCGACGTCGTGCGGCGTCACGGTGCCGTCGGTGTCCTGACCGACGATGATGTAGCCCTTCTCGGCCCGCAACACGTGCATGCTCTCGGTGCCGTACGGCGTAATGCCGTGCCGCTCGCCGGCCTGCCACACCGCTTCCCATACGGCGGGGCCGAAGTCTGCCGGTACGTTGACCTCGAAGCCGAGCTCGCCGGTGAAGCTCACGCGGAAGAGCCGCATCGGTACGCCGCAAATGCGGCCGGGGGCGCTGCTCATGTGGGGCATCGCCCGCGCCGAGATGTCGATGTCCACCAGCGGGCCCAGCACGTGCCGGGCCTGCGGGCCCTGCAGAGCGATCACCGCCCACTGTTCGGTAGTCGAGGTGAGCCAGACGGAGAGCTCCGACCATTCGGTCTGCAGATAATCTTCCATCAGGGCGAGCACCCGCGGTGCCCCGCCGGTGGTGGTCGTGACATGGAAGCGATCCTCGGCAAGCCGGGCGATCACTCCGTCGTCGTACACGAAGCCGTCGTCACGCAATAACACTCCGTAGCGTGCGCGGCCGACGGCGAGGCTGGTCCAGGAGTTGACGTACAGCCGCTCGAGGAACGTGACGGCGTCCCTGCCGACGACCTCGATCTTGCCGAGGGTCGAGGCATCGAACAGCCCGCAGCCGCGGCGTACGGCGAGACACTCGCGCGCCACGGCCGCGTGCATATCCTCCGCGCCGCGCGGGAAATAGCGCGCGCGCTTCCAGAGCCCCACATCCTCGAACACCGCAGCGTGCGCACGCGCCCAGCCGTGCAGCGGTGTCGTGCGGATGGGATCCAGCAGTGCCCCGCGCGCCGGGCCCGCGAAGCTGCCGAAGGTCACCGGGACATAGGGCGTGCGGAAGGTAGTCAGCCCCACGTCCGGTATGGGCCGGGCGAGCGAGCGCGCAACGATACCGAGGGCGTTGAGGTTCGAGGTCTTGCCCTGGTCGGTGGCCATGCCGGTGGTGGTGTAGCGTTTGACATGCTCGATGGACTGAAAGCCTTCGCGCGTCGCGAGCGCGAGATCCCCGGTGCTCACGTCGTTCTGCCAGTCGACGAAGGCTCGTCCACGGGCGCCGGCGGGCCGGGGGAGGGCGCCGGGGAAGCCCGCTGCGCCCGCCGTGCCGGGTGCGCCGATTGCGCCGACTGCGGCGATTGCGCCGGGTGCGCCGGTTGCGCCGGGTGCGCCGGCTGCGCCGGGTGCGCCGGCTGCGCCGGTTGCGGCAGTGGCGAGCGACGGCTCGCTCGCCCGGGGCTCGACCGCGGGCGAGGTGAGTGGGCCTGCAGGCCACACGCCCCGCCGCGCCGGATCAGTCGCCGCGCGCGCAGCCGCAGTACCGGCGGCGGCGCCGTCGTGCACCGCAGCTTCGAGCGCGAAAACACCGCGACAGGCGCCCGCGCAACGTACGCGCTCGGCCGGCGCCCCCGGAAGAAAGGCCTTGAGCGCCTCGTTCCAAACGAGCTTGCCGCGCGACTGTGAGTAGAGGTGCACACTCGGGGTGAAGCCGCCCGAGATGAGCACGAGATCGCACGGTTGGCTCTGTCGGTCACTGACTTCGCCGCCTTCGAGGCGTGCGAGCTCGATCGCGTCGACGCGTCGCCGGCCGCTGGTGCCGAGCACGGTCGCGCCTCTCAGCACGGGAATACCTGTGGCGCGCGCCGTGTCGGACCAGGCGCTGGCGCGCGCGCGCACGTCGGCGATGACCGCGATGAACACGCCCGCTTGCTGCAGCTCGAGCGCGACTTCGTACGCCTCATCGGTGGCCGTTACGACGACGGCACGGCTTCCCGCGAGGACCCCGTAGCGATTCAGCCAGGTGCGGGCGGCGCCGGCGAGCATGATCCCCGGCCGATCATTGCCGGGGAATACCAGCGGACGCTCGATCGCGCCCGTGGTGAGCACCACCTCGCGCGCGCGTACCTGCCACTGCCGCTCGCGCGGCACATCCGGGTGCGGCGCAGACAGATGATCGGTCAGGCGTTGATTGAGCCCGAGCAGATTGTGCGGGAAATACCCGAAGGCCGTGGTGCGCGCGAGCAGCGTGACGCGCGCGTTGGCAGCGAGCGTCGCGAGCGTGCGATCGAGCCACTCCGCGGTCGGACGACCGCCAATCGTGGGCGCGCTGCGGGCATCGTCCGCGAGCAGTGAGCCGCCGGGCTCGGCCTGCTCGTCGCACAAGATGACGCGCGCACCGAGCGAGGCGGCCGCGCTCGCCGCGGCGAGACCGGCGGGCCCGGCGCCGACGACCAGGACGTCGCAGTGTCCGTAACGCGTGGCATAACGATCCGGGTCGGGTAGCGTCGGGGCACGACCGAGGCCGGCGGCGGCGCGGATGCGCGGCTCATACAGACTCTGCCAGGCGCCCTTCGGCCACATGAACGTCTTGTAGTAGAAGCCCGCCGGGATGAACGGCGCGATCAAGTCGTTGACCGCGCCCAGATCGAAGGCGAGGCACGGCCAGCGATTCTGGCTGCAGGCATCGAGCCCGTCGTAGAGCTCGACCTGGGTGGCGCGCAGATTGGGCGTGTAGCGCGCCGTGTCGCGCCGCACGGCGACCAGCGCGTTGGGCTCCTCGGCTCCCGCTGCGAGCACGCCCCGCGGGCGATGGTATTTGAAGGAGCGGCCCATGAGGTGGACGCCGTTGGCGAGCAGCGCCGAGGCGAGGGTGTCGCCGCCAAAGCCGCTGTAGGAGCGGCCGTCGAAAGTGAAGCGCACCACGCGCGCGCGGTTGATGCGTCCGCCAGCGTCGGTGCGCAGCCCTTCGTTCATCGCGGCTCCTTGCCCGCGTGCGATCCTGACCCGGACGCTGGCGGTCGCGGCTCGCCGATCCTGTACGTTGCGAGGAACTGATCGCTGGTGGTGTCGCGCAGCGCGTTGAAGAAGCGGCCGCAGCCGTGGGCGTGACGCCAGCGCTCGGCGTGCACGCCGCGGGTGTTGTCACGACGGTAGAGATAGTTCGCCCACTCCTCGTCGCTCACGCTCGCCGGCTGCCGCGGGCGCGCAATGTGTGCCTGGCCCCCGTAGACGAACTCGGGCTCGGGGCGCTCGCCGCAGTACGGACACTCGATGAGCAGCATCTGCCCCGCCGTCAGTGAGCCACCGCGGCGGCCGCGGCCTCGTCGATGAGGGTACCGTCGCGGAAGCGCTCGAGCGTGAAGGGTGCATTGATCGGATGCGGCTCGTCGCGGGCGATGGTCCAGGCGAACACGTGCGCCGAGCCGGGCGTCGCCTTGAACCCGCCGGTGCCCCAGCCGCAGTTGACGTACAGGCCGGGCACGGGAGTTTTTCCGATGATCGGCGAGCGATCCGGAGTCACGTCCACGATCCCGCCCCAGCAGCGCAACATGCGCAAGCGGCGAAACATGGGGAACAGCTCGCAGATGGCCTCGAGCGCATGGCTGGTGATGTGCAGACCGCCCCGCTGGGTGTAGGAGGTGTAGGCGTCGGTGCCGGCGCCGATCACCAGCTCACCCTTGTCGGATTGACTGATGTAGGCGTGGATGGTGTTGGACATCACCACGCACGGAAACACCGGCTTGACCGGCTCCGACACCAGCGCCTGCAGCGGGTAGCTCTCGAGCGGCAGCGCGACGCCGGCCAACTTCATGACCACGCTGCTGTTGCCGGCCGCGGCGACCCCGATGCGCGGGGCACGGATCGTGCCGCGCGTCGTCTCAACTCCCGCGACACTGCCATCGCCGTTGCGCAGGAAACCGGTGACCTCGCAGTTCTCGATGATATCGACCCCGAGCGCATCGGCGGCGCGTGCATAGCCCCAGGCCACGGCGTCGTGGCGTGCGGTGCCGCCGCGGCGCTGCAGCGCCGCTCCGAGCACCGGGTAGCGGATGTCGCTGATGTTCAGCGGTGGGCAGAACGCCTTGGCCTCCTCGGGCGTGAGCCACTCGTTATCGACTCCAGCGGCGCGATTGGCGTGCACATGGCGCTTTGAGACCTGCATGTCATGCACGGTGTGCGCCAGCATCATGACGCCGCGGGGCGAGAACATGACGTTGTAGTTGAGGGCCTGGGCGAGGCCCTCCCACAGCTTGAGCGCGTGGTCGTAAAGCGCGGTGCTTTCGGGGAACAGGTAGTTGGAGCGGATGATGGTGGTGTTGCGACCGGTATTGCCGAGGCCGATCCAGCCTTTCTCGAGCACCGCGACGTTGCCGAGGCGGTGCTCGCTCGCCAGATAGTAGGCCGCGCCGAGCCCGTGGCCGCCGCCGCCGATGATCAGCGCGTCGTAGGCCGCCTTCGGCTCAGGATGGCGCCATTGCGGCTGCCAGCCGCGCTGGCCTGTAAGGCCGCGCAGCAGCAGCTGCAAGCCGGAAAAGCGTTGCATCGTCGGGTCCTGTAACGGCGTCGGTTAGCGAGCGCATCTTCCCGCCCGCAGCGCACGGCGACGAGGACCGACGCGCCCACCGGTTTGAATGTACGCGACATGCCGGCAGGCCAGCCGTCGCCCGGCTGCGCCTCGAGAGAGTCCGCCCCGGCCTGCGCGGCGCGGGGCGGACATCAGACCTGTGCTCGAATCAGGCGAACTTCAGAGTTTCAGGGCGGGCTTCGCTACTTGCCGGCGGGCGCCGGCGCCGCCCAGATGAGCGGCAGCTCGGACTGGATGTTCAGGTCGATGAGATTCAGCATTGCACTTTCGACCTGCACAAAGCGGGCGCCTTTCCCCGAGCCGAGCGCAGCCCTCATCTTGTCGTAGGTGTTGGCGAGCAGATCGGTGCGCTTCCTGTGATAGGCGATCGCGCCGTTCACGATCTCGTCGGCCTTGTTGTCCGTCATGTTCGCGTAGTTCTGCGCGTAGGCGGTGATGTTTCCCACGCGCACGTCGTTCAGCTTGGTGAGCTGCGCGTCGTATTCCTTGTAAATCGGCCAGAACTTCGCCGCCTCATCCTGCGACAGCTCCATGGCGGTGCCGACCACGCGCGACTTTTCCCGGCGCACGTCCTGACGCATCAGTTTGATGTATTCGTTGATGTTGTTCTGGCGCGTCGTCGCACTCGTCGTCTTGGCTGGCTTGGCCGCAGGCGCTGCCGGCGACGACTGCGCTAGGACGCCGCTCGCGCCGAGCAGCAGAGTGGTGACGACGATTCCGCCTGTAATTGAGCACCGCATGGTGATCCTCCAGAGAGCGAACGTTGGTGGTGTTATTTCCCTGAGCCGACGGCGGCGATGTTACGCGAACCCGCCCCTGGCCGCCATCGTGGAACTTACTTGGCGGCGGCGCCGTGGAGCCACCCTTGATGGCGGTGCGCGGATTCACGTGGCGCACGAACTCGGCAACGTAGTCATTAGCATGCCGAGCACCAGAGGATTGCCGTTGTTGCCTGGCTCGATGCCGTAGATCGAATGGTTGAGTTGGCAGGCGAAGAGATGAAGGTCGGCGAAAGTGCGCAGTCCCGACTCATAGGTGTAGGCGGGCACGGCGAGGGTGTACTTCGCACCGGTGAAGTTGTGGCGCACGAGCGCGCTGAATATGCCGTGGTCGCCGTCGCCTCGGTCCAGCCGATGTCGGACAACCGCAC
>Ga0307477_10001330_pt1 | contig 21311 bp, 19 predicted proteins | sample atmos_gasesECM2C_FD_203316 | JGI IMG/M metagenome (GOLD analysis project Ga0307477, IMG submission 203316) | Hardwood forest soil microbial communities from Morgan-Monroe State Forest, Indiana, United States - atmos_gasesECM2C_515 | ecosystem: Environmental > Terrestrial > Soil > Temperate...
CCGTGGTCACTCAATATTCTTCACGACCTGAACTGGTGCTGGAAATTCCGCGCACCGCCTTCCGTCCCCCGCCGGAAGTGAACTCCGCGCTAGTCACCCTGCGCTTGCCAGGCGAGCGCGCGAAGTTGCAACAAATCAACGAGAGCGCTTTCCTGGAGTTCGTAAAATTGTGCTTCTCGCAAAAACGCAAGACGGTGGCGAACAACTTGAAGTCCCGCGTGAAACCGCAGCAGGTTCGGGAGTCGTTGACGAACCTGAAGTTGCGAGCCGACGCCAGAGCCGAGCAGCTTTCCGTGGGCAATCTCGCCGCGCTGTTCACACAACTCGCGTAAGACGTATCTGCGCCTGTGTTGCATGGTCTAGAGGATTATTCCGCGTTTTTTGTCTTTTGCGCTGCCACCAAGCGGTCGGGATAGTCGCTCATGATCCCATCCACCCCCGCTTCGATCAGCAGACGCATGTGCGCGGGCTGGTTCACCGTCCAGCACACCACTTGCAGATCCTTCTTTCGTGCCTCGGCCAGCAGCGCCGGGCTCACTAGGTTGCTGCGCACCGCCAACTGGCGCGCTCCAATCTCCACGGCGCGATCCACGGGCTTCTCGATCTGGCCGTCGTACAGCAGGCCGGTCATCAGCGTGGGTTCGATTTTGCGCAGCGCGTCCAATATTCCTGCGTCGAATGAAATCACCACGGTGCGCGGGATTTCCCCCGATTCGCGCAGTGCGCTGATCAGCGCATGCTCGCCGCCCCACGAGCCGGTAGGTTTCAGTTCCAGGTAAAAGACGGCATCGTGTTTCTTGGCGAAGTCGAGGATTTCCTCCAGGGTGGGAATGCGTTCGCCGGCGAACTCGCTGCCAAACCAGGAGCCGGCGTCCAATTGGCGCAATTCGGCAAGGGTCAGGCCATGTACATCGCCATGACCGCCGGTGGCGCGATCCACGGTAGCGTCGTGGATGGCGACGAACCGGGCATCACGCGAAAGCTGCAGGTCCGTTTCGATAAAAGCCGCCCCTTGCGCGACTGCTTTGCGAAACGCCGCCAGCGTATTTTCCGGGGCGTGCCCGGACGAGCCACGATGCGCAATCACCAGCACTATGCTCTCACCCACATGTGTAGCTTGAACGGAATGGTCTCTTTTCCTATGCTAACACCCGCTGCAAGCGCGTCGCTGTGGCAGCCCTTTCCCACGGTCCCGGAATCAAACCAGTAGCAAGAATTCCAAACAAGGAGACACTCCATGCTGAAGAACCCCCTCTTCGGGCGTGCCTTGGTCGGCATTTTTCTTATCTCCGCCGTTTTAACGGCGACGAGTGGGCCCCGCGCAGCCAGTCAGGAAACAAAGGCCAACCAAAATCTCGTCCGTGAAGTGCGCCACCAGCTTCTTTTGCTGCCATATTACACAGTGTTTGACAATCTGGGTTTCAAGGTGGATGGCGATCGCGTGATGCTCGAGGGCCAGGTGACGAATCCAACGCTGAAGCACGATGCAGAGGGAGCAGTGAAAAGCATCGAAGGCGTCTCCGGCGTGACCAATAACATCGAGGCGCTCCCGACGTCTCCGATGGACGATCAGTTGCGCCGCGCGTTGTATCGCGCAATCTATGGCGACCCAGCGCTGTCCAAGTACGGCTGGTCTTCCATGCCCACCATTCATATCATCGTAAAAAACGGGCACGTCACCCTGGAGGGCGTGGTGGACAACGATACGGACAAGGACATCGCCGGCGTGCGCGCCAACACCGTGCCCAACGTTTTTGAGGTGAAGAACAATCTGGTGGTGAAGAGCAGCCGCTGATCCTCGACATAGCATCGGTTGCAATGGGCAGAGCCCGCGCGGTGGGTAGCGACTATTTCATCTCCATATCCGCTTGCCCCCGACGTACGGTTCTCGGTAAGTGCGTCGCCTCGTTGTATCGACGCACTACCTTGCCGAAGCCAAGTTTGTACACAATCCAGCGTATAGAATCAGACCAGCGCTTGCCGCAAAGTATGTTGCCTTCTTAGCCCGGCCACGGACCCCGACAAAAGTGGTTTTGCCAGGCGGTTCCGTACTTGCAAGCCAGCAGGCTCAGTTTGGGAAGTTCATGGTCCTCGGAGAGCAAGTGTGTATCGTCCGGACCGAGATTTCTTCATTGGCCGATGAAAGCTACGTCGACAGTTCGTGCATATCATTTGTTATCAGCGGGTTAGAAAGGTTAGACAGACGGGCTGTGGCCTCTCAATTGCCTTCCGTCTGAGTGGTTACTAGTACCCCGGCCAAAGGGCCGGCGGTGTCGAGGGAATCGATGGCGACTACGAGTACCAAGTCTGGCCTCTCGATTACGGCGACCTCGCTATCCGAGCGACTTATGCCGGTAAATACGACACCCCCGGGCTTTGACGCCGCCCGCGAGCTGCCACCCGGCTTTCAGGAGTTTCTGCGTCCCTTGCACGCCGCGCTTACGTTACGCCAGCGTGCCCTGATCGCGCGCCGGGAATTGGCCCTTCAGGAAGCGCATTCCGGTAAGCAGCCGAATTTTCTGCCTCCTTCGGTGGCAACCATGGAGGCCTGGCAAATCGAGTTGCCGGAATGGTGTTTTGACCAGCGCAATCAAATGACTGGCCCGGCCGACGATGCCGAGCTAGTCGTGAAGATGCTCAACTCCGGAGCGCCGGGCGTGATGCTGGATCTGGAAGATTCCAACGCCAACACCTGGGAACATCTGATCGCCGGGATCCGCAATGTACTGCAAGCGCTTGCCGGCCGGCTGAGCTTCTTCGACAAGAAGCGGGATCGTACGGTAGAAATTAGGCCGAGTAAGACGGTTCTATTCACGCGGCCGCGCGGCTTGCATCTGCATCAAGCCGGCGTTCTGGCCGGCGAACTGCTGCCCGCCTCGTTGTTCGATGTGGCGATCATTGCCTATCAAGTTGATTTCGCCGCGCTGAGATATCCGCTTTGCTTCTACATCCCGAAATCGGAGTCTGCCGACGAAGCGCTATGGTGGCGCGATTTATTCCAGATGGTTGCGCGGGCCAAGGGCGTACCCGCAAACTCAATCAAGTGCATGGCACTGGTAGAGGCGCATCCGCTGGCATTCCAGATGGAGGAGTTCGCCTGGAATCTGCGCGAGCATATTTTGGGTTTGAACCTGGGCCGCTGGGACTACATGGCCAGCCTGATTCACTTCAATCTGGAGAACCCGGAATGGGTTTTGCCGGACCGCAATACCATCCCCCACAACGTCGCTTTCTTCCAGAATTTACGGACCTTGATGCCGGAGATTTGCCATAAGCACGGGATGCTGGCCATTGGCGGCATGACCGCCCTTTATCCGAGCCGCGACAACGCGGAGCTGAACGCTCGCGCGCTTGCCGTTCTGGCCGAGGACAAAAAGAACGAGGCGTCTTGCTTGATGGATGGGGCGTGGACCGGCCATCCGGACCAGAACGAAATCGCGGTGACCCAATTCCCTGCTCCCAATCAACTAAATGCCCGGCCAAAGGATGCCAACCCGCATCCGGACCTTCGCCCGCTGCCCACCGGAGTTGGCAAGCGCACCCTGGCGGGCACTCGCGCGGCGATTCGCACGGTGATTCGTTATCGCATTGGCGTATTGAACGGCCGCGGCGCGAGCTTGCTGGACGGCTACATGGAAGACTTGGCTACCGACCGCATTTACCGGCTGATGATTGCGCAACGGATGAAGCACGCGGATGCCGTGGGCGTCTTGGATGAGAAGGGGCAGCCGGTTCGACACACTCCGGAACTCATTCACGAGCTCTTTGATCAAGAGCTGGAGCGACTGCAGCAAGAAAGTGGCACGCAGTCCGGCGAGGCTGCGGAGCAAGCTGGCCGGCTTCGCGAAGCACGCAGATTGAGCGAAGAGATGATTCTTCGCGGAGAGTTCAATCCGGTCTGAGGCCTATTTGTGATTCAGCTTTAGCGGTGCACGAAGGAGACGCCATGGCAGTGAACGGCAAGAACGGGCACAAGAAACATAACGGTCATTCCGGTTGGGCCAGCAATGCGCGCTGGTCCGGAATCACGCGCCCCTATTCGCAGGAAGATGTCTTACGGCTGCGCGGCACGATTCAGATCGAATACACCCTGGCGCGACTGGGAGCTGAACGCCTGTGGAATCTGATGCACACGGATGCATACGTTCCTGCTCTTGGCGCCGTGACCGGTAATCAAGCCATCGAAATGGTGCAAGCCGGATTGAAGGCCATTTACGGTAGCGGTTGGCAAGTTGCGGCGGACAACAATACGGCTGGTGATGTGTATCCGGATCAGAGCCTGTATCCCTGCGACAGCGCACCGGCGCTAGTGAAGCGCCTCAATCGCGCCCTGATGCGTGCCGACCAGATTGAGTCTGCAGAAGGCAAGCGGAGCGGTACGTATTGGTTCGCGCCCATTGTGGCTGATGCGGAGGCCGGTTTCGGCGGCGCGCTCAACGCGTACGAATTGATGAAGGCAATGATCGAGGCCGGTGCGGCCGGCGTGCACTTCGAGGACCAGCTCTCCTCCGCGAAGAAGTGCGGGCATCTGGGCGGCAAGGTGGTGGTGCCGATCCGCGAATTCATCGAGAAGCTCACCGCGGCGCGATTGGCGGCTGACGTTTGCGGTGTACCCACCATTCTGATTGCGCGCACCGACGCCAACTCGGCCGGCCTACTTTTGTCCGACGCCGATCCGCGCGACCGAGAGTTCATCCATGGCGAGCGCACAGCCGAAGGATTCTTCCAATTCCGCGGCGGGATTGACGCCGCCATTGCTCGGGGCCTCGCGTACGCGCCGTATGCGGACATGCTGTGGTGCGAGACTTCGACGCCCGATCTTGCTGAAGCGCGGAAATTCGCGGATGCCATCCATGCAAAGTTCCCCGGCAAGCTTCTGGCGTACAACTGCTCGCCTTCGTTCAACTGGAAGAAGAAGCTTGACGATGTGACCATCGCCAACTTCCAGCAAGAGCTTGGCAAAATGGGCTACAAGTTCCAGTTCGTCACGCTGGCGGGCTTCCATGCGCTGAACATGAGCATGTTCCATCTGGCGCGTGGCTATTCGCAGGCGGGCATGACCGCGTATTCCAAGCTGCAGCAAGAAGAGTTCGCGGCGCAGGAACTCGGGTACAGCGCCGTGACGCACCAGCGGTTCGTGGGCACGGGCTATTTCGACGAGATCGCTAAGGTGGTTTCCAGCGGCAATTCGTCCACCACGGCGCTGGCAGGATCAACGGAAGCCGAGCAGTTCCATGGCCGCGAAACAAAGCCTCCCGCTGATCGGATGCCAAGCAATCCGGCCATATAACGCACGCGCGTTGATGGGCCAGGCTTTTGTGCCGGTGCTGGCCGCTCAACAAAAAAAGGGCCGCGCGAAGCAGCCCTTTTTTCCAGCGTCCAGACTGTAACTGAGTCCTATCGATTGCTGCCGCTGGCGGCGGGTTGTCCTCCCTGTGACGCAGACTGCTCGCCGATCTGCAGCTCGTAGGTCTTGCCCGCGAAAAATACATTCTTTAGGGCTTCCTGGCCGTCTGGTTGCCTCTCGGAGGAATACCCGCTGCTTTGATTCTTTGCGCTGACCGGCACGACGCGGGCAGGAATCGCGGTCACTGTGCTCTTCCCATCGGCGATATTCAATTGGACGTTCGGGCCTTCACCATTCCATTCCACCGTGTACTGCCCGGGCGCCAATTGTTTGCCCTGGACGGTTACCGGTACGAACAGCTTCAGGGTCCCTTTGTTCGCCGTTGCCGCGAAGGCGCTACTTGCCAGCAGCACCGAAGCGAAAGCTACGCTAAACAAGTTTCTCGACACTTTCATTTATTAGCTCCATTTGGTTTTTCCTGCAGAGGCTGAAGGTTCTCTCAGCCCTCAAGCGGAATTTTTCCTTCCCTTCGTTGGATGAATCGCAGGGCGGGGAGTAACACGCGTAATTTCGCTGTAAGCTATAGAAAAATTTGAGGATAATGTAAAACAGTTAGCGGGCCACACTGGCGTTCCTTAGAGAGACTGAGTGGCCGGAATTCCTGGTGCCGGAGTCCGCGCAACTTGCTCATTGTGTGAGGTTTAAAGAACTCTAATCTTCGCCACGGTACAGGTCACTGATACGCACAACTTAGTCCTCCCGTACCATTCAACTTTTCGCGTTTCCTACCAATGATGGACTCGTATGGCCAGCTTATACTTTTGCCAGCCGCACGCGCAGAATCAGGGCATGCTGCGCGCTGTCTTGAATCGTGAAGATTGCAAGCACTTGGCTGCGCCGGCCGACATAACCTATCTCGGCGACCAGTTTCCCAACATGGCGACAGGCGCGCCGCAGGACCGGGATTTTGCTGTTCTAAGGGTCGACGCCGAAGAAGCAGATACAAAGTGGCGTTCTGGCTTCTACCGTGTCGATGCCGACTTGATGCAATTGAACTCTGTACTCCTCACACTAGCCCGCTAATCCGGCCGATTCCCCAGACCCATTCCTCTGTCTTCTTCGTGAATATTCGGTATTCATGCCGGACAGGCCCGCTTGCTGTCCGTAAGGTGGGGGTCTATCCTGATGGCATGGCGATGACTCGCGTTTACCTGGACCACAATGCGACCACACCGGTCGAACCCAGTGTTCTTGAGGCTATGCTGCCGTACCTTTCGGGCGAATACGGAAATGCTGCTTCGATTCACACCTTTGGGCAAAAAGCGCGTGCTGCGGTGGAAACAGCGCGTCAGCAGGTCGCCGCGCTGATCGGCGCGCGTCCGCAGGAGATTGTGTTTACCAGCGGCGGTACGGAAGCCGACAACCACGCGATCTTCGGCGCCGTTGCCCCGCTTGCGAGTTGGCCGGCGATTAGGAGCGCGAATCCTGTCGATGATATCGATAAGCGATTCTCCATCGCTCACCTCAAGCACATCATCACCAGCAGCATAGAACATGAAGCGGTGCTAAATACCTGCCAGGCGCTTGAGAAGCAAGGCGTAGCTGTCACCTATTTGCCTGTTGACCGGGATGGCCTCATTTCCCCAACTGCGGTGCGGCGGGCTATCCGCAAAGAAACCGTCCTTATCACGGTGATGCACGCTAACAATGAGCTGGGTACCGTGCAGCCGCTCGAGGAGATTGGCCGCGTCGCGACGGACGCTGATGTTTACTTCCATACGGATGCCGTGCAATCCGCAGGAAAGCTTGCCATTGACGTGAACGTGCTGCACTTGGACTTGCTTTCGCTCTCGGGCCATAAATTCTACGCGCCTAAAGGCATCGGAGCACTGTACATCCGCGGTGGCACGCGCTTGCAGCAGCTTCTTTATGGAGGACACCACCAGCGCGGATTCCGTCCGGGGACGGAAAACGTGGCGGGGATTGTCGGCCTGGGCAACGCAGCTGAGGTGGCGAGGAAGTCGCTGGCGGAGGATGCTGCGCGGATTTCAGCCTTGCGCGACCAGTTAGAGCGAGGGTTGCTGGCGCGGGCTCCGTATTCGCGAGCCAATGGTTCAGGGGCACCGCGTACGCCGAACACAAGCAATATCACTTTCCAGGGAATTGAAGGCGAGGCGCTGGTCATTGCTCTCGACCTGAAAGGCCTGGCCTGCTCCACCGGCGCGGCCTGCTCGTCCGGCGCTGTTGAGCCTTCGCATGTCCTGACCGCGATCGGGCTCACGCCCGACGAAGCCCGCGCCAGCCTCCGGTTCAGCCTGGGCCGCCACACAACCCCGGCCGACATCCAGTTCGCGCTGGAGGTGGTGCCCGCGGCGGTCGACCAGCTTCGCGAACTTTCGCCGACCTACCGCAAGGAAGTCGCTACGCGTTCATAAGCTTGCGCATGACGAGTGTCGCGACACCCGCACGAGCACTCCGGGCACGACGTTCCTCAAGACTTGTTGGGCAGCGGCGACCGCTTTCCCGTAAAATGAATACTGCATGAGCAGCGCAACCCAATTCGACACCCTGCCAGCCGCCGCCGAGGTTCAGAGCGGTTTGATCGCCGTGGCTATGAGCGGAGGTGTCGATTCTTCCACCGTTGCGGCACTGCTTCAGCAGCAGGGCTACCCGATCATCGGGCTGACCATGCAGCTCTGGAATCAGCGGCGCTTGCCGGAATTGCAGGGCGATGGGCCGGCGCAGCACCGCTGCTGCTCCCTCGATGACGTCTATGACGCTAAGCGCGTCGCGCAGCATCTGAATTTTCCGCACTACGTGGTCAATTTCGAGCAGCAATTTGAAGCGCGGGTGATTCGTCCATTCGTCGATCAGTATCTAGCCGGACGTACCCCCATCGCCTGCACCAATTGCAATACTGACGTAAAGTTCGAGCCGTTGCTGCGCATGGCCCGGCAGATCGGAGCGGAGCGGCTGGCCACCGGCCACTACGCGCGCATTCGCCGCAACGACGAGACCGGCCGCTGGGAGCTGTGGCGCGCACGCGATGACAGCAAGGATCAGTCGTACTTTCTGTGGGGACTAACCCAGGACCAGCTCGCGCGCAGCGAGTTTCCCCTGGGCGAATTGAGCAAGGAAGAAGTGCGCGCCGCGGCACGCCAGGCGAACCTGCCAGTAGCCGATAAGCCCGAGAGCATGGAGCTATGCTTCGTTCCCAATGGCAATTACGTGCAATTTATCGAGGCCTATTCACGCGAGCGTGGCGCCCCGCTATCGAACACGGAGGGAGAGATTGTTACCGAAGACGGCGCCGTAGTCGGTCATCATGGCGGAGTGCACAAGTTCACCATCGGACAGCGCAAGGGGCTGGGATTCGCGGCTGGCCAGCCGTTCTACGTGATTGCGATCGACCGCGAGAATAACCGTGTTGTGGTCGGAAATGACGAATCGTTGCGCACCACGACGTGTGAAGTGCAAGACGTCAATTGGATCGCCCACGAGGTTTCGGGAGAGCTTTTGCGGGCCAGCGTGAAGATCCGTCACAAGCATATTCCCGCTGAAGCCACCATCACTGCTTCGGACGCCACACGGGCGCGGGTCGTTTTCGATGCTCCACAGCGCGCCATTACGTCCGGGCAGGGAGCTGTTATTTACGATCGCGAACGTGTGCTGGGCGGCGGCTGGATTCGCTAGCAACAAAAAAGGGCAGGCGCGTGAACGCCTGCCCAAAAAACTTCCTCTTATCCGCTAAATAAAAAGCTCTTCTTCCTGTTCCAACGGCTCTTCCGGTCGGCGATTGCTCCGCCGCGAGCGCAGCAAATCGATTCCGACCTTAATTCCCTGCACCAGCGCCGAGACTTTGTGCATGGGCCGCCACACGTTGTGCGAGAATTTGCTGCCCGCATCCTCGACCGCCTCCAAGGCGCCGGTAAGAATGCGATCGGCGCGCACCAGTTGCCCGCGCAACCGGTCGGAAGCTTCGGTGAAAACACGATCGACTTTTTGGGCCTGTGCACGTGCCAAATACACAACGTGGGAGGCATCCGCAATCATTTCCGAAATTTTTGGCTGCGTATCTTCCAGGAAATATTGGACACGGCTGAGAATGGGTGCCAGCCGCGTTTCCAGATCGCCGGTGAAGCGCTCAAGGCGCTCGGAGAGCCGTTTCATCTGCAGGAACAGAGCGGTAAGCATTGCGGTCTGAATAACAATCGCCACCGCAGCGACCACAACGAAGACTTCCACCCAGGTGTTCATAGTCACCCCAGGCGCCCTGCCAGGGCCGCCCACTCTTAAGATGCTCGTGCGACGCCTTTTGAAGGCAAGGCGCAAAGCTTTGTCGCGGTCTAGACCGCCCTAGCTCCTTAGGACTTGGCTGACTCCCGGAGATAGGCTTCGCGTCCCGCTTCCACAGCCGACGAAATCGAGTCCTTCTTGCGCACGGCCACGTCCTTGCTGCGCTCAATCAGTTCATCCGCGCGCTCCCGGAGTTCGCGAGCCTTGCGTTGGGCATAGTCGCGCCCTTCATCGGCTTTCTTGGAGAGCAGGTCGCGCGTCTCTTCGCCGGACTTCGGTGCGAATAAAACTCCCACCAGCGCGCCAACACCGAGGCCTACCAGGAAATAAGTCACCTTGGATCCCACATTATCGGCCATAAAAACCTCCGGGGGAAACGTAGCATAGCAGTCTGTACGGCGCAATACGCGCTAACCGCTATCAGACCTCATTTAGGGTTATCGGTGGCGACCTGGGATTCCAGTCGAGTGAGAATCGCTTCCGCCACTTTGGGGGATACCACCCGGCTCAGTTTGTCCCGGCCCGCCCGCCGCAGGTTCGCAATGCTGCCGAACTCGCGCAGCAACTTCTGAGTCGTGCGCGGGCCCACGCCGGGGATATCGCTCAGCGCCGTCTTGGTCTGGCGTTTGCCGCGCCGTTGGCGATGGAAGCTGACGGCGAAGCGATGGGTCTCGTCACGAATCTGCTGAATAAGGTGCAGAACCGGCGAGTGGCGATCTAGAATGCACGGTTCGTCTTCCTGGCCGAGAATGTAGAGGATTTCTTCCTTCTTGGCGATGCTGGCGATTGGCTGGTTGATGATTTGCAGTGAGTCCAATGCTTGCGCTGCGGCATGCAGTTGTCCGACGCCGCCGTCGATCAAAATCAAGCTGGGCATCGGCCGTTTCTCTTCCAGCACACGACGGTACCGGCGAGTCACCGCTTCGCGCATACTGGCAAAATCGTCGTTCTGGCCGAGTACCGGGAGGCCGCCGCTGGCGGTCTCATTCCCCCCATCGCCGCGAATGATGAACTTTCGGTAGTCCGACATTTTCATGCGGCCGTCTTCCCATACCACCATGGAAGCCACTGTGTCTGTGCCCGCAAGGTGCGAAATGTCGAAACTTTCGATACGGCGCGGTTCTTCCAGCAGATTCAATGCGTTCTGAACTGCTTCACCGATGGCCTTGGAAGTGGGCTTCAGCACCCGGAAGCGCTGCTCAAAGGAATGCTTGGCATTGTTTTCGACGAGGTCAAGAAATGCGCGTTTGCTACCGCGTTGCGGCGTGAAAATTTCCACTTTGTGGCCAGCACGATCGGTTAGCGTCTCCTCTAAAAGCGCGCGATCTTCGAAGTCAATGGGCACATGAATCGCTTTGGGCAAGTATTCGGCGTCCAAATAAAATTGCTTCAGTAGGGACGGCACAAACTCCTGAGGATCGAATTCCTCGAGGTCCTCCCAATAAAATTCGCGGCGGTCCACCACGCGGCCGCCGCGCAGGTGGAACAAATTCGCGGAAACCAACGGCGGCTCCGCATAGTACGCAAAAACATCGGTGTCATCGCCCTGCGCGGCGGCGATGCGCTGGCGCTCCTCAATATCTTCCAGCGTGCGCAGCAAGTCGCGATAGGCAGCGGCCTGCTCGAAAAGCTCCTGTTCGGCGGCGGCGGCCATGCGCTGCTCGAGGCTCTTCATCAAGTCGTGGCGGCGGCCCTCCAGAAATAAGCGCGCATCACGCGCCGCTTCCGCGTAGCGCTCATCGCTGGTGAGTCCCGCGACGCACGGACCCTGGCAGCGCTTGATGTAATACTGCAGACAAGGACGCGGGTGATTGCGGCCCAAGTCAACCGTGCAACTGGGTATCAGAAAGCGCTTGTGAATGAAATGGAGAATGCGACGCGCCAGGCCGGCTGGGAAATACGGCCCGAAATAGAGTGAACCGTCCTTCTTGATGCGGCGCGTGAAGTACACCCGCGGATATTTCTCGGCGGCGGTGAACTTGATGTACGGATAGGTTTTATCGTCGCGCAGCAGAACATTGAATTTCGGGTGATAGCGCTTGATGAGATTGTTTTCGAGCGCCAGGGCTTCGCGCTCGTTGTCGACAACGATGGTTTCCAGATCGGCGATCTCGCGAACCAATGAGCCGGTCTTGGCATCCATCCAGCGAGATTCGAGAAAATATGAACGCACACGGCTGCGCAACGAGCCGGCTTTGCCCACGTACAGGACGGCGCCCGCAGCGTCCTTGAACAGGTACACTCCGGCGGTTTCCGGCAGGCCAGCAGCTTTTTCGCGAGGTTCCATTAAGCGTTAATTATATTTCGGAGCCGCGAGTTCCGATTTACATGCGACTTCCATCATACTAGAGCGAATCCGATAGCGGACGGACACTGGACGAAGCAACATGAAAAGCAAGTCGCTAGTTCATTGGATGCTGAAAACCGCGACAGTCATCTTTTTGGTGGCGGGACCGTTGCTTCATGCGCAAGAGCCGGAACCGGAATCCGCGTCCAAGCCCGCTGACGCGCCTAAGCCGAAGAAACCGGATACCAAGAAAAAGCAGGACAGCGCCACGCAGAATGCCACAGACCAACCCGCTTGGGACCCGCTGCGTGCTGAGAAAGACCTGGAGGTCGGCCAGTATTACATGAGGAAAGGCGACATCGACGCGGCCATCGATCGCTTTCAGGACGCCACTACCGCCAAGCCGGGCTACGCAATTCCCTTTCGCTATCTGGGCGACGCGCAAGAGAAAAAGGGCCTGAAGAAGCAGGCTATCGCATCGTACTCACGGTATCTCGACCTGTATCCGCACGCTGAAGATGGCGACAAAATCCGCAAGAAGATCGACAAGCTGCGCAGCGAAGTCGAGAAAAAGAAGAAAGCCGCAAGCTAGGGCCGCCGACGCCGATTTATCCAGCCAGGCGGTCAAGCACCCGCCGCGCCCGCGCAAATTCCGCAAAGCGCTTCTCTTCCTCGCGAAACTCACGAGAATGCGACACCAGGCTGCACCCAGAGCGCCGCGTGGGATGCTTCACGTGCAACATTTCATGGAACAAGACATATTCGACAGCAAATCGCGGCACGCCCGGACGATCCATGCGCCGGTTGAGCAAAATGTGATTCGGCCCCGGGTCATAGCAGCCGAGCTGCCGCCGCCAGCTACGATTGCTCCAGCCGATGTGCGGACGTTGCAGCTTGCCGTCAAAATATCGGGCGTTCAGTTCGTCGAATAGTCTTTCCAGGTCGAAATGCCGCCCTTGCGGCCCGGCCGCCCCAGGCCGAATACGCCGCCGGCGCATGTGATTGATTCGCGCGCGCGTACGATCGGAACGCGCATATTCCAAATAATGCGAGGTCAGTGAAACCGGGGCACTACGCCGGTATACGCGCGATAACAGCAGCGCGGCTGCGCCCTCCAGCACGCTAAGCGGTGCGCGCCGCAACAGGTCCGACAACCGTACCCAGACAGCTTCCTCGCGGCGACGGATAGTCAGAACCAAACTGCTATAGGGATAAAACTCAACGCGAAACCGGGGCGGCCGCCCCTCGCATCCGAGACGCGTGTACACGCGCTGGAATAATGCCGCGCCGCCGGGAACCATGGCGCTGCGGTCTGTGCGTGTGGCTATGCGACGTATCAATCCGGATGTACTCTCCCGACCCTTGGCATCAAGAAATTGAAATCGAAATTAATTCTTCCTCCTTACCGGAGGCGGCGCAACAGCCTTTTTGGCCTTCTCCGCGTCATTCATCGCATCGCGCGTGCCTTCGATGGCGTCGTCCAGATTATCTTTGTAAATGTCTATTTCCACTCCGTCAGCCGAGACTTTCTCAAGCGCCTGCAAAAACTCCTTCGTTTTGCCGGCCATCAGGTCGATCCCCGCTCGAATATTCTCCTGCTTCTGGATTCCCAGCTGAATGAGATCCGCGGCATCGTCCACGCAGCCGACATAGGCGTTCATCAGCGCGTTCAGCATCTCGGGGTGCTTGTTGGATGACGGATGCTGCAATTCGTACTGAAACTTTTTCAGCCGGTCTTCCGCGAAAGTAATAAACAGCCTGATTCGCTCGTTGGTGTTCTCCGCATCGCGAATCTTGTCCGACTCCAGCGCGGAGAGATAGTCCTTTTGCGCCGCCTCAGAAAAAATGGTCAAGGGGCCGGCAGCGATTGCCAACACGGACAGACCGAGCAACGCAGCGTACTTCATGGCGATACTCCTTGCCCGCCGGGGCTCTTCGGCGCAGGTTTCTTGTCCAGGGGATGGCGGGGAAACAGTAAATCCAACAGTTCGTCGTCCATATTGGCGAGATCGCGTCGCACGATCTCCAACGGCGGGCGATATTCATCGGGGGCGATCACCAGCGTTTCATCGACTTCGCGAAGGGACTTGTGCACGTGAATCTGCAATTGCTTGAAGCCGCCGGTATGATGTTCGGCATCGCGATGATCCTTCTTAAGCGCGTCGATCGCCGCACGCGCGTTGTCGCGGTATTTTTCCATCACCAGACCAATGGTCTTGTAGTCGTTGGCTTGTGAGGCCCGGCGAGTCTGTTCAAGTTGAGCGTCACCCAGCTTCTCCAGCAGCCTGGCTTTGTGAACCGAGTTTGTTTCGTGATCGAAGCGCGCCTGCAACGCGTTTACATCATCAGCGGCACGGCTCATCCCGACAGGAATCATCGCGGCCAAAATCGCCAGCATGCTCGCCCCCCAGCGGATCATGCTTATCTCTTCTCCTCCAGCATGTGTCTCAAAACTTTACTGCGCTGCTCTGCCTGCCAGACTTGGTCGGACATCTTGCCCTGCTCCAAAGCCAGAAACTTGTCGTAGGCTTCGAGCGCCGGCTTGAACTGGCGTAACTTATCGTAGCAGAGCGCGCGGATAAACCATGCTCCCGAAGTGGGCGGTTCGGCCTTGGCGATCACGTCCAGCGTCGCCAGCGTCGCCGGGTAATTCCCGGAAAGATAGTAAGTCGAGCTGAGATCTTTCCAGTACACCAGATTATTGTTCTCGAGTTGCAAAGCGGCCTTCAGCTCTTTCTCCGCGGCCGCGAAATCGCGCTTCTGCAAATACACGCGGCCGAGTCCCCCGAGGAGCTGCGCGTCGCGAGGCGCCAGCGTAGTAGCCTGTTGTAGCGTTACGACCGCATCGGCCCATTTTTTCTGCGCGATCTGAATGTCGGCTCGCATTCGCAGCGAGTCTAAGGATGGCGGCTTTCCGCCGTCGGTGCGGTCGACTTCGGCGAGCGCGCTATCGTATTCCTGCGCGCTCAGCAGGACATGAATCAGATGCGATCTCGCCCCGGAGTCTCCTGGCATAACACCAAGGTACTTGCGATATATGTCGGCGGCTTCCGGCTTGTTTTGCGCCTCCAGGCTTTGCGCCAAGCCCTGCAGAAGTTCCGGGGCGTCCGGGCTAATTTCCAGAGCGTGGCGAAATCTCGCCTCTGCTTCCGCAGGCTTGCCTCGACGCAAGTCTAGGCCCCCGAGATAGTGATTTGCAGTGATATTGTTGGGATCGAGATGAAGAACGCCTTCAAACGACCGCGCCGCCGCCTGCTGATCTCCGGAGCGGTCCTGCGCAACGGCCAAGAGCGAGCGTGGCCGGCTTTGCGCGGGAAGCAGCTCCACAGCTTTGGTTAGCGGTGTTACTGCGGCAGTGTACTGCTGTTTGTCCAGGAGCAGAATGCCGAGATTCAAATAAGCCTCAGGCATTTTCGGATCGAGTGCTATGGCCTGCTCGTACTCGGCGCGCGCTTCGTCGCTGCGCTTTAGGGCCGTGTACGCGTAAGCCAGTTGGAAATGCGCGAAGGCCACCTCCGGCTTTTCCGCAATGAATTTCTGCAGCGGCGCCAGCGCAGCCTCGAAGTTGTTGGCATCGATATCGTGCTGCGCCTCGTCGAGGAGGTCATTAAGTGGATTCGCGATTTTCTGCGTCCGCGCCTGTGTCGACTGCTTTGCGGGAGACTGCGTGACGGCCGCGGGGCGAATCCGTGGTCCAGCGATTAGCTGCAGCGCAACTGCGAAGGGCACGCCGAGCGCCAGACGGAACGCTCCGTTGCGCAATGGAAAATGCTTCATGGTTCGTTGCCAGGGACGCCGGCTCCATTCCCCGTTGCTGTCGGCTGGGCTGCTGACTTGGATGCGCCATTTCCGGCGCGTTTTGCCTGGCCGTTGGCGCTTAGCGCGCGAGATAGAAATCGTCCGGTGTGGGACTGTTGATTCCGCGCGACCTGTTCCGGAGTTCCGGTAGCGATCACCTTGCCACCCATGTCGCCGCCTTCGGGTCCCATGTCGATCAGCCAGTCGGCAGACTTGATGATGTCGAGATTGTGTTCGATAACCAGCAACGACGCTCCCGACTCGAGCAACTTGCGAAACGCCGCCAGCAGCTTGGCAATGTCGTCGAAGTGCAGTCCCGTCGTGGGTTCGTCGAGAATGTAAAGAATGCCGCGGTTTTCCGTGCGCGTCAGGTGCGACGCCAGCTTCAGCCGTTGCGCTTCCCCACCGGAAAGTGTGGTGGCCGATTGCCCCAGACGGAGATAGCCCAGGCCAATCTCATTCAATACTCTTAGCTTGGAGACGATTTTGGGGACGTTGCCGAAAAACACGAGCGCTTCGCGCACCGTGAGACCCAGCACTTCATGAATATTTTTCCCGTGATAGCGCACTTCCAGCACGCTGCTCTTGAACCGCGTGCCGCGGCACTCCTCGCAGATCAGCTCGACGTCCGCGAGAAACTGCATCTCGACGGTCACGGTGCCGTCCCCCTGGCAGGTTTCACACCGTCCGCCGGGCACGTTGAACGAAAAATGACCCGCCGTGTACCCGCGGCGCTTCGCGTCCGGAGTATCCGCGAAGACTTCGCGGATAGCGTCGAAGGCTTTTAAATAGGTAGCCGGATTGGAACGCGGGGTGCGGCCAATCGGCGATTGATCGACGATAACCACATCGGTGATCTGGTTGTCGCCTTCCAGGCGATCGCAGAATTCCTTCACACTGCCGCCATTGCGCTTGGCGCCCAGCGCGCGGTACAGCACATCGTGAACCAGCGTGGATTTTCCGGAGCCGCTCACGCCGGTCACCACCGTCAGCGTCCCCAGCGGAATCATCAGGTCGACATTCCGCAAATTGTGCAGCGTAGCCCCAAAGAGCCGCAGAAACTTGCCGCTGGGCCGGTGTCGATTGTTGGGGATGGGGATGCGCAGTTCGCCATTGAGATAGCGGCCGGTGAGCGACTTATGTTCGGCCAGCATTGCTTCGTAAGAGCCCGCGAACAGCAACTTGCCGCCCAACTCCCCGGCGCCTGGCCCAAGGTCAATTACGTGATCCGCAGCCTCAATCGTGTCTGGATCGTGCTCCACCACCAACACCGTGTTTCCCAGGTCGCGCAGCGATTTCAGGATGTCGATCAATCGTTGCGTATCGCGCGGGTGCAACCCAATCGAAGGTTCGTCCAGAACGTATAGAGCGCCAACCAGGTGCGAGCCCAACGAAGTGGCCAATTGAATCCGCTGCGACTCGCCGCCAGAAAGCGTGGAGGTCAAGCGATCCAGCGAAAGATAATCCAGCCCGACTTCATCCAAAAATTGCAGCCGTGAGCGAATTTCTTCGAGAATTTTATCGGCGATCTTGGTTTGCGCCTCGGTGAGCTGCAATCCGCTGAAGCATTTGCGAGCCTCCTTGACCGTGAGCGAGCAGATCTCCGTAATCGACCGTCCGGCGACGCGCACCGCCCGCGCTTCGGCACGCAAACGCGTTCCCCCGCATTCCGGGCACATAGCATACCCGCGATAGCGGCTGAGAAAAACGCGCACATGCAATTTGTATTTCTTGCGCTCCAGCCAGCTGAAAAAGCCTTTCACCCCGTCGAAATCATTTTCCGGATCGCCCTCCAGAATCAGCTTGCGCTGCTCCGCAGTCAGGTGCCGCCATGCGACGTTGGTGGGAATTTCCTGCGCGCGAGCCCACTTCTTCATCTCCTGCAGCAGCGCCCGATAACGCGGTTTGGTCCACGGCTCGATCGCACCTTCATCCAGAGACTTGCTTCCGTCGGGCACCACCAGGTTGAGATCGAAATCGATGGTGTTGCCGAAGCCCTGGCAGCGCGGACAAGCGCCATACGGATTGTTGAACGAAAACAGCCGCGGCTCCGGCTCCTGATACAACGTGCCATCGTTTTTGCACTCGAATCGCTCGTTGAAGACGAGACGCTCCGCAGCGTTCCCAGCCCCATCCGCTACAAACTCCAGGATTGCTTCTCCACCGGTCTCGCGATAGCAAATCTCAATGGAATCCACGAGGCGCGCCCGCGACTCCGGACTGACCGCCAGCCGATCTACAACGACCCACACCGGCCGAGTAAAGTCCACGTCCAACAACGTTTCCGGAGAAGAAAATTCGTGCAGGCGGCCATCCTGATACAGCCGGTTGAACCCGCGCTTCTGGATGTCGCTGAGCGCGTTCCGCAAAGTCTCGGACGAAGGCGATGCGAGCTTTTTCTTACTGCCCCGCCGCGTTCCAGTGGGCTGCGCCTGCGCGATGCGCAGCGCATACAGGACATAAAACCGGCGCCCGGGCGCGAGAGCCAGAACCTTGTCGGCAATCTCCTCGGGATTGTCGCGGCGCACTTCAGCGCTGCACTTGATGCAAAAAGTCAGCCCACAGCGGGCAAACAGGAGCCGCAGGTAGTCGTAAATTTCCGTCGCGGTTGCTACGGTCGAGCGCGGGTTGCGCGTCGAATTCTTCTGCCGAATGGCCACGGCCGGAGCAATCCCCGAAATCTCGTCTACATCGGGCTTTTCCATGCGCTCCAGAAATTGCCGCGCGTAAGCAGAAAGCGATTCGACGTAGCGCCGCTGACCTTCGGCATAAATAGTGTCAAATGCGAGCGACGATTTCCCCGAGCCACTGACCCCGGTGACCACGGTGATGGCATTATGCGGCACTTCCAGGCTGATATTTTTCAGATTGTGGACACGAGCGCCGCGGATCGAAATTGTGTCCTGGCTGGTGTTTACCGGGATGAGTTCGTTGGTCGCCACAGGGAAGCTCAGACAGCGCGTTCCGCGAGCGCTGCCCAAACTTCAAATTATACGGCGAGCACGATGGCAGGGCAAACCGAGTTCTACGGCTCTTCGATCAGGCTGATCTGTCCGATACCGCCTTGCACCGTTAGACGAATCGTTGCAGGCGTCTTGCCATAGGCGTCGTTGGTATATTCGCCGTCATCGTGGCGTAACCCATGCGCGTCCACGGCCCCAATGCCACCTGTCGCATGAACCACCACGCCGACTTTCCTAGGCAGTCGTATCGTCACTTGCCCGACGCCACCTTGCAGGTCGGCGATTAAATCACTCTTGCGATCGCCCGTGAGGTCTACATCGGCCTGACCAGCCCCCATCTTCATTTCAAGGCGTGTCACCGGCATATCGCGAAGGTGCAGTTGGCCGCGCCCCGCCCCCATTTCAATTTTCAACGCGAGCGGCACGTCGTTGTTGAGGCGCAAGTTCCACTGATTGTGTTTCGGACCGAAGTGTGCGCTTTCACTATCCTGCGAAATATCGAGGTGGCCGATGCCGTCTGCGACATTGTAATCGACGCGAGGTGTCTCGTAGGAATCGCTGTAATTGAAATCGGCGTCAAGCAAATGACCCGAGCCGCTGCTTACATTCAGTTCCCCGCTGCCCGTCTCGAGAGATACATCCACAGACTTAGCGCCCTGCCGGTCCACAGTTCGCGACCGGTGCTGCATTTCGCTGGAATAGCGGCGACCATTGCTGAAGGCGCGACCATGCCAGAATAAAATCACCAGCACCAGCACGAACGCCAAAGCGCCAAAGGTCGCTCCCAGCGAAACGCCACCGGAGCGCGACGTGCCGTCCGGGTTCTGCCGAGCACGCGTCACATCCCACATTTTCCCCAGGCCGATAAATATCAGGATCAGTGGCCAATAGGTTCGCAGGATCGGCCAAGGATCAAACGCGGGCCGCCAGTTCGCGTACAAAAACATGGCCCCCAGCGCGATGAGCACAACCGGCAGCACCAGCGAAGTTCGACGCGGGGATTGACCATTAGCCATCGCACACCTCTTCCCTCTCTACTACGCGGCACAGACAAGAAAAGTTCAGCAGGTTATACGCAGATTCTTTCAGAGAGAGTATCCCCAAACCCTGCTACGAGCAACGCCGGCGCTCGACGGCTATGTTAAAGTCCCGGATAGTCTGAGCAACGCAAGGAGCGCCGCGATGGCCGCGTGGGAAAGAGTCATCTGGGTTGTGCTAGATAGCGTAGGCATCGGTGAGTTGCCAGACGCAACCGTGTATGGCGATGTCGGACGCAACACGCTGGGCCACATCGCCGAATCGCGAGTTCTAAACATTCCGACCCTCGTGAAACTAGGCTTGGCAAGTATCGCTCCATTGAAACATCAGCAGCCACCCGGCGCGACGCTTGCTTCCTACGGCAAAGGCGCGACGCATTCACCGGGAAAAGATACAACCACCGGACACTGGGAAATGGCCGGCGTGTGGCTCGACCAGGCTTTCCCGGTCTACAAGAACGGATTCCCACCGGATTTGATCGCGGAATTTGAACGCTCGATAGGCCGAAAAACAATTGGTAACAAACCCGCCTCCGGAACCGAAATCATAAAAGAACTCGGCGAAGAGCATGTGCGGACCGGCAAACCAATCGTGTACACCTCGGGCGACAGCGTATTTCAGATCGCCACGCATGAAGACGTGATTCCCATCGCAGACCTGTACCGCATGTGCGAAATTGCCCGGAAACTGCTCGACGGCCCGCATCGAGTGGGCCGTGTGATTGCTCGTCCCTTTGCCGGCACCGCGGGCAATTTCGCACGCACTTCGCGGCGGCACGACTACGCCGTCGACCCGCCCAGGCCGATGCTGCTGGATGTTCTTGAAGAGCGCCGCGTGCCAATCTTCGGTATCGGCAAGATCCATGACATCTACAACGGACGAGGTCTCGCCGATTACGTCACGACCACGGGCAACGTCGATGGCACGGAGAAATTGACTGTGGCCATTCGCCAGCGGAAACAAGGTCTGATTTTCTGCAACCTCGTCGATTTCGATATGCTCTACGGACACCGCAAAGACGTTGAAGGGTTTGCGAAGTCCCTGGAAGAGTTTGATCGCTGGCTCGCCAATTTCCTGCCGCAACTCAGCCGCACCGATCTCCTGATGATAACCGCCGATCACGGCTGTGACCCCGATCCGCGATGGAAAACCACCGATCATTCCCGCGAATACGTGCCGATTCTGGCGTATTCGTCGTCGGCATCCGCGGCGAATCTCGGCAGCCGTCAAACCCTGGCCGACATGGGCCAAACCATCGCCGAAAATTTCGGCACCGCAATTCCACACGGAACCAGCTTTTTCCGTGAAGTCACCTCCGCCCGGCACGAAGAAGCGGCGTCGAAGGAGACCGCGCGCGGAATTTAATCCTAGACGAAACGATACCGTAGCACGCCTGTCCCTTCGGGCAGTTAACCCCTCTGTTCGTCCGTGCAGTTACCTTCGCTCGCACAACAAACGATTCCCTCGTGTGCATTGTGAGAATCCTTCTCAGAATGGAAGCGTCGACGGGGGATGACTTTCCCGCCCAAGGTATTCCCGATGAACGCTTCCCGATTCCCCATGCGCTCACGCCGTACGCTGT